>UMAK01006248.1_pt1 | contig 77389 bp, 61 predicted proteins | sample 1963681 | NCBI WGS metagenome assembly UMAK01 (sample SAMEA4835913, study PRJEB28245) | human gut metagenome | biome: gut microbiome; material: fecal sample | place: Denmark | collected 2008 | reverse complement strand
AGCCGAAATTCGATGTGTTCAAATTTTTGTCATGTACTTAAAAAAAAGAGTTAAGATGGCGACTGCTCGCGCTCTTAACTCTTTGCTATTCAATTGATTATCTACTCAATATTCATCCTCGTTGAAGAAAGAAGTCCTCAATCCTCCTGCTGATTATCAGCGAGTTATAAACTTGTCGCTATTATTATGCCATTGTATTTGGAGGTGAATAGCGATGGTCGCCATTGAATTTAGGGCTCTGATTCTTAGACTTTTCGAGCTATAAGGCTATAATAGTAAACCTGAATTTATTTTTGAAGATGTATAAAGAGAAATATTGCTGTCCGATAAAAATTTTTTGAGGGTCTGAAAAAATTAGGGCGGGTTCCATTTGCAGGAGTACGCCCTTTGTGGTTACTTTGCTTTTGCGAAAAACTCAAATAACCATGGGCAAAAGTAATCATTTTAGCGGACAGCCGCTCTATAGTCAGGTAATAAAATTGCTTAACAAGGCAAAAAATCTTCATTTCAGCAACGAAAGAGGAGGGGAACGCTATACCAAGCGCTTCAATTGCTGGATACATCTCGTTGTGATGCTGTATGCGGTGATAATGCGGTTTGACTCGCTGCGAGAGATAACAGCGTCGTTGCTTGCCGAGACGCACAAGCTTGCGCACCTCGGCATAACTTTCAAAATCGGGCGCAGCACATTGGCTGATGCCAACAAGAGGCGCCCGGAGGCGATTTTTGAGGCCATATACCGTGATTTATATGCCACCTACCGCACAGTGCTTTCCTCGGACAGCCGCAGCCGCAAGACGCCAAAATGGATGGAGCGGCTTCAAATCATTGACTCCACCACCATCACGCTGTTCTCAAACCTGCTTTTCAAGGGCGTAGGACGACATCCCAAGACCGGAAAGAAGAAAGGTGGCATCAAGGTGCACACAGTTATCCAGGCCAACGAGGGCGTGCCTTCGGACATAAAATTTACCTCAGCTGCAACCAACGATTCCTTCATGCTTAAGCCAACGACCCTAAGCGAGGGGGACATAATAGCTATGGATCGAGCCTATATCGACTATGAGAAGTTCCAGCAACTGACCGAGCGGGGAGTTATCTATGTGACCAAGATGAAGAAATCGTTGAAATACACGGTCATGGAGGACACGATGTATCAGACTCCGGATGGTCTTATGCAAGTGAGGATTCAGGCCGTAGAGTTCGTCAAGCAGAAGAAAGGTGAAGAGGCCATTCGGCACAAGGCGCGCATAATAACATATTGTGACCAGAAGAAGCGCAAGCTCATATCGCTGCTGACCAACGATATGGACTTCGACCCTGACGAAATCATAGCCATCTACCGCAAGCGCTGGGAGATAGAGCTGCTGTTCAAGCAGATGAAGCAGAACTTTCCACTGAAATACTTCTACGGCGAGAGCGCCAATGCCATCAAGATACAGATATGGGTGACGTTGATAGCAAACCTGCTGCTGATGGTGATGCAGAAAGGGCTTACGCGGCAGTGGAGCTTCTCCGGGCTGGCGACCATGGTCAGGATAACGCTGATGTACTACGTCGACTTCTACAGCCTGTTCAACAATCCCGAAAAAGACTGGGAGATCCTACTCGGCAAGGCGTCCGACGCTCCGCCGACACCTTCGCTTTTCGATTGAGGGGGCTTGTAAATCAAAAAATCAGACTCGACCGCCGTATAATCAGCAGCCGAGCCGGATATCGTTGTGCCCGTCAACTTTTATCGGACAGCAATAATTTCATTTGCTGTTTGATAGACTCCATTGTTTAGAACAAGTCAGAGATGGTTACGTTATCGAAATCGACTTTTACCTTTCCGAAAGCAAAGAAGCCAATTCCGTTGGAGTTGATGTCTGAAACACGAGCTTTTAGAGCCTGAATGTCATTGACACGAAGTTCGAGTTGACCGTCAATGTACTTCACATTGATGTCAAGGGACGCTTTTTTCTGCTTCCCGAGCTTGAACTGACTGCGCATATAGCGCGTTACTTTACCATCCTTGATCCGGTAAAAATAAGCGTTGTCACGTTTTACCAAGAGGATTATGCAGTTCCAATCGTCTTCGTAGTCCAAGACAATGCCGAAACTTTTGTCGTAGTCGACTTTGTCCATGAAAGCCTCGCAGTTGAGTTTGAAGCCTTTGGTGGGGTCTACGGGCACGTATGCCACTGAACAAATACCGTCCAAGACATCTTGAATGTCGTTGGCTTTGTCTTTTTTGCTTTCGAGATGCAAGACACCGTCTTTGATGACAGCATCACCCTCATTGCCGGAGTATTCGGTCCAACCCCATGAGTTGGAATCGAAAGTCTCCGTCATCTGTGCATTGGCAACAAGAGCCATTGCGCAGAAAATGAACAGAATTACCTTTTTCATTTGTGATTATGATTGTTTGATTTGTTATCGAACGATGCCTAAGCGGGTCTGGAACTCTGAAATGAGTGGTTCCAACTCTTTCATAATTTGGGAGGTTGGGCGGTAGGCTTCATCGCGGTTGCGGCCTTCGATGGGTGCTTCTTCTGAGAAAATCTTGATTTGGAACACAAGTTCATCGTCTATGCCGGTCTGACGGATAGAAACTCTTGAACGGAGAGCGCGTCTGTTCTCTACATAGTTTTTGTATTTCCAAGGAGTTTGAATGAAGCCGGAGGCCATGTCGGTGGACTCTATCTCATCAAAGTAATTGAGCAAGATTGAATGGATTAGCTTCCATGCCTTCTCTGGGTTCATCCTCCCGGATTCGTCAACAGTGTAGAGGTTTTTGTCAACTGCTACCGAGAAGAACTTGTTGACGATGCCGGAGTTTGTAGTGACCTCAGTCCATGTGTCTTTCTTCAGTTTGTACTCGATGGTCTTGCGTTTGTCGGAACCGTAAACACGAGTGTTGAAGTCCTCGTAGCCCGGGCAGGTGATTTCGATTGAAACGAAATCATCTTTCTTGACATCAACTACGGCAGGACTGTTGCCATAGTTAGACCCATTGACCTTGATGTCAGCAGTTTCGGGAATCACCACGATGGTAATCTTCTTTGCCGACATCGGGATTGCGACCATTGCAAGCAATGCGCAAATCACAGAAATGCGAAAGAATCGTTTCATAATGAATAGGTTGGCCGCAGGACTCCCCTCGTTGGCTTTTGGCGTTAGGGTATAAGAAAAGCATGAGAGTCTGTATCTGTTGCCACTCCTACAATCTGAGGCTTCTCGCATTGCCCTATCAAAGTCGGAATGGCAACACGCAGAAGCCCACGCTAAATATGTATAACTACAACGACTTGTATACATCTCCCGATGCACCGAAGTCGCCGCATGATTTACATATCCACGGGCATCTACCGTTGCTATATCCTTGACTTTGATATTGAAATCTTGCGAGAATTTCAGATTGTCAAGAATAAGCGCGGATAAACGCTTTTCATTATGTCTGCATCCCACCCTCATCCCCATGACCGGGGCTTCTAAGCGGTTTGCAATGGCAAAGTTAATAAAAAAATATGAATTAGGTATAGTTTTTTGAATAAATCTCAGAAAAAATTTTGTCAGGTTGATATGTACCGATTTTCTCTGTCAACAGGAATTCCCCAAACAAATTCATGGCGCTAAGACCATTCTTATAGACACTCTGACCAATCTTGTTACGACTCTTTTCAACAGCAAGAATATCATTGACATACTGAATGAAGTCGATACCGCGATCCTCCCGGCTTTGCGGCTTCTTGTCAATGATAGCGACCGCAATGTCCCATGTGAGTTTGTCGGGGTTCTTCTCGCAGTATTCCTCTAAACGACGGTCAGTTGAGTCAAGTAGTTTGCTTAGACGTTGATTGAGATTGCGGTAGTCTACACCATACGAGGCTTTCACACCTCCTTTGCCTTTGTTAAGTTTTTGTCCCAGTCTGCCGGCTTCACCTTGTAACCGGTAGAGCGGCGAAGCGGTCTGCCCTTAATTACATATTCCAACTGGACAACCAGAGTAGAATCCCCGGAAGCACCTTTGCGTGGATTGAGACGGAGATGACCCGTCGGAAATGGTCTTGTTGATTTTCCCATAATGGTATGTGGTATCTTCTTTTGTTTTTCAGGAGCGAATCTACCATTTATATGCCATCTTTGGAAGTTTGTCTGATATTACAAATATGTTTTTGGCTATTTTTAGACCATTTTATTCTGCTGCAAAAGGCTGTAAAAGGCAATAAAAAAGAGTTAAGATGGCGACTACTCGCGCTCTTAACTCTTTATTATTCAGTTGATTATCAGTTTAGTATTCGTCTTCGTTGAAGAAGAAGTCTTCTTTGGTGGGGTAGTCTGACCAGATCTCTTCGATGCTTTCGTAGCTCTCGCCTTCGTCTTCAATCTCCTGCAGGTTCTCTATCACTTCCATGGGGGCGCCGGAGCGCATGGCGTAGTCTATGAGTTCGTCTTTGGTGGCAGGCCACGGCGCATCTTCAAGCTTGGACGCAAGTTCCAATGTCCAGTACATATTATTGTTCCTTTCTGTTTACGTGTTGGTTAAAAAACGGATTTCTGTGGTTGGATCGGCGTTTTTTGAAAAAACGCTGCAAAGGTAGATAATTTTTTCAGGCTTTCAAAATTTTTTCGGGTCTATGTTGCCGTATCAGGGATTCCAGACGAGTTCCTCGGTGCAGGCTTCGTGGTTGAGGTAGCGCGAGAGGATGAAGAAGTAGTCGCTGAGGCGGTTGAAGTATTGAAGCACCAGGGGGTCTACTTTCTGGAGTGCGTCAAGGCGGAGGATCATTCTTTCGGCGCGGCGGCAAACGGTGCGACTGAGGTGTGCAAAGGCGCTTATCTGGGTGCCTCCGGGCAGTATGAAGCAGTGAATTTCGGGTGTCTGAGAGTCGAGGGTGTCAATTTGCTGTTCGAGTTCGGAGATTTGCTCTTGGCTGAGACCGCGCAGCTGAGCAGGTTTCTCTTCGGGCGAATCGGTGGCAAGGTAAGCGCCGATGTTGAAGAGGGTGTTCTGCACTTTCTGAAGCTCTGTGCGTATCTGCGGCGGACAGTCGGAATGTGTGAGTATGAGAGCCAGGGTGGCCGAGAACTCGTCAACGGTGCCGTAAGCGTCGAGGCGAGGGGAGGCTTTGGCTACGCGCTGCCCTCCTACAAGGGATGTGGTGCCGGCATCGCCGGTGCGTGTATAGAGGTTGCTTTTTGTCATGGCGTGTGTATGGAAATTTTCATCTATAACGCTTCAGCCTCACAATTGTTGTATAAGGGCTGTTGGTTTGGGTTATTCGGGTATTGTCGGGGACAGTTTGGGGTTGCCGTAGTTTAGGCCGCTCACGGAGTTGAAATTGTCGTATATGGGAGGTAGAATCCACTCTCCGGCCACCGACAGGAGTCCGTATTTGCTGTTGAGACGCACTATGTAGTTGGGGCTCGAGAGTTTTATCTCGTCGTAGAAGCACTCAAGCACTTTGCCGCCCGAGAGGGTGAGTAAGCCCACCTTGTCGTTTTTCCATACAATGTATCGCGAGCCGAGTTTGTCGATGTTGGTGTATTCAAACGGAACAACGGGCAGTCCGAGGCGCGAGATGATGCCGTATTGGAAGTCCTTCTGAGCCTTCCAGTTGGAGCCGAGGCGTTCCAGCTTCTGATACATGCAGGGAATCACCTGTTGGCCTTTGTTGTTGAAAACGCCATAGAGGCCGCAGCTGTCCACCACTATGTTGTGGTCTACAACCTGCACATTGGTGAATATGCAGGGCACAATGGTCTTACCTTTTTTGTCGGTGGCTCCGTAGAGACCTGTTGACGGGTCCTGAATGGCTTTCTGTGCCGTGAGAGGCAGGGTGCAACAAAGGGCAAAGCATGTTGCAAGAAGCAGTTTAACGATTTTCATGGATGTTTGAATTTTTTAGGCGCCTGATGCAGAATCAGCTTACAATATACCGGTTGAGCGCCGGCGATACGTATCTGAATCTACATCAGCAAGGATTGTTACACTAAATTTTATAATCTCCATTTATTAACGGCTGTAAATATCGTCTTATTGCATACTTAGTTACTTTTTTCAATAAATTGAATCAATTAATTGATTTGCAGCCTGACACCTGCACGATTTTGGAAATTATCTTGTCAAGAGGCCGTTACTGGTGGGTATATCGGGAGTGCTTAGGTGCATATTGCTATAAATCTAAATTAAGACCCCATTCAACAAAAAATGTTTATGCCGGGACGGTTGAATTTCGAGCGATTTTAGCGAGTTGAAGCGAGAGTGATGCGGGCATCATGACCAATGAAACTTGGCTGAAAGCGCCGGAAGTCAACCGTAGAAATGAAAACTAATATGAGAAAGGCTCAGCAAAGAACAGAATTTTTAACAATGCATAAAATTAAAATTTAACCACCCAAAGAGGTTTTAATCAGGCCTCAAAATAAATTTTTATTTTGGCACTAAAACACAAGACTAAAGTTACTCAAGTCTCGCAGGGTTGGGCGCTTTTTGCCAAGTCTCGTCGGTTACATAGCTCGCTATGCGCCCTCCTCAACTTGCAAAAATCACCTCAGCCCTGCGATCCCGGCATTAACATTTTTTGTGGAATGGGGTCTTTATTTGCAGGGGTGGAAAAAAGTGTGTAACTTTGAGCATCACTAATGCCATAAACACACACTTGTCATGAAACACTTTCACATTCTTCTTCTTGTGGCCATAGCGGGGAGTTGTTTTGCAGCTCCGCTGACACCTGAGCAGGCTCTGGTGCGTATGCGCGGAGCTCAGGAGGGCGCACGCTATGCCGCCGCAGCAAAGCCGGTATATGTCGAGGCAAAGGCCGAGCAACCGGCATATTATGTCTTCGCCCGCGATAACGGCGGCTTCGTGATTGCCTCCGGCGACGATTTGGCAGCTCCCGTGCTGGGCTATTCCAACTCGGCTTGGCCGGGCTATGACGCGCTTCCCGTGCAGCTTAAGGAGTGGCTGAAGGGGTATGCCGACGAGATTCAGTGGGCACGCTGTCAGCCCCTTCCTGCCTCGGGGGAGCGTATGGCGGCACAGCGCCCTCAGCGTACGGCGATTCCCCTTATGGTGCATGCTCACTGGGATCAGGATGCTCCCTTCAACAATAAATGTCCGGTAAAGGATGGCACGCGCTGTCCCACCGGATGCGTGGCAACGGCAATTGCGCAGATTATGCGTTTCTGGCAATATCCGGCCAAGGGGCAGGGCACAAACTCGTATTCGTGGAACAATACCACGCTGTCGATGGACTTCAGCACCGTAAAGTTCGACTGGAAGAATATGCCTTATATCCTCACTGATTCGTGGACTGAGGACCAGAATAACGCGGTGGCTACGCTGATGCAAGCCTGCGGTTATGCCATGGATATGGACTATGACACCAGCGCCTCCGGGGCGGTTACGGCTTATGCTGCCGACAGGCTGGTGCGCTATTTCGATTACGCCCCCTCGTCAACACATTACGACCGCAGCGGCTACGGCCTCTTTGAATGGGAAGATATGGTGTATGGGTCATTGGCAGCCGGCTGTCCGGTGCTTTATCACGGTTCAGGCTCGAGCGGCGGTCATGCTTTTGTGGTCGACGGCTATGAGAGCGACGGTTATTTCCATCTCAACTGGGGTTGGGGCGGCGTCAGCAACGGCTATTTCCTGCTCACAGCCCTTGAGCCGGCCAACTTCGGAATCGGCGGCGGTGCCGGCGGCTTCAACACCGGTCAAGGTGCCGTGCTCAACCTGAGGCCGAACTTTGAAGGCTCAACTCCGGAGTATATCATTACAGCGCAGGAATATACAACGACCCTGTCGGTAGATGCCATATCCTTCAAAGGCGGATTCTGGAACTATGGGGGTGCCACTATTCCAAGGGCTGCTTTCGGTGCCATTTTGGAGGACGCCAACGGCAACACACGCTATTTGCATTATTATACCTTCAGCAATCTGATTCAGTATCGCGGGCTACGTGAATACAGCGTTTTAGTACCGTCGAATCTTCCCGACGGTCAGTACACGGTGAATCCGGCATATGCATACTCAAGCACCGGTGAGGGCGCAGCGAAGATGCCCGCGCCTTCCTCGTGCAAGGACCATTATGTGCTCACGGCCGACAACGGCTCTTACACGCTCAATAAACTCAGCGACGCAGAAGTTACCGGCACAGCGCTGAAATTAGGTCCTAAGGTCTATCTCGGCGCCAAGAGCCGCCTTGAGGCAACCATCACCAACAGCAACCCAGTGGAGGTGTACAAAAACATTTATCTTGGTTGGTTTAACGCCTCATCCGACTCCTTCATGGGGGTTGGCGACGCCATGCTCACCGACATCCCGGCTGAAACAACCGTAACCTGGGACAAGAGCATCAAGATTCCCTCGCGCGTCTATTCCACGCCTTTCAGCTCTTACATCATCAACGCGCCGTTGACCTGCAAAGTGGCTCTCATGGTCAAAGACCCCGAGTCTACAAACAATGCTCCGGTTTACATCCCCATCACCGACAAGGTGGAGGTATCCATCCTTTCCGGCTCACCCACGGCAACGCTTACAAGCTCTAACCTCACAGTGGAGAATGCCTCGTCAGTCAACTCCATGGACGTGGCGCTCGACTTTGACCTGAAATGCACATCGGGCTATTTCGCCAACAACATTTCGGTGTTTGTGCTCGACGGCAACGGCAAATCGAAGATTAACTATAACACCCCCGACCATTACCTCAACGCAGGCGAGAGTAAACACGTGCGCTTCCGTTTCCCGTTCCCGGCCGGCGAGGCACAGCAGCGCTACCAGGTGCTCCTTAACTACAAACAGTCGCCTTCGTCGGGCAACAGTTACCTGGATAACGCCTACTTCACGGTTGGCACCACCGGCGTTGCCACCATTGAAGGGAGCGCCAAGGCATGGATTGCCACATACGGCTCTACCGCCGTGGTTAGCACTCCGCAACCCATCGGCAGCGTCGAAGTATATGATATGCAGGGAATGCGCCGCAACGTGAGCGTGGAAGTCGACGGCACCCGAGCCACCTTGGAAGTGGCATCCCTGACCAAAGGCATCTACCTGGTGCGCGTAAACTGCCTCGGCGAGGCCTGTACCCTGCGCCTGGTAAAGCCGTAACTCCCTGCAGCACAACATATTAGAATACTGAGCCTAAGAACCCCGTTTTTACTGAAAAATCAGCGAGAGGGTGTATCGCGTGTTGATACACCCTCTCGATTGCAGTGTGAGATTTATCGTCGTTCTATTTTCTCCTTAAAAGTGTCAGCGGCTGAACACCTTGCGTGTCTTGCCGTTGCTGTAGCGGCAGATGTTGATGCCGGGCATGAGGCGGTCGCGGCGGTAACCTTCGATAGAGTAGATTTTCACTATTTCAGCGTTTTCGTCATCGATGTTGTTAACACCTGCAAAGCCGGTGATTTTCTTGAACTGTCGCCATACCGGGGCTGCTTTATAGGCTTCGAGAGCACTTTCAGGCACACAGAGTTCGCAGCTGTCGTAGAGCTCGTGGGGAGTCGGATTCCAGTCAAGCTTAACAGGCATGCCGATGATAGAGGTGGCGATGGCCTGAGGCACTGACGAGCGGTTGGTGAGCTTGCGCAGAGGAGTCATAATCAGCGCCGAGTCGCCAATAGTAGTTACCGATGCGGGTATTACGAAGTCAGAAATCAGCTGTTCGCTGTAGAGGGCTTTGAAACCTATTTCCTGCAGACCTTCATTGAGCTCTATAGTAGCGGCACGTTTGTTGCCCTGGAAAGCTAAATTGCCGAGACGTTTGAGGCCTTTGCCGCATTTGATGTAAGTGGCGTTGGTGAGCGAGAAGCCGAAGTCGTCAATTTCCACCACCGTGTTGGGCACGTTGATGTTTTTGAGCGGGCAGAGCTGCCGACCTTTTCCAGACCCTCCCACAGGTTTGCTTCCTGCAGCCATGAGAACGAGAAGGCGCCTTTGCCTATTCTCTTCAGCGATTTGGGGAAGGTGAAGAAATAGAGCTTGGTGCAGCCGTAGGCCATGTTGTCGGGGATGTAAGTAACACCTTCGGCAACGTTGATTTCGCCCAGAACGGCGCACTCAAAGAACATTACATCGCCCATCTTGGTGGCTGTGGAGGGGGTGGAGGCTTTCAGCAGCGAGTCGCAGCGCTGGAAGGCGGCGCCGCCGATGGAGTCAACGCCTTCGGGAATGATGGCTTCTTTGAGGCCTGAGCCGCAGAAGGAGTATGGGCCGATGGTGCGCAGCAAGGAGGGGAAGTTTATTGACTGCAGTTTCACAGCGTGCCAGAACGAGGAGCTTTCAAGCGTTACGGCGCCGGGAATCTGCACCTGAGCCAGACTCGGGCAGATGTAGAAGGCATACTCACCCACAGTCTTGGTGCTTTGCGGAGCGTCTAATTTGGTGATGTTTTTGTTTGCATAGAGCAGATAGGGAGCAATCGTCTCCACACCGGCCGGTACGCTGAGCTCTTTGGTGTTGGCCGTTACGGCAACGAGAGTCTTGGATGCCTTGTGCACCAACATGCCGTTGGAAACGGTGAAAGCCGTGTTGGCGGCATCGAGGTTGATAGCGTTGAAACTTGCATTGCCCTGGAACACGCCGTAGCCCAGAGTGGTGAGGTTCTTGCCCAGAGTAATATCCTGCAGATTGCAGCTGCGGAAAGCGAAGTTGCCAATCTCCTTCAGCGATTCGGGGAGGTTGATTTTCTTGACCTTGGTGCTGTTTGACAGAGCGTAGGGAGCAATCTTCACTGTTCCGTCGGGGATGGTAACCTCTTCAGCCGTTGAGAGGCATTTGAAGAGGATGGCATAGTTTGCGCCGGGCTGCAGAGCGAACTGGAATTCGGCACCGGTCTCGCGGGTAGACGTGCGTGCCATGCCGAAGGCGTCGGTGTTGACCAGATATTCGGTGTTGACGGGCACGAATTCTTCTGCCGTTTGTGGCGAGAAGTGACGGGTATCCACCATGTCGGGGGTGATTTGAGCGGGTGCCATGATTTGGGCGGCGGCTCCTGCCGTTGCACCCATACACAACAGCACAGCCGCTGTTTTAAGAGTAGAAATTCTCATGATGTATTTTGATTATTGGTGTAATTTCAGGGAATGATGAGCTTCCTTACCTTCTTGCCACGTACCTCGATATAGATGCCCGGCGCTGAGGGCTGTGCCACTTTTATTCCTTGCAGAGTGAAATACAGAGGCTCAGTCTGAGCGTCATCTTCAATGGCGTCAACACCTATAGTGTTGTCGACCGTGAAGTCGCAGCTTCCGAACCAGGCCTGAGAGTTGCCTATCAGATAGTTCGGCACCACGTTGTATTTCTTGCCCTTTTCGCCCTGCGGGTATTGGAAGGTGTATACGAGGTGCTGTTGCTCCCCTTCGTCGAGGAAAATGAACGGAGTGAGCATCATAGTGCCCCAAGAGCCGGAGCCTTCGGCTTCGCGCACCCATACACGCAGCGGATTGGCGTAATAGCCTTTGGTGCATTTTGCGGTGATGTGAAGCGCCACGGCGGCGGTGTTTACAGAATCGGCATTCTCCACATAGAACTCTGTGGCCTTCAGCTCAATGTCGGAAGTATAGGGCAGCACATTTACGGGCACGGTGGGAGAGATGCTGAGGTATTCACCTGAGTTGTATTCATTGAGCACCTCAAGATGCATATTTACCATGGCAGCCGGCAGACGGTCAGAGGGCGTTACGAGTGCTTCGAACGACACCGAGTCACCTTTCATAATGTCCACGGGATTAGCGTCGGAACGGAGCAGCAGTTTGCCGTTGTTGTCGGTGAAAGTAACATAAACGCCCGACATGAATTCCGTTTCACCACGGTTGGCAATGGTGGCACCCACCTTGAAATCGCAGTTGCGGTGAGGCCTGGTCAGCGTGCGCAGATTGGTTACCGTAACGTTGGTGTTTTGCTGTTGAGCCTCGAGCGTTCCCTTGCCGTTGGCCATAACTAACTGCCAGTAAGGCTTCATGGTGGCGGGCAGCAGCATAGGATACCATTTCTCCTCGCCGTTCACCTGCACTGCGAACGCCGGGCGCACGCGGTATGTGCCGTCGGGAAGCAACTCGGGCAGACGCCGGGCTATGGATGAGGTAGATGAGGCTATGGGGTAGTTCAGATAAGAGCCTGTGGCGCCGGCATATTGCACCGTACCGTCGGAGGCAGTAACCTCAAAGCCCAATTTCGCCTTAATGGCGTTGTTGCTCAGGTTCATGAAGCCGCCCACAAGCGAGAAGTTGCGACTTACGTTTGAGTAAGTCATCGTAGTACCTTCGAGCAGACCCATGGCGTATGTCATTGCAGCGCCAGAGTAAGAGGGCTTTATGTTCACCACCGCAATCTGACCCGAGTTGAATCCGCCCGAGCCGCCGCCTATGCCGAGGGCCGACGGATTGAGGGCCGACAGCAGGAAGTAACCGTTGCTGAGGCCTGACCAGCCCCAGTTGAAGTGGAAATAGCCGTCGGCGCTGTAGCCGTCGCATACAAAAGCGTGTCCCACGGTGGCGCCTATGCCCGAATACAGCACCGGAGAGCCCGATTGCAGCGAGTTGTATATCAGGTTTTCCCAGTCGCTCAGAGTGTAGTAGATTCTGTTGACCGGCTGCAGCGACGGAGCATAGCCGAAGTAATTCACCAGTGCCGGCGCCCACAGATACACGGAAGCGCTGGTGGCTGCCGTGCCATATTCGCTGTTCACTGCATATCCGCAAGCCTTCATCAGCGTTGCCACAGCCGTCTTCTGGGCGGCGGTAGAGTTGGAGTTGTAAATGTCGGCCATGTTCTGCCAGTCGAACTGCAACGAGCTGAAATCAAGCGACATAGGCTGCCCGTTCCATAAATAAGAGACCTGCCCGGTGCCCTTCTGCGGATACTCGAAGTAGTTCATCACCTGAGCCAGCGCCGTAGCCACACAGCCCGTATAAGTTGGCTTGCCGTTGCTTTCGGGGCACAGCTCATTGTAGGGGGCGCCCTGATCTCAGAGTGTCGTCTCCATGGGCGCGATAGCCTGGCGCGAGTCTGTGCGGCGAATCGCGGCGCCTTTAGCCTCATTACCCGCTGCTTCGGCAATTTCGTGCGAATAGCAGTCGAGCCACCACAGCATTGCCGTCGGCAACGCGTTGTAGCTGAATGAGCCCTGCGGCACATAGCCTAACAGAGGCTGCGCGCAGTCGTTGGCCGATACTATGGCGAAACCACCCTGAGGAGCATTGATAGCATACCATGTTGCATTGCCCTGCAGAGAGGCCGTATAGGCCGGAGAGGTGTTGCCCGCCAGAGCGATGCCTGCCTTTGCATGACTTTGTTCAAGCCTCTGCAACGCCTCCTCCGGACTGAGGGGTTTCGCCTGCATAGTCGCGGTGAACGTGCAGGCGGCGAAGATTGTGGTAAGGAGTAAACGTATTTTCATAATCCGGTTAGCTTGTGGAAAAATTATTGCTTTGTCAGAATAATCCGCAGGGCAGATTAATGTAATTTCCGGTTCTTCCGGTGATTATTGGATTAAGCCACCTGACGGCTGTGGACGTAGTCCGACCTTATTCTGAATCTATTTTACTTTTGTTCAGGGCAAAGGTAATACGGGAAAAATAATTTTGCAAAAGAGCAATGACAAAATTCTGCATAAAATTTAAATATCTTTAACTACTTAAAAAAATAACGCAGCTATTGGCGGTGAATGCAATATTTGTATAACTTTGAGTAAGCAACTTGTGCGCAGATAGCTGAAGTGGATCAATCTAATGAAGGGATGCTTTGCCACCAAGGTCTGTTTTGAGAATTGAATAAGCTAAGATGATGAATTTGAAACATTTGCTCAAAGAGCCATTTGAATTGCCCGACAGGATATTGAAAGTGCTTGAGGAAAACTCGGAGTTTGTGAGTTTTCTGAAAAATCAGGAAATAATACGTCCGGGCGATACAGATGTTGATTTCTATATCATAGCTTCAGGCCTTGCACGCATTTATCATCGGCCGGAAGGGGAGGATGGCCGCGATGAAAATCTGCTTTTCGGAGAGAGGGGCAACATTGCCGTCTCACCCACCAGTTTCATGCTTGGCTGCCCGGCCGTTATGGGCATTGCGGCCGTAACGAAGCTCACGGCATATAAAGTGAAAGGAGAAGTGGTGAAGGAGCTGTACCGCACAGACGCCACTTTCTGCCGCTGGCTTTTGGAACTCTCTATGTTGCAGTTGGCCTACCTTGAGATACGCTATCAATATCTGGCACCCCGCGACGCTTATCAGCGTTATCTCAACTTCATGCGCTTCAAAACAAAGTCGTTCATACGCAGAGTACCCGGCTATCACATAGCCTCATATCTCGACATCTCACCTACCACCTTATCACTGCTAAGAGCCCGTTATGCCCACGACGAGGAGAAGAAGGTGGAATATGACAAAGAATTCCTCGACGCCATAGGCATGACCGGTCTGGCGCCTGAATAAGCCCTAAATATAGCTTTCAAAGGCACGGCTGCCTGAACTTTTATTGAGGCGGAGGGCGGAAATTCTAAATTTATGCTTATCTTTGCAGCATGAGTTCTCCATATATAGTTTCGGCACGCAAATACCGGCCGTCGACGTTTGCCTCGGTAGTTGGGCAGACGGCTCTTACACGCACTTTGAAGAATGCCATTGATTCAGGCAGACTTGCGCAGGCATATCTGTTCTGCGGGCCTCGTGGCGTGGGCAAGACGAGCTGCGCGCGTATCTTCGCCAAGACCATAAACTGCGAGCATCGTACCGCCGACGGTGAGGCTTGCGGCGAGTGCGCTTCGTGCCGCGACTTTGAGCGTGGCGTAAGCTATAATGTGATAGAGCTTGACGCCGCCAGCAACAACGGCGTCAACGAGATGCGGTCGCTTACCGAACAAGTTCAGGTGCCACCGGCCACAGGCCATTACCGAGTGTTCATCATCGACGAGGTGCACATGCTCTCTACCGGCGCTTTCAACGCCTTTCTCAAGACCTTGGAGGAACCGCCGTCGTATGCAGTCTTCATTCTGGCCACCACGGAGAAGAACAAGGTGCTGCCCACCATTCTGAGCCGTTGCCAGACTTACGACTTTGCCCGTATCACCGAGCGCGACATAGCCGCTCAGCTGAAGCGCGTGGCCGATGCCGAGGGTATTGCCACTGAGGCTGAGGCCCTTGAGGTGATAGCCCGCAAAGCCGACGGTGCCATGCGCGACGCCCTGAGCATCTTCGACCAGGTGGCGGCGGCCTCAAACGGCAATGTAACGTATCATGCTGCCATTGAGAACCTCAATGTGCTCGACTATGAGGTCTATTTCCGGTTCACAGAGGCCTTTGGCCGGGCGTCGGTGGAAGATGCGCTGTTGCTCTATGGCAGTGTGCGCGATGCCGGTTTCGACTCACGGTTCTTCATAAACGGTCTGGCAGAGCATGTGCGCAACCTGCTCGTTGCTTTTGCTCCGGCCACGTTGCCGCTGTTGGGAGTAGGGGAGCAGGCTGCCCAGCGATATGCCGCGGAGGCCTCCTCTTTCGATGCTCAATGGTATTACAAGGCGTTGGAGCTGCTCAGCGACTGCGACCTGCATTACCGCGAAGCCACCGACAAACAGCTGCTTGTGGAGCTGACTCTGATAAAATTGTGCCAGTTGCGCGGAGTGCCCATGGAGGGGCCCAAGGCAGCGCCTATAGAGCCTCTTACGCGCAGTAAATCGACCGCAGCTTCGACAACAGTATCCGCTACGGCAGCCGCCTCACAGCCGGCACAGAACCGCTCTGTGGCCACGCCGCAACAGCCTGCAGCACAGACACATATACAGAATCCGGCGCAGGCAGCGATGCCGCGAACTGTGGCGCCTGCGGTGCGTCCGGTGGTGCGCCGTGGCCGTCCGGCAGGCCATTCCATGCGTCTGAGCAGCATGAACGTGAAATCACCGGGACAGGAGGCACAACCGCAGTCAGAACCCGAGAATGACAATCATGCCGAGGCAGAGCCTGACCCTGACAGACCCCCGCAGACGGAGGTCTTGGAGAAGGCATGGGCTGATTTTATGAGCGCCAACGGCGACAAGAAATTCCTGCTTGGCGCCATGCGTCGCGGCCTGCCACGCCATTTGGGCGCTTGCCGCTATGAGCTGGAGACCGACAATCCGGCCATGCGTCAGGATGCCGAGCAACATCTGCCCGGATTGGTGGAGTTTCTGCGCCATGCCACCGGTTGCGCCTCGCTCTCGATGGCAGTAACCGAGAAGGCGCCTGAGCAACGGCCCAAACACCTGTCGCCTGCCGAGCATCTGAAGGTGCTCATAGAGAATAATCCCGACGCAGCGCGTCTGCTCGACATGATTGACGCCGAGCAGATATAATGCTTTCTTTTTGACTTCAGACGGATTATTTACCGGCCAATTTGGGCGGTATTATCTCAATCCAGTAATCGTCAGGGTCGTTGATAAAATAGATGCCCATTTCGGGATTTTCAAAGCAAATACATTTCATTTGCTCATGCAGGCTGTGCGCCCGGCTGAAATCTTCGGCGCTGTCAACGGCAAAGGCTAAATGGCTTTCGTTCTCGCCAAGGTTGTAAGGCTCTTTGTGGTCGGCAATCCACGTCAGCTCAAGGCGGAAATTCTCGCCGGGAGCCGAGAGATAGGTAATTTTATATCCTTTGTCGGGATGGTCGATGCAGCCCACCGGCTCCAGCCCTAACGCTTGGCGGTAAAATTCTATTGAACGCTCAACGTCGGTAACGTTGATGTTGAAGTGGTTGAAATGAAACGACATAGCAGAAGATTTTTTGGTCTTTATCTCTATTAACGCATAAAGGGTGCCATTCGTATAATCAGGCTGCCCGACTGATGCCTCTGAAGCGTATTACTGAGGAAATTTTGGGCATAATGGGGCGTTAAAAATTGAATTTCATGCTATATAATAAATTTTTTTCATTGAAAAGCTTGACTTTTAAAGAATATTTGATTATCTTTGCAACCTGAACTGCTAACTCCCCAAAATATGCGAAAATTTTTACTACTTACACTATTGTGCTGTGCAACGGGACTTTTGTGGGCCAAACCGCTGAGTCCGGAGCAGGCAATGTTGCGGACGCAGCAAAATGTTGCGGGTTCGCGCATGAACACCTCAGGCATGAAACTGGTGTACACGGATGCTCAAAACGAGCAGCCTGCATACTACGTTTTCGGCCGCGATAAACAGCAAGGCTATGTCATAGCCGGCGCCGACGATTTGGCCAGTCCCGTGTTGGGATATGTGGATGACGGCACTTTCGACTATGCCAATCTGCCTGAACAGATGAAGGCGTGGCTTCAGGGCTATGCTGACGAAATCGCCTGGGCACGCCGCCACGAAAACACCGCTTCGACGTATCGCCAGGCTTCCACTCGTCCGCAGCGCAGCGAAATCCCCCTCATGGTGCATGCCCACTGGGACCAGAGCGCCCCGTACAATCAGTTGTGCCCGACGATAAACGGCACACAGGCTCCCACCGGATGTGTGGCTACGGCAATGGCTCAGATTCTCCGTTTTTGGAATTATCCCAAGAAAGGTACCGGCAGCCATTCGTATACCTACAATGGGCTGAGTCTGTCGATGAACTTCGGCAATACCACATTCGACTGGGCCAATATGCCCTACATACTCACTGATTCATGGACATCAACACAGAAAACAGCTGTGGCTACGCTGATGAAGGCCATGGGTGTGGCTATGGAGATGCAATATACAGCCTCTGTTTCCGGTGCCTACACTGTGGAAGCCGGTACACGTCTGAATACCTATTTCGGCTATTCTTCGGCAGCTTCACATTATTCACGCGACTGTTATGGCCTGTATGAGTGGGAAGATATGTTGTGGAATAGTTTGAAAGCAGGTTGCCCCATACTGTATCACGGAACAGGCTCTGCCGGCGGCCACGCTTTTGTGGTTGACGGCTATGAAGGCAACGGATATTTCCATCTTAACTGGGGCTGGGGAAATGTATCAAACGGATATTTCCTTATAACGGCTCTCGATCCCCTAAACCTTGGCATAGGCGGTGGCGCCGGTGGATTCAATACTAACCAGGGCGCTCTGTTGAATCTGCGACCCAAATACACGGGCGAAAAGCCGGACTATCAGATAGAATCGGAATCTTATTCACCTTCAGTATCGGGTTCTACTCTGTCTTATTCAGGAGGTGCATGGAATTATTCTTCTGTATCGATTCCCAAAGTGTTTTTCGGCTTCATCTTGGAAAATGTAAACACACACCAAGTACACTGTCTGGAATATTATTATTTAGAAAATTTGGAGCTTTATCATGGTATGAGATTCTATGATGTGAATATAAGTAGTATTCCGGAAGGTAAATATTATATTCATCCGTCGTTTACATATCAGATGGACGGTGAATGGTATGCCCAGACGATGCAAGTGCCTGTTAGTTTGCAAAATACTTACATTTTGAACAAAGGAGCATCTTCAAACTCAATATCGCAGGTGACGCATGCAGAACTGACAGGCAAGAATGTGAAACTCGGACCAAAACTCTATAAAGGTTCTGCCTGCCGTTTGCAGGCATCAATCACCAATCCGTCGAGCACTCATGAGGCATATAAGAATGTTTATCTGGCCTGGTATAATACTTCCGGCACGTTGGTAGGTGTGGGCGATGCCATGTACACTAATATACCCCCTGCCACTACCATTGAGTTGGATAAGAACATTACCCTGCCTACGAGTGTGCAGAAGTCTCCGCAGGCCATATATAAGATGGATGGAGAGCCTGGTTCTGACAACTCGATGAAGCTGACACGCGAGGAATCGCGCATGGCCACGTCGCTGACAGCAGGCGGTACTTATCAAGTGGCGCTTGCCACTTATAACTCAGGAGTTTACACAGCAATCTCGCCTAAGGTAACGGTGAAGCTGGAATCAGGAACTCCCGAATCTGCCACACTTACGTGTTCAGATTTGAATGTGGAGAACGGCTCGAGTGTCGATGCCATGAAAGTGCGTATCACAGGCACTTTGAAGAATACCTCGGGTTATTTCAACAACAACATTTATGTCTTCACAAGAGAAGGCAGCACACAGAAGCAATATTTCCTGACCCCGGAATACTTCCTGAATTCAGGCGAATCCGCACATCTTGATTATACATTCCCGTTTGTAGCCGGTGAACAGGGCAAGACATATAATGTGCTGCTTAATTACCGGAAACAGCCTTCTGCCGGATTGAGTTATCTCGCTCAGAAGAACTTTACGGTGGGAACCACGGGCGTGGAGAGCGTTACGGATGCTACTGAGCCGGAACTGTGGATTGACGGCGACAACGCCATGATTTGCGGCGCCGAAAGGATAATGGGCGTTGAGGTTTATAACCTGCAAGGTCAGCGCCGTGCCGCCAACTGCTCTATCGACGGCACCTCGGCAACCTTATCGCTCGGCGAGCTGGAAAGCGGCATTTATCTGGTGCGTGTCATCACCGACAAGGGCGCTAAGACAATCCGCCTGATGAGGCCGTAAGCATAAAGCCCCGCAATCAGCAAGCAAAAATCAGCAACCAAAAATAAGGTGTGCCTTCGTTGTGAGGACACACCTTTTTGTGGGTTGTAATACGAGGCGGCAGGTTATCGAACCATCACCTTGAAAGTCTTGTTGGCGGTGCGTACCAGATAGAATCCGGCCGGCACGCTGAGGCTGTTGAGACGGCGTCCCTGAGCGTCGAAGACCTGAACGTCGGCCTCGTCGGCGCCCTCAACAACTATGCGGCCGTAAGAGCCGTAAACGTTGATGTGAGAGGCATCATCGGCCACACCCTCCACTTTGATGACAGATGCGCTGCCGATTACCACATAGCAGTTGGCAGGAACAGTTACCTGACCTGTGGTTACGTTGAACGAGGGGTTGGTGTTGTAGCTCTTGCTGAGGATTCGGTAATTGTCGCTGTTCTGCGATTTGAAGGTAACGTTGATAATCTTCTCGCCGCTCGTTTCGGGGTTGATGACGGCAATCAGCTCCTTGCCCTGATTGGCCAGATACATTGTGCGGCCGTTAGCCCAGTTGTTCTGAGCCACATTGTTGGTGAATTCGGCACCCTGGGCAAAGAGTTCGGGGTTTCTCAGACGCAGATAGTTGAGTTCGGCATAGCTGTCGTAGAGGCCGTGGCGGTTGGCATTGTCAAACAAGCTCCAGCGCACCGTTTTCGGGTCGGTGTTGTTGCCGCCGTTGGCGTTCTTGGTGTTGTCGAAGTTGCCCAGCTCTGAGAACTGCCAGATCATGTGGCTTCCGGGGCTGAGAATCATCTGGCAGGCCGCCGAGCCGAGACGATGCATGGAGGCCGTGAGGTTGCCACGCACGCCGGTGGCGCCGTCAGTGTTCTGTTTGTAGGCCAGACGTTGTTCGTCGTGGCTTTCGAGATAGCTTACCGTGGAGCCGGCCAGACGCTGGTCGTCGGGGGCGTAGAAGCGCACCAGAGAGGAGTTGCTCTGATAGCCCATGGCATATTCAATGCCCTGAGAGTTGACGTTGGCCCAGTTGAGCTCGCCGTCCTGAGCCATCTCATTCTCTTCCTGAGCGCCGGCCAGGTTCTCGTTGATGAAATAAGCGTCGGCGTTAACCTCCTTCATGGCGCTGTGCAGCTTTTTCATACGCGCCACACGCGAAGCGTTGTAGGCGTTGGTGGCGGCGTCGCCGCTGTTGGCATACGAGTCATTGTCGCCCAGACCCTTCACCAGATCGAAGCGGAAGCCGTCTACCTTATATTCGCGCAGCCAGTAGCGCAGACAGTCCTCAAACTGCTGCTGCACCAGAGCGTTGCCCTGATTCCAGTCGTTGAGCACCGAATAGGCGTGTGGCGCCGATGCGTTGTAGAACGGGTTGGCGCCCGTTTGATAGAGCTGATACCAGGGATGCATCCAGTCGGTCTGGTTGAAGACCATATCCAAAATCACTGCTATGCCCTGAGCGTGGCAGGCGTCGATGAAAGCCTTGTAGTCGTCGGGAGTGCCGTAAGCCTTGTCGGGAGCGAAATAGAAATTGGGGTTATAGCCCCACGAGATATTGCCGTTGAATTCGTTTATGGGCAGCAGCTCAATGGCGTTGATACCCAGGCTTTTTAGATACGGAATCTTGGCCATGGCGCCACGAATGGTACCGTTGCCGAGCGCCTGACCCTCAGTACCCGTAAAGTCGCGTACCAACAGTTCGTAGATGTTCAGACGGTCTTTCTCCGCGCCCTTGAAATTGGTTATCTGCCAGTTGTAAGAGTTGATGTTCTCCTGATATACCGCCAGCGGCACGTTGGAGTAAGGAATCTTCGATTCGGGGTAGGGGATGAGGCCAGGGTAGACGTCGGTCGGGATATATTTGTCGTTTGTGGGGTCGAGGATGAGCTTTGCATACGGGTCGCCCACGGCTTTGCCGTCGATGACGTAATAATACGGGTAAGCGTCGGTGGCTGTCAGACCGTCAATGGCAATCCAGAAATAGCGGTTGCCGTTGTAATCCTGATAGTTCATGGTGCGGTTGTCGAGCGTCTTGTAGTCATCCCACGAGCCCACAATCATTGCCGAAGCCTTTTGCGGAGCGGCGATGCAGAAAAGCACCTTGCCGTCGGCCTGGCGCACGGCACCCATCTTGGGCACGCCGCCCGGATAGTCAACCTGATCGCCTGTGCGCGGATAGGTAATAGACATGGCGTCGCTCACCGTCAGTTCGTTAACCGTGGCTTTGGCCGTAACGGTGTATTGGCCGAACGTGGTGAAAGTGTGAGTTGCCGACAGCGTTGTGGCGTTCTGCTGCGTGGCAATGGGAGTGCCGTTGACGTCGATTACCAGCGTGGCAGGAGCGCTGCAGGCAGCAGTGAAGGTAACCGTTTCGTGACCCGGAGTGATGAGCGAACCTTCGAGGTTGCTCTTCAGCGACACCTGCAGACCGTCGTCGACCACATCTACAAAGATGTCGCCGTTGGAGGAGCTTTTCCCCTCGCGAGTGCCCGTGGAATTACGGAATACGAATACCAGCTGAGTTACCTTCTCAGTGGGGTCGGTGATGCCGTAATATGAGTTGATGTTGCCTATCTCCAGCTTCCACAGATTGGCCGATACATATTGCAGTTTGTATTTGGCGGCGTTGTCGAGCCATGTGGGAGCATAGCGCCAGTCGCTCGACGAGGTGGACTTGTTGGTGATGACGCCTGTGTGGGCGTAGATAGGGTCGTTGGCGGCCTGATTTATCAGACCCCGGTTGCCCTGGTCTGCATGAAAATAAATCACAATGTTCTGCGAAGACGGTTGCAGAACAGCCGGCTCAGTGGTGACCACCTGGGCACGCAACGCGGCGAACCCTATCACCATGAGCATGGAGAGTAAAAGTCGAATGTTTTTCATTGGCTTGAAAAATTTTTATTTCTTTTTTTATTTTTTTACCTGTAAAGGGGTTTCAGCGCAGCCGTATATGGCTATCGGCCACAAAGTTACAACAAAAATTCCGTTCCGAGACCCCTTTGCGCCCCAAACGTGTGCGGGGCAAAGAAAAAAACGCCCCGTCGACATATCACATGTAGGCGTGGCGTGACCTTATCGGAAACAAATAGTTGTTGAATTATTGCTGTCTGAGTGAAAGCTCACTGCTGCCGCCCTCGGGCGGTCAGTCGTCAACTTTCAGAAAACGGCCGTCGCGTGAAAATTCCAAATCCAGACCATTGTTGAGTTCTACCTCATACTTGTTTCGGTCTATGTCAATCTGGACGATGGCGGCTGAGGGGTAATTAGCTTTCACATATTTCTGAATGGCGGGTAGAATCAGCTTTGAGGGCACGGCCGACATGCCGCAGTCAACGGACGTCCAGTCGCCCTTATGGTTGAATTCTATCTCAGTGCCATTGTTGAGAATTACGTCATATTCCTTTTCACCAAGCACCTTGGTTTCAATCTTTATATGGTTCACGGCCGTCTTGCCGAAATAGGTGCGCAGCATAGTCTGAGCCTTTGCAGGAAGCACCTTGGCATCGCGGCTTACGTTGGAGCGCGCGCTGGCTGCTCCCAAGCCTATTACCATACAAAGGAGTGCGATGAGAATCTTTTTCATATCCGTGGTATTATTCGTTGTTTTATCATGGAACAAAATTTTGCGCAACATGTTCACCGTCAAAAGTTAATTAACGTTGTCTAACAGAGTAGAGAAATATGCCTCAATAATTGTTAATACACAAAAAGCATAAACTGTGAAAGCACAAATCATCTTATCAGCCCTGCTTCTTCTGGGCTTAGCCAACGCCTCGGCGCAATGGCAGAACACACCCGCTGTTGCCGCCGACTATACGCGCCTTACCAAGACATACAACGCTCCTCAGGGCGATGCGCAGCTTACCCTGACAGTAGATTTCCCCGATGCTTACGCCCCTTATGCCGGCGAGGTGAATCAGTGGCTGGTGCATCTGGCTGACCGAGCATTCCTCAGCGGCGACAGCTTCGGAGGACTCCCCACCGACCATGCCGCACTCGGACAGTTCGTGGCACGCAAATTCTTTCGCTTTGCCGCTCAGCAGGTGAAGCACGATGTCGCCGAGCCAAGCCCCTATGCCTACACATATTCCATGCTGGTCAACACCCAGGCTCCCACTTTCATCACATATCAGCTGGAAACCGGGCTGCAGTTCGGCGCCAAACACACCATGATGGGTCGGCAGCTTGTAACCTTTATCTATGGCAGCGGCGAAGCCGACAATGACGCTCTCTTCCGCCAGAATAAGTTCAAGGCCGTGAAAGAGGCATTGCTGAAAAGCGCCTTTGCCGATGCCGACTTTATGCAAAGCTCCTATGTGGCCGGACAGAATGTCACAAAGCCCTCGCAGCTGCGCGGCCTCTTCTCGCCTGCCGGCAACGACGGCTGGGACGGTATGGTCCTTCCTCCGGCGGCACTCACCGACGCCGGTGTGGTATTCTCCTTCACCCCTGCGGCAGGAACGCCGGCTGCCAAGAGCACTTATCACTTCACCGTGCCGTATCTCACCCTGCAGCATTGCTTTACCAACGAAGCCTCGCAGGCCATCACCACCGCATTTCCCTCAGTCTTCGTCAAGCCCAAGTGAGCGCTATAAGGCACTGACTCTTTTTAAGGCCATAATTGCTGCAATCATGGGTGTTATCTCGAAAATAATGGTTAAATTTGCAGCAATGAAGAGAACCGGCGGAAGAGAGAGGCTTGTAATGGCGCTGTTGGCGGCCATAATGCTGCTGAGCGGCTTTACAGGCGCCGCACAGCCCTCCGAGGCAGACCCCTTGGCTCGGGCTCGGCAGTGGTGCGACACGGCCTCCGTAGATGCCGTGGAAGGGATATGGCTCTTCCCGGCCGACCGCGTCTATGTGCTCATAGCCTCGTCGGCAACGGCACAGACAGCCGCCTATTCCATAAAAGTGCTGGCAGCCCTCGACGGCCTTACGCCGCCGGGCATATCCTTGGGGACCTTGGTGCCCGCGGCCGACAGCGAATCATACGAGCTGACCCTCCCCACGGTGATTGCCGACGGCAAGGTGACGCAGTTCCGCAGCGTGTTGATGAAACGTGCCGACGATGGCTTTGCGCTCGTCCCGGCCGAGAAGAGGAAGAATTTCTCGCTCAGTTTCTCGCCGCTGAGCATGCTTCCCGGTTTCTGGCGCATGGTCAAGTTCAGCTTCCGCCCGCAGCAACCCTCCGACCAACATGGGCTGGTGAAGATTTATCCCACCTTCGACGGCAATAACTCCGTGCGGCATCAGCCACGTTATCTATAACACACTCAGACTTGGCAATGAAGACAATGCGACGAAAAGACCGGCAGATGAGTGCCGAATGGGCTTTGGAGGTGTTTGACCGCGCCCCCTTTATCACCGTGGGCATGACGCAGCCCGACGGCACTCCATACGCGTTGCCCCTGTCGCTTGTCATGGCTGCCGACAATGTGTTTTATTTTCACTGTGCCGCCGAGGGCGAGAAAATCGACTGCCTCAGGTCGCAGCCTTGCGTGAGCCTCTCGGCTGTTTCCTACTGCTCTCCGGAGTATATAGCCGACCGCCACAACTTCACCATGTATTATGACTCGGCTATGGCCTTCGGGCGTGCAGAGTTCGTTACGGACAACGCCGAGAAGATGCTGGCGTTGCGGCTGCTCTGCCTGCGCTTTCTGCCTGAATATATGGAGCATTTCGCCCCGGCTGCCGAGAGGAGCGTGAGCCATACCACGGTGGTGAAGATAACCCTCACTGCGCCCCCTACGGGCAAGAACCATTCCGCGCTGCGCTGACCATGATGCACCCCGGGGTTCATATCTCAAAGTTGAAGAAGAGGCTGTTACAGTCGCTTAAGGCTGTGTTGCTGTTTGTGGCAGTGGCGGCAATGGCGGCTGCTGTGGCGTTTCCTGCCGAGGCGCGGCGAACCTCTGACCGCGTGGGCAAAACCACCCGTGGCAAGGTGGCGCGCCAACAGGGCGCCTGGCAAAAGGGCACCATAGCGCTATCGGCGGCTAATGCCGATTCGCTGGCTCTGTCGGTCGATTCGGTGCACTTCGCCGGGTTCGACAAGCCCTCGTCGTCCGACAAGGAGTCGTTTCTCATCACCAACCGCCTGCCTAAGCCTATTGCCGGGCTGACTCTGGAAATCACTTACCTCACGCCCGAAGGCAGGCTGCTACACCGCCGCGTGCTGACTCAGCGCTGTTATGTGCCTGCCGGCGAGACCCGTAAGCTCGATGTGCGCAGCTTCGACACTCAGGGCGCTTATCATTATTATCTCAGCTCGCCGGGACGCAGCGGCGCCACGCCTTTCAAAGTCTCTTTCCGGCCTCTGACTCTGTTTGTGTATCCCTGAGCTGAGCCGCGCCATTGGTCCGTTTCTCGACCAATATCGGCAGATAGCGCTGCAGCGTGTTGCGGTCAACTTTACAAATCTTGGCAATCTGCCGTTTTGATATGCCGGCGTTGATAAGGCTGACAATGAGGTTATCCTTGCCGCTGAGCTTGTACTTGTCGGGTGCGCTGCGTTTCCCTTTGGGGCGCCCCAGCACCACACCCTCGGCCTTTTTGCGTGCCAACGCCTCTTTGGTGCGCTGGCTGATGAGGTTGCGCTCTATCTCCGCCGACAGCCCGAACGCAAAAGCCAGCACCTTCGACTGTATGTCGTCGCCAAGCCGGTAATTGTCTTTTATGGTCCACACTTTGGCCTCCTTGGTCATGCAGATGTTGAGAATCTCCATTATCATGAACAGATTGCGGCCCAGTCGCGACAGCTCCGCACAGATAATCAGATCCTCTTTCTTGATGCGCTTCAGCAAACGCCCTAACAGACGTTTGTTGTAAGCCTTGGTGCCTGATATGGTCTCCTCTATCCATCCGTCGATGGTTATGCCCTCCCGGCGGCAGAAATTATTAATCTCGAAGCGTTGGTTTTCCACCGTCTGTTTGTCGGAGCTGACTCTTATATAGCCGTAATTCATCTTGAGTTTGAGTTAAAAGGATTTTGCCACAAAGATACGGCCATATATTCACACCCCTCACCGGCAAAGAGCGTGAGTATAGTCGCGCATAAAGTAGGGCTGCCCCGGTGCCCCCGCGTAGTAATTAGCAATGATGAATGAGAATTAGAGATTGATATGAAATCTTTAGCTGATAGTTTTGTTGTCTTTTTTTATCCTGCTATAGATATTTGTTGTACCATGGTAAAGCCCAAAGTTTAGTCGCGCATTATATTTCCCTGAGAAACAAGTTAAATTAAGACAAATTTCACTTTGTCAAAATTATATTTTCAGTAGGTGGTTTGTTTCATATTGATAGATTTAGCATTGGCGAGAGTGTTAAATATGGGAATATGATACAAAATCGCCTTGGCATGAACTTGCGCAAAGCGATTGAATGAAATTTTGCAGTAAAAATTTGGTGAAAAGTATTGTATAGCGACATAGATAATAAAAGGTTGCTTTGCATAGGGCGATTCATCTGTTATCTCTTAATATAAACTTAATTCAATTAAGGATGAAAAAACTCTTTTCGGGAGTATTGGTGATACTCCTATTACTAATCACATCATGCAGCGCAGAAATGCCTGAAGTTGTGAACCCGGATAGCAGTCCGGGTACAACACATCGCTTCCTTTCAGTGAAAGAAGTGAGCAATCGTTTGCATGGGATTTGGCCCACGTTGCCCAAATCCAATCCTACCACACGTAACAACGACGAACCGCAGGTAGACTCCGTCTTCGTTTTGCCGGGCGGTCAATACGTTGGAACGTACAATCCGACTGTCGGTGATTTGTTTGCAGACCCCAATGTGCAATACATCGACACAGTAAGCACCTACGCTCTGGTATTCACCTTCAAGAATGAACAGGGCTTCATCATTATGTCTGCCAGAGAGGGTCTTCCGGAGATGCTCTATTATGCGGGAGTTTTTGATTCTGATCACACAAATACTGATCCTGTAATAGATACAAGATCATCTGATGATGATTTTTTAGAAGAAGAGTGTGATTACGATCCATTTTGCGGCATGGCATCAAGTAGTATGACTTCGTCTGCATTCTATAAATCAAATCAAATGATCATCAACATACGGCCATGAAACATTCAATTGCCTGCAAGATAGCAGTTTCGCTGCTGATGGTCATCTTGGGGTTACAGGTGTTCACAGCCTGCGAAGATGATCCCAAACCAGGTCCTGGTGTGCCGTCGCCCAGATCAACAGATTTTCCATCATTGGTACAAATTTATACCAAGATGAAAGACCTGCCGACTTCTCAAAATGTTTTGGATTACAGAGTCATCCGAATAGCAGATTATTGGGAAGGAGAGGAACTTAATATTCTCCCCGAAATACCTTTTTATGCATATTCGGATTCCATATCTCACAAAGAATTATTCAACTATCTGACGACTGTTAACAATGACACTTGTTTTCACGAAGGAGTTGAATATTATGAGGTGGGCAACGTATTGTTCCATAATATGTTATTGCAAATATCGTATATCGAAGATATAACGGATTTGCAAATTACAGCTGTAACAGATTACGACGTAGAGCATCCAGCAGGCTCAAACCTGGAGGATATATGCTACATATCGTATGGTTCGGTTGATAAGTATGTTCACAGCGGTTATTCGTTTGACCAGGCTATGGCAAATGGACTGTACCCACTGTATCATGAATATGCTCAAGAAAATCTGAAAGATTTTAGAGCTGCTGTTTATTTGGAGGAAGCTGAAAAGCACTGCTGGAAAATGGGTATGAAGGAAATTATGTATCATGAATTAGCCTCTGAAGTCAACCCGGAGCATCCGCTGAAGATGTTGGCCGGTTTCCCGCCTACGTTGTCTTTTACGCATAAACCGAATCAAAAGTGTCAAATAGAGGTAACCCGCACTGCACAGATACCGGGCGGAAAATTCCCGGCCCGCGTCAGCAAAAGGGTATATACCATACAATAACGCCCCTGTAAAGTGGCTCTGAAAGCCACTTTACACAAAGATTATCAGGGTGTGCTCAAAATAAAAAGGCACATCCTGATATGTTATAATACCATATATTCAACCCCGGTGCATCCGGGCAATGGCGAATAAATGACCCTGCGACACAAAATTGCTTTTGTGAATCACAAGGCTTTACCGTGGCTTGAATTACGGCCTGAGTTACGGCAGGCGGAAAAAGGAGTATGCGGGGTTAAACGGGCAGGTTTGCCATTTCAATGGCTGCGGCAGCGGCTTCCGAGCCCTTGTTGCCCAAAGTGCCGCCGGCGCGGTCGAGTGCCTGCTGCAGATTCTCCACGGTGAGGATGCCGAAGATAACCGGTACTGTGCCTTTGGCATTCAGTGTGGCGATGCCCTGAGCGGCCATCTGGCAGACGTAGTCGAAATGTGGCGTGTCGCCGCGTATTACGCAGCCTATGGCTATGATGGCGTTGTATTTGCCGGTGGCTTGTGCGCGTGCCGACGCATTGACAAGTTCCACGGTGCCCGGCACTCGGATTACCTCTATGCTGTTTGTGCCGAGTCCTACGGTGCGAAATGATGCTAACGCGCCGTTGAGAAGCGCTTCCGTAACGTTATTGTTCCAACGCGCCACTATTACGGCGCAACGAAAGCCCGGTTTGGGCGATGGCATGGGCACTTGTTGCCCGGCCGTGTTCAGAATTGTTGACATTTCTGTGTTTGCAGCGATGACCAATTACAAGGAGGAACGGTGTGCATGACCCCGCCGTGCCGGCCCGTTACCTTTTTCAGTCCGGGCGGCAGGCTCACATCTTCGCTCTCTTTATTTCTTTTTATCTGTGTCTTTGATATGAATGATGTTTTCGTCTTTGTTAAGCACCATTTGCTGATGTGCTTCCTCCTCAGCCTCCTGATTCTTGGCAGCCTTGGGGCGGCGTCCTTTCAGGCCCAGACGGTGCAGGAAACCCTTCCACAGCGGTTCGCGTTCAATGTCGGCGTCTATGACCTCGATGAGCGCTAAGATGTCCTCTTCCAGCTCAATGGTGCCGAGGGCTATGGCGTGAGGCAGCAGCGCTTCGAGCAGCCGTTTGGCACGAGGACGCATGGCGCGGATGCGCATCATGATTTCGGCCATGTCAAGGCTCATCTTCACCTCTTTGCGCGTGATGCGCCCCGAGCGGCGTTTGGAGTATTTTATGGCTTCGGAATAGAACTTCAGCGCAGCGCGGTAATCGCCCGAGGCGGCAAGCAGCTCGGCAACCTTGCGCAGCGATTCAACAAGCTTCTCCGTGGCGGCGGCCAGGCCCGAATTCACCTTCTCGTAGAGAGCGGCGGCCTGTATCTGCTGCCGTGCCAGCAGGTCCATGGCTTTGCGGCGCGAACGCAGTATGCGCGTGCTCAGATCCATGGCCATGATATGCAGCGGTCCGTAGCGCTCCGAGTCTTTCTTTACAAGCGCTCCAAGCACCTTGAACAGTATGTCGAGTTCCTTTTCGCTCTGCCGGTAGTCTTTCAGAGTGTAATGAATTTCAGCAAGGTCAAAGAGCAGAATAACGAGAGCCTGTTTAAAACTGTCGGACTCATAATCAGGATGAGTGCGAAGCACTCGCAGCCCTTCCACCACTCGTTCCAGAGCATCGCGGTAACGTTCTGCGGCAACGAGTTCGGAGGCTACTTTGCGCACACCTTCAAGTTCTTTGAGCACGCGATAGGCTTCGCTGTCGCGTTTTTCGCCATGTGTAAGGGATTGGTCGGTGAGTAGCATAGTGTTAAATATATTGTGTGTTTTATGCATTGCAGAAATTTAGACCCGTCAGCGGGCGGCAGCTTTCTTGGCTTCCGAGCCCAGGTATCCGCCGTGATGGCGCAGCGAGTAGTCGTAGGCTGTCAGGCCTATTGCCGTCATGGTGGCCACCACCAGCACATCGCCCATCACCGTCATCTGTGTGGTAGACACTGTGGGTGTCAGACCCAGCGGACATACTTCCGGGTTGCCGCCTGTGTGCAGACAAACGTCGGCAGCCTGTGCCAGCGGACTCTTGTCGTTTCCCGTAATAACAATCAGCGGCACATTGGGGTTCAGTCGGCGTGCCAGTTGCACCAGCTCCACTATCTCGCGCGTCTTGCCCGAGTTCGACAGCAGCAGCAGCAGGTCGTCAGGCTGCATGATGCCTAAGTCGCCGTGCTGCGCCTCGGCCGGATGCAGAAACACCGCCGGCGTGCCCGTGGAGCAGAAAGTAGTGGCTATGTTCATGGCTATCTGGCCGCATTTGCCCATGCCGCTCACCACTATCTTGCCATGCCTGGTGTGAGTGTGTTCAAGTATCAGTTCAAGAGCCTTGGCATAGCCCTCGCCGGCCGGTATGGAGGCCACTGCGGCGCTTTCGGCCGCTATTATATTCTTGAAAAGATTGTTTACGTCAATCTGAGTTGGAGTCTCGTTCACGGTAAGTCTTTTTGAGTTGAATGATTGCGTGTGAGGTCAGCAGGGAAAAGCCCGTTGTTCCAGATTCTCGATGCCTCGGCGGGCGCGGTCTGAAATCTCCACCGTTGTGCCCCTGTCGGGGTCATAGCTCACCATCACAGTGCGGCATACGGCCTTTATCTCGTTGGTGTCGCTGTTGAGCATCACCTGCTCCAGAGTGAAAGCCTTCTGACCCATTTCACAGCAGCGTGTGTAGATGGTTATAGGCTCGCCGTAGTAGGCTGAGGCTATGAACGAGCAGTCGATGTTGGCTATCACTGTCTCCACGCGCCGCCAGTCAATGTTGCCCTCCATTACCTGATGCAGGTATTGGGCCTTGGCGGTGTCGAAAAGCGAAAAATAGACCACATTGTTGAGATGGCCCAGTATGTCTATGTCGTTGAAGCGAATCTGCACATCCGCTGTGGAGTGATACAGACTGCGGTCGAAATGAAATTCCGGTTTGCGGTTCATATAAAACGTATTTTATCAATGACCTCGCGGCCGCACAGCGTGTTGAGCCGTTGAATAAGCGCGCCCGAATGTATCATCACCTCCTGGCGCACCACAGGTATGTCGCAGCGCAGCGTCAGCACCCGGTGCGATGCCTCCACCGCTTCGGCGTGATTTGCCAGCACCTCACCCACCACATCCTTCCACAGCGCCACAGCGCGCCGTTCGGCCATGCGCGGGCTCATGTCCTGCACTTCTATGATGCGGTCTATTACCGCCGACAGACGTTGAGGTTCAGTGCGTTTCATGGCTTCAGAGTGGTGTGAAGGCGCCGTTGTCGGCCTGCAGAAGCAGATGCCCGTCGATGCCTGCCAATATGCGGTCAAGATGTTCGCGGTTGGTGTCGGTGATGAAAATCTGGCCGAAGCCCGAGGCCGGACCAACCACATGAAGAATATGCTCCACGCGCGAGGCGTCGAGTTTATCGAATATGTCGTCGAGCAGCAACAGAGGCGTCTCGCCGCCCGTCTGACGCAGATAGTCGAACACGGCCAACTTCAGCGCCACGGTGAACGTCTTCAGCTGCCCCTGACTACCCACACTGCGCAGCGCATGACTGCCCAAAGTCGTTTCCAGGTCATCGCGGTGAACACCTGCCGAGGTGTAGCCTAACAGCGCGTCGCGCTGCCGGTTGGCCTCCAACAGCTCCGCCATGGGGCAGTCGGCAAGGGCCGAGCGGTAATGTATCTGCACATCGTCGGCACCGGCGCTCAGCTCCCTGTGATAACCAGCGAAGATAGGTGCCAGAGCCTCGGCCCATTTCCGGCGCGTGTCGTAGATGGCTGCCGCAGCCTCACACAGAGGCTGTTCCACGCTCTCAAACAGCAGCGAGTCGCGGATGCCCGACCGCAGCATGCGGTTACGGCTCTCCAGCGAACGCGTGTAGCGCATCAGGTGCTGCAGATAAGCCCCGTCAGCCTGCGAAATCACCATGTCCATGAAGCGCCGCCGTTCCTGACCCGCTCCCTGCACTATGGCCGTGTCTTGCGGAGCCACCAATACCAACGGCAGACGCCCAATGTGCAACGCCACACGCTTGTACTCCTTGCCGTCGGCACGCACAGATTTGCGCTTGCCGCGCGTGAATCCCACCGACAGGTTGCAGCTCACACCCCCGTCCGACACATATTCACCCTTCAGTAGAGCCGTGTCGGTGGTGTGGCGCAGATATTCGGCATCGGGCAGCGTGCGGAAGCCGCGCAGAAAGCTCATGAAATGCACTGCCTCAAGCAGATTGCTCTTGCCCATGGCATTGCGGCCCAACACACAGTTCACCTTGGGCGAGAAGTCTATTCTTGCCTCGGCTATATTTTTGAAATTGAGTATCTCGGCACTGCGCAGAAGCATGACAGCCTCAGAGTTTTTTGCCGTAAGCCAGGTCTCCGGCGTCGCCCAGGCCCGGTATGATGTATGAATGAGCGTTTATTTCAGCGTCTATGGCGCCGCACCACACCGTGGTCTTCTCCTGCGGGAAAACGCTGCAGATGTAATCCACAGCCTGCCGCGAGGCTATCACCGATGCCACATGGATATGCGCCGGCTCACCCTTGCTCAGCAAAGCCTTGTATGCCAGTTCCATGCTTGCACCCGTGGCCAGCATCGGGTCGGCAATAATCAGCGTCTTGCCTTCGATGTCGGGCGAGGCAAGATACTCTATCAGCACATCGAATCTGTCGCCCTTCTCCTTGTAGCGCCGGTAGGCACTCACAAAAGCATTCTCCGCATAATCGAAATAACTCAGAAAGCCCTGATGAAACGGTATTCCGGCACGCATTATGGTGGCTAATACAGGCTCTGCGGCCGGTTTGTGGCAAGTGGCTGTGCCCAACGGAGTGGTTACCTCGCAGGCCCTGTACTCCATGCGACGGCTGATTTCGTATGCCATTATCTGGCCTATGCGCTCAAGATTGGTGCGGAAACGCAGCGGGTCTTTCTGCACCGTAACATCGCGTAATTCCGACATATAGACGCTCACCAGACTCGGCCGGTCGTCAAAATTTATTATCTCTATCATGGCATGATTTCTCTTCGCCTGCAAAGTTACTAAAATTTTTTTGAAAAAGGAATAGTATATGCTCTCCGTGTGCCTTCCGCCCCCTCTTTGGGCGATTTCTGCAAATTATCTGTACGCCTTTTTCGGCATATTCAGATTTTAAGTATTACTTTTGTGCACCAAACCTCTACAGTCAAGACATGAAAAAACTCTTAACCACTCTTACCCTACTTCTTGCGCTGCCGTTTGTTGCGGCATCGCTGTGGGCACAGCCGTTGCCTGCGGGGGCTGTGGCGCCACCTCCCGAGATGCGGGCCTTTACGGCTGCCGAAGCCCTTTCCGCGCCGGTTTCGCCTGCCAGAGAGGCGCGTCCCGCCTCAGCCGCACAGCTCAAAGGCAAATACCTCACTTACGGCTATACCACCAATAACGCCCATGCCACTTACTGGACAGACATCGCCCCCCTGAGCGGCGATTCAGTGAGCATTGTCAATCTGATGGGCAAAGGCACAGCCGTTCACGGCCGCTATAATGCTCAGACAGGAATCCTCTCCGTGCCTTCGCAGTTCCTCTTCAACGACCCCGAATACGGCGATTTCTTCTGCGTGCGCGTGGACATTGACAAAAAGGTCTATTAGCCCGATGCCGATATTGAATTCACCGTCAACGCCGACGGCATTATGCAAACCGGCAACTGGGGCGCCTTCATCCTCTCGGGTCAGAACAAGGGTCTCTCCACCATCCGTTACCGTGAGATTCTCTATCCGGCCCGCGGCGTGATGACCGATTACTCGCAGACCAAGACTGACGCCGATTCAGTAAGGTCATATCCGGTGGCTGTGTTCCGCGAAAACGACACACACATCCTGGTCAAGAACTTCTATAACTACGGTGCTGACGTGGTGCTCACCCTCAATTCCGACGGCTCGGTGAATGCCGCCCGCTCCCCCTTGGCATACGGCAAAAGCTCGTCGGGTTCCACGCTCACATTCTATAACTACGCCGTCAACAACTACGTGTCGCCCACATCGCTGAAGCTCGCCACCACCGGCGTCCCGGGTCAGTACGCCGATTCAGTGATTACCTTCAACCGCTGGGCCGTTTCCTCATCAACCTCGGTGAGTGCCATCTACGAACTTCTGTCGCACTCCACCATAAAGATGCCCGAGCCTTTCGCTCCCTTCTCCGTTGACCTGGCTCTCTCGGGCTCAGGCACCGCTCAGGACCCATATCTGGTAACCTCGGCAACTGACCTGCAGTCGCTCTCCAAGGCCGTGAACCACAACACCAAATACACCGTGTCGAAGAAGGCCTTCGAGGGCAAATACTTCCGCCAGACGGCCGACATTGACATGGCCGAGGTGCAGAACTTCGAGCCTATCGGCATAGCCACCTCGTCAACCTTCTGCGGCATCTATGACGGCAACGGACACTCCATCAGCAATCTCACCGTCAACCGCCGCGACAATCAAAATACCGGTCTCTTCGGCATCATGGGCAAGCAGGCCGCACTCCTCAACCTCACTTTCATCAACCCCACGCTCAGCTCAACCAAGACCTATACAGGCACGGCGGCAGCTCAGTCAGCCGGCATTATTCGCAATGTAAAAGTGCAGGGTGCCGACATCTCCGGTTCCACGTCATACGTTGGCGGCGTTGTGGGTTCCTCCACCGGCATCATCGACAACGTATGGTGCAGCGGCAGCGTCAGTGCCAACTCCTTTCTGGGCGGCATTGTGGGCGCTTCCAACGGCCATATCTATAACGCCTATTCCGAGGCTGACATCACCCTCAAGCTCAAATCGGGCATAGTGGGCGGCATCGCCGGCTCTGTGGCAGGCGACACCGTAGTGGTGCGCGATTGTCTCTTCGCCGGTACCGTAACCGACAAGCTCGGCAGCTCCACCATCGGCGGCATTGCCGGTTATATGCAGATGGCCTCGGTGAGCGCCTGCGCAAACCACGGTTACATCTATTCCAAATCGGTGAGCAACAACACCACTGCGGTGGGCGGCATTGCCGGTCTCTTCTCGGCAGCCCACGCCACCGACTGTCATTTCTCAGGTCGCATCAGCGCCACCGACGCACAGATGGTTGCCGGCCTGGCCGCCAAGTTAGTGAAACGCACCGGCCGCGGCACAGACACCCCTTCGTTTGCCAACTCTCTGGTAACAGGCATCATAGACTGTCCGGCAGAGCTGCAGAAGAATGAGTTCACAGGCTCCGAGCTGGAGCAGTTCACCCTCACCAACTGCTACTTCGGCACACAGACCTCCTCGCGCGGCTCTCAGCAGGGTGGCCGCACCATTGCCGCTCTCACCAACAGCACACCCATAGAGGGCTTCAACACGCAGTCGTGGCAATTCGCCGCCGGCCGCTATCCCGTGGTCAAAGCCTTTGCCGAAACCGACCAGGGCATCCTCCACAGCCTCCCCTTCATCCTCGACGAGGCCGACGATGTAACCGCCGTCCGTCATGCCGTTACCCTCACCGACCATCAGCGCGCCGACTGGCATTTCTTAGTGGCCGGAAAGCTCCTCAAACAGGGCCACGGCATGAAGATTCAGGATGGCAAGGCCATTATCTCGGCCACCTCGGCTGCCACAGACACTCTGGTAGCCACTGTGGGCAATCACCACAAACTGGCCTTCCTCAAGGTGCTTCCCAAGGAGTTTGACGGCGAAGGCACAGCCGACTCTCCTTATCTCGTCCGCTCGTTAAAGGATATTCTGAAAATCAGCAATGCCGTTGACAAGCAGAACATCCGCTATACCGGCACGCATTTCCGCCTCATGGCCGACCTCGACCTCACAGGCGTGGATAACTTCATCGGCATCTCGGCTGTGGGCACGCAGAATGCTTTCAACGGCATCTTCGACGGCAACGGCCATGTCATCAAAAACTGGATTATCGACCGCTGCGGCCTGCAGAACGGTACCGCCACGGTGCCTCTCTCGTCGAGCTATATGGTCGGCTTCTTCCTCTATACCGGCGAGCAGGCCGGGGTGCGCAACCTCACCATCGACGCCTCTTGCTCCGTTACAGCCGGCTCGCATGTGGCCCCGCTCATCAGTCAGAACGCCGGTTTGGTGGAGAACTGCCGTAACTTCGCTCCCGTTACCGGTCTCTACAACGAAACGGGCGGTCTGGTGGCCGCAAACCTCGCCACAGGCATTCTCCGCAACTGCTACAACGGCGCCGCCGTCAAGGGTGGCCGTCAGGTGGTAGGTGGCCTCGCCGGCATCAACGCCGGCCGCATGGAGGGCTGTCAGAACGACGGCTTCGTCCTCAACGACAGCATCAGCAATTATTCACCCGTCATCGGCGCCACCGGCATTGCCGGCGGTCTGGCGGGTCTCAACTACGGCGTCATCACCAACTGCCTCGGCGCCGGCTCCGTCAAAGCGCGTCAGATTGCAGGCGCAATAACGGGCGAGAATATGGAGGAGGGCGTCATCACCAACACCCTCGCCACGGGCATCGTCTTCCACAGCGAAGTGGCCGGCACGCAGGGCGCTGTAACGGGTCGTCAGTTCGGCGCAGAAAATTCGCTTCAGAACGTCTTTTATGATGCCCAGCATACTTCCGACACCGACGGTGAAAATATGTCGCTCATGGGCGTTACAGGGCTGAATACGGCCATCCTCGTTTCCGGCTCGCTGCCTAAGGGCCTCGACGCACCGCTCTGGTGCGCCGCAAAGGGCCGCTTCCCCATGCTCGCCGCTTTCCAAAATCTGAAGCAGGCCATCTTCAACGCCTCCACGCATGTGGATTTCAGCACTGAAGGTCGCACAGATACTCGCTTCGCCATGCGTCGTGCCGCTCAAATCTCCTGTCCCGAAGGGGCTGCTCTCTCTCTTGCGCAGGGCAAGCTCTCGGTCAGCCGGAACACTCTTGCCGTTCCGTCCGGTGTGCGAGCTGTCTCCGACACGCTGCGCATCGTTTCCGCCGGTATGGAAAAGGTCATCCCGCTCTTCGCTCCGGGCGCTATCCTGGCAAAGGGCGACGGCTCGGCGCAGAATCCGTGGCTCATTGAAGCGGCTGCCGACTGGAACACGCTCCTGGCGTATGCCGCTGAGAACAATATCGACTTCCGCGACGAGTCATTCAGCGTTACCAAAAACATTGACTTCGGCGGCAGCACGCTGGCGCCTCTGGGCGACGGTGTTACGCCTTTCCGGGGCACACTCCGGGGCAACAACCACTCGTTCAGCAACATCAGCATCTTCACCACGGTCAGTAATGCCGGTCTCTTCGCCTCCCTCGGCAGCGAGGGCCGCGTGCAAGACCTTGTCATCGACGGCACAAGCTCGGCAAAGGGTTACAGCAACGTGGGTATGGTGGCCGGTCGCAACGCCGGTGTCATTGAACACTGTGTCAACAAGGCCACGGTGCAGTCAGCATACACCTACGCCGGCGGCATGGCGGGTTACGTAGTGGCCGGTGGCCGGTTCCTCAACTGTCAGAACTACGGCGCCATCACCTCTGACCAGGGTCAGGCCGGCGGCATAGCCGGTGGCAACGGCTCCGACATCGGCGGCCTCATCAGGGGCTGCGAAAACCACGGCACCATAGTCTCCGGCGAACGTAGTGCCGGCGGCATCATAGGCTCTGGGCGTGTGGCTATCAGCAATTGCGTCAACCACGGCAACATCTCCTCCGTCAGCACTTACGCCGGCGGCATCGTGGGCTATCACACCTACACCTTCCCCATCGACAGCTGCGAAAACCGTGGCGACGTAACGTCGCAGGCGGGTGCGGCAGGCGGCATCGCCGGTTATCTGTTTGCCTCGGCGCCTCTCAGCCATTGTGTCAACTATGGCGACGTAACCTCAGGCAAGACTTGGGCCGGTGGCATCGTGGGCAATTCTTACCGCGCTCCGGTGTCGGTGGTCAACAGCGTCAATTACGGCAACATCACCGCCACAACAACGCATGCCGGCGGCATCATCGGCAATCTCATCGCCGCCACCGACTCCACCGCCAACACGCTCTCTCATCTCGAGAACCACGGCGTCATCCAGGCCGGCGGCAACTATAGCGGCGGCATAGTGGGCCAGATGGGCTCTTACGGCACTCTCTCGCACGCCTCCAACTACGCTCCGGTTACTGCCAAAGGTAACTACGCCGGCGGCATCGGCGGCAACGTAAGCTCTGAAACGCTCATCTCGCAGTGCCGCAACTCGGCTCCCGTCAAGGGCGCAATCTATGTGGGCGGCATCGCCGGCGGTTTCATTGGCCAAATGGACCTCTGCTGCAACTCAGGCAGTGTTACCGCCGACAAATACACCGCCGGCGGTCTGGGAGGCACCACCCTCAGCACAACGACTGTGAAAGCGGCCATCTCGCGCAGCTTCAACACCGGCTCTGTGCAGAGTCTGGGCACCACGGCCACAACCAATTATAACATCGGCGGCATCCTGGGTGGCGGCAATGTCAAGCTCAGCTCGGTGTATAATGTCGGCGACGTCAGTGCCTATAAATGTGCCGGCGGTCTGGTAGGACTGGCCGTAAAAGGGTCTGCCTCGGGTCAGGGCACATCGGTGAAAGACTCGTATAATGTGGGCAGCGTAACGTGTCTGGAGAGTGGCAACGAAAGCACCTGCGGCCACCTCATCGGCGCTTCGGCAGCTCTTACGTATGTCTCCTACACCAACAGCTACTTCGACAAGCAGATGGCCGCTGCGGTCTCTTATCCACTCGACACAGCCGCCACCGCCATCATGACGCGCGATTTCAGCACCGACAGACTCGGCGCCGACTTCGTTCAGCTGGCTCCCAACACCTATCCGGTGCTGAAGGAGTTTGCCACCGACAGTCTGGCACGGCTCTACGCTTCGGCGCTGCGTCTGGCCGACGGCAACACGCGCCATAATGTGGTGAGCCGCTTCTTCCTGGCTGCTCCCGACGGCATCAGCTGGTCGTCCGACCACTTCAACCTCTCCGACGGCCGCGGCCGCTGGAACGATCTGAGCGTAGGGCAGACGTATCCTCTTTATGCCAACTTCGGCACTTACCAACGACCCTTCCTGCTCACCGTCAATGCCACCTCAGGCCTGAGTGCTGCTGACGCTGACATCGCCGGGCAGACTGCGGCAATACTCTGGTATGCACCCGACGGCACCCGACTCCCTGCAGCCCGCAAAGGCTTCTGCATCAAAGTTTCCGTTTACCCCGACGGCCGACGCACCACCACCAAGGTGCTCGTGCCCTAACCCTCTTCCCTCTCTCCTCCCCCCCCCTCTTACCCGCCTGCCGAGCTCGCCTCCGCAGGCGGGTAATTTCTCTGCCTGCAGAAGGCGCTGACGGACGGGTGGTTCGAGGCTAAAGCCTTCGCCGGCACCAAAATTATGGTTAGTTGTGGTTGCTGCAATGCTTGGAGGGTTGGGGCTGAGGGCCCGGTTGCTATAATTTTGGTGCTGGCGAAGGCTTTAGCCTCGAATTCAGGCTGGCGAAGGCTTTAGCCTCGAATTACTGGCCCTTGCCGTGGCAGTTTTTGTATTTCTTGCCGGAGCCGCAGGGGCAGGGGTCGTTGCGGCCAACCTTCGGCTGCGTGTTCTTGATGGGCATGCGCGTAGGCTGTTGTTGAGTGTAGCTGCTCTGCATGGCTTTGCGCTGGTTGCTCTCGTAGTCGTCGCGCGTGGTCGAGTAGTTGGCGTAGGGGTTGTTGGCCGGCGCTGAGCTGTATTCGCGCTTCAGAGCCTGGCGCGGACGGGCAGCCTTAGCCTCCTCCTCGGCAGCTCGCGCGGCTTCAGCCTGAGCCTTAGCCTCCTCGTAGTCCGGCACGGCGAGTTTGCCGCGAAGAAGCGTAGAAACAGATTTCGTGTTCATATCCCACAGCATCTTCTTCCACAGCTCGTAAGCCTCGAGCTTGTAGATTACCAGCGGGTCTTTCTGTTCGTAGCTGGCGTTCTGCACCGACTTGCGCAGCTCGTCCATTTCTCGCAGCTGTTCCTGCCAGCAGCGGTCGATTGAGCTGAGAAGCACCGCCTTCTCCCAGGCTTTGCTCAGAGGAGCGCAGTCGTTGTTATAAGCCTCGGTTATGTCGAAGCGGATGTTGTACACCCGTTTACCGTCGGTTACCGGCACACCCACCAGACCCGTGGCGCCCTGCATCTCCACAAAGTCCTTTATGTAAGGCATAGCCCCTTCGCGCATCTTGTCTTTCTTGCGCTGCAGGTCGGTCATGGAGGCCTCAGCAATGCGTTCGGTGATTTCGTTGGCGTCGAGGTGCGGATATTCCTCAGCTTTCACCGGCACATCCAGCGCCAGCACCTTACGCGTTTCCTCCTGCAGGTCCTCGAAGCTGCCGCTGCGACGCGTAATCTCCTCGGCGGTTTCATAAATCATGTTGGCGATGTCGCTGCCCACACGTTCGCCCTTCAGAGCGTTCTGACGGCGTCCGTAGACACCCTTGCGCTGAGCGTTCATCACATCGTCATATTCCACCAGACGCTTACGTATGCCGAAGTTGTTCTCCTCCACGCGCTTCTGTGCGTTCTCGATGGACTTGGTAACCATCTTCGAGTCGATCATATCGCCCTCCTTGAAGCCGAGACGGTCGAGCGTCTTTACCACCCTTTCATTGGCGAAGAGGCGCATCACAGTGTCTTCAAACGACACGAAGAATACTGAGCTGCCCGGGTCGCCCTGGCGTCCCGAGCGGCCGCGCAGCTGACGGTCGACGCGGCGGCTCTCATGGCGTTCCGTGCCTATGATGGCCAGACCGCCCGCCTCTTTGACCTCCGGAGTAAGCTTGATGTCGGTACCACGGCCTGCCATGTTCGTGGCAATGGTCACCATACCCTTTTCGCCGGCGTGAGCCACGATGTCGGCCTCCTTCTGGTGCAGCTTGGCGTTGAGCACCTGATGCGGTATCTTGCGCAGCTGAAGCATACGGCTCAGCAGCTCCGAAATCTCCACCGACGTGGTACCCACGAGCACCGGACGGCCAATCTCTATCATGGCCTGAATCTCGTCGATTACCGCGTTGTATTTCTCTTTCTTGGTGCGGTAAACGCGGTCGTTCTGGTCGTTGCGAATCACCGGACGGTTGGTGGGAATCTCCACCACTTCCAGCTTGTATATGTCGTAGAACTCGCCGGCCTCCGTCATAGCCGTACCGGTCATGCCGGCCAGCTTGCGGTACATGCGGAAATAATTCTGCAGCGTGATGGTGGCGTAGGTCTGAGTGGCAGCTTCCACCTTGACACCCTCCTTGGCCTCGATGGCCTGATGCAGACCGTCGCTGTAGCGGCGACCCTCCATGATACGGCCCGTCTGCTCGTCTACAATCTTTATTTTGTTGTCGTCGATAACGTATTCCACGTTGATGTCGAACAGCGTGTAGGCTTTCAGCAGCTGATTGACCGTGTGTACACGTTCCGACTTGATGGAATAGTTCTGCAGCAGCTCATCCTTGCGGCTCTGCTTCTGCTCGTCGGTGAGCGGCTCGTTCTCCACTGCCGACAGCTGAGCGGCGATGTCGGGCAGAATGAAGAATTCCGGGTCCTGATTGGTGCCCGAAAGCACCTCTATGCCCTTGTCGGTAAGTTCTATGGAGTGGTTTTTCTCGTCGATTACGAAATAGAGCGGTTCCACAGCCTTCGGCATCTCGCGGTTGTTGTCGGCCATGTATTTGGCTTCCACCTTGAGCAGAATCTGTTTTATGCCCTCTTCGCTGAGATAGCGGATGAGCGGCTGATATTTGGGCAGACCCTTGTAGACGCGGAAAAGCGCCAGACCGCCGTCTTCGAGCAACTGTTCGGCGCTGAGAGCCTTCTTGGCCTTCTCCTCGGCCGGACGCTCGTCGTATTTGGCAATTTTCTCCGGGTCGCCGCTCATAGCCGCCGTAATCTTGTTGCGGGCTTCCACAAGCAGGTTCTGGGCCAGACGCCGCTGAGCGTTGTATACCTTCTCCACATTGGGCTTGAACTCCACAAACATCTGGTCGTCGCCCTTCGGCACCGGACCGGAGATGATAAGCGGCGTTCGGGCGTCGTCGATAAGCACCGAGTCCACCTCGTCCACAATGGCGTAGTAGTGTTCCTGACGCTGCACCAGGTCTTCGGTCATGAGCGCCATATTGTCGCGCAGATAGTCGAAACCGAACTCATTGTTGGTGCCGAAAGTAACGTCACACTCATAAGCTGCGCGGCGTTCCTTGCTGTTGGGGCGCGTCTTGTCGATGCAGGCCACCGTGAGGCCGTGGAACTGATAGAGCGGACCCATCCATTCCGAGTCGCGCTTGGCCAGATAGTCGTTCACCGTTACGACATGCACACCTTCGCCCGTGAGAGCGTTGAGGAAGACAGGCAGCGTGGCCACCAACGTCTTACCCTCGCCCGTAGCCATCTCCGCAATGTTATTGCTCACCTTCTTGCCGTCGATCATCATGCCGTGAAGCACCTGGCCGCCGATGAGCTGAACATCGTAATGCACCATATCCCATTTGGTAAGATTGCCGCCGGCCACCCATTCATTTTTGTAGATGGCCTTGTCGCCCTCAATGGAGATGAAGTCCTTGCCCTGAGCCGCCAGCGCGCGGTCGGCGTCAGTGGCCGTAACCTCTAAAGTGTCATTCTCCTTGAAGCGGCGTGCCGTTTCCTTCACAATGGCGAAGACCTCGGGCAGCGCCTCATCGAGTTTGCGGGCATACATCTCGAACTTCTCCTCGCGCAGAGTGTCAATCTCCTTCCACAGCGGTTCGCGCTTGTCGTAGTCGAGTGTCTCGATTTCCTGACGCAGCTCGGCTATGCGGTCGGACGTCTGCTTTGCCACGCCGCGGATGTCGTCGCGAATCACGTCAACACGCGCGCGAAGCTCATCATTGCTCAGGCTCTGAAGCTCGGCACTGATGGGGTTTATCTGTTCTGTAACACGTTTCCACAGCGGACGCACGGCGCGTTCGCTCTGGTCTCCGAGTATCTTTTTCAGTATTTTGCCTATACCCATTTTCTCTGTTATGTAGTTTTATGCTGCCGGACACTGATTAAGCATTTTTATGCACCGGCAAAAATTATCCGCAAAGATAATAAAAATATGTGGTTTTGCAAAAAGGCTCCCTCTGCGGGCGCCCCGGACTCTTTTCAGTCCCTTTTTTAACTCTTTTCCGATTCTTTGCCGCCCGTTTTCCCTTCACGGCAAAACCAGCGAGCGCGCTATGGAGCCGTTGGGAGCCGGCAACCGCAGCAAGCGGCTCAGCGTGGGCGCGATGCGCAGTGCCGACACCGGTTCAGAGGCTTTTGAGGGCGTATGACCCGGAGCCATTATAACAGCCGGAGTGGCGGCAGTGTTCATCCGTATGGCTGTGCGCGTCGACGGTGTGGAATAGTCGTCGTTGAGCGTCCAGCCCGGCTGCACACTTATTATCAGGTCGCCGGCGGTGTTAGCGTCGAGCGCACGCGAAGCCCGTTCCAGAGCGTCGGTAGTGCCGCTGAGGATGTCGCCGAGCGTCGTCACCGTGGCTATGCCGCTCATACGGCTCAGAAAATCGCGCGCCTCCTCCAAGGGAGTGCTTCCCGATGAGGCAGGGCGGCGAGCCGCTTCCTCCATAGCCTTGTTGTTGAGATAGACGTGCGTGCCCGAGATGCCGTCAACGTAATCCGCATGACCATATTTGGCACCCATGTAAGAGTTCAGCAGCGCCGCGGCGCGTTTGGTGCTCAGCTCTCCCCCCGGTATGCGATACATCTCCGCAGGCTGCGCGTTGTTGTCGAAATGCCCCGTGGAAAGCAGGAAGACGACCGTTTTGTCGAGCCCTACCTCCTTGTCGATGGCATTTAGCAGCCGTTCCAAATCCCTGTCCAGACGCAGATAAGCGTCCGTCAGTTCCACGCGGTAATCCCCGTCGCGGTTGCGGTTGTAAGGAGCAAGACTATAGGCCAGATTGAGCATATCGATGGTGCCTTTGCCGTGTCCCGGCTTCAGTTCGCGCAGATACTGAACGGCCACATCGGTGATTTCGCGGTTGCCCGCCGGCGTGCGCCCGAAGGTGGTGTATACATCGCGGTCAGCGCTGCGGAAGCCGTGGCTGAAGGGGTAATACTTCTTCTGCGGCGGCAGCCCCGGATACCTGTCTATGCTCAGCAGAGGTTTCCATTGCATGGTGTCGATGCGGCGGCGCAGAGGCTGCTGCATATTGCGCATCACAAGGGGAGCCGGCAGAGCGCCGGTGTAATAGGGCGACGTTGTCCACTGGCCTGTGTTGGGGTCAATCCACGCCGCCGAAGTGGGCGTGTGGCCTCCCATAAGCACAGCAAACAGCGGGTCGGCAGCCACCGAATAGACCTTGTTGAACTTCTGGCCGTCAATCACCAGCTCGTCGGTGATGGTCGACAGCAGCAGTTGTTCGGGCGAGTAGTTGTTGTTTGCCATCAGCGCCGGAATGCGGCGGCGCGTCTTGCGGTCGAACGTCTCCGCCCCCGTAACACCGTTGTTGGCCGGCCATGACCCCGTGTAGAGCTGTGCTATGGCCGAGGCACCGTCTGTCTGCGGCACGCCGAAGTCTAAATCGGAGATATAGAGCCCGTTTTTCAGCAGCCTGTTGAAGCCTCCCTCGCCCATCAGCGGCAGCAGGTCGTGCAGATAATCAGTTTGCAACTGGTCGGCCACTATGCCTATTACAAGCTGAGGGCGTTCGGCACGCATCGGCGCACAGATTGCCAATGCGGTGGCGAAAACAATTGTGGCATATATACGGCGAACTCGATATTTCATGTTCTAATTATTGCGGTTTTTTGAAAAATAACAGCGAATATGACACGGCAGAAATCATCTCCGTGAGGGCTATGGGCAGCATGGCGGCGTTGCCACACTGGGTCTGGAAAGGCCATATCACCGCCACAAACAACAGCGCAATGGCCTGTGCGGTGAGATATGCCACCGCTATGGGGCGCGTGCGGCGGCTCCACACAAGCAGCGGCACAATGAGCGCCAAGGGGTTTATCCACGTCAGCAACAGATTGGGCGACGCGGCGCGGTGTATGGAGAAAAACACCAGGAAGGCTATTATGCAGCCCATTAACCCCGTCATGCCGTAGAAGAGCGCCATGAACCAGTTCAGCACCCTCAGCCGGCGGCGGCAGAAGATGAAACAGGCCGCTGCGATGACCACGAGCAGCCATCCGGCAAACACCGGCGAGGCATACCACGGAGTGGGAGGCAGGGTGGCGTCGGGAGCGCCTTTCCATAGCACTGTGGTGTTGCTCACCAGGGGCTGACCGTTGCTCATCACCGCGTCGGCCACCTTGTCGTGAAGCACTATGGGCAGGAAAATCTGGTCGGAGTTGCTGATGGCCGTATCCACCGGATAGGCCAACGCAAGGTCTATGCCCAGACTGTACCACGGATAATGACTGTGATAGGCACGCATAGCCTGCCGATAGGTGGGGTAGAGCTGCCCGGCAGGCAGAGTTACGCCCCCGGCCGCTTTGTCGATTTGGTCCCATACGCGCGTGGAGCAATTGTCCTTTACATAGTCGTAGAGATAGACCCGGTTTTGCGGCAGGGCGTTTATTTGCAGAGCCTTGCGCAAGGCTTCGGCCTGCGGCTGAGTGAGATTGAGTGTCTGCTCCTCCACACGCCGTCCGTTCGACACATATTCGGGCATAAACCACTCAAACGGATAGCCGCCTACCTGATACATCATCTCACCCTTGACGAAGCGTCCCACGAAGTTCGGTTCTAAAAAATCGAACATGCCGTAGTTCCACACCGAGTCGAAGGGTTGATTGTTGCTGTCGGTGCCGCGTATGCGCAATGCCGTGTGGCCGTAAAGCTCATAGACCTCCTTACCGGGCCAGCAGGTTATCAGACTCACCTTCAGCTCTGCCGCCGCTTCCGACAGCATCAGAGCCGCCAGCAGCGTCAGCAACGTTGATATACACTTACCGTAATTCTTTCCCATACACCTTATATGTATTGCTTCACCGGCTTTTTGCTATAAGGGTGTGCCAAAACAACCTCTGACACACCCTATTATCTTACACTTTGTACTATGGATTAGTATTCGCAGTTCTTGGGATAACGCGGGAAGGGAATCACGTCGCGAATATTCTGCATACCTGTTACGAACAGCACCAGTCGCTCAAAGCCCAGGCCGAAGCCCGAATGAGGCACTGAGCCGTAGCGGCGCGTGTCGAGATACCAGTCCATGCCCTGCAGGCCGAGTTCGTCAACGCGTGCTTTCAGCTTGTCGTAGTCCTCCTCACGCTGGCTGCCCCCGATGATTTCGCCGATGCCGGGGAAGAGAACGTCCATGGCGCGCACCGTCTTGCCGTCGTCGTTGAGCTTCATGTAGAAAGCCTTTATCTCCTTGGGGTAATCGGTGAGGATTACCGGTTTGCGGAAGTGTTCCTCCACCAGATAACGCTCGTGCTCGGAAGCCAGATCAACGCCCCAGTAAACCGGGAACTCAAACTTCTTGCCGCTCTGCTCCAGAATCTTCACACCTTCGGTGTAGGGCAGGCGCACGAAGTCGTTGTGCAGCACGAACTTCAGACGCTCTATCAGACCCTTGTCGAACATATCGTTGAGGAACTGAATATCGTCGGCGCAATGCTCAAGAGCGTAGCCAATGCAGTATTTCACAAACTCCTCGGCCAGGTCCATGTTGTCTTCAATCTCATAGAAGGCCATTTCCGGCTCAATCATCCAGAACTCCGACAGGTGGCGCGGAGTGTTGGAGTTTTCGGCGCGGAACGTGGGGCCGAAGGTGTAAATCAGACCTAAGGCAGTGGCGCCAAGCTCACCCTCGAGCTGACCCGAAACGGTGAGGGAAGCCTGTTTGCCGAAGAAGTCGCGGCTGTAATCCACCTTGCCCTCTTCGGTGCGGGGCAGGTCTTCGAGGTTGAGAGTCGTTACCTGGAACTGAGCGCCGGCGCCTTCGCAGTCGCTGGCTGTTATCAGCGGCGTGTGGAAGTAGCAGAAGCCCTTGGAGTTGAAGAAGTTATGCACCGCAAAGGCCAGTGCGTGGCGTATGCGGAGCACGGCGCCAAACGTGTTGGTGCGCGGACGCAGATGCGCCTTCTCGCGCAGGAACTCCATGGTATGACCCTTTTTCTGCAGCGGATAACCGGCGTCGGCGGTGCCGTACACCTCTATCTCATCGGCCTGCAGCTCAACGGTCTGGCCTTTGCCCTGGCTCTCGGCAAGAGTGCCCTGTGCGTGGATGGCCGAACCCGTGGTGATGAGCTTCAGAAGCTCCTCCTGACTGCCGAAGCGGCTCATGTCGAGCACTATCTGCAGGTTCTTGATGGTGGAGCCGTCGTTGAGGGCTATGAACTGAACGTTCTTGTTGCCTCGGCGCGTACGCACCCAGCCCTTTACATCGACCTCCTTACCTGTATATGCTGCCGCGTCTGCAAGCAGACTTTTTACGGTAACTCGCTTTATATCTTTCATTGTTGTGTTGCTTATTCAAACGACCCCTGGCGCAGATAGTTTACCTCTTCCTGTGTCAGGTAACGCCATTTGCCGCGGGGCAGATTTTTCTTTGTCAGACCGGCGAAATACACGCGGTCAAGCTTCACCACTCTGTAGCCAAGAGCCTCGAAGATGCGGCGCACAATGCGGTTGCGTCCGCTGTGAATCTCTATGCCGGCCTGTTTGCGGTCGGTGTCCGAGACGTAGCTGATTTCGTCGGCGTGAATCTCGCCGTCGTCAAGCTCTATGCCGTCGGCAATGCGCTGCATATCCTCTTCGGCAATAGCCTTGTCGGTCCAGACGTGATAGATTTTCTTCTTCACGAACTTGGGGTGAGTGAGCTTCGAGGCCAGGTCGCCGTCGTTGGTGAGCAGCAGAACGCCGGTGGTGTTGCGGTCCAGACGACCTACCGGATAGATGCGTTCGCGGCAGGCATTCTTCACAATGTCGAGCACCGTGGTGCGGCCTCCCGGGTCATCGCTTGTGGTGACGCAGTTTTTGGGCTTGTTCAGAAGCACATAGCATTTGCGTTCGGGCACCACTACCTTGCCGTCATATTCCACCACATCGGCGGGTTTGATTTTCGTACCGAGTTCGGTAACCACCTTTCCGTTCACCGTTACGGCTCCTGCCTGAATCTTTTCGTCGGCTTCGCGGCGCGAGCAGATCCCGGCGTTGCTCATGAACTTGTTCAGACGCATTTCGCTGTCGGGATCCGGAATGTCTACCGTATATTCTATCTGTTTGGGACGCGGGGTAAAGCGCTGAGCCTGCTGGCGGAAGGTGTTGCGCTGGTTGGGCTGACGGTTGTAGCCGCCCTGCTGACGCTGCTGGTATCCGCCGGGCTGACGCTGCTGATAACCGCTCTGCTGACGGGGCTGATAGCCACCCTGCTGACGCTGATAACCGCCCTGCTGGTATCCGCCTTGCTGACGCTGCTGATAACCGCCCTGCTGGTAACCGCCCGGCTGACGCTGCTGATAGCCACCCTGCTGATAGCCTTGCTGACGCTGCTGATAACCGCCCTGCTGATAGCCCTGCTGACGCGGCTGGTAACCGCCCGGCTGACGCTGCTGATAGCCACCCTGCTGACGCGGACGGTAACCGCCCGGCTGACGCTGCTGATAGCCCTGCTGACGCGGTTGGTAACCACCCTGCTGACGCGGCTGATAGCCCTGCTGACGCGGCTGATAACCGCCGCTGCGGTCGTTGTGAGGACGATAGTTGGAATAGGGTTGCTGAACGTCGTTCGATTCTCCGTTGATAGCATCTTCTCCATCGCCCTGAGGTTTGTTGTAGGATGCACCCTGTCCGTAGGTGTTCATGCGCGGACGCTGCTGATAGCCGCCCTGATAGGGATGCGGCTGATAGGGACGCGGCTGATAGCCTTCGCGGCCATTGTCGGTTGCCGGGTGAGGGGTGTCACCTCCAAAATTTACTTTCTCGTAATGGGACTGTTCAATCGGACTGCCGCCTATGGGCGTGGCCCCGATACGCGGGCGTTTAGGTTTCTTTTCTGTATCCATGGGTATGTGTTCTTGACGCGATGCATCATCTCTGATGTGGTCGGGCCGCTTTGGTTTTAAAGGTTCTTTGTTTGTGTTTGTGTGTATCTATTTGTTGCTCTACAATGTGATGTTGCCTGCCTTAGGCAAACTTTCTTGCAAAGATAACAACTTTTCTTGGAATATTGACTGACCATGGGCAAAAAAATCACCCCGGACAGGCAATTTTTTTTATCCGGGGTAATTTTTATGGGTCTATTGGCGCTGTTCTCGTAGCTTTTACAGGCGCTTTCAGAAGGGGAGTTCCTCGTCGAAAGCCGAGTTAGCGGCGGTGTTGGAGATGGTGTTGGAGGAGACGGTGTCGGCGGCACGCGATGCCTGAGGCAGCGTCTCGAGGCTCTTCTTCAGTTCCTCGTCGCATTTGGTGAGTTTGGCGCGGCAATATTTCAGCAGGCTGATGGCCTGAGTGGTGTAGGCGCTCAGATTGTCGATGTCGCAGTTGGGCGACTGCATCAGCCCAAGTATATTCTCCAGTTTGGAAATAGCTTCGGAATAAGTGAGGTTCTGTTGGTCCATATCGGGTGCTATATGTTGTTTTCTATGGCTGTTACGGTTGATGTGAATTCACCTTTTGCCAGACGCGTTGTCAGCGAGGTGCCGGGAGAAAGCTGCGAGGCGTCGGTAACGGCGTGGCCGTTGACCAGCGTCAGCGAATAGCCGCGTGCCAGGGTGGCCTGCGGACTATAGGCTTTTACCAGACGCGCTATGTTGTCGAGGCACTGTGTGGCGTTCTGCAGGCCTGAAGTGGCTGCGCTGCAGAGGTTTTGCTGAAAATAGTCGAGCTTCTGGCGCTGCAGCCGCAGAGTGGCGCGGCCGGCGTCGGGCAGCCGGTGTACGATGTTGTCGAGGCGCTGTGCGGCATTCTGCAGACAATGGCGGCTGAGCTGCGGAATCAGCGATTCTATGGAGGCCAACCGCTGCGAGGCGTTGCTCAGTCCCTGACGAGCGGTGGTGTGCAGACGCGTCTCAAGCTGCGACAGCTGTTCGCGCGAGCCGCTGATTATGGACTGTGCCAGTCCGGCAATGTCGCGTGTCAGCGTCTCTATGCGCGCCAATGTGTCAGCGGCATGACTTATCAGCCATTCGGCCGCTGCCGTGGGCGTTTTTACGCGCGTATGGGCTATCTCGTCGAGCACCGTGCGGTCGCGCTCATGGCCTATGCCCACAATCACTGGCAGCACACAGCGTGCCACGGCGCGGGCCAGCTCCAGATTGTCGAAGCCGTTGAGGTCGGTGGTGGCGCCACCGCCGCGAATTATCACCACGCAGTCAAAGGCATCAGCCACCATCTCTATGTGCCGAAGGGCGCTGATTACGGTGGGTGCTGTGCGCTCGCCCTGCATGGTGGCTTCAAACAGCACCGGGTAAAAGACAAGTCCGTAAGGATTGCCGCCAAGCTGGTTGAGGAAGTCGCCGTAGCCGGCCGCTCCCGCTGCCGAAATCACCGCAATGCGCTGAGGCGCGAGGGGCATGGTGCGCGTGCCGTTGAGCTTCAGCAAACCCTCCTTCTGCAGCCGCTCCAGAATCTCGCGCCGCAGCTGTTCCATGTCGCCCAACGTGTATCGCGGGTCGATGTCGGAGATGTTGAACGACATGCCGTATTGCTCGTGATAGATGGCCGAGCCGCGAAGCATCACCTTGATTCCCGACTGCAGGTTTGCCCCCGTGGCAGCCCGGAATTTGGCGTTGAGCAGATAATAGCGGTTGCTCCACAGGGTGGCGCGTATCTTGGCAATGGTGCGTCCGGAGGCATCCTTCTCAATCAGATCCATGTAGCAGTGATTGGCCACACGCACATCGCTCAGCTCGGCCGTAACCCAGCGTTCGCGCAGATTCGTGTCTCTGGCCACCAGATTGCGTATCAGAGCGGCATACTGGCTCAGTGTCAGGGCATTGCAGCCCCCGTTAGTGTCCATGGTCATTTCATTTCGCCCAGTTTTATGAGAGCGCCTGTGGCGGGGTCGAAGGTGGCACAGGCAGGGGCTTTCTTATTGGTGAACAGAGAGGGGTCGAGGGCGAAGGGAATGCCGAACTGAGCCATGGGCATGGTGGTTGACAGCAGCTCGCGTCCCTGCCATTGCAGACTCACCGTGGCAGTGCCCGGAAGCATATACATAATGCCGTCGCGCGGCAGCTTGGCCGTCTGGCCCTTGTCGTCAACCGGCACTTCCGGCTGCTCATATTCCAGAATGTCGGCATAGACCGGAGCGCCCGAAAGGTCGTTGCGGTTCACAAATCCCGTGTAAGGGTTGAGGCGAGCCACCACATAGCGGCCGGCCTTGTCGGGCACCAGAGTGAACCGGGCAGTGCGCGTCTCGGTCATTTCGCGGCCTCGGAAAGCGTTGAGCATCAGTTCCTCCTGATGTGCCAGCGAGTTGAGCATCAGCTCCAGTTGCTTGCCGTCGGTGGGCATATTCTCGGCCACTCCGCGTGTCAGGTCGAGGCGCGACTGACGCACATCGTTCAGTCCGGCGGCCAGCAGAGAGGCTCTGCGCGCGTCGCTCTGTGCCGACGAGAAATCCTCGCTTACATATTGCAGATATTCCGTGGCTGACGGCATCATCAGCGGCTCCGGATTCGACAGCGGCTCCCAGCCCTTCGGCTCTTCAACCTCCGTGTTGACGCCCAACAGCATATTGTCGGCGGCCACGCAGAGAGTGAGATTCTGTCCGGCTTTGAGCTGCATACGATAGAGCGCCGAGTCGTTGGCCACACCGTAGCTGCGCATTCGCACATCGGTTATCTCCCAGCTCTCGGAGTCGCTGTCAATCACCTTGTCTGTGCCGATGTATTTGGTGGCGTAGAGCCGGAAAGGGCCTGCCTGCCGCACTGTGTGCCGCACGGTAATCTCAACCTCTAAAGCCGTGTTGGGCAGAGCGTAGACCAGCCCGTAGTCGGAATATTTGTCGGGGGTGAGCAGGCGTGTTTGTTGCGCGGTGGCTGTGCCGGAGATAATCACGCCGAGAAGAAGGGCTATGAAGGTGCGCATATCTGTGATTCTTTAATTTGTTTGAGGGTGGTTATGATGGTTGTAAACGGCGCTTGGAAATGGGTCTTAGTTTGATTTCAGCACCACGTCGATGGCTCGGCCCAGGTTCTCGGCCACATCGTTGGCAGTGAGGCCGAACTGACCCACCTGCGCGGCGGCCAAGTCGCCCGCCAGACCGTGAACGTAAACGGCAATGGTGGCGGCAGGCTCCGGACGGTAACCCTGTGCCAGGAAAGCGGCAATGGTGCCCGTGAGCACATCACCCGACCCGGCCGTGGCCATACCGGCGTTGCCCGTAGAGTTGATATGCACCTTTCCGGTGGGGCGCACAATCATGGTGTGATGGCCCTTCAGCACAATGATGATGTTGTAATAACGGGCCTTCTCCACCGCCTTCTTAAGCCTCTCTTCGGCACACGTATGCTCGCCGAAGAGCCGGTCGAACTCACCGGCGTGAGGCGTGATGATGGTCTTTGGCGGCAGCATTGACAGCAGCGCAGGGCGTTTTGCTATGCAGTTGAGGGCGTCGGCGTCGAGCACCAGCGGAGCCTTGACATTCTTCAGCAGCCCCTCGAGGGCGTCGATGGTCTCCGTGGCAGTGCCTATTCCCGGTCCGCAGGCCACGGCCTGATGGTCGTGGTGCAGCCGCATATCGGAGATGATGGTCTGGTTATGGTCCGGCTCGAACATGGCGCAAGGCACGGCCGTCTGCACCGGTATCATGCCGTAAGCGGCCGAATGGACCGTGGCTAACCCGGCGCCGGCACGCAGCGTGGCACGCGCCGAAAGGATGGCGGCTCCCAACATGCCCACACTGCCGCAGAAGAGCATGGCTGAGCCGTAGTCGCGCTTGGCTGTGAAGGGGTCGCGCGGATGAAGCAGCGCCCGCACATTGCGCTCCTGGATGAGGATATAGTCGGTTGCCGTTTTGAGAATGGCGTCGCGGTCAATGTTGATGTCGATGATTTTCACCTCGCCCAACGCCGGAGCGTTGTCGGGGAAGAAGAACGACAGACGCGGCTGCTGGAAACAGAGCGTGAGCGAGGCATGCACCATATCGCGCGTTATCGTCTGGTCGTTCCATTCGCCGAAGAGCCCGGAGGGTATGTCGATGCTGATGACGAAGGCCTCAGAGGCGTTGATGTAGCGCGCCACCGTGACGAAGCCCCCCTGGAGAGGCTTGCGCAGGCCGGCGCCGAAGAGGCCGTCGATTACCACATCGCTGCTGCCGAGCACCGGTGGCACGAACTCGCGTTCCACCACCGTGAAGCTGACCCCCTCGATGGCTTCGAGGCGTTCGCGTTCTATGCGGCAGTCGTGGCTCAGTCGCCCTGTTACGTTGAAGAGATAGACTTCTATGTTGGGGAAGCCCTGCTCGATGAGCAGACGCGCCGTGGCCAGAGCATCGCCGCCGTTGTTGCCCGGACCGGCAATCACCACTATGCGCTGGCTGGTGTAGAAACGCGCCATGACCTCGCAGGCCACGGCCTGGGCAGCACGCTCCATAAGGTCGATGGAGCTGATGCGCTGTGCCTCGCAGGTGGCCCGGTCAAGGGCTTTTATTTCGTCGGATGTAAAGATTTTCATTACTTGCGGCTCGTTTGAGTGTGCAAATATAACAATTTTATCCCGTCGTTGCAAAAGATATTTTGCGGCGCCGGTTGTTTGACTATAAAACAAACAACACGCAAAGAGTTGCATGGAAAATAACAAAATGACAAAATTACCGTCCGTGGAAAAAGTCTATGAGGCCTGGAGTGCCGTAACCGACGGGTGTGTGCAGATAGAAGCCGACAGCAATCTCGACGCCGGCCGCGCCGTTGTGAAATCCTCCGACGGCAGCAAGGAATACACCATCACCTGGCGCGACGGCGGCTCCGTATTCACCTCCTCCGACCCGGCCACTTACTGGCAGGGATATGCCGGATATCCGGTCATCGCCGTACTCATTGAGCTGAAGCGGCTGCCCTTACCCGACTGCGCCCGCCTTTTCAAAGGCGTGAACTGGACAGCTCTCAACAACAGCTACAAGCGCGATTACGCTGCCGCTCTGCTCAGTGTGGAACGCGAACGCAACATCGACCCCGAAACACCGACCCGCGAGGCCGACAACTGTCTGGCTGACCTGGCTGCCCTGGGCATTACACTGCGCCGCAAATAGAAAAATTCACCGGCAGGGGCTGTGCGCCTGCACCGTTAGAGAAATTTTTAGTAACTTTGCAGAATAAAGGGCAGAGTGCATTGTCATGCTGCCCTGTACTACGATTTTTCTATGATTAAGATAGGCATAACGCACGGCGATATAAACGGCATAGGCTATGAGGTGATAATGAAGGCCTTGGCCGACGAGCGCATTACCGAAATGTGTACTCCGGTGATTTTCGGTTCTGCCAAGCTGATAGGATATTACAGGAAGGTTTTAGGCATGGAGCCCTTCTCTGCCAATCAGATAACCGATGCGTCGCAGGCCCGCGACGGGGTGGTGAATCTGGTGAATATCTCCGACAAGGAATTCAAGGTGGATATGGGTCAGCCCACAGCCGAGAGCGGAGCAGCCTCGTTCCTGTCGCTGCAGAAGGCTGTGGCGGCTCTGAAAAAGGGCGATATCGACGCCATGGTAACGGCTCCTATCTGCAAGCAGTGCATCCATAACGATGAGTTCGCCATGGGGCACACGGAATATCTGCAGAAGGAGTTCGGCCGCGAAGGCGACCGCGCTCTGATGATTCTCTACAACGACCTGATGAGGGTGGCTGTGGCCACTACGCATCTGGCGGTGAAGGATATCCCCGCGGCAATCACCAAGGAGCTGATAACAGGCAAGATAGAAGATCTGCACAAGAGTCTGATTCAGGATTTCGGCATCGACGGACCGAAGATTGCCGTGCTGAGCCTGAATCCGCATACCGGCGACGGCGGCCTGCTCGGCACTGAGGAGGCGGAGGTGATAACGCCGGCCATCAAGGAGATGTCGGAGAAGGGTATTCTGGCTTTCGGGCCGTATGCCGCCGACGGCTTCTTCGGCTCGGGCGCGTGGCGCCGCTTCGACGGCATCCTTGCCATGTATCATGACCAGGGTCTGGCGCCGTTCAAGCTGCTGGCCGGTGACAATGCGGTGAATTTCACCGCCGGCTTGCCCGTGATACGCACGTCGCCCGATTTCGGTACCGCTTTCGACATCGCCGGCCTGAACCGCGCCGACGCTTCGGGAATGCGCACTGCCATCTATGCCGCCATAGACCTGCTGCGCACACGCCGCCGCCACCTCAAGGCTGCCGAGAACCCGTTGCGCAAACATTATGTGGAACGAGGCGCCGACAAGTCGGTGGATTTGAGCAAGGAGGAATGACTTGCCGCCGAAGAATCCGGAAAGAGAACCTGATAACCCGTAAAAACAAAATTTTGTTGAAATGAATTTTGGCATCATAGCAGCCGGCGAAGGGTCGCGCCTGGCCGGCGAAGGGGCAGCGGCCTGCAAGCCCATGATAGAGTTGTGCGGCAAGCCCATGATAGGGCGGCTGCTTCATCTTATGGCATCGTGCGGAGCAAAGCGCGTGGCCATGATACTGAATCCGGCCATGCCCGAAGTGCTGCCATACGTGCGCGTACTGGAAAAGGAGCTTGACCTGACGCTCGACATCATTGTGAAGTCAACCCCGAGTTCCATGCACAGCTTCTACGAAATCAGCAGTCTGCTCCGGGGCCACGGCCGCTTCATCACCACCACCGTCGACACGGTGTTCTGTCCCGAGGCTTTTAGGCGCTATGCGAAGATGTGGCAGGAGGCGCCCGAAAACATCGACGGCATGATGGCCATGACGCGCTATATAGACGACGAAAAGCCCCTCTACATAGATACCGACGGGGATAACGAGCCTATCCGCGCTTTCCGCGACGAGGCGTGGCCGGGAGCAAAATATATCTCAGGCGGCATCTACGGTCTCGACTCCAAAGCCATTGGCGTATTGCAGCAATGCATGGATGAGGGCGTGAGCCGTATGCGCAATTATCAGCGGCGTCTTCTCAGTGCCGGCCTCACTCTCTTAGGCCACGACATGGGCAAGATTCTTGATGTAGACCATATTTCCGACATACCAAAAGCAGAGGCCTTTCTGAGGCAGGAATAACCCGCGCCAAGGGGTCTCAATCAATATAAAAACAGCAACTACCGTGAGCCAGATAAAGATAGCCGGCGTGATGCGAGCCGGAGCCTATTCTCCCAATCACGTCGGCAACGATGCGGCAATTTTCAATGCCGCCGCCGAACAGCTCCGCAAACGCGGCTATGAGGTGAATATATACAGCGAAGAACAGTTTCAAAGCACCGACATCAGCGAGCCGGTGATTCTGAATATGTGTCGCGAAAGGGAGTCGATAGCCAAACTCCAGCGTCTTGAAACGGAGGGGAGGCTGGTGGTCAACTCCGGATTCGGCATAGAGAACTGTACACGCGAACGCATGACGCGCATACTGCTCGGCCACGGAATACCGTATCCGGAATCCATCACCGTGAACACCAACGAGAATGTGCGCGACCAGCTTGAGAAGAGCGGCTTTGAGGGCTTCTGGATAAAGCGCGGCGATTTCCACGCCATGCACAAGGAGGATGTGAGCTATTGCCGCCATGCCGAAGAGGCGCAGGAGGTGCTGCAGGAGTATTTCTACCGCGGCATACCGCGCGCTGTCATCAACCGTCATCTGCCGGGCGATCTGATAAAGTTCTACGGCATTTCGGGGCAGCCCTTCTTCTACTGGTTCTATCCGTTCGACATGGGCCACAGCAAATATGGCCACGAAGCTGTCAACGGCCATTCGCAGGGTCTTCCCTTCAGCACCGAGACGCTGAAAAGCATCTGCCAGAAGGCCGCCGAGGTGCTCGACGTGGTGGTGTATGGCGGCGACTGCATTGTGGGCGCCGACCAGAGTATTCAGATAATAGATTTCAACGACTGGCCCAGCTTCGCTCCCTGTCGTGCCAAGGCGGCGCCTTTCATTGCAAAAGCTGTAACAGCGTTAATCAACAAACGCTTCTGAGGTGCTTATGGCAGAAGCGCGATATTGACTTTAAAACAGAATTTTTATGGACAACGACGTCGAAAATATTGTGGAAGCGCTGCCGGCAGGTTATAAACTGCAAGGCAATAACCGCACATACCGTATAGAAAAGAAATTAGGCCAGGGTGGCTTCGGCATAACGTATCATGCCACCGGTCCGGTGCGCGTGGGCACCATCCTCATGGAGGTGGATTTTGCGCTGAAGGAGTTCTTCCTGAGCAACGACTGCGAAAGGCTTGCCAACAGCTCAATTTCATATTCCAACCCGGCGCGCACGCGTGTGGAAAATTCGCGCAAGGACTTTATTGCTGAGGCTCAGCGCCTGAAGAAGATTGGTTTCAGCCATCCCAACATTGTGGGTTTTGACGAGGTGTTCGAGGCCAACAACACTGCCTATTATGTGATGGAATACATAAAGGGCGACAGCCTTGACGGGTATGTGGAGAAAAAGGGTAAGCTGACCGAGAAGGAGACGCGTGAGCTGCTCTGGCCCATTCTCGACGCTGTGAAGCTGCTGCACCAGAACCGCATTTGCCACCTCGACATAAAACCGGCCAACATTATGCTGAGCCGTAACGCCGAGGGCGAGATGCGTCCGGTGCTGATAGATTTCGGTCTGTCGAAGCATTATGACAGTGCGGGTCATGCCACTTCCACCATCAATTCGTTTGGATATTCCGAGGGTTACGCGCCTGTGGAACAGTATAAGGGCATCACCACCTTCTCGCCTGAAGCCGACGTCTATTCGCTTGGTGCCACACTGTGGCATTGTCTCACGGGGCAACAGCCGCCGTCGGCACTCGATTTGCGCGACGGCGAACTGGCCGCTATGCTGCCCGCCGATGTGAGCCGGGAGATGCGGGTGATGATAGATTTTATGACCCGCGACAAACGCACACGTCCGCAATCTATCGAGATGGTGGAGGAAGCCACCCGTAAGACCCTTCAGGCCGACAAGGCTCAGGATACAAAGAAGAACGATGAGTCCGCCAAGACTGACGGCAACAAAACGGTTAGCTTCAGTCCGCAGACCCCTCCCCCCATAAAGAAAAAAGGGAATATAGCCGAAAAGTCAGGTGCAGAGGCCGAGATAGTGGAGATTGTGGACGGCGCCGATGACGGCGTTCAGCCACCTCTGACGCCCGGAAGAGATAAAACTGCCGAGGCACAGAAGCCTTCGCGCAAAACGGAGATTATAGGCTCCAAGGCTCCCGTGGCAGGCAAGCCGAAGAGTAAAAAGACCCTTTATGTGGCTATTGTGGCTTTCTTGGTCGTGGCCGTGGCGGTGGCTGTTGTGCTGATGGTTATCGGCCAAAACGAGCCGGAGAAAATAGAGTATACCGAGGAGCCTGAAACAGAGGTGAGCGGCGATGACAATACCGACGTTGAATATGTGGAGGCACCTGCTGAAGCAACGGGTGAAAGCAACACCGTAAGCGCCGAGGAGGAACAGACCGCCAAGTCTGCCCAGACCCCTCAGAGCACAACCGCCAAGCCGCAGAGCGCCAAACGCAAGGCTAATGCCGGCAAAGAGGCTAACAATCCTAAGGAACGCGCCCCGAAGGCTCAGCCTGCACCTCAGAAACCCGCACCACAGGAGAAGAAAACAGACAAGGCTCACAACTCTACAACGCCTTACAAAATGGATTTCTAAGGTTTAAGACAGCTGAGACTCTATTGTATGCGAAAGATTTGGTTAATATTGACTTTACTGACGGCCTTGGTGCCATTTGGTGTCAACGCGCAGTATAAGGCAGTTTCTGCCGGTGGCTGCCATTGCATGGTGCTGAAGACTGACGGCACTGCGTGGGGATTCGGGTTTAATCAGTACGGCCAGTTGGGCGACGGCACGACAACGCAGCGTTACAAGCCTGTTATGGCAATGAGCAACGTGAAAGAGGTGTCGGCAGGCGATATGCATACGCTGGTGCTGAAAAATGACGGCAGTGTATGGGCTTTCGGATATAACTGCAGCGGCCAGATAGGTGACGGCACCACTACAAACCGAGCCGTGCCTGTGAAAGTCCTTGACGGCATCAGACATATTGCAGCGGGCTTTCTTTCATCAATGGCTATAGGCAGCGACGGCACTCTTTGGGCCTGGGGCGATAACATTGAAGGTAAACTTGGCGTCAGCGCCGCTGAACGGCAACGCCTGCGTCCTGTGCGCGTAATGACCGGAGTAGTCGGTGTGTCGAGCGGGGAAGATCATACACTGGTTCTGAAGAACGATGGCAGTGTGTGGGCAATGGGCGACAACCACTCCGGCCAACTTGGCAATGGCACATATACCCCCTCTGCCAGGCCGGTGAAAGTTATGGAAGGAGCAAAAGCGGTGAGTGCCGGAAAATGGCATTCGCTGGCTCTTAAAACAGACGGCACATTATATGGCTGGGGTGCCAACGGAAATTATCAGCTGTCAGCGTCAGGTCAGGATTCGGCTGTGCCGATGCGTCTGCGCGGCAATGTGAAAGTTATGGATGCCGGTGAAATGCACACAATGGTGATTCTCAACGATGGCACTTTGGAAGGTTGGGGCTTCAATCAGGATGGTCAGGTGGGCAGCGGCGCAAGTTTTGAAAGCAAAGACCCCTGGATTACCGACCGATATGTCAAGAGCGTATCGGCAGGAGGTTCTTGCACTCTTTATATCTTGGAAAACGGCGATTTGATGGTTACAGGCGTTATCAATCCTCAGGAGTGATTCAAGAAAGGAGAAAGTAGGAAAAATTAAGTACGAAAGAATGGGAAATCGAGTGAAGAAATTACGGGAAGATTATAAGGCCAGCCTTAAGTCGATGGATACTGAGGAATGGTTTGACCTTGTGTTCTACCGACCGTTGGGATATATAGTGGCATTGGTAAGCAAGCGTCTGGGCATCACCCCCAACGTCATTACCATTGCGAGCATTTTCCTGGGCCTTGGCGCCGGCGTGATGCTGTATTTCAACAACGTATGGGTGAACTTGGGCGGTATGGCGCTGCTCGTTTTAGCCGATATAGGCGACAGCGCCGACGGCCAGTTAGCCCGTCTTACCAAGCAGTATTCGCGCTTAGGACGTATCCTTGACGGCCTCAGCGGCGATATATGGTTTGCGGCCATATATATAGCCATCTGTCTGCGGTCGAACGTCAATACGGACCCGTGGCTTGGCGATTTCTTCATGAACCATCACTGGGTGATTTGGGTTGTGGCCGTCGTTACCGGCTTTTGCCACGGCATCCAGGCCGCCATGGCCGACTATTACCGTCAGTTCCATCTGCTGTTTGTGAAAGGCTTCAGCGGCACGGAGTTAGAGGCTTCGGCGCAGGCCCTGTGGCAGAAATATCATGAGCTGAGCTGGCGCCATTTCTGGAAGAAACTCACCATGGGTGTATATGCCAATTACACCACGAGCCAGGAGAAACGTACCCCGCGAATGCAGCAGTTGCGCCTCGAACAATACGAGCGTTTCGGCTATGACCTGCCCCTGAGCTACCGGCAGGCTTTCCGCGAGGCGTCGAAGCCTCTGATGGCCTACACCAACATACTGAGTTTTAACACCCGTGCCTTTGCGCTCTTCATAGCAACTGTGTGTCTGCAGATGCCGTGGCTCTATTTCGCTTTCGAGCTTACGGTGCTCAACGGACTGCTGATTTATATGATGTGGCGGCACGAGAGAATATGTAAGAGATTTGTAAAAGAACTGGCAGATGGCAAATATTGACAAGAGCAGGGTAAAGGGAATAATATTCGATTACGGCGGCACCATAGACACCGGCGGCGACCATTGGAGCGAGGTTATCTGGGCAGCCTGGCAAAAGGCCGGAGTGGCTGCCGACAAGCCCACGTTTCGCGAAGCATACGTTTATGCCGAGCGCGAGCTTGCCACAACGCTGCACATACTGCCGCATCATAACTTCCGCGACCTGCTGGGCATAAAGATGCAGATAGAGCTGCAATGGCTCACCCAACACGGCGATTTCGCCCCGCAGGATGTGGAGAAGTATGCACGCCTCACGGCCGATTACTGCTATGAGGCAGCCCGCAAGAGCGTGGAGATGTCGCGCCCGGTACTTGAGGGTCTCGCAGCCGAATATCCCTTGGTGCTTGTGTCGAACTTCTACGGCAACGTGGAGGCTGTGCTGAAGGACTTTAATCTCGACACCTATTTCCAAAAGGTTATAGAGAGCGCTGTGGTAGGAGTCCGCAAGCCCGACCCCAAAATTTTCAGTCTTGGCTGCGAGGCGCTGCATCTCGATCCGCACAACGTGCTGGTGATTGGCGACAGTTACCGCAAGGATATAATGCCTGCCGAGAGTCTGGGCTGCCAGGTGCTGTGGCTGAAAGGCAAAGGCTGGACGGAAGCCGAAGATGCGCAGATGCACCCCAACATCATCAGCAACCTTGGCGAAGTCCTCACGCTTCTCTGCGGCCGATAAGCGCACAGCCACCGCAGACGAACGAGGGCTAAATTATTGCTCGGAAAGGGACATTTAGGCTTTGCCGGCCCGTTAGCCCGATTAAGTAGTTTTAACACTTAAGAGTCGATAATGTTATTTATTAACATATATTGGATGAATCAGGGGCTATTTAGGGTTATTTAACAGTTGGCGGGTCTATTTTTTACCGAAAAATTTTGTCAAGTCAAAGTTTCATTATAATTTTGAGCCGAAATTCCGAAAGGCGCAGAGGGGCTGTGCAGAAATGCCTGCCGAAGCCGCCGGAATTGCGGGGCGTCGCTGACGCCGCACACACAACAATAGAATAATCAAAGACTTCAATACCTATTATGGCACAGAAAGCAACCAAACCGAATGGAAAGCTCGGTGTGATGGTAGTCGGCCTCGGCGCCGTTACCTCGACATTCATGACCGGCGTGCTCATGGCACGCAAAGGCCTTGCAAAACCCATTGGCTCGATGACCCAGTACGACAAGATTCGTGTTGGCCGCGGCAATGACAAAAAATACCTCCACTATAAAGACATCGTTCCTTTAGCAGACCTCAACGACATAGAGTTCGCAGCCTGGGACGTATTCCCCGTAAACGCATATCAGGCAGCTGTGAATGCCGAGGTGCTCAAAGCCAAAGACATTGAGCCGGTACGCGACGAGCTGGAGAAGATAGTAGCCATGCCGGCCGCTTTCGACCACAACTACGCAAAGCGTCTGGACGGCGACAACATTAAGAAAGTTACCGACCGCTGGGACATGACCGAGCAGATTCGCGAAGACATCCGCCGCTTCAAGAAAGAGACCGGTGTGGAGCGCGTAGTAGTGCTCTGGGCTGCTTCCACTGAGGTGTATGTGCCTGTAAACAAGGACGTTCATTACAAGCTCGAAGACCTGGAGAAGGCTATGAAGGCCGACGACAAAGAGCATGTGGCTCCGTCAATGTGCTACGCTTACGCAGCACTGAAAGAGGGTTGCCCGTTCATCATGGGCGCTCCCAACACCACCGTCGACATACCGGCAATGTGGGAACTGGCAGAGCAGACAAAAATGCCTATCGCCGGCAAGGACTTCAAGACCGGTCAGACGCTGGTTAAGAGCGGCTTCGCTCCCATCATCGGCACACGTTGCCTCGGCCTGGCAGGATGGTTCTCAACCAACATCCTCGGCAACCGCGACGGTCTGGTGCTTGACGAACCCGCCAACTTCCGCACCAAAGAGGTCAGCAAGCTCTCTACCCTGGAATCGATCCTGGTAGCCGACGAACAGCCCGACCTCTACACGGACTACTTCCACAAAGTACGCATCAACTACTATCCCCCGCGCAACGACAACAAGGAGGGATGGGACAACATCGACATCTTCGGATGGATGAATTACCCGATGCAGATAAAAATCAACTTCCTCTGCCGCGACTCCATTCTGGCCGCTCCTCTGTGCCTCGACCTGGTACTTCTCAGCGACCTGGCCATGCGCGCCGGCCGTTACGGCACTCAGCGCTTCCTGAGCTTCTTCCTCAAGAGCCCGATGCACGACTACACCGTGGACGAGGTGCCCGTAAACCACCTCTTCAAGCAGTATGTCATGCTCAAGAACGCCATCCGCGAAATGGGCGGCTACGAGCCTGACGAGGAAATTGACTAAGACCTCATGACACAAAAGGAACACACGATTCCCAATTTTTGATATTCCAACCAAGAAAGGGTCCGACAGTGATGCCGGATCCTTTTTCGTGATATCTGTTGTTGGGAATGGCGTAGCGGAAATTGCCATCAGAAACCGCGCCCGAAAGCTCTGCAAGCTCTCGGGCGCGAGTTTTAGAGTATGTAGGGAAGGGTTGTGTCAGCAGCCACCGCAACCGCCTGAGTTGCAGCCTGATTCGCAGCCTGAGCCGCAGTCGGAACCACAGCCGCCGCCACCGCCGCAACAGCCGCCGCAGCCCTTGGGATGCATCTCGTCGTCGGTGGCAGGACGCACCTCTTCAACCTTGCCGTTGAAGGTTACAGTCTGTCCGGCAAAGGGGTGATTGAAGTCCATGACCACCTCCGTGGGGGTGATTTTGGTAACGCGGCCGTAGACCTTCTGGCCGTTGTCGGTCATCATCGGCAACACCGCGTCAACCTTTACGCTGTCGGGCAGAGAGCCGTCGGCGCTGAAGACATCGTGCGGCAGATTGAAAACCAAATCCTTGTTGCGCTGACCGAAAGCAGCTTCCGGAGGGAGCGTCAGCTCGAATTTGTCGCCTGCGCCGAGGCCTTTGAGAGCAGCCTGCAGACCGGGGACAACACCCTCGGTGAAGCCGTAAACAAGCGTGTCGGGAGCCTGAGGAGTAGCCTCAAAGAGCAGGTTGCCTTCCGGGTCGGTAACTTTGTAGCTGAAAGCCACGAATTTGCCGTTGTCTATTTTTTCGTTGTTCATTTGCTGAGTTGTTGTTTTTGAAAATTATTCTTCGCCGGGATGCTTGCGGATGTATTCTTCCTGCGGAATCTTTACATTGAAATAGAAAGCACCCGGAATCTCGCCGTTAAAGCGGCGGGCATCTTTAAGCGGTTTCACCTTGAGGCGATCCATGCCGTCGGCCGGATATTCAGCCTCAATAGGCTCATAGCCAAGCAGCTGCAGCAGGTCGTATTCGTGCATGGGATAGACCACATACCAGGCGTTGTCGGCATCGAGCCCCGTGCCGGTGCTGAGAATGGCGTTGAGCAGATTCTGCAGCCTGTATTCCCAGAATTTGGCGCGTATGGGCTTGCCCTTCTGACGCAGGAAATGGATGAGGAACGACATCTGACGCAGGTCGAGAGGGTTGTCCCAGAGAGCCTTTTCAGAGAAAGAGATTATCTTTTCGGCGTCGTGTTTGGTGATGTCGCCCGGTTTGTTGATAAGAGCCTCAGTGGAGTCGTTGAACTGGCTTATGCGATAGGGGTCATAGTCCTCCTGAAACATATAGCCGAGGTAGAAATAGCGATATTCCAGGGGCGTCATCACCGTGTCGTTGGCCTCGAAGCGCTCTTGCAGCCGCGGGAAGTAGAAGCGGCTGGTGGGGTCGAGCACCGAGTCCTCAATCATTTCCAGATTCGGTTTCTCCACGGGGAGTTGTTTGGGGCGCGCCTGTCCGGCAGAGGCCGAGAGCAGAGCCGCGGCTATGATGGCTATGATGGCGAATCGTTTCATTGGCGGTGAGGGGTCAGTTGATGTTGTTGATGTAGAGAAGAAGAATCAGCACCACTCCCATCATCATAATGGCGATGGCAATGGGGAAGCCCTTTGCCAGAAGATAACGGAAGAAGTTGCCGGAGGAGAAGTTTACGGCAGCGCCGCGCGGAGTGTTGGTGAAGACCAGGTATCCGAAGAAGCATCCGGCGGCAGTGCCAAGCACCATGGAGGCATAGAGGAGCGGCAGGCTCAGGGTGAAGGTAAACGCCAGCAAGCCTATTGCCATGCCGGTGAACGAGCCTATGGCCATGTACCATACGCCGCGCGTCTGCTGACGCACCGGACCCGGCTGCAGCAGCGTGGCCACCATAACCACCAGCGTCATGCACAGCCAGCTGATGAGGATGGTGTTGTTGATGGGCAGATAGGGCTGCCCCAGAGCATTGTTGGCGAAGCTGAGAGCCAACAGACCCATATATGAGAAAGCCGGCGCCAGAAGCTGATTGGCGCGTATAAACCAAAAGGTGAGGGCGAAGAGAAGGCAGCCTATGATTATCCAGACCATGTTGTGAATGTGTTTTTTGCTTATGCCGCTGCGGCAGCGTTACAGCCGGTGCGGCAAGTATCTGATTATATAACGCTGCCGGGGCAGAATTTATTTGTCAGAGCCCTTTTTATCGGCAGTCTTTTTATAAGTGGCGCACTGAGCCGAGAGAGCCAGAGTGATGATGAACCCTTCAGAGAGCCAGCTGTAAAGGATGAAGACCTCCGACCCGCCGGGGAGCATGACAGACGCAGCGCCTGTGGTGCCCTTGTCGGGGTCGGGGAGCGCCGTGATGGTATAGTCCGAATCCCAGTGCTTGGCCTGACCCATAACAGCCTTGTAGAGCGCCTCCTTGCAAGTCCAGGCGAGCAACGTTTTGTGCTGCGGCACAATTTCCTGCTCTGCCGGAGTGAGGATGCGGCTGCGCACTTCTGCCGAGATTGAGCGGTCTGCCCTTTCCGTGTCGACCCCCATGGCAGCTCTGGGCGAATATTGCTCAAGATTCACCTCGGGGGTGGGAGGCAGCGTTGCCACCACCATCATGCCGCGCGTGTGGCTGATGGAGATGCGCTCGTGGCTGCCGTCGAGCAGCGGCACACCGTCGGGCAGATGGTCGATGGTGCGATATTCATTGTCGCGGCCATTCTCGCTCCATATCTGCCGCACCATGATGGGCCACAGACGGTCGGAATAACGGCTTCCGCCGCTTATCTCTTCTATTTTCACGCCCACCGGAGTGCGGTGTCGCCAATATGTAAGGTCTTCGTCGTCGTTGTTGTGCATGGGTCTAAGATTCAGGCTTTGGCCGGTTCGGTAATCTGACGCACCATTACCGAGTCGATGCGGTGGCGGTCCATTTTGAGGACTGTGAAGCGGAACCCGCCCGCTTCTATCGATTCGCGCTCTTTTGGGAAATCACCCTTTATGGCCAGCAGAAGACCGGCCAGCGTCTCGGCGTCGTCGGCATCGCTGAACGTTTCTTCGTCAATGTCCGTAACGCGATAGAAATCCACCAACGGCGTCTTGCCGCTGAAGCGCCATACCCCCGGGGCAATCTTGCGCCACATCTCCTCGCCGGTGTCGTATTCGTCGTCTATCTCGCCCACAATCTCCTCAAGAATGTCTTCGAGCGTAACGATGCCCTGCGTGCCTCCATATTCGTCCACAACCACGGCTATATGCACCTTCTTGAGGCGGAAATCCTGCATCAGGTCGTCAATCATGCGGCTTTCGGGCACGAAATATGCTTTGCGCACTAGACTCTGCCATTTAAAGTCGGTGCCGTCGTGTTCCAGCCACGGCAAAAGGTCCTTGCTGTAAAGGATGCCGCGTATGTCGTCCATATCCGTGTCGTAGACCGGTATGCGCGAGAAGCCGCTGTCGAGTACTGTGGCGATGACCTCCTTGAATGAGGCATGATTCTCAATTGCCGTAACGTCGATGCGCGACACCATGATGTCGCTGGCCTGTTTCTGGCCCAGGGTGAGGATGCTCTCGAGCATCTCCTTGTCTTTCTGCTCCTTGACGTCGGTGATTTCAAGCGCCTGAGTGAGGTCATCGGTGGAAATATCCTCATGTTTGCGCTCCACATTGCGCGACACGAAGGCCGAAGAGCGCACCATGACCTTGCTCAGCGGGCCGAACAGACGGTAAGCGAAGAGCATGGCACCGCCGGCACTCTTGGCCCAGCTGCGCGCGCGGCCGCGGGCCGTGAGCTTGGGCAGAACCTCGCCGAAGAGGAGCAACAGGAAGGTGAGCAGTACAGTCTTGATGAGAAACTCCACTACGCCGTTGTCGAAATGCACCGTCTGATCCATGGCGAAGTTGAGCAGGATGACCATGGTGATGTTCACCAGGTTGTTGCCTATGAGTATGGTTGCCAACAGGCGTTCGGGGTTATGCACCAGGAAGCACACGCGCCGGCTCTCGCGACTGTCTTCCTCCTCCAGGTCTTCAAGCTGTGCCGTGTCGAGGCCGAAAAAGGCTATCTCCGAGCCCGACATAAAGGCCGACATCAGCATACATAAAAAGGCTATGACCACAATGGTGATCCATACGCCCCATGAGGGCGGACAAGTGAACCAAATGTTTTGCCCGGCGTGAAGCAATATGCCGAGCAGAAAACCAAGAGGCGATGATGGTAAAGGGTCTGTATCCACTGTATGAAATTCGGTTGCGGCGCCTTTGAGGCACAGATGTTACCCTGCCCGAGGGCACCCAACCGGCTTGTAGGGTTGTATTGTTGAATATTGAGGTTGAAAGTTGCGGCCTGAAGCGCAGCCTTACGGCGTTGCGCTCCTTACCGTTTGGCAAAGATAATAAAAAACGGATGATTGCGCAAATTCAGTTGCTCAGCAATCGCCGTTATGGCCGTCGGCAGCAGCTTCGGGTGCGTCCTGAACGGGTGCCGGGGGCAGCGACTCCCTGATAATGGCGTAGCATTTGTCGGTGGCTCCGAGCTTCGACTGTATGTAGGCTGAGGCAGCCTCACCGGCCTTTTTGCGCGTTTCGGGGTCGAGCAGCGGAGTGACCAGAGAGCTGAACTCTTCGGCTGACGACACCTCCATGCCGCCGCCGCAGGCCTTCATCTCGCGAGCTTCCACGAACTTGGCGTTGTTGGGCCCGAAGAGCACCGGGAGGCCGAACACAGCCGCCTCGTTGATGTTGTGAATACCGGCGCCGAAGCCGCCTCCAACGTAGGCTATGTCGGCATAGCGGTAAGCAGCCGAGAGAAGGCCGAAGCAGTCCATCACTAATACACGCTTCCCTTTCAGCGCCTCCTCCTCGTGCAGCTTGGCCTGTGTCCAGTTTACGGCCTCGCCGGGGAAGGCGCTGAGCAGAGCGTTTACCCGCTCGTCGTCGTATTCATGCGGAGCAATTATCACCTTTACCTCCGGATGCGCCTTCAGCCAGGGGAAATATACCTTCTCGTCGGCAGGCCAGGAGCTTCCGGCAATGAACACCGTGGAGGCGCCTTCTGTGAAGCGCTGCAGGATGTCGACGGGGCGGCGGGCCTGCAGAATGTCGCTGACACGGTCAAACCGCGTGTCGCCGCATACACTGACGTTGTCGACTCCGATGCCCGAGAGGAGCCGCCGGCTGTTGTCGTCCTGCACCATGAGATGGGTGAAACAGTGAAGCAGCCGCCGGTACCAGGCGCCGCCATGACGGAAAAACATCTGTCCGCGACGGAATATGCCCGAGATGAGGAACGTGGGGATACCGCGCTCTTCGAGGGCCATGAGGTAGTTGCGCCAGAACTCATACTTCACGAACACGGCGGCCACCGGCTGCACCATGTCGAGAAACTTCTCCACGTTTGAGGGGATGTCGAAAGGCAGATAACACACCGCATCGGCACCGGGCCACGCTCTGCGCACCTCATAGCCCGAGGGGGAGAAGAAGGTGAGCAGAATCTTCAGGTCGGGTCTTTCGCGCCTCAGCCGCTCCATCAGCGGCCTTCCCTGCTCAAACTCGCCCAGCGAAGAGGTGTGAACCCACACATACTTCTCGCCGGGTTTGATGTGGTCTTTCAGATACTGAAACACGGTGCGGTGTCCGCTCTTCATCAGCCGAGCCTTGCCGGGTCTGCGCGCGGCAATTCTCACCCCTTTGCGATAGAGCCGGATGCCGTTGTTGTAGAGCGCCGCTGTCCACAAGCGGCTTATGGTTCGGCCGGTCTTCATCGGCCAAGCACTTCAATGGCGTGTAAGATGCGCTGCTTCACCTCCTGACGCGGCATTATCTCGGTGATGTCGAACATGTGCGGACCACGGCAGGCGCCTACCACGCAAAGCCGGAAGGCATTCATGACGTTGCCTAAGTGATACTCTTTCGAGGCTATCCAGTCGAGCACGATTTTCTCAGCGTTGGCCGAAGTCATGTCGTCGATGCCGTCGAGCACGCCCACCAGCTCTTCCATGATGTCGGCCATACCCTCTTTCCAGCGCTTCTTCACATCTTTGGGCGCATATTCCGTGGGAGCCACGAAGAAGAAATCAGCCTCTTTCCACAGGTCAGGAAGCAAGTTGGCACGGCTCTTGACCAGTCCCATGGCCTTTGCCGTATAGTCGAAGTCGGCTTCCACACCATGCTCCTTGAGAATAGGCTGTATAAGGGTTGCCAGTTCCGTGTCGGGGGTGCGCATGATGTATTCGTGGTTGAACCACAGACCCTTCTTGTAATCGAATTTGGCGCCGGCTTTTGAGCAATGCTCAAGCGAGAATTTGTCGGTGAGCTGCCGCATATCCATCAGCTCCGTGTCGTCGCCGGGGTTCCATCCTAACAGCGCCAGGAAATTCACCACCGCTTCGGGCAGGTATCCCTGTTCGCGATAGCCTGACGACGTCTCGCCGCTCTTGGGGTCGTGCCATTCCAGAGGGAAGACGGGAAATCCTAATTTGTCGCCGTCGCGTTTCGATAGCTTGCCGTTGCCCACCGGCTTGAGCAGCAGCGGCAGATGGGCAAACTGCGGCATGCTCTCTTCCCAGCCTAACGCCCGGTAGAGAAGCACATGAAGGGGTGCTGACGGCAGCCATTCTTCGCCGCGTATTACGTGCGTTACCTCCATCAGATGATCGTCGACTATATTGGCCAGGTGATATGTGGGCAGGTCATCGGCGCTCTTATACAGCACTTTGTCGTCAAGAATCGACGAGTTGATGGTTACTTTGCCGCGCACCAGGTCGTTGACCACCACATCCTGTCCCGGTTCAATCTTGATGCGCACCACATACTGGTCGCCGTTGTCGATGCGGCGCTTCACCTCGTCGGCCGGCAGAGTCAGCGAGTTGGTCATGTTCATGCGCGTGGACGCGTCATACTGGAAGTTGGGCGTTTCGGCACGGGCCTTTTCCAGCTCTTCAGGCGTGTCGAAGGCTATGTAGGCACGGCCGTCGTCGAGCAGCTGACGGGCATATTTTCTGTATATGTCGCGGCGTTCGCTCTGGCGGTAGGGAGCGTGCGGGCCGCCTGTGGCCACGCCTTCGTCGAATTTGATGCCGAGCCAGTTCATGGCCTCGATGATGTATTCTTCGGCTCCCGGCACAAAGCGGCGGCTGTCTGTGTCTTCTATGCGCAAAATCATTTCGCCGCCGTGATGACGGGCAAAAAGATAGTTGTAGAGGGCTGTGCGTACTCCGCCAATATGAAGCGGACCGGTGGGTGAGGGCGCAAAACGCACCCGAACTTTATCAGACATGGGGTTGAGGTTGGTTCTTGGTTATTATGATGGGAGAGAGGTGTGTATGGTGGAAATTCAGCGGTTGATTTTTTCGAAGCGTTTGCCCGTCCAGCGATAGGTAATCACCGGATGCAGATAGGTCTTCAGGCTTTCAAAATTCTCAATCGTCATTGCTTTGTCAACGGTGAGGGTGGCTGTGAGCAGACCCTTGTCGGGTTGCAGCGTATAAACCACCGTGGGGAAGATGATTGCCGCAGCGGCCTCCTTCAGGGTCATTGCCGAGCCTTTGGGCACCAGCAGAAAATCTTCTGACCCAGGCACTTTCAGCAGCTTGCGGGTGGCTATGGGCTTCATATCCGGGGTGAAGAACATTATCTGCGAATCGGAGGCGGCATCGGAGGGCGTTATGGTGTAACTTAAAGCCACCACATTGCCCGGTTTGCCCTTGCCGTTATAGCAGCCAATGCTGATGTTGCTGACGTCCGTTACGGCCACGTGGAGATAATTGGCCGAGAGGGAGTCGAGCCGCGAATAGCCGTTCAGCATATTTTTTATCTCATTGTGAATGCACTCTTTGGCATAGTCGAGCATATCGAGGCGCGTGTTTTGCGCCAGGAGCGGCAGTACGGAGTCGGGCAAAGCGGCAAACGCCACCGCTGCCGGCAAGTCGGGATACAGCTTCTGCAGCGAGTCGACGCCCACAGGTGCCGGCACAGCGTAATCGGCCGGGTCTAAAGCAACAGCCATAGAATCCGGGCCTAATTCAAAGGTCATAGAATCCGTTTCTTCCGGCATTTGTGCACGACCCGTTGCAGCGGCGCATAGCAAAAATGCTATTGCTATAAAAAAGCAGAATGCAGTGTTATGCCTTATCATTTCTTCTTTTTTATAAAAATGTCGTAATTGCCGTTATACATGGGTGCATCGGCTTTGGCGGCATTTTTCTTTTTATCTTTCTTCTTTTTCTTCTTGCTTTCGCCAAGGAGAGCCGCAGGTTCAGGTTTGAAGTCCCTTTTCTCCTTGTGCTTGCCTTTGCCCTTGGGTTTCTCTTTGCCCTTACCTTTGCCACGGCCGGCAGCGGCGTAGTCTTTGTCGGGCTGAGCCTCTTCGGCATAGAGCCTTGTGCCGAAGAAATCGGCGCCTTTCAGGGCGTTGATAACCCGGCGGCCATCCTCATTGCGTACGTCAAACAGCGTGTAGTCGGGCATCAGGTCTATACGGCCAATGTCGGGTTTGCTGCCCTCTATGTTGCTGTTGATGAGCTCCATGAGGTTGCCCGGATAGAAGCCCTGGCGCTTGCCCACGTTGACGTAGATGCGTTCCATGCCGCGCTCGGCATTGCGGTCGTCGCGGTCGCGTTTGGCCCGTTTCTCCTTGTCTTTCTTGTCGTCGGCGTTGAGGTCGATGTCGGGCATATCCTGATAGTAGGCCAGCAAACGGTTGAACTCTAACGAAAGCACGCGCTTGAGCAGGTCTTCGCCGCTGAGCCATCCCAGCTTCTTGTCCACGCCCGGCAGATATTTGGCAATCTGCTCCTCGTTGACCTCCACGCGCTCCAGCCGGTCGGCCAGATGATAAAGCTGCTTCTCAATGATATGTTCCGGAGTCGGGACTTTACGATATTCAAACTCCTTGCCTATCTTCTTCTCAATCTCGCGCAGCTTGCTCTTTTCGCGCGAGTGGATGATGGCAACGCTCACACCGGTCTTTCTGGCGCGGCCAGTACGGCCCGACCGATGCGTGTATACAGCTGTGTCTTCAGGCAGACCGTAGTTTATAACGTGCGTGAGGTCGTCAACGTCAAGACCGCGAGCAGCCACATCGGTGGCCACTAACAGTTGCGTTACGTGGTCGCGGAATTTGCGCATGGCCATATCGCGCTGAGCCTGACTCAGATCGCCGTGCAGACAGTCGGCGTTATACCCGTCGGCTATCAGCTTGTCGGCTATCTCCTGAGTCTCTTTGCGGGTGCGGCAGAAGACGATGCCGTAGATGTCAGGGTTGTTGTCGGCCACACGTTTCAGCGCCAAATACTTGTCGTGTGCTTTGACCATATAATATATGTGCCGCACATTCTTGGCACCCTCATTGCGGTTTCCGGCCACAAATTCCACCGGGTCGTGCATGAAGTTCTTGGCAATATCGGCAATCTCCTTGGGCATTGTGGCCGAGAACATCAGCATCTTGCGGTCGGCGGGAACGTGGCCCAGAATCTCCTTGATGTCGTCTAGGAAACCCATGTTGAGCATTTCGTCGGCTTCGTCAAGAATCACCGTATGCACGTCGGCCAGGTCTACCTCGCCCCTGTTGATGAGGTCGATGAGACGTCCCGGAGTGGCCACAATAACCTGCGTGCCGCGGCGCAGTGCCTTTATCTGGCTGTCGATGCTGCTGCCCCCGTATACCGGCAATATCTTTATGTCTTCAATATATTTGGCGAAGTCGGCCAAATCGCCGGCTATCTGCAGGCAGAGTTCGCGGGTAGGAGCTATGATAAGAGCCTGCGGCACCCTTTTCGCCGCGTCGATGCGCTGAAGCACCGGCAGACCGAAAGCCGCCGTTTTGCCCGTTCCGGTCTGAGCGAGACCCACCACATCGCCCTCATGGTTGAGCAAATGGGGTATCACCATTTCCTGTATAGGCATGGGCGTGTCGAAGCCCATCTCTTTTATTGCCCTCAGCAGCTCAGGTTCTACGCCAAGCTCCTCAAAAGTCTTCATTTTGTTTGTTTCGTTGTCTTCCATAGTTGTAAAGTCGTGTCCCGTCTCAGACGGGTCTTTTACATTACAACAAATTCAGGAGTAGATTACTCCAAATAATTTGCAAAATTAATAAAAAATCCCGGGCTGCCTTATTTATATTGTCATTTAAGCTTAAACAAATTGTATTATTGGGGAGGGAGAGAGCTTTTAAGATGCTCTGTGAGGCTACATTCTGACCCGTCGCCCGAAAATAAAAATAAAATTCCTTTGACAAACTATCGGATAAGTGCGAAAAAAATATTACCTTTGCAGCGGATTGTAAGGCCCTGCCACAGAGGGCCTCTTTCCGTATGGTTTCTTTTTACCACGGCACGATGGTAAAATACATATTATTTTACCGTAATGAGTTCTTAAAGCTGTGTAAAAAAGGTAAAAAAAGAAATTGACAGAATGATGGACGATTCTCAAACGAATCGAATGGATGAAATAAACACACATAATTATTTCAAAAGCCCCATAAGGATATGGAGCCGCTTCATGCTGTCTGCAATTTATGTAACTGTGTTGTAATGGAGGAATTATTTCATGATTATTGGATAGTAAATATTCTGGCGATATTCTTTATCTGCCTGCTGTGTACGGGATTGCTGATTCCGGGCATATTGCAGATAGCTGTCAGCAAGCAGCTGTTTGATAAAGTCGACGTCCGGAAAATCCACAAAGGCCGGGTGCCACGGTTGGGCGGCATGGCCTTCGTTCCGGTAATCATTTTCTCCATCATGCTGATGATAGCCGTAAATCTCTCCATGGGCTATCCGGCACTGTCCGACTGTTTCCTCTCCTCACCCGAAGGGTTGTTATACGACGGTTGCGCTCTGCTCATGCTCTACATCATAGGCTTGGGCGATGACCTGGTGGGCATACGCTACCGTACCAAATTCATCATACAGCTCCTCTGCGCCTTCATGGTGCTGGCCGGCGGGCTTGGCGTGGACAACCTCGGCGGACTTTTCGGCATTTATCAGCTGCCTGTGTGGGCAACATGGGTGATGACGGTGCTTACCGTCCTGCTCATTGTCAATGCCGTAAACCTCATCGACGGCATCGACGGTCTGGCTTCGGGTCTTTCGGCCATTGCGTTGGCGTTCTTCGCCGGGCTGTTTTACCTGCACGGTGTCTACGACTGCGCCATCATTGCCGTGGCCACACTGGGTGTGGTGCTGTCGTTCTTCTACTTCAACGTGTTTGGCGACGCCTCGCGCTATAAGAAAATCTTCATGGGCGACACCGGAAGCCTTACCCTGGGCTTTATCCTGACCTGCCTCGCTTTCCGCACCCTTCATCTGCCGGAAGCGGCTCCCTCCGACAATATCAACCGCTTCGTGCTGGCCTTCTCGCCCCTTCTTGTGCCCTGTATGGATGTGGTTCGCGTCTTCATAGTGCGCATCATGCACAAGAAGAACCCCTTCCTGCCCGACAAACGGCACCTGCATCACGCCATGATGGCGGCCGGCATACCGCATCGCGGCACCATGATGCTTATCCTCCTGGTGTCGATAACCTTTATAGTGCTCGACTGCTACATTTCGCAGCTCTTCAACGTTACTTACGTGCTGCTCATCGACATAGCCCTTTATCTGGGTCTGATGCTCCTTCTGCGTTACTTCCGCCTGAAGCGCACCGCCGCCGAAGACGCCAACGCCAACTAATCCCTTTTTTCTTCTGAAATAGCGACAAAAATTACCCGCCGGGATACAAGAGCCTGACGGGCAGATAGGGTAGTATGATGCGCTGAGGGGGAGCTTAGACCCCGGCGCAAAAATGCTTACGCGTGGGGGTTATTTATCCTTATCCTGCTTCTTGCTTTCTTCCAAAATCTTTCTCAGACGTTTTTTCTGAGCCGGCGTGCCGTCCTTCTCAACGGCTGTGCTCATCATGGCCAAAGCAAGGATATACTGGCCGTCTTCCGACTTCAGTATCTCTTCCTGGCTCTTTTCCTGAGCCATGTCGCTTACAATCTCCATCTGGTCGAGGATGAAATCATAATCTGCTTCCGTAACCTCGCTCTTCTCCTTCTTCGTAAGGTCTTCTATGCCCTTGCGGTCGAGAGTCTTGCTGCCGCACGCTGTCAGCGACAACAGAAACATGCTGCACACTGCTGCAATAAAAAATACTTTCTTCATGTTGCTATGTTTGATTAGTTAACACTGCAAATTTAAAACATTTACCCCGGATTTCATACATCATAAAGTAAAAAAGAGCTGTCAAAGAGTAAAATATGGACTTTAGGCCATCTTTTATCCTCTGACAGCGCTTAAAACGTTACTTCAGTGATGTTACTTAATCAGCATTTTGAAGTTGGTGGCGATGTTGCCCGACGTTACCGAGGCTACAACGATTTTGCCGCGCATATCGCGCACATCCACCGTGGCGCTTGCTGCATTGGGCTGCACAAAATCTATCAGGCTGCCCTGCAGGTTGCACAGCTGAACTGATTGGATATTTTCGCCACTCAGCGTTGAGAAGTTGATGTGCCCGTCTGTCTGCGAAACCATGATGCGGGCAGGTTTACATTCCACCTCATCCACGCCCAACGGGTCGCCTACCGTAAGGCGCAGAATCTCCCATCCGCCGGTCTGGTGCAGACTCAGCGGGTTGGCGGTACCCACATACAGGAACTTATCGTCGGTCTGCATATTGCGGATGCCGTAAGCGGCCGGGTTGCCGAAGCCGTTGTCTGACACCATACGCGCCGGCATGTTCGGGTCGGAGAATTGCAGACACTCGTATCCCAGCTTGTTGTCGTCAACCTTCAGCAGCGCTTTCAGTATGCTCAGAGCCGAGAAGGAGGAATTGCCCGAGCCGTTTCCGTTGCCATTCCCATTGCCATTGCCGTTCCCGTTTCCGTTGCCATTACCGGGCGCATTGTCTGCTTCCGAGCCGGTAAGAGAGTTGCCCAAAGCCGGCTCTATGAGGTTCGACATATCCATGGTGCCCACATAGAGCTTGTCATCGTATATCGACATAGCCCATGTGTATGCGGCAAAAATATTGCCATAGCCGCTGCGGCCGAAACGGGGCTTGTAACGGGAGTCGTTGTTTCGGATTTCCCATTTCTTTGTCGTGCTGTTGAACACCGGCAACTGAGCCTCGCCATAGAGTAGCTCAACATCGCGGGAATTGGCGAATTCCTCTGTCGACCATAAAGTAGTGGAGCGCAGAGTGCCTAAAATATTGGCAATTGCCTCTGCCGACTCCAGCGTGCCGTATTTCATCTTCGTGCCGTAAAGCACACCGAACGTGTTGCAGAACATACCCCAGTAGAGGCGCCCTTTCCACGATTTCATCACTGAAAAATAGCTTGAATTTTTCGATGTGTTGTTGGCCTCGTAGCTGCTGTATTGCCACACCTTTTCCCATTCAGTGGCATTGGCAGCCTTAAAGCCTCCGGCCGGTATCTTCGGACTTTTATACAGTGCTGACGGCGAGGTCTGGGTAGGCCAGCCGCCCACAAAAATATGTCCTTTGTGATACTCAATCTCAGCGGCTTCCGACGATGTCCAGCCCACTATTTCAAAGTTGAACGGGTCAGCCACGGAGCCGTTCCAGCGCAACACGGCGCCTTTGGGCTTGCCCTGAGTGTCTAATAATCCAACGCCGCAGTAGAGTACATCGTCAACCACTATCCAGCGGCGCACATTCGTAATCTGACAGCCCTGCACAGAAGCCATGTCCGAGCTGCCTATAAACTCCTGAGTGGCAGGATTATAGGCCAAAAATACCGACGAGCCGCTCTCGGTGCTCGTGCCCCCTTTTATCGACGGACCGCCGAAGAACATCACACCCTTGTGGTAAGCGGCAGAACGCAGACCCTGACAATGATTCAGCATGGTGTCGGCCGGCGTAATGTCTGTCACCACGCCGGTCTGTATCCGTCCGAAAAAAGCCGACTTTTGAATAGCATTTTTA
>UMAK01044798.1_pt1 | contig 80991 bp, 69 predicted proteins | sample 1963681 | NCBI WGS metagenome assembly UMAK01 (sample SAMEA4835913, study PRJEB28245) | human gut metagenome | biome: gut microbiome; material: fecal sample | place: Denmark | collected 2008 | reverse complement strand
GGTATTCTACAACTACGTACTTTCTAAGATTGAAGCTCTTACAAGTGAAATGGAAGATTCTTCTATCTCTTTGCTTGACATGGTGATCAAATATAACCTGAAATATAAAAAATAATTCGAAATGAGTAAGTTAACATATAGAATATCGTATTACGCATTGTATGCGATGTTTGCTATTATCCTGATCGTGATGGGGCTCTTCTTCTTCGGAGGAGACGCTACTGGAGCGGCAGTGATCCCGGGAGTAGATCCCGAAATGTGGCAACCGGCCCAGACAGATGCCTTACTCTATTTGATGTATGCTTTGTTTGGTATTGCTATTGCCGCTACTTTAGTTGCCGCAGTATTCCAATTTGGTGCAGCTTTGAAAGACAGCCCGGCAGCCGCTATTAAGTCTTTGCTTGGTCTGGTTCTTTTGGTTGTTGTATTAGTTGTAGCTTGGGCTATGGGTGACGGTACACCTATGCAGATTCCGGGTTATGATGGTACTGACAACGTTCCTTTCTGGTTGAAGCTGACTGATATGTTCCTTTATTCTATTTACATCCTGTTGTTTGTAACAATTGTTGCAATCATTGCAAGTGGTATAAAGAAAAAATTATCATAATCAATTGAGAGTACTCAATTAAAAAGTAATTACAATGGCAAAAGGAAAAAGAAAAGTTCCTGATATTAACTCAAGTTCTACGGCGGATATCGCTTTCTTGTTGCTGATCTTCTTCTTGATTACAACATCAATGGATACGGACCGTGGTTTGGCAAGACTTTTGCCTCCACCTCCCGAAGATGAAAAGAACGAGAATACGGATAAAATCAAAGAACGTAACATCTTGCAGGTGTATCTGAATAAGGATGATGCTTTGATGTGCGGAAATGATTATATCGGTGTTGATCAGTTGAGACAAAAGGCCAAAGAATTTATCGCTAACGTTGCTAACGCAGAAAATATGCCTGAGAAAACACAGAAGAATGTAGAATTCTTCGGCACATGCATGGTTAACGACAAGCACGTAATTTCTTTGCAGAATGACCGTGGATCTTCTTATCAGGCATATATCAGTGTGCAGAATGAATTGGTTGCTGCATACAATGAATTGAGAGATGAGTTGGCTAAAGAAAAATTTGGGGTTACTTATGCGGAACTGAACGATCTACAACAGAAAGCAGTCCGTGAGATTTATCCGCAACGTATTTCTGAGGCAGAACCTAAAAAATACGGAGAAAAAAAGAGGTAAGTAATGGGAAAATTTAATAAGACTGGTAAACGTGAAATGCCGGCATTGAATACTTCTTCGTTGCCTGACCTTATCTTTACCTTGTTGTTCTTCTTTATGATTGTAACAACAATGCGTGAGGTAACATTAAAGGTGCAGTTTACGCTTCCGCAAGGTACTGAGCTCGAAAAACTGGAGAAGAAATCATTGGTGACATTCATTTATGTAGGTGAACCTACACAAGAATACCGTGCGAAAATGGGTACTGAAAGTCGTATTCAGCTCAACGACAGCTATGCTGAAGTGGGCGAGGTGCAGGACTTCATTTTCCAGGAACGCGCTAGTATGAGTGAAGGTGACGCCGCTAAGATGACTGTGTCTCTGAAAGTAGACCAAAAGACAAAGATGGGTATTGTTACTGACGTAAAAAATGCCCTCAGAAAATCTTATGCTTTGAAGATTAACTATTCTGCTACTAAACGTGGTGAGAAATAATTAGTTAATTCTATTATATAAAGAAAAGGCTTCCAAATCATTTTGGAAGCCTTTTCTTTGTTCTGTTATTCTTTCTACTTCACTCTTTTACTCCGTAGACGACCGTGTGCAGTTTATGCTTTATATCTTCGTAGTCTTTTTCCGGATCAAGGTTGCCGTGTACCATTAGATACATTGGGAGGAAGTGATCACCGGGCTTGTAAGGAGGCTGGTGGTAGTCTTTCTTCCATAAGACAAATCTTTGACGTTGGTAGAAGCCGATACGTCTCTTTGCCATTTCTTCTACCGGGCGCTCCACTTCGAGTACAATGGGGAGTTTTAAGTAGTCGCATAGATATTCCAGCGTACGTTTGCCGTACCCTCCGTTGCGCAAAGCAGGATTGGTTGCAAAGTGCTCTACGTAATAGAAGTTACCGAAATCCCAATAGGTGATGAAGCCTATCGGCAAGTCGTCATCAAAAATAATGTTATTATGGAAATTGCCTGTCCGGTCGGTGAATTCACGTAACTGTTCTAATTGTCGGTACTCTTCCGGTGGAAAAGAATCTACCAGCAGTTCTTCCATAAATTTGTAATGTTGTAGGTCAGATGTACTGATTGGTTGAAGTCTGATCATGAGGTTCGGGTTTTAAAATTAGATAATATTTCTGTTTTACAATTTTATTCTTATCGTTGCATCAAAGAACGTAGAATTCGATTATACGTCGGATGGCACGTTGGCAAACCGGACAAAATTCCTTGTATTCGTTTGTTTTCATACGGCAATTATGGGCAGGGCGATAAATACCTTTGGCAGAGTAACCTCCACCTTCGTATACCCCGATAGGGAACTTCTCCCATTTGTTGGCAGGAGTAGGTATCGGAGTGCCTGCCGGAAGCAAGTCTTCCCATTTGGAGGAAAAATTCACCCGTGTTGATATATTTTGCTCCCACGGTTCGACATCCAGTGGATAAGTATCCGTCATGGTATCGTTTTCGTAAAAATATTCATCAGCCAACCCGGCAAAACTGTGGCCGAACTCATGGACTACCACCGGTTTAAACATGGGATGGTGGGCGGTGGTCAGTGTGTAGGAGTTATAGATTCCTCCTCCGCCGTAGACGTCCGTGTTGGCAAGGATAATAATGTGCTCGTAGGGGATACCCGCCAAAGCGTTATGGATAGACTTTACCCGGCTGGTAGTCAGATAGCGGTCTGAATAGAAAGTGTCGAAATGTGAGTGGACAGCCGTCTGTTTCCATTGATTCTCGCGAGGAACACTAACACCGCTATCAGTGGACGGGCTGGCTACGGCAACAATATTGAATTTGTCCTTCATTGAGCGGAACGGCTCATGCGAAAACAGGCTTTCGCAGGCACTTTCGGCATCTTGGTAAAACAGATCCATCTCTTTATCCGTATAGCCTTCAGCAAGTATGGCAACGTCAATGCAGTCTTTCTCGTTTCCGTTCCGAAGCAGATACCGGTGCGGAGTGACGTGGGACACGCCTCGTTGATGAATCAGTATATCATCCGGACGGACAAGGTGTTTGTAGCGTGCCATAACCTCTTTGCGGGGAGAATACAAAGTAATCTCCACTTCAGCAGGCTGTTTGGGAAATGGCAGGAGGAATGTATTTTCGAAGCCCTTAGCAGTCTCTTTTGCTTCGTCTGTGCTCAGCCATTCATGGAACAGTGAAGAGAAAGAAGTCTTATAAATAGTTTGTTGGGTAGCGAGATCCTTAACGATGATTTGTCCGTTGCCCTCCAATGGAAGTTCCGAAAGGTGGTGTTGCCGTCCTGCCCAAGACGGTAGTTGCGATAATTCATCCAGGTAAATATTTTGTCTTTCCGCATTTCCGGTAAAGATATAATCTACTCGTAAAGTTTTGTTCTGAAAGTAATCCGCAAAATTTTGCGCATGGCTTCCTGCAAAAGCGAAGAATAGTAGGATGGTACAGCAAATTTGTTTCATATAAATAGTATATTTATGTTTTTACAAAGGTACAAACTATTGGCGACTTATCCGCCTCCTATAAATAAAAGTAATAGTTTATAGTATTTGTTGCCGAAAAATCGCTAACTTTGCACAAAAGATTCATCGTTTTAAACAATTTGATTTGAAAATGGGACATCATCAAATAGATATTTTGGATGAGCAAATCCTGAAACTGATTGCAGGAAATGCGCGTATTCCTTTTCTTGAAGTAGCAAGAGCGTGTAATGTTTCCGGCGCTGCCATTCATCAACGTATTCAGAAGTTGACAAATCTTGGAATCCTGAAAGGTTCAGAATATATTATTGATCCTGAGAAAGTAGGGTATGAGACTTGCGCCTACATCGGTATATATCTGAAAGATCCCGAATCTTTTGATTCGGTGACGAAGGCTTTGGAAGCTATACCCGAAGTAGTCGAATGCCATTTCACTACCGGAAAATATGATATGTTTATCAAGATTTACGCTAAAAACAATCATCACCTGTTGAGCATTATTCATGATAAATTACAGCCGCTTGGTCTGGCTCGTACTGAAACATTAATATCTTTCCATGAGGCCATCAAGCGACAGATGCCGATAGATATAGACTTTGACGATGAAGATTAGTCAAATCATCTCATCAATTTCCTTGTGTAATCGACAAAAGCATACGAGCAGAGATGTTTCTCGTCCGCAGGGTGAGTCTCTCTGCTTTTTTCTTGCCACACGGCCGGAGAGACCTCCGGAAAGTACACATCCGCTTCGGGAGCCGTACTGTCTATTTCCGTCAGACAAAGTTCGTCGGCGAATGGCAACGCTTGTTGATAGATACTTGCTCCTCCTATGATATATACGTGTTCATCTTCTTTGCAACTCTGCAAAGCGGCGGTGAGCGAAGGGAACACTTCCGCACCGGGACATTGCATTGCCGGATTGGAAGAGATAACTACATTTCTGCGATTCGGTAATGCACCTTTCGGAAGTGACTCAAAAGTTTTCCGTCCCATAACTATGGTATTTCCGGTAGTCAATGCCTTAAAACGTTTCAAGTCGTTGGGCAACCAGAACAAGAGTTTATTTTGGAAACCTATTGCTCTACGGCGGTCTACGGCAGCAATTATTGATATTTTACTCATATTGTCATACAGCTACTGCACCCGCTATGTGAGGGTGCGGGTCATAATTTACTAACTCAAAGTCCTCGAATTTGAAATCGAAAATGCTTTTTACATCCGGATTGATGTTCATTTGCGGTAACGGACGAGGTTCGCGTGTAAGTTGTAGTTTCACTTGTTCCAGATGATTCAGGTATATATGAGCGTCCCCCAAAGTATGGATAAAATCTCCTGCTTTCAGTCCCGTCACTTGCGCCATCATCTGCAATAATAATGCATACGACGCGATATTGAAAGGAACACCTAGAAAAATATCGGCGCTGCGTTGATAAAGTTGCAGGCTCAATCGGCCGTTCGCCACATAAAATTGGAAAAAGGCGTGGCAAGGCGGCAAGTTCATGTTGTCTAAGTCCGCTACATTCCAGGCGCTAACAATGATACGACGTGAGTCCGGATTGTGTTTGATCGTTTCCACCGTTTCACTGATTTGGTCGATAAATCCCCCGTTGTAGTCAGGCCACGAACGCCACTGATACCCATAAATATGCCCTAAATCACCGTTTGCATCCGCCCATTCGTTCCAGATGCGCACTCCATGCTCTTGCAGATACTTCACATTGGTATCTCCTTGCAAGAACCAGAGTAATTCATATATAATTGATTTTAAATGCAATTTCTTGGTCGTCAGGCAAGGGAAACCGTCCTCAAGGTTAAAACGCATTTGATGACCGAAGACGCTGATGGTTCCGGTTCCGGTACGGTCACTTTTCTCTGTGCCTTCGGTTAATACACGATTTAATAAATCCAAATATTGTTTCATAATGAATAAATTTCAAATACTATACGTACGCTTGCGCAAAATTATATATACGTTCGCTCAAGACTATATACGCTTGCGCAAAATTACAAAAATGGAGTGAATAAATTAGCAAACCATCCTACGAACTTCTTCCAGGGCGAACGCTTTTTCCAGAATTCGGGAGTCAGCTGGGTGCAATCCCGGATGTCTTCGTGAAACATCGTGTTCAGTTCGCCCGTTATCCGTTTGTCAAAAATAAAAGCATTGGTTTCGTAGTCATACCGCAGGCTGCGGCTATTCAGATTGGCAGTCCCCACTGTGCAAAACAGATCATCGACCATCATGATTTTAGAGTGATGGAACCCGCCGTTGTACATATAGACCGTTGCCCCTCTTTTCATCAGTTTGTGAAGTTTGTAGAGTGCAGCGTCTGGGGTAAATGGAATATCGGAAGCGGAGGAAACCATGATTGTCACATCCACCCCCCGATCAATGGTTCGGTAAAGCGCCTTTTTGATTGAAGAGGTCGGCACGAAGTAAGGATTTACGATGTGAACGTTTTTTTGTGCCGAATAAATACTCATCGCATACGCATGGCTCAGCATTCGGCTGTTCTTTTTCGGAGTACGGTCGACGATTGCGACAATGATGTCGGTACTATCCGTCTTGCTCTCGTGGAGTGGAAAGTAGGCAGCTCCTCCTACATTTTGTTTGGTCTCTTTGTTCCAGATTGTCAGGAAGATTTCCTGTAAGTCATTGACCGCGCTTCCCTCTATGCGCATATGCATATCACGCCAGGTCCCTATTTTAGGCAGACCGTTGATATAGTAATCTGCTATATTCATGCCTCCCGTATAAGCTATTTTCCCGTCGATGACAGCTATTTTCCGATGGTCGCGGTGGGCAGCGTGGTTGATATAAGGGAATGTGAACGGATCGAACTTTACAATTTCAATGCCCTGCTCACGTATTTTCTTGAGATGTTTCTTTTTTAGAGGTTTGTTGTTAGACCAGTTGCCAAAAGCATCGAACATAGCACGTACTTCAACTCCCTCTTTCACTTTCTGAGCCAGCAAGTCGAATAGGGCATTGGCGATGGAATCGTTGCGGAAGTTAAAGTATTCCAGATGAATATGATGTTTGGCTTCCCGGATAGCTTCGAATAAATCGATAAACTTTTCCCGTCCGCTTTTCAGTAACTTTACTTTATTGTTGTCGGAAATGGGTATGCCGGACTCTTCCAGAAAACGCAATACAAGTGAGTCACTTGTAAGTCCGATCGAGTCTCTGGGTTGTGTCTTTAGACTGTCTATGATGTCTGCCTGAGCGTGTAATAAAGACAGGAACAGGAATAAAATAAATATACGTAATTTCAAAACTTTTCTCTCTGTTTTAGTTTACAGTTCAACAAAGATACGACATCTATGTTTGGGCTTGCTTGGGAGAAAGGGTATATTTATTATTGTTTAACAGACGAGGTGCTTTTATAACTCTTATGCTGCTGATAACTTTTATGCCTTTAATAATTCTTATGCCATCGATAACTTTTATGCCATCGATGCAACTTTTCGTGTCGCCATAAATGCCAGGACGACAGAGGCGATAATAATCGATTTCGGATCTAGCTCCGCAGTGCCTTGATTAATCATGCTTATGAACACTTCTTTGATTGTTCCCCAAGCAGCTTCCAAGCCGCCCATCCAAATGAAAAGCACAGCTCCCGCAACCACCACAGCAGCGTTCCAGATGCGTGCCAACCGATGACTACAATTGGGTAAGCGATGCATGACACGGCGGCTGAAGCCATTATCAGCTATTTCCTGTTTGTTAGCCGTGAAGAAATCCTTCAAAAGCTTCTCGTCATTTTCAATTTTTGTCATAACCGTTTTGTTTTAAATACGTTGCCAACTTTTCTTTTCCACGCGACAGATGGCTTTTCACCGTTCCTGTCGGTATTCCTGTAATTCCCGCAATCTTTTCGATGCTTAAATCTTCCATATAAAAAAGCGTGATGCAGGTTCTTTCTATTTCTTTAAGCGTCTTAAGCGATCGGTAGATATCCATCTTTTGACCGACGTTTTCCTGTTCGGCACTGTTGACGGCATCTATTTCTCTGGCGTCAAGGTCTGCCGTTTCTTTGCGACTGCGAATATAATCATAAAATATATTGTACGCAATTCGATACAGCCACGTGGAGAAACTGGACAAATTTCTGAAAGAAGCAATATTTGTATACGCTTTGATAAATGTGTCTTGTGCCAGGTCGTCACTCAATTCGCTGTCTCCGCAAGTCAGATTCAGGAAGAACCGCCGGACCGGTGATTGGTACTTCTTCACCAACTGGTCGAAGGCCTTAGTGTTTCTGAACACCACGACCTGCGCGACTAGCGATATATCATTGAGTTGATTCATCTTTGACTGTCATTCTCTTGATTTTCATCTTTCTTTCTACCGATGATCCACTGCCCGATTCCCATGAAAGTGATTAGCAGACCGATAGTGCCGATTGAAAATTCACCGGTAATAGCCCAGAGGAAGATGAAAAGTCCGATTCCTGTAAAGATGTTTTTGATGCCTTGCGTACGCGGATCATTCGGCTTGTCCTCTTTGAGAAAATCTTCCGGAAGCGGCTGTCCGGCAGCAAGAGCCTGTTCGACAAGGCGATAGCGTGCTTTCCGGTTCTTGTAGCGGAAGAAGAAAATGATGAATAGGATAAACACCGGAAAACCGAAGACTGCAATGATTGCGATGATAGGAATCAGAACATCCTCCATCGCATTGGATAGGCTGTACAGAACACTATGATTACTTGTGTCCGTAGCAGTAACATTCTCTTTGGCGATAGAGTCGGTTGCGTCTGTGTCAACTACCAGAGTCGGTTCCGCCTGACTGATGGAGTCGTGGACAACAGGATTCTGATTTTGAGCGACAGCCAGTGTGCAAGTGGTCAATACAACCATCAAAGCAAGTAGAAAATTTTTCATATAGATCGTTTTTTTAATTTGTTTCTTTGTTTGTTAGACGTAGTTAATGACTTAGAAAGTTGCAAAGAGACGAAATATTTTTGATATTTGCGGAAATTAATAAATGAAAAATGGAATTACCCGCTTCTTTTGTAGACTATACCCGCTTTTTATTAGGTGAAGAAGAATATGAAAAACTGGCCGTTGCCCTGCAGCAAGAACCACCTGTCAGTATCCGCTTTAACAATGAAAAATGGAAAATGCAGGATGAAGGGTTATCTGCTGTCCATTCTCCCTTCGACCGAGTTCCTTGGTCGTCCGAAGGGGTTTATCTGGACGAACGCCTGACTTTTACATTCGATCCATTGTTTCATGCCGGTTGTTTCTATGTTCAGGAGGCCTCCTCGATGTTTGTAGAGCAGGCATTACGCCAATACATCAAAGAACCGGCAATAATGTTGGATCTTTGCGCCGCTCCCGGTGGAAAGTCTACCCATGCCCGTAGCGTGCTGCCCGAAGGAAGCCTGCTGGTGGCTAATGAAGTCATACGAAACCGTTCACAGGTTTTGGCGGAAAATCTTGCGAAGTGGGGACATCCGGATGTGGTGGTTACCAATAATGATCCGGCGGATTTCTCGGCTTTACCGTCTTTTTTTGATGTAATTCTCACCGACGTTCCCTGTTCCGGTGAAGGAATGTTTCGCAAAGACCCTGTGGCAATAGAAGAATGGACTCCGGAGAATGTAGAGATTTGCTGGCAGAGACAGCGGAGGATTATTGCAGATATTTGGCCTTGTCTGAAGCCCGGAGGCATTCTTATATATAGTACCTGTACATTTAATACAAAAGAAGATGAAGAAAACGTACGCTGGATTCAGCAAGAGTTCGGGGCGGAACTGTTGCCGTTGGAAGTTCGGGAAGAATGGAATATAACAGGAAATCTGTTGAAAGATGAATCGGCCGGGACCGTTCATTGGGAGGACATTCCCGTCTATCACTTCTTTCCTCATAAAACGAAAGGAGAGGGATTCTTTCTGGCTGTTCTTCGGAAACCGTGCATAGAAACAGATGAAAACGAAACGAAGAAGGCATGGGAAACCATCAATTCAGAGAAGTCTGCAATCTCAAAATCTACGATAGCGCGAGCTGCAAAGAAAAAAGGGAAACACGCTGGGAAAGGAGTCCCGTCTGTCGCTAAAGAGTTGATGGATGTAGCCCGGAGCTGGGTGAGGGACATCGGCAACTATTCTCTTCTGACCGATGCAGAAACCGTTTACGCCTTTCCCAATGCTCGTCTGGAAGAGTTGGAAGCACTTCGACAGAAATTGAAAGTGATCCAGTCCGGTGTGTCGGTGGGTGAAGTGAAAGGGAGAGATTTGGTTCCCGCTCATGCGCTGGCACTGTGCCCTGTGCTGTTGCGTGACGGCGCTTTTGTCGTTGAGGACATTAGCTATGAGCAGGCGATAGCTTATTTGCGCAAAGAAGCTATTGTACTTCCTGCTACGGTGGATCGCGGGTTCGTGTTGCTTACTTATAGAGGCGTTCCGTTGGGCTTCGTGAAAAATATCGGCAACCGGGCTAACAATCTTTATCCGCAGGAATGGCGCATTCGTAGCGGCTATCTGCCGGAGGAACTTCGGATACTGTAATTTTTTCGGCACAATTAAAGCAAAAGCCTGTTTTAATTTTCCTTATTAAGTTTCTTCCCAATTAAAACAGGCTCTTGTTCAGGTACGTTGTATTTATTCGCCTAAGGCAAAATCCCTACCGGCATTTCAATTTCGGAAAATGCAAAGATGACCTTGCTCGTTTCGCTTTCTTCGATGCTGTTGGAAGCGGGAGGAGTGACAGGAGAAGTGCGCGTACTGTTTAGCGGTGGTGTCCCCCATTTCAGTGCCAGATTTTTGTCGAGTCGGTGAAGGCCGTATGCATTGCATCGCAGGGTGTATGTATAGCGTTTGGTGTCGGCATTCCCTTCTTTTTCCGGCAGGACAAAAGCGAGTGAAACTTTCTCATCTGCCTCCTGTGCCAGTTCGTAAGTACCTTTAACGAGGAGTTTCAATCCGGAAGAAAAAGCCATCTGTTCACCTCGTTCAAAGAAGTAAGCTTCACGGCTCGGAGTGTTGATCAGAAAGATAAAATCTACCCCCTGTAACGGTTGGGGCGTTGTGATACCTTCCTCGCCTAAATAATCGGCAGGAAGCAACTGCAACGCTTCGTAATTGTCCACCACTTTGATATTGAGCACACAACACTCCGAAGTCGCATAGTCCGTCACCCGCAGGCGAGTTTTCCCGGTGAGGTAGCCGCGCACATATATATTCGTGCCGTTTGGCACTCCGCTCCAACCTTTTTCAATTCCCGCGGCGGCAATTTGTGTGTGCTCCATCTCCAGATTGTAATCACCGTTTCCGCTTTTCGGACCAATATACCGTATACCGCCCATAGGTACTTCGTAGTAACTGTCATAAAATTCGAGTGGCTGGTTGTCCTCGTCTTTACAAGCATTCAATGAGGCTAAAAGACAAAATAATGTAGCTAAGTAGTAGAGTTTTCTTTTCATGGCAATTTAGGTTGTGTATTAGGTGCAAATATAGGGAAATAATTAAAAAACAGGATAAGATCAGTTCGATAAATCTTATCCTGTTTACTTTCATAAGTAGATAAATACCTCCATAAGTAGATAAATACCTCTTATATTTATAATTTGCTCTTGTAGATCCGCGCCATTGCCTTCTGGTATTGATTCTCCAGTTGCAGATAATTCTGGTGGCTCTGATAGAGCACGGACACCTCCACAAAGTACTCAATCATGCTGATTTGTCCTCCGGTCAAGGCCTGTTTGAGCAAGGCAAGATCTTGTTGCGACCGGAAAGTCCTCGTGTACTCCTCCATAGAAGCATGAAGCGTTTTGGCTTCCCGGTAAAGCTGTGCCAGTTCGGATTCTACCTGCAAGGCGGCATTATCCCTTTGCAGATCTATGTTCAGAGCCTGTGCTTTGGCAATCTTCACCTTGTTCCGGTTTTCAAAAAGAGGGAAAGAGAATCCCACCACTAGGCCGTTGAAAGGAGTACCCGATTCCGTGTTCCGGCGGTAGCCCAGCTCCAGTTTCGGCAACCATTGCGACTTGTTGACAGCAATTTGTTTGCGGGCGACGAGGCTCTCGTTGCCAAGCGCCATCAACGTGCGGTCTGCCGATAACACCTCCGATTTCAGTATCTGATAATCAGTCGGGAAAGGCACGGCCGGGTATTGGCTCTCCTCGAAAACAACCGGAAGATTTCCGTTCAACGTACTCAGTTCCTGCAATTTATTGCGCAGCGCCGTTTCGTTTAGAGACACTTCCGTCTTGACATTCAGCAACTCCAGATTGATCTTGTTCGTTTCGAGCGCATTGGCATCTCCTGTCTGCAGGCGTTTGGCGTACATTTTAGCAAGTTCTTCCGCATTGCGCAGGCGTTCTTCTAAAATCTGCTTCTGCTGGCGAAGCATGATGATGTCCAGGCAAAGCTCCTTTGCCTGCAATAACTTCTCCTGCCGAAAAACATCCGCCTGGCTGTCGTAAGCTCCGATTTTCAGACGGTTCAGCTTGTTGCGCGTGGCATATAAGCTGGGGAAGTCGAAGCTCTGCGAAACCACCAACTCACCGATTGTTTCACTTTTATCTTTCGAGCCCCAGAGGTGTGCATAGGAAAGCGTGGGATCGGGCAGATTGTTGTCCGTTCTAGCCTCCAGCTTTTGCGACTGAATCAGCTGCTTGTTAGCCTGCAATTCCTTGTTGTTCGTTTCGATATTTCTCAAAACCTGCTCAATGCTGTTCTGGGCTTGCGCACTGCCTGCGGTCAGGAGCAGAAGTGCCGCGCCGATAGTTATGATTTGTTTCATTTTCATCTTCTTTATTGGTTGTAAATTGCAATTACAGACTTGCTGAAGCCTTCTTGCGGTGCATCATCAGATAAACAATCGGGACGATGAATCCGTTCAGGAAAGTAGAAGTTAACAAGCCTCCCAAAATCACTTTTGCCATCGGACTCTGAATCTCGTTGCCCGGAAGATCACCTCCCAGAGCCAGCGGAATCAATGCCAGAGCAGAAGACAAAGCCGTCATCAGGATCGGGTTCAGACGGTCGAGCGAGCCTTGCATCACGCTGTCGTACACGTTCAACCCCTCCACTTGCTGGAGATGATTGTAATGGCTGATGAGCAGCATACCGTTACGGGTAGCAATTCCGAACAGAGAGATGAACCCGATGATAGCGGGTATACTAACTTCCCCCGTTGTAAGTACCAATGCGAAAACGCCACCGATCAACGCGAGCGGCAGATTCAGCAGGATGACTCCCGACTCCTTGACGCTGCGGAACTCATGGTAAAGCAATAGAAAAATCACAACGATGCTGATAAATGAAGTCAGCGCTAATGTTCTGCTCGCCGCCTGTTCGCTCTCAAACTGCCCGCCGTATTCGATGTGGTAGCCTTCGGGCAATTGCACGGATGCGTCGATCTGCTTCTGGATGTCGTTTACCACACTGCGCAAGTCGCGGTCGGCAACGTTGGCGGAAATCACGATTTTCCGTTTCACGTTCTCACGGTTGATGGTGTTAGGCCCCATAGCCGATGTCACTTCCGCCACATAGCTTAGGGGGACTTTGCGTCCGTCGTTCGTGTCCATCATCAAGTTGCGGATTTTCTCCATCTCGTCACGGGCGTCGTTCTTCACCTTCACAATCAGGTCGAAACTCTTGCCTTGTTCGTACACCTGCGAGATCACTTTTCCCGCCAGAGCGACATTCACGTACTCGGAAAACTCCGGCAGTGTGATTCCGAACTTGGCCAGCATTTCGCGTTTGGGCTGTATTTTTAACTGCGGACGTTCGATTTGCTGTTCCACATTCAGGTCGGCAATGCCGGGAATTGCGCCGATCGCCTCTTTGATCTGATTGCCGATGGAAAACATCTTGTTCAGGTCGTCGCCGAATAGCTTGATGGCAATATTTGCTTTCGTACCGGACAACATGGCGTCAATCCGGTGGCTGATCGGCTGTCCGATTTCAATGTTTGCTCCTGTAATTGTGCCCAGCTTTTCACGTACATCCGCCACCAGTTCGCTGCGCGAGCGCTCGCCCAGTTCAAACGGAGCCTCAATTTCGGACACGTTCACACCCAATGCGTGCTCATCCAGTTCGGCACGTCCCGTTTTGCGGGCAACGGTTTGTATCTCCGGAATGGTCAACAGCAACTCTTCCGCGCGCTGTCCCATTTTGTTGCTCTCTTCCAGCGATATACCCGGCAGAGAACTGATATTGATTGTGAACGAACCTTCGTTGAAAGAAGGGAGGAAGCTACGTCCCAGCGTGAAGAACACACCGAGCGCCACGACGAAGAGAGCGATAGTTCCCCCCAGTGTCACCCGTTTGTGCGCCAGCACCCAAGACAGTGCCTTTTCATAAATCCCTTTCATCCAGCGGGCTACGAAAGACTCTTTCAGTTCCTTGTTCGTCTTGTTGCTTCCCAACAGATAAGAGCAGAGCACCGGAGTCAGTGTCAATGCTACCACCGTCGAGGCGAATAACGCCACGATGAAAGCAATGCCCAGCGGGACCAGCATTCGGCCTTCCATGCCACTCAGGAAAAATAGGGGAACGAAACTGACTACAATAATTAAAGTTGAGTTCAAAATCGGCATACGAACCTCCTTCGAGGCGTTGAACACCACTTCGAGCGTGCTCAATCTTTCCGCTTCCGCTTTCAGCCGGTTTTCACGCAAGCGCTTGTATACGTTCTCCACATCAACGATGGCGTCGTCCACCAGCGAACCGATGGCGATTGCCATACCTCCGAGACTCATAGTGTTGATAGTCAGTCCCATATAATGCAGTGTCAGGATCGATACGAGCAGTGAGAGAGGCAGTGTCACCAGCGAAATAAGCGTAGTGCGCACATTTGCCAGAAACAAGAACAGAACGATAACGACAAAGATACCTCCTTCAAAGAGCGATTTCTTCACGTTGCCGATAGAACTTTCGATGAAGCGGCTTTGGCGGAAAATGTCCGTAGAAACCTTTACATCCGGTGGCAGGTTCTTCTGAAGGTCTTTTAGCGAAGCCTCCAGCTTGTCCGTCAGTTCCAGTGTACTGGTGGCGGGCTGCTTGGTCACAGTCAGCAGGACGGCAGGTTTTCCCCGTTCCGAAGCCGTACCCAATTTCGGCGCTTTGGGGCCTATCGCCACGTCTGCTATATCTTCCAGAGTGACCGGAAAGTTGTTCACCGTCTTTACCACCGCCTTGCCGAGCTGTTCCGTCTGAGTGGTGGAAAGCACGCCTCGCACTATATATTCATTTCCGAACTCGTAAAGCACTCCGCCGTTGGCGTTCAGGTTCATGTCTTGCGTCACCGCCATCACCTCACCCATCGAAACACCGTAGTGGCGCATCCGCTCGGGATCAAGCTGAATCTGGTACTCTTTGATGTCTCCTCCGAGCACCGCTACTTGCGCCACTCCTCCGGTAGACAGCAGACGCGGGCGGATAGTCCAGTCGGCAATCGTACGGAGGTCGAGCATGGAGGTAGAGTCGGCCGTCAGCCCGACAATGAGCATTTCGCCCAGAATAGAAGATTGCGGGCCGAGTGTCGGTTTTCCAACGTTGACCGGAAGCGATTCACTGACTACAGCGAGCTTTTCACTCACAATCTGTCGGGCAAGATAAATATCTGTTCCCCAGTCGAATTCCACCCAGACAACAGAAAAACCATTGGTGGAAGAAGAACGGACACGGCGTACACCGGTAGCTCCGTTTACGGCGGTTTCCACAGGGAAGGTCACGAGTTGTTCAACCTCTTCGGCGGCCATACCGTTGGCTTCGGTCATGATGACAACCGTAGGCGCGTTGAGGTCGGGAAACACGTCTACTTCCGTGTGCATGGCAGTGTAGCTCCCCGCAATGAGCAGAAGAATGGAGGCGCAGAGCACCAGCAACCGGTTGTGCAGGGAATAATGTATGATTTTATTAAGCATCTTTTTAAATTAAGAATTATGAATGAGGAATTAAGGATGAAGATTCATTCTTCATTTAATCAGTGTTCGTGGCTGTGTGCGGGGATGGCATTGCTTGCACTGGCCAGTCTTACCTGGTACGCTCCTTCGGTCACAACGCGGTCGCCCGCTTTCACGCCGGACAGGATCTGGACATTTTTTCCGTTGTCGGCTCCTACGGTCACTTCCTGTTTCTTGTACCCTTCCTCATCCAGTTGCAGATATACAAAGTAGATCCCTTGTTCCTCCGTCAATGCGGTGCGTGGAAGGGAAATCACGTTTTCCATTGGCGACGAGAGCAGGAAAACCTCTACGAATGAGCCGGGAATCACTTCACCTTTGTTATCGAACTCGAAGGTGACAGGCACGTAGAAAGAATTGTCTCCGGCAGTTTTCCCGAAAGACAGGAGTTTGCCGTTGAGCGCTTGCAGTTCGTATACCTTATTATTATAAGGAGTCTGGAAATTGGCGGAGCTGATTGTGTGGAGGTACGGGTAGTACTTTTCCGACACTTCGGCGCGGAGGAACAGACGGCGGTTCTGCGTCACGCTAACCAGTGGTTGTCCGATGGTCACGTAGTCCCCCTCTTTCACCAGTATACTTTTCACATAGCCTGCGATGGGAGCTGTGATATTTTGTCCGATAGCCGAATGGTTCTTCGAAAGGGCCTCGTAGCTGATGCGGGCGTTCTCGTAATTCTGCTCCGCCTGTGCAAATTCCTTGTCGGATACGATTTTGTTTTTGACAAGGGCTTTCATCCGTTCGTACTCTTTCTTCGACACCTCGTAGGCGATGCGGGCACGTTGCACCGGGTCACCGTCGGCTATATTGTTTGAAGAAATGGTGACCAACGGTGTGCCGCTGCCGACGCTCATTCCTTCCGTCACTTTTCCACGAAAAGAAACAACGCCGGCTACGGTAGCTACGGCAACCGATTCGTCCCCCTGAGCAGCAAGTACTTGTCCGCTGGTTTTAATGACCTGTTGGAAAGGAGCGGGCTCGATGATACTAGCCTTTACTCCGGCTGCTTCGGCTTTCACTTTCGGAAGGATGATCTCGTCACTATGCGCTTCGGCCGTTTCGAGATGGCTGTCTGCTGTTTCGTGACTGTGCCCTTCACCGGATTCATCCCCGTGGGCGCTGTGGTCGTGATCTTCTGTGGCATGATTATGTCCTTCCGCCTCATGATCATGCTCGTTGTGTGTATGTGTGACGGTACTATTACAAGAGGCAAGGATAAATAAACCCAGCACTCCGAAAAAAATAAGTTTCTTCATAAATGATATTTCCTACTTAAGTTTTTTGTTTTCTTTTTGTTGTTGCAGATTCATACTGCAAAAATACGACAAGGTTCTTGCAACTGACTTGCAAAGATGAATTGACGTTCCAACTGACTTGCAAGAGCATTTTTAAGCGAAAACAGAGTAGGGAGGTGCGCGAAGTGAGGTGGCACGATAGAAATCCGTGCCATGCAGAGAGTCTCGGAAGACGTAATAGTTCTTTACCCGTTTCTCCTGCGGGCGTAGTAAATGTTCGATAATGACATCGGTGAACAGCGTAGCGATAAATACATAATCCGGACTGCTATAGCTGTGTATGGATGGGATGGACGACTGAAAGCGTGTCAGACACTCGCTGTTACAACAGGCGTCGCTCCCCGGATGATGATGGTGCTTGGGGCATTGTTGCTCTACGGGCAAGTCCTGCTTCATGCAAATCATTCCGTTAGGGTGGTGATGATGGGGAATAACGGCTGCCACCAACATGATAATGTTGATAAAAAACAGCAGAGTTACTATGATTCTTTTTTTCCCTTTCATCCTGCGCAAAGATACAAATTCTTTATCTTCTCCCGGAAGCCGACCCCTTCTTTTTATTATTTATTATTTCTTTTCCAGCTCTTGCAACGAATCCATCTTTTTCTTTTCGAGGAATTCATAGATACCGCAGAGGTGTTCCGTCACCTTCTGATTGCCAAACTCATAAACCTTTGATACCAGTCCGTCGAGGAAATCACGGTCGTGCGAAACGACAATCAGCGTGCCGTCAAAATCGAGCAACGCCTGTTTCAGGATGTCCTTTGTTTTCATGTCGAGGTGATTCGTCGGCTCGTCCAGAATGAGAAGGTTGACCGGCTCCAGCAATAGCTTGATCATTGCCAGGCGGGTACGCTCTCCACCCGAAAGCACTTTCACTTTCTTCATCGACTCCTCCGGACCGCCAAACATGAAAGCACCCAGCAAGTCGCGGATCTTGTTTCGGATTTCCCCTTTCGCTACGTCGTCAATCGTCTGGAACACAGTCAGATTCTCGTCCATCAGTGAAGCCTGATTCTGTGCAAAATACCCGATTTGTACATTATGTCCCAGCGTTAGCGTGCCATCGTGCTCTATTTCCCGCATGATACATTTGACAAGCGTAGACTTACCCTCGCCGTTCTTGCCGACGAACGCCACCTTGTCTCCGCGCTCAATCGTCAGATTGGCGTCCTTGAACACCACCTTCTCTCCATACGTTTTCCCAACATTCTCCATGATGACCGGATAACTGCCCGAACGGGGAGAAGGCGGGAATTTCAGACGCAAAGCGGAAGTGTCCTCTTCGTCCACCTCCAGCAGTTCCAGTTTCTCCAGCATTTTCACACGGCTCTGTACCTGCAAGGTCTTCGAGTACGTCCCCTTGAAACGTTCGATGAACTCCTTCGTCTCGGCGATGAACTTCTGCTGCTCATCGTACGCCTTCTGTTGCTGTTCGCGGCGTTCCTTACGCAGTTGGAGATATTGTGAGTAGTTTACTTTGTAGTCGTAGATGCGCCCCATCGTCACTTCGATGGTGCGGGTCGTGATGTTGTCGACAAACTTGCGGTCGTGGCTGATGACAATCACCGCCTTGCCGTTATTGATCAGGAAATCTTCCAGCCATTGGATAGACTCGATGTCGAGATGGTTCGTCGGTTCGTCGAGCAGCAGCACGTCCGGTTTCTGCAACAGCAACTTCGCCAACTCGATGCGCATCCGCCATCCGCCACTGAAATCACTCGTCTGACGTCCGAAGTCTTCCCGGCGGAAACCGAGTCCGAGCAACGCTTTCTCTACATCCTCCTCGTAGTTCGTGGCGTCGATTGAATAATACTTCTCGCTCAGGGAGGATACTTCCTCGATCAGAGCCATATAACTGTCGCTTTCGTAGTCCGTCCGTGTCTCCAACTCCTTGTTCAGTTTCTCGATTTGCGCTTCCATCTCGTGCAGATGCGCGAAAGCCTGTGCCGTTTCGTCGAACACCGTGCGTCCGTCCTCCATCATCAAGTGTTGGGGCAGATAGGCCACCACGCACTCTTTCGGTGCAGAGACCTTGCCGCGTGTAGGTTGCCTCACGCCTGCCAGAATCTTGAGCAGTGTACTTTTTCCCGCTCCGTTTTTCCCCATCAGGGCGATGCGGTCTTTTTCATTAATAACGAAAGAGATATCACTAAATAAAGTCGTGCCGCCAAATTCTACGGCCAGTCCGTCTACAGAAATCATATTATTCTTTTAAATTGAGGCGCAAAGATAGCGAAATATATGAATATTTTTTATATCTTGCGGGCTGAAATAGGATATTAACTTGTTGAGACAGGATATAAGCTTGTTGAAATAGGATGTTGGCTTAAAAAGATATAGATGGAAAATAATATACTAAACAATATGGAAGGTACGCAAACATATGAATTCAGACCGCTTATACTTGTGGCTGAAGACGACGACAGTAACTTTAAACTGATTAAAGCGATCATAGGTAAAAAATGTGATATCATGTGGGCACGGAACGGAGAAGAAATGGTAAATTTATTTCAAACACACGGGGAAGATGCCAAAGCGATGTTGATGGACATTAAAATGCCGCTGATGAATGGGCTGGAAGCGACGAAAATTATTCGTGAGTCCAACACTACGATTCCCATTATCATGCAGACTGCCTACGCTTTCAGTTCGGATAAGGAAAATGCGATGAAGGCGGGAGCTACGGAAGTGCTGGTGAAGCCGATTACGCTAGGGGTTCTTCGCGGTACACTAAGTAAATATCTGCCCGATTTGCAGTGGTAAATGAATAATAAAACGCAGATTAACGCAAATTATCATAGAAAAGATTCTATAAGTCATTGATTAATATGTCAATTGAATATCAATTGAAATGAATTAGTCAAGACTTGGAGTCTGTTTAAATAATCTATGCTAACTTGCGTTAATCTGCGTTTTGATATATCCCCCCTCTTTTGGGGGAGGGGGGAGAAATTAGTTCTTATGGTTGAGAACCGGATGCATCATCGCCAGTAGTAATAGGTTCAACCCACGTTTCATCGTCATCCCATCCGGTGCGGCGGAAGCCTTTGATGGTGTACGTTTTGCCTTCCAGCGTATATTTCACTTCGATGCCGTCCGCTTTCCCGTTTGTCGGAGTCGTAACGCTTTCTAAAGTGACTTTTCCGGAAGTGACTGTAAATTCCCCTACGGGAGTCGTTCCGTTGGCAACCATATTGCCTGCTGTCCCGTTAAAGGTGAGTTCTTCCACATTACAACTGATTTTGCCTAGAATACCTTGTTTGAAAAGACTTGTATTCGGCAACTTGATCCACAACTTGTCCTTATCATTATCCGCTGTATTGTACAGATACATATAAGTTCCGTAGACGTTGTATGATTCGTCATCGTCCTCTATTGTGCTCATAACCAGTTCCTCATTGTTCTCGTCCAGCACTTTGACGTAATATTGTCCGCTCAGCGGGTATATAGGGGCAAACTCCTGCTCATAGTCTCCATAAGTGTCGCATGACACGAAAGTGACCATTGCGAACATCAGGACTAATAAATAATTAATAGGTTTCATGTATATATCCTTTCTTTCTATTGTTCAATATCCTTATTATTTTTTATGCCACCACAGCGGTTCGGTAATTGCCGGAACTTTCGTAGGCGCATTCGTATTATAGTCCAATGACTCTTTTGAGTAGATGAAGCGGTGAGCAAACTGACCCTTAGCTAACGAACTGTTGGGGTTATATGCCAGTGTACCCAAAACGTAATCATCCGGATCACCGTCTGTTGTGTACTCGCTGACTTCCGGGATACCGGTGCGGTTGATATCGAACCATGCATCCCAAGCCTGGCAACGGGTGCTGGCAATCCATTTTTGGGTAAGGATACATTTCAGCATACTTTCTTCGTCGGTGTCTTGGAATTCGTAAGGTTTTTCAACTGCAATAAATTCATCGATTTCATTGTCATGGTTCCATCTAGCGAAAGAGAGTTCAACAGCATCGTCATAGTGAGTCTTTGCATTACCTTTGTCTCCTAACCGTGCATAGCATTCCGCCAACAGGTATTCGGCTTCGGCCGCTGACATATAATAAACAGGATCGGTAGCACCGATTACGGCACGCGAAGTTGTTGAAATGCTATATGTGCTGGAAGTTCTGTTCCCATAAGGAATCGCTCTGTATTCGGTTCTATCCGATGCGGCAGTCATTTCGTAAAAGTCTCCGATGCGCGGATCGTCATATTCGGCTAGATAATTAAGCAACGTCGTACAAGCGCGTACATTATTTGTCGTATTCAACTGTCGGCGGTCATTTTCATAGAACGGATTGGACTTATTTACGACATCCTCGAAGCAGTGTACCGTTGCGTCGTCTTTCAAGAAATCATCGGCAGCGAGCAGGGTTTGTATCTCCGCCTTGTTCGTGTCAAAGTCTCTCATGAGCAACTTCAACTTTAAAGTTTTGGCAAATCTGATCCATTTCGCAATATCCCCGTCATAGATATAATCTTCCACGTTCATGGTTTTCAGACCTTTGGCAGAGGCTTCCGCTTCCTTGTCGATTGCGTCGTTCAGCATTTTGATAATGCCGGGATAAACCACCGTTTTACTATCATCGTATTTGCAGTTCTGACCTTTCAGAGCTTCGGTGAAAGGAATATCTCCATAAGCGTCGGTGAGCACGTGATAGGTAAACGCGGTCATGATTTTTCCGACCACCCAATAGTTCCACGCACCTTCCTCTTCCGCTTTCTTGATGACGAGATCGAGATCAGGCAAAACGTCCGCGTACGGAATTCTCCACAGACGGAGGTCGCTGGAAGAAGTCATCGCATAGTTGACCAGCGTGATATATTGGCTGGATGACGGATTCTGCGTGTAGTGCTGTGACCACATAGAACCGTAGAGTTGGTACAAATACCCCATTACGGCAGCCGAGCCGGTGAATGCGGACGGCAGTAACGTCGTTACCGTCACTTGTGATTCGTCCGGATAATTCGGATTCTTGTTGACGTCCAGATAGTCCTCGCAAGAGGTGAACGTGCCGGACAGGATGGCGCTTAATACACCTATATATAAATACTTGAATTTTTTCATCTTCGATCGTTTTTTTAGAATACAACTTTAATACCTCCACCTATATTGCGCGTAGAAGGCAAGGCGGCAAATTCTCCCAGTTCGGAAGCGATATCGTTACCGAAAGTTGTGGTTTCCGGGTCTACGTAATTGTTAGCTTTCGGAGTCCACATAAAGAGGTTGCGTCCGATCAGGCTCAGGTCTAGCTGCTGGATACCCAGTTTGGAAATCCATGCTTTCGGGAATGAGTAAGACAAGACCAGTTCCCTCAGTTTCACATAACCTTTCGGGATGATGAAGTTCTCGAACTGGCTGTCCGAGTAAGAGTCGCTGTAATAACTGCTCATGTTGTCGCTGGTCACGGGACGGTTGTTTTCGGCGTAGCCTCCGTCCTTGAGGGCGATTACGGAGTTGGGCACGACGAACGGTTCGCGGTTGTTGAACAGCGAGCGGGTAGTGTTGCCGACGAAGTGCATCAGCTGTGCGGTGTAGGAGTACATATAACCGCCTTTACGCCAGTCGGCCACAGCGGAAAGGGTGAATCCTTTGTAGCTCACGCGGGTGTTGAAACCCATATTGAAATCGGGAGCGGACGAACCGATCGTCTTCATTTCGCTGTTGCTGGTAGTCGGGATACCGTTGGCGTCGACAATCACTTTGCCGTAGTAAGGGCTGTTCTCGTCCTGTACGGTAGCGAGGGCGGGCACTTGGAAGATTCCGAGCGGTTCGCCGACTTTGGCAACGAAGTTAGCGCTGTAAGCCGTTTTCAATACGTATTCGGTCACAGGCTTGTCCCCCTCGTTCCACAACTTGTTCACCTTGCTCCAGTTCTTGCTGAAGGTGACTCCCAAGTCCCATTCCACCTCTTTGGTGCGGATCGGAGTCAGGTTGAGGGCGATTTCGATACCTTTGTTGGAAATTTCGCCAACGTTGCGCACGGCACTGGTGTAGCGTGTTTCCGGAGCGACGTCTGCCGCGATGATCTGGTTTTTGGTCAGCTTGTCGTAGTAGGCGAAGTCAATGCCGATGCGGTTGCTGAGGAAGTTGGCGGTCAAGCCCAATTCCCATTCGGAAGTCTTCTCCGGTTTCAGGTTGTTGTTGGGCTGGCGGTTGTATTCGGTCAGTCCCAGCGCCCCGTTCAGCGGAGTGTCCAGATAGCCGTAGCCGGATGAAATATGATCGGGGATGTAGTATGCCAGCGTTCTGTACACGTCGGCGTCGTTACCCGTCTGTCCCCATGCGGCGCGCACTTTCAGGAAGTCTATCACGTTGTTTTTCAGCGAGGGGAACATATCGGTCAGGATGACGGACGTGTTGATTCCTCCGTAGAAGAAACTGTTGTGGTGGATAGGCAGTGTAGACGACCAGTCGTTGCGTCCGGAAAGGTTGACAAACCAGAAATTCTTGTACCCGAATTCCACCTGTGCGAAGGCTCCGATTGTTCTGCGCAAATCGCTGTAATTGGTGCTGACGGGCTTGTCGGTCCCGTTCTGCAGATTGTACCATCCTTCCATGAACAGCCCTTCGAGAAACGACTTCAGATAAGACGATTTCCGTTGGTTGAGGTTCCATCCCGCCGTACCTCCGAGAGTGATGTCCGTGCCGATATTGTAGTTGGCGCTCAGAAAGAGGGTCGCGTCGATCTGGTCGTAATTGTCGGTACGTTCGGTATAAGTACCCTTTTCTTCGGATTTGCCTCCGATGCTGCTGTACGAATTGTCGGCGTACGTCAGTTTCGCCGTGCGCAGCTTCTGGCGGGAGTTGGTGAAGTCACCTCCGAGACGTCCTACGGCCTTCAGACCGGGAATGACCTCGTAAGACAATTCCAGCTTACCGTAGATGCGGTCGTCCTGATAGTTGTTCTTATTGTTGGCGAGTACCCAGTAAGGGTTCTGCGCGTACCACGTGTAATAGTTGTCTCCGTTGAACCGTTCGTCGTTGAAATCCTTCATGACGGAATAGTCGATGTCCACCGGGTGCTGTATCAGTTCCTGCTGCATGGTGGCTCCCGCGTTTCCTTGTCCGGCGGCGGCTTTCGTCATGTCTTTGCGGATATACGTGATGCTGGCGTCGGCGGCGAACTTGCCGAATTTCATGTTGCCGCGGAATGACAGGGTGTTACGTTCATATTTGTCGGCATTGTTGGGCAGCACGCCGTTAGAGGAGGTGTTGCCGTAAGAAAGCATCAAGCCCATCTTTTCGTTGCCGGTGCGGACGCTGATGTTGTTGTTCATCTCGAATCCGGTGGTGTAGAAGTTGCGGAGATTGTCTTTCACGAACGAGTAGTGCTTTTTCATCGGGGTAGTCAGTTTGCTGGAGCCCCATTCGTTGAGTCGGCCGTCCAATGCAGGTCCCCACGATCCGTTCTCGCTTCTGTCCCACGTTCCCCAGCCTTGTCCGAACTTGTCCTGTTCCTGCGGCACGCGGAGCACGTTGGAAGCCATGAAAGAGCCGTCGTACGAAACGGTCAGTTTCTCTTGTTTGGCGCGTTTGGTGGTGATCATCACTACACCGTTGGCGGCACGCGAGCCGTAGAGAGCGGTGGCTGAGGCGCCTTTCAGTACGGTGACGGATTCCACGTCGTCGGGGTTGATGTCGTTTGCCCCGTTACCGAAGTCGATAGCGTCGCCGGCCGCAATGACACCGTTGCCCTGGTCGTTGGAGAGGCTGGTGTTGTTGGACATCGGCACGCCGTCGATGACGTATAGCGGCTGGTTGCTGGAGAAAGAGGAGTAACCGCGCACGATTACTTTCTGTGAGCTACCGGCCGTTCCGGAGCTGGAAATGTTTACACCGGCTATTTTTCCGGAAAGTCCGGACATCACGGAACCTGACTTGGCTGCGACCAAATCGTCATTTTTCACTGTAGAAGCGGCGTAACCCAGTATTTTCTCGCTTCTTTTGATACCTAAAGCGGTAACGACCACCTCGTCCAGCGCCTTCGCGTCCGAACGCAGCACGATGTTTAAAATTCCTTCTTTGATTGTCACTTCCTGGGGGATCATTCCCACATAAGAAACACGTAAGGTTTTGGAGGAGCTTGGTACGTTGCTGATTGTAAATTTACCGTCAATATCGGTGATTGTACCAAGAGTGGTGCCATTGACTAATACTGAAGCACCTACGACAGGCTGTCCATCTTCTTCGGATGTTACCAATCCGGTCACTTTGGATGTCTGCGCTGTCGCCAGACCTATGCCTATAAATAGGAAGGTCATGAAGAACATCAATTTTCTTTTCATAAATTCTCTCTTAAATTTAACCTAAAAACACATCATTTCTCTCTAACAGGCTGCAAAGATAACACAAATTATAATAATCTAAGAAAAGTAATGCGTTTTTAACTAAATGCTGTCATATTGAAAGTGAATTTCGGTATTGATATGTGGTTTTGAAATGTTATATGGATTATTTGCTTGCTTTTAGATTATTTGACGTGTCATAAGGAAAGTATTGTAAGTATTTATTTTGATAATAAAATATCATTGATTCCACGAAATGGGTGACTTTTTATTATTTCAGCTTCTTCCTCTCACCATTTTCTGTAGCATTCCGTTGTAAGTGCTTTCAAATTCGGCCGGATGATTGAGTGCCCAAAGGATGTAATCTCCCGGTTCGTTCTTTTTGAGCAGGGTAGGGCGGTATCCGGGACTGAGGATTTTCCATAGCGTGCCGTTGATTCCTCCCAGTTCTTTTCGTCGGGCAAGGGCGAAAATGGCTTTGGCGGTCTGTTCGTTCCGGATGCCGATAGCTTCCATATTTAATTGTAGTATAGCTTCGAAGTCCCCTCCGGACGAATCCTCTAAAGACAAACCCCTTACAGCAACAGGCGAAGCCTGAGAAACGCCGTTTGGCGGAACGGGCGGCTTCTCGCTCTCTTTTCTCATTTTCCCTTCCCTCTCTGTCTCTTTGTCTTTTTGGGTTTCCGATTTGATTTCATTTTCCCTCTCCATTTCCTGTTTACTTTTAATCTCTGTATCCGTTTCTTGTTTTGTTTGTGGCATTGTTGCTGCGAATTTGCCCGGATTTGCTGCGGATTTGCTCGAACTTGCTGCAAATTTGCTCGGATTTGCTGCGGATTCATTCGTTTGTTCTCCGTTTTCTCCCTTTCTCTCCTTTGTCTCTTTTCTCTCCTCTGTTTCCTTTGTCTCCTCCTCGTTATCATTCGCTTCTTTCTCCTCCTTGATCATCCAGAAGTTTTCCAAAGGCAATTTGTATTTCCTCCGGCTGTCGATGATGATTTTGTGATACTGCTCTTGGATGGCTTGCGAGGTCAGCACCCCGTACTCCTTATATATATAGGTGTCGAACAATCCCACCGACAGGCAATCGTCGATGATGGCCTGCATTTCCTCCTCCTCGCAACAGGCTTCCTGAGCGATGTCGAACAGTGTGTCCTTGTTCCAAAGGACATAATAGCCTTTTTCTTTGTAGATAAGGCAAAGCAGGGAAGTGAGCGCGGCAATTCCCGCCGCGTGATGGCGGCAGGAGATGCGGCGCACTTTCCGGTCTTGCAGGAAATTGACATCTAGGGGGAAATAATCTAATCCGGGTTTGGAAATGCGTGCCATGATAAATTAAGTTTTAAAAAGTGATATATTGTGCGGTTTATCGGAACTCGTTGCGTACGTCGAAGCAGGGGCACATCTTGATAAACTCGTTGGGCGAGATAATACCGTCACCGTTGCGGTCGGGGCTGGTGTCCCGGTGGCCTATCACTTGTCTGATGTCGGGGTAAACGAGCCGCAGGTCTTCCACCAGGCGGATGAGCGCTTCGCGTTGCGCTTCCGTCCGAGTGTCGGCGGGACTGCCTTCCTTGTCCAGCCCGCCCACGTAGCAGATACCTATGCTTCGGCGGTTTCAGCCCGTGCAATGCGCTCCGTCGAGGGAGACATCCCTTCCCGGTTCGATGGTTCCGTCCAGCCGGATTACGAAATGATAGCCGATGGAACGGAAACCGCGCGCACGGTGCCAGCGGTCGATGTCGGCGGCCGTGAAATCCTGTCCCGCACGGGTGGCGGAACAGTGGATGATAATTGTGTCTCTCATTGCAGCGTCCTCCTTTCTTGTTGGTTGCGGCTTGTGTAGATGGCGAATCCGAAAGCGATGGCTTCATCTTCCGACAGTTGGCGGTAATATTGCCGGTTCACCGGATGTTGGACCGGGATGCAGGGGGATTGTATAGGCGGGACAGGCCGATGATGGGACGACTGCGGAACAGCCGGAGTGGGAGAAGTCTGTGAGACAGCCGGAGTGGGCGACAACGGTAAGGGTTCTTTCATAATAAAAGCGTCTCCCCTGTGCTGGCTGACGCGTAAGTTGTGGAGGAGCAGTCGTTCCGGATAGCGCAACTGTAGTCTGAGCCAGTTTATGAATGCGGGATTCATGTGTTCTCCTTTGCTCATCGCTTGCATGGACGGATAGGCGCGGAGTGCATTCCCGCTTGCGTCCGTGACGGCGCAGGGAACACCCGAATACTTTGAACCCGTTTTTCTGGGAGGCCGCAGTCCCATGCGGATGGCGTGCATTATGTTGTCATGCGCGTCACACCATTCGAGGTTCGACACGTGGTTGTTCAGCGTGTTTCCGTCGAGGTGGTTTACTTGCGGCAGATGTTTCGGGTTGGGAATGAACGCCTTGGCTACCAGACGATGCGTGTAGTATTTGGTGTAGATTCCTTTTTGCATGAGCTCTGTCTGCTCGTAGCCTTCTCCTGCGATCGTGGTGCAGAGAATCAGTTTCGACTTGCCTTTAAAACTCAATACCCGCCCATGGTCCGAGACCATGTAGTCGGGATTTTCTTCGATAAATCTCCAATTTTCCATACTTGATATTGGTAAACGTTAATAAAATTATATTCTGTTAAAAAAAGGTCTGTTCTTTTGTCTCCGCGTGGAGAAACGGCGTTTCCTGCATTCCAAGAACGGCGTTTCCTGGTGTATAGAAACGGCGTGGACTGGATATGTTAAACGGCGTTTCTTCCTCCTCCGTGCGGGGTTCGAGCCTTTCGGCGCAATGAATAAGAAACTCCAATTCTTCCCGGCAGCCTTGAATGGCTTCTTGCAGGGAGTCTACATTGTACTGCCTGCAAAGGATTTCCCATTCTTCTCGTTCCTGCCGGTTCATTCTGTTCTTGTCTTTTCGGGTTCGTCCTCGACGTCGATGTCCAGGAAGTTTTCCGCATGGAACGTGCGCCATCCTTTTGCCTCGATGTCGTAGTAGACGACGAACGTGTTTTCCGGTCGTGGAATATAAGGTTGGTGGAAACAGTGTTCGTAGCCGGTGAGTGTGCCGATGGCGTGGCGGACGCTGCCGTCTTGTTTGGTGTAGCGGAAGCGGACATTTCCGTGATGCATCTGCCGGATGAGGGATTCTATCCGGTGGGCGGTGACGAGTGCGTCGTGCCGGTTCATACCATTGTTTTGCCGGATGGCGGCTGCCTGTTTCATGAGCCGCACCCGTTGAAAAGAATGCTCTTTTTTAATCTTGGTCATTGTTCTTCGGTTTATTTTGATTATGTGGCAAAAGTAGGGAATGGAAAGGGGAAAGATTGTCCGAGCTTGACACATAAATGAGGAATTAAAGAAGAATGTGTCAAGCGTGAACATGAATGTTAAGAGAAATAGCCGTTCTTTGTGGGAATTTTTAATTAATACAATAGGCAAATGGCAAAGAAATTGGTAAAAAGAGGGTCGGAAATGACAAGTAATAGTGAAGCAACCTGTAAGGTAACCGGACTTCGGCATTGTGATGATAGCACAAAAAAAGAGATTGTGGACTGTTTGGTGAAAATAGATAAGCAGAATGATATACCGGAAGGTTATATCGTAAATAATTCAAATAGTTCGACTTCTTCGGTGAGACGTGTGTTCAGTTGCGTCTGGGATGGCAGTACTTCAATACCCGATTTTACGACGTTATTTAATATTAGCGCGTGTGTTCTCAAAAAGGCTAAAATCGTTGTAGCCCTTCCTGGATTACTGTGTGCGGTTGTAGGCCTTTTACTGAAAGATTCGGCGAAAGTGAAGTGCCGGATTATAAACCGACATCATCTGGTTGTGGATATCGAACTCTTTGAGGATAAAATTATATCTGTTGAAGATTGGGAGGAGATGAAGAAGGAAGAGGCGGAAAAGAATAAAACTGATAAGAAAAAGTGAAACTCACCACGGTTTAGAATTTTCACCACGGATTACACGGATTAACACGGATTGAAGAAAGATAGATTGGAATTTTGACCACGGATTACACGGATTAACACAGATTGAAGAAAGATAGATTAGGGGAAAAACGGATTAGAGAAAATCTGCGTTAATCTGCGTTTTTAATCTTCTTTCCTTTATTTTTTTCCTTTAATCTTCTTTTTTCTCTAATCTTTCTCTAATCTGTGTTAATCCGTGTAATCTGTGGTGAAAAAGTGAATCAAGGTTCTCCTAAAAAACGGAAAAACAACCCTACTTGCGCCGGAGTAAGCAGGATGGATTTCTCGCTGTATCCCGTTTGGGCGAGTGCAGCCTGCAATTCTGTATTTTTGGCTATCCACCCCCGCAGGGTGCGGCGTGCTGAGGCGGTTTGTATATCGGGCAGGTAGAAGGACGCTAACTGGCTTTTGCTATAAGCCCGGATGCGGATGGAAGGGGATGTTTCTGCTTTCATTGTCGGTTGTCTTTTAAGGGGTTTATCAGATTCTATGTTTGTAAAGGTAAGGCTTTTTAGGCAGATTGGTGATGTGTTGTGCAGAAGCGGTTGTGGGCATGGTTTGTGCGGACTCGTGCCGGGTTGCTGTCTCTTGTGACAGGTCGGTACGTTATGGTTCACGTTTTTTTTCCTTTCGGTTACCTTTGCTTTCGTAATCGGTTACAGAGAGGAATTTAATTTATTAATCATTTAAAAAAAGGAAACAGTATGCCATTAATTTACAAACCTTATCAGGCAACGCTTGCCAACAAGGAAGGACAGAAATTGTATTATCCCCGTCTGGTGAAATTCGGGAAGGCAGTCAATACGCAGAAAATGGCGGAATTGATTGCGGAAAAAGCCTCGCTGACGGCGGGGGATGTCCATAATGTGATTCGTAATCTGATGTCCGTGATGCGGGAACAGTTGCTTAATAGCCGCACGGTACGCCTCGAAGGCTTGGGAACGTTTACCATGATCGCTAAGGCGAACGGGAAAGGGGTGGAGCTTGAAAGTAAAGTCAGCAGCGTGCAGATTACTTCGTTGCGTTGTCAGTTTACACCGGAGTATACGCGTGAGGCGAACGGAAGCGCTACCCGTGCACTGACTTCCGGAGTGGAATTTGTACACGTAAAGGATGTGGCGGGCTCGTTTGTCGCTGCCGATGATTCAGGTGAGGATCCGGACGACGGAAAGAATCCGGACGACGGAAACGGTGGCGGAGAAGCTCCGGATCCGGCTGAATAATGAGGAAACGGACTTTAAGAGACTGGATTTTAAGAGAGGATTTTAAGAGACCGGATTTAAAAAAAATTAAAAAGAGAAGCTGATGAAATTGTTGTTGGAAAAATTGCTTGACATTCTTGAGGCAATATTGCGCTTCCGCAGACGCCGTAAAGAGTAGATTACTGTTTGTGGAAATTGTGGAAAAATGAAGCTGGCTCGCTTAGTATTTGTAAGTGAAGAGATGAAAAATTCCCCTTACTATTACCTTAGTCCGTTGTGATATTAAGGAATGGTAAGGGGGGATTTTTTTGTGGAGAAATCAGATCAGTCGGTCTCGATCTGGAACTTACGGCTTACTTTCATTAGATTGATGGTGTAAGTCACCACGTTTTGGGCTTCCTGAACCATCGTCAGGTATACCATGCTGACGCGGATACTTCCCGACTGGCTTTGGATGCGCTGCAGTTCTTTACGTTTCAGCAGCGAGAGTTGTCCGTTAAGGTCGTTGGCGCGGCGGATTTCTTCTTCCATGTTATTGTAATCGTTGTTTTCCAGTTTTCTGCGACATTGCTGGATCAGGTAAGTGATGTCTTCGGCCGCGTCGCTGAATTCGCCTTTTTGGATAGCGTCCAATGGGTTGAAGTTGTTGTCGATGTGCTCCAGACACGGTTCGCAGAGACGGGAAATGCTGTACACCAGTTCGCTGGCGAAGTCGTTGCCCTGGTAGTAGTAAAGCCCTTTTTCGAGCACGGTGTTGTTGTCGAGACGGCACATGGCGACGGTTCCGGTACGCTTCATCTGCTTGACGAGCTGCTTCTCGAATTTGGTGGAGCCCATCGCGCGACGCAATCCCCGCAGGTTCTCGTGGAGGAAGGAGGTGACGGTGAGTTCGAAGTTCGTTTCCGCGTATTCCAACACTTTGCCGAGCTCTTCGCGGGTGTGCTTGCGCATCAGTTGCAGAGCTTCTTCGCTGTCGGTGGTCTGCATCAGTTGTTTCAGGGTCTCGTTGCCTTGCTCTTTCGCTTTGCGTTTCTTGTACATCACTTGGCTGCGTATCAGGATGAATACGGCGATGCCGATGAGGGCGATGATGGAAATGTTTCCTCCGTAGTGAAGTACGAGGGCGACGAAGAAGCAGAAGGTGAAGGCGGCTCCGGCGGTGATGAACCAGCCGCCGATGACGCTCAGTACGCCTGTGATACGGTAAACGGCAGAGTCACGTCCCCAGGCACGGTCGGCCAGTGAGGTTCCCATAGCTACCATGAAGGTGACGTAGGTGGTGGAAAGGGGAAGTTTCAGGGATGTTCCCAAAGCGATGAGCAGGCCTGCCAGCACGAGGTTGACGGAGGCGCGGACAAGGTCGAACGCTGCGCCGTCGGCTATGATGGCTTCGTCTTTGCGGAAGCGGGTGTCGAGCCATTTCTTGGTGCTGTTCGGAGTGATTCGTGAGATTCCGTTGGCGAGCGCCATGCTGAAACGGACGATTGTACGGGCTATCGGGGTGCTTCCGAAGGTTTCTTCGCCTTCGTCTTGGCGGGAGAGGTCGACGGAGGTCTTGATAACAGCGTGCGCCTTTTTGGAGGTGCAGAGTGCGTAGACCATGATTGCTCCGGCTCCGATCAGGAAGTACCACGGGGTTTTGGCGGGTCCTAGCAGGGAGGTCATCAGGAAGTTGTCCGGGTTGCCCGATCCGTTGGCGGTGTAGTCTATGAAGGAGGAGAAACCGGCGAGGGGAACGCCGATGAAGTTGACGAGGTCGTTGCCGGCGAAAGCGAGGGCGAGGGCGAAGGTGCCCATCAGCACGACTACTTTGAAGACGTTGACTTTCAGCCAGTGGAGGACTTGCATCAGCAGGGTGAAGAATACGAAGAACACGGTGATGAGCGGCAGGGTGTTGTCTTGTATCCAGTGTTTGTTTTCGGGTGTCATGAAGGAGCTGTCTTTCAGCCCTTTGATGAGCATGAAGTAGATGATGGAGGTGGCGGCGATGCCTCCGAAGAGGGCTATGCTGTACTTCATCTTTTTGGTGTAGTTGAAGGTGAATATCACACGGGCAATCCACTGCACAAGCATTCCGAAGAAGAAGGCGATGGCTACGGATACGAAGATTGCCATGATGACGGAAAGGGCTTTGTCGGTGTTGATGAGGTCGCCCAGCGCGAGGGTGTCGCTGTTGTGCACTTTGATGAGCGCGAGGGCGAAGGTTCCTCCAAGTAGCTCGAAGACTAGTGAAACGGTGGTGGAGGTGGGCATGCCCATTGAGTTGAAGACGTCGAGAAGCACTACGTCGGTCAGCATGACGGCAAGCAGGATGCACATGATTTCGGCAAAGTAGAAGTGCTCGGGCTGGTAGATGCCGTGACGGGCTATGTCCATCATCCCGTTGGACAGGGAGGCGCCGATGAATATGCCGACACCGGCTATGAACAGGATGGTCTTGAACGATGCGGCTTTGGCGCCTACCGCGGAGTTCAGGAAGTTGACCGCGTCATTGCTCACGCCGACAATGAGGTCGAACACGGCAAGGACGAACAGAAAAATGATAATGCATAGGTAAATTGTCTCCATAAATGTATGTATGTAGTATGTAATTTCGGACGCAAAGGACGGAATTTGACGTTGCAGGGAAATGTCATAGATGTTACATTTGTGTTACAATCTTCTTTCTTTTGTCTTGAAACAAAAGAAAGAAGCAAAGAAAAATTCAAGGCTTACTTTTTTCTCCTACTCGCTTCCTGCACTCCGCTGAAGGGCAGAAACTCGCTTCGCTCAAACAGTCTGCCCTTCTTTACGCTCCGTTACGGGAGCTCGCTTGACGGAGAAAAAAGTAGGCCGGGGGAAACCATGCGGATGGGGTGGGGAGGAGACGGGGCATGGTGCTGGTCTTTGGGGTTGCTGGGTGTTGTTGGGCATGGCTGGGGTGGTTTTTTGGGGGTTGCTGGGTGTTATTGGGGCATGGCTGGGGTGGTTTTTTGGGGGGACTGGGTGTTATTGGGGCATGGCTGGTTGCTCTTTGGGTTGCTGGGTGTTATTTGAACAAAGCCAGTTATATAGGGTGTATTGTGCTCGGATGGCGGGGGTTCCGGGTGTTCTTTTTTTGAATATGTTTTGTAGCTTTGCGTCTACTCGGCAGGCTTTTTGGTTGTCGGCGAGTTGGATGGTAAGCATTTCGATCAGGCTGTTGCGCAGGTCGGGGTCGAGGACGGGGGTGATGGCCTCGATGCGGCGGTAGAGGTTGCGACGCATCCAGTCGGGTGAGCCCATGAAAACTTTGGGATTGCCACCGTTGCCGAAGTACCAGATGCGGGCGTGTTCCAGGAAGCTGTCTACGATGCGGGTGATGCGGATGTTGCGGCTGTACGGCTGGTCGGGGATGAGGCAGCAGATTCCGCGAATGATAAGGTCTATCTGCACACCATGTTCGGAGGCTTCGTAGAGGCGGTCTATCATGGTGGGGTCTTGAAGGGCGTTCATTTTTAGGATGATGCGGGCGGGTTTGCCTTGATCGGCTAGGGCAATCTCACGGTCGATGAGGCGGTTCAACTCTGGGATGAGGTTGAAACGGGCGACAAGGAGGGTGGTGAACTTCGGGGCTTCTTTGCCTTGAAGGGTGCGGAAGAGGTTGTAAAGGTCGTTCACTATTTCTTTGCGACAGGTGAATAGTCCGCAGTCGGCATAAAGTGTGGCGGTTTTCTCGTTGAAGTTGCCGGTGCTGATGTAGGCGTAGCTGGGGATTTTCTCACCGTTCAGTCCACGACGGCGGATAAGGGCTACTTTGGCGTGCACTTTCAGACCGGGAATGCTGTATATGATTTTTATGCCGGCGGCTTGCATCATTTCGGCCGTGGCTAGGTTGTTCTCTTCGTCGAAACGAGCTTTCAACTCTACAAATACTGTGACTTTCTTGCCGTTCTGGGCTGCGGCTATCAGGGTGTTGATGACGGCGGAGTTCTCCGCCACACGGTATTGCGTCACCATGATTTCACGGGTTTCCGGATTGTGCACGGCTTCGTAAAGGAAGTGGATGAAGTGCTCGAAGGAGTGATAGGGGTAATAGAGCAGCAGGTCTTTCCGGGCGACGTAGTTGAAGATGGATTCTTTTTCGTCGAGGATGGTGAGTTTCATCGGCTTCGGCTTTTCGGGGCTGTGGAGTGACTTGCCGCCGGAATTAGGGGACGATTTATCATTGCTAGGAAGTGATTTACCTGTACTAAGAAGTGATTTACCAGTACTAGGAAGTGGTTTGCCTGTACTAGGAAGTAGTTTGCCTGTGTTGGGAAGTGATTTGTTGGGGTTGGGGAGATGGCGCAGGTCTTCCAGGTTCAGGTGTTTGTCGCCGGGAACGAGTTCGTCGCGGTGAATGTGAAACGCGTCTACGAGAAAATCTAGAAAGTCGTGCGGCATGGCACGGTCGTAGACGAAGCGGCAGACGTCTCCTATTTTACGCTTCTTTACTTTCTTCTTGAGCTGGGCTACGAGGTCGGCACTGCTGGCGGTGTCGTCAATTAATATGTCGGCGTCACGGGAGATTTTTATACTGTAACACGACTCGACATCATAACCGGGAAAAATTAGATTGAGGTTCGCCTTGATGATGTCTTCGACAAACATCAGGTAATGATTTTTTTCATGACACGGCAACTCGATGAAACGGGGGACTTTTGCGTAGGGCTGCTTCATCACGAAGTAAAGAGGAGGACGGGAGGATTCGAGGATGGGGAATCCTTTTTCTTCTATTCCTTCTTTTGCTTCTATATCTTCTCTTTCTTCCTTTCTTTCTCTTGCTGATTTTATTGCTCTTTCTTCTATATCTTCTATTCTTTCTCTTTCTTTTCCTTCTTTTCCTTCTTTTCTTTCTTCTTTCGGATAGAGTCGGATAGCGAGATAGAGTCGGTTATCTCGTAAGAAAGAGACGATTTTGTCTTTGGAAACGGGTACGGGTTGCAGGTAGGGGAAAATTTCTTCTTTGAAGAAGTCTTTGATAAACTGCTGATGGAACGGTTCTACATGGCTGTCTTGATAAAAGATGATGTGGCTCTTTTGTAGGGCAGGCAATATTTTTTGTTCGTAGATGCGCACACGGTCATCTAGTTGCCGGTTGACTTCCCTGTTGATTTCCTCTACCAGTTCGCGGGCGGATTGTACGCTTTCTTCATCACTTTCCGTTGCGCCGGAAGCAACAGCTTTGTGGTCTGCTACACGGATTTTATAAAATTCTTCGAGGTTGGAAGAGTAGATGGAAATAAAGTTGATGCGTTCGTAAAGGGGGAGACGCTCGTCCAAAGCCTCCAGCAACACGCGGTAGTTGAACGATAGCCAGCTGATATCTCGCTTGAAATATTTATATTTGTTTTCCATGTGCTTTAAGATTTTTCCAAATATAACACCTTTATAGGATTAAACAAAAAAATAAAGATGAAAAACAAGAATCCTATTCTTTTGTTTGTATGAATATAGTAGGATGAAGGATAAATTGATGAAATAAATTGTTTATTGAGGATTAATTCGTATTTTTGCATAAAAATGAAGCCGTTAAAACGATGACGATTAAGAAATTTAAATCGAAAGAGGAAGCGGTAAAAGCCATTAAAGAGGCTGCTACACGCAAACGTATTTGGACTGAACAGGTTCAAAGCGGACGCTCTGTGTCTGAATTGAAGGACAAAGATTTCAAGTTGGTTAAGTTCTGCTGATGTATTGCCTTTCCATAGAACAGATTAACCGAATCTCACCTTACAAAGTAGAAATTGCAAGCGATGGTAACTCACTGCTATTCCATACCCGATATGGATTGGTGTATGAGGTGGGGTTTGTGGAGGATTATACTTTCTTTGATAAAAATACTTATCAGTTTTTTATTGTAGAGAAGAATGGAAGTCGTTTTCTCAAAGATCCACTGGTGAAAGAAACTGTATGGGCTATTATTGAGGTGTTCTTTCGGGAGAACAGTAATGTTTTGCTCTATGTTTGTGATACATCGGATGGTAGGCAGGCTAGTCGTGACCGATTGTTTGATATTTGGTTTTATGAATATGAAAAACAGGAGGAATATATACATTTGACTGCCAAAGTGGAATCGGATTCGATTTATTATTTTGCTTCTGTGATATTAAAAATAACTCATCCTCATTTGGATGAGATAAAAGAGGCTTTTGACGTTTTTACGGAGGATATGAAAGATAAACTTTCTTAAGGAGATATGATAAGAATTGGATTATTATCCGATACCCATGGTTATTGGGATGAGAAATACCTGGAGTATTTTGAGCCGTGCGATGAGATTTGGCATGCCGGCGATATCGGTTCGGTGGAAGTGGCGGAGAGGTTGGCGGCGTTCCGTCCTTTCCGGGCAGTCTACGGAAATATTGACGGACAGGCTATCAGGAAGCTGTATCCGCAGGTGAACCGTTTTACGGTGGATGACACCGAAGTGCTGATAAAACACATAGGAGGCTATCCGGGTAAGTATGATCCTTCGATAATCGGAAGTCTGATGACACGCCCGCCTAAGTTGTTCATTAGCGGGCATTCTCATATATTAAAGGTGAAGTACGACAAGACGTTGGATATGTTGCACATCAATCCCGGAGCTGCGGGGATGTCAGGATTTCATAAAGTGCGTACATTGGTGCGCTTTGTCATCGAGCGGGGGACGTTTAAGGACTTGGAGGTTATCGAGTTGGCGGATAAATAATTTTTCATATTATTTTTGTCATCTCGGATTTCTTTCCGACCTTTGCACTCAGTTTATGAATAACGAAGACGAACATGAAGGGAATTATTCTTGCCGGTGGTAGTGCCACTCGCCTCTATCCGCTTTCTAAAGCGATCTCCAAACAGATAATGCCTGTCTACGACAAGCCGATGATTTACTATCCGCTGTCTACACTGATGTTGGCGGGGATTCGTGAGATTCTGATCATCTCAACTCCGCGTGACTTGCCGATGTTCCGCGATTTGCTGGGGACGGGTGAGGAATTGGGTATGTCTTTCTCTTACAAAGTGCAGGAGCAGCCTAACGGGTTGGCGCAGGCTTTCGTGTTGGGAGCCGATTTCCTGAATGGAGAACCGGGCTGCTTGATTCTTGGAGATAATATGTTTTACGGGCAAGGTTTCTCCGCCATGCTTCGCCGGGCTGCCAATATAGAGAAGGGAGCTTGTATATTCGGCTATTATGTGAAAGACCCTCGCGCGTACGGCGTGGTGGAATTTGACGAACAGGGAAAGGTTATTTCGCTGGAAGAGAAACCGGCAGTGCCGAAAAGCAATTACGCCGTTCCCGGATTGTATTTCTATGATGCCACCGTGACGGAAAAAGCGGCGGCTCTTCGACCCTCAGCACGTGGAGAATACGAAATAACAGACCTCAACCGCCTGTATCTGGAAGAAGGCACTTTGAAAGTGGAACTTTTCGGACGCGGATTCGCGTGGTTGGATACGGGAAACTGTGACAGTCTGCTGGAGGCGTCCAACTTTGTTGCCACCATCCAAAACCGACAAGGTTTCTATGTCAGTTGTATTGAAGAGATAGCCTGGCGTCAGGGATGGATTCCGACCGAACAACTGCTGCTGCTGGGACAACGCCTCGAAAAGACCGAGTACGGCAAATATTTGATAGAACTGGCGAAACAATCCTAAAATCAACATAAAAAGTAAAATATGAAAACTTATCTAGTGACCGGTGCCGCAGGTTTTATCGGTGCAAATTACATCAAATACATCTTAGCGAAGCATAGCGATATAAAAGTCGTGATATTGGATGCATTGACGTATGCAGGTAACTTAGGGACAATTGCGAAAGACATTGACAATGAACGTTGCGTCTTTATCAAAGGTGATATCGGGAGCCGCGACGTGGTAGACAGCCTATTTGCTGAATATCGCTTTGATTATGTGGTGAATTTCGCTGCCGAAAGTCATGTTGACCGTAGTATTGAAAATCCACAACTGTTCCTGATAACCAATATTTTAGGAACACAGAACTTGCTGGATTGCGCACGCCGCGCATGGGTGATGGGTAAGGATGAACAAGGATACCCCACTTGGAGAAAAGGAGTGCGTTATCATCAAGTGTCTACCGACGAGGTGTATGGCTCGCTGGGAGCCGAAGGGTATTTTACGGAGACAACTCCGCTCTGCCCTCATAGCCCGTACAGCGCATCCAAGACGAGTGCGGATCTGTTTGTGATGGCTTATCACGACACTTATAAAATGCCGGTAACGATTACCCGTTGCTCCAACAATTACGGTCCGTATCATTTCCCGGAAAAACTGATTCCGTTGATTATCAAGAATATACTTGAAGGAAAACATCTGCCTGTCTATGGCGATGGAAGTAATGTGCGCGACTGGCTTTATGTGGAAGACCACTGTAAAGCTATCGACCTTGTTGTGCGTGAAGGACAGGAAGGTGAGGTGTACAACGTGGGTGGGCATAACGAGAAGACAAACCTCGAAATCGTGAAGCTGACAATCTCTACTATTCATCGGCTGATGACGGAACATCCGGAATATCGCCAGGTGCTCAAGAAACGGGTGAAAGATGAGAACGGGGAGATTTCCATCGATTGGATCAACGAAGAACTGATTACTTTCGTCAAAGACCGTCTGGGACACGACCAACGTTACGCCATTGACCCTACAAAGATAACAAATGCACTGAGCTGGTATCCCGAAACGAAATTTGAAGTCGGCATCGTGAAAACCATCGAGTGGTATCTGAACAACCAAGCTTGGGTGGAAGAAGTGACCAGCGGAGATTATCAGGGATATTACGAAAAGATGTACGGAAAGTAGATTAAAAGAAGTGATTAAATGGGGAATGATCTCGTTTTCAAAGAATCATCCCGATAGCTAAAAGAATTCCCATGAACAGCATATTACGTGAGGTCTCGCCTAATATGCTGTTTAATTTTTTACCGCTGTGTATTTTTACCATTCGCCTCCAGGTGAGGACGTGGGGAACCAGGTAAAGTTGCGGAAGAAGGGCAGCGTAAATATGTCCTTCGCGTAAGAAATATAGGCAGAGTAGGGAAGCCGAAATGCCTAGCAGCAGATAGAAATAGCGTCCGAACTTCTCACCGAAACGGACGATGACGGTCCGTTTTCCGCTACGGGCATCCGCTTCGCGGTCTCGATAATTATTGACAACTAACAGTGTGTCGATTAATAGTCCGCAAATGATGGAGGCGATGGTGACATCCGGTGTCCACGTCAGTGCCTGCACGTAGTAAGTTCCGCCTACGGGAACAAATCCGAAGAAAATGATGACTAACACGTCTCCCCAACCGTTGTAGGAGAGGGGATAAGGTCCGGTAGTGTAAAGGAAGGCGAATAATACACAAAGCGCTCCTATGATGATCAACTCCCATCCGGCAAAAAGTAATAGCGTGCAGCCGATCAGGCAGGCAAGTGTGACGGTAACGGCAATTCCGGTTTTCATTGCCTGCGGTGAGATCCATCCTTGTGCGCAAGCACGTTCGGGACCCAACCGGTCTTCACGGTCGGTTCCTTTGAGGAAGTCGAAAAGATCGTTGATGAAATTCGCGGCTATTTGCATCAGACCGGCAAACAGGCAGCAGACAAGGGCAGGCAACCAATGGAAACGTCCGTCCATTGCCGCCAGGGCTGTACCGATTAAAACCGGAGTGATAGCTCCTGTGAGAGTCTTAGGCCGTGCGGCTAATAACCATGCTTTCAGTGAATTACGCTTTACTTCTTCCATGCTTTAATATTTTATAAAGAGTTTTGACGGACAAAGATACATGATTTTTCGTATCTTTGCACCCCTAAAAACTTCAAACTAAGAGAAGATGAAGAAATCTATTTATCCGTTTCTACTGCTGACGCTGCTTTTACTTGTTTCCTGCAAGTCGAAAAAGAGGATGGTAGCAACCTTGCCGCGTCCTGTTTTGAACACAGACTCCATTGTTGCGGATACGTCCAACGTCATAGCCGGACTGTTTGCTCCGGATCACTCGCAACTCAAAGATCTGAACGTTTCGAAAGGCAGGAAACGCAGAGCCAAGAAAGATAAATCTTCTGCTGATGCATATAAATCGGAGGATTGGGTACTTCGCGGTACGAAAATAACTTCTTCCGAAGTGGACGTTTCCTCCGTTTATTCAGGGGTGGATCGTGTCGTGAAATATGACTTTACCCACCGGGACGTTCCCGAAGCCTTCGAGGGTTTTCGCATCGCTTTTATCTCCGATTTGCATTATAAGAGTTTGTTGAAAGAGAAAGGGCTGAATGATTTGGTTCGTCTGCTGATTGCCCAAAAAGCGGATGTACTCTTGATGGGCGGCGATTATCAGGAAGGTTGTGAGTATGTAGATCCTTTGTTTTCGGCGCTTGCACGGGTGAAGACACCGATGGGAACCTACGGGGTGATGGGGAATAACGATTACGAGCGTTGTCATGACGAGATTATCCGCACGATGAAGCATTATGGAATGCATCCGTTGGAACACGAAGTGGACACACTCCGCAAGGACGGTCAGCAAATTATCATTGCCGGTGTGCGCAATCCTTTTGACTTGGGGCAGAACGGAAAGTCCCCCACGTTAGCCCTTTCTCCCAGAGATTTCGTTATCATGCTGGTGCATACTCCGGACTATGTGGAAGATGTTTCTGTAGCCAATACAGATCTCGCTTTGGCAGGGCATACGCATGGCGGACAAGTACGTGTGTTCGGGATTGCTCCGGTGTTGAACTCGAATTACGGCACACGTTTCCTCACCGGCCTGGCTTATAATTCGGCTAAAATTCCTTTGATTGTAACCAATGGGATCGGAACCTCCCAATTGCCAATTCGTATCGGTGCTCCGGCGGAGGTCATAATGATTACTCTGCATCGGTTGAAGGAGTAATTACACTTTTCTGCACGACTTTTTATGTAGGAATTACATTTTTCTGCATGACTTTATGTTAAATGTATCATTTTTCTGCACGACTCTTTGTGGATTTCCTTTTTGCTGGTTATATTTGTATTTCATAAGTTATTGATAATAAAAGGAAAATATATGAGAAGGGACGCAATGCAGCAGTTACATGACTGGAAAGAAAAAGCTTCAAGAAAACCTTTAATCATCCGTGGTGCGCGTCAAGTAGGCAAAACGTGGCTGATGAAGGAGTTTGCTACGACTTCGTATAAACAGTTTGCTTATATCAATTTTGAGGATAACGAGGTGATGAAGGACGTTTTTCAGAAAGATTTTGATATAGAACGGATTCTGATGGCTATACAGTTGGTTACCGGAATAGTGGTCGATACTGATACACTGATCATTCTGGATGAACTTCAGGAAGCAGCTCGTGGACTGACAGCCTTGAAATATTTTCAGGAGAAAGCACCGCAGTATCATGTGATTGCGGCAGGTTCTCTGTTGGGCATTGCTATGCATAAGAACGATTCTTTCCCGGTTGGAAAAGTTGATTTTATAGATCTGTATCCACTTTCTTTTTCTGAGTTTTTGGAGGCTGTGGGACAGGAATCTTTTGCCTGTTTACTAGCCAAACAGGATTGGAACCTGATTTCTACTTTTCGTTTTAAGCTAGTTGATTTTCTAAAGCAATATTATTTTATAGGTGGAATGCCTGGAGTGGTCAGTGCTTTTATAGAGCATAAAGACTATGCGGAAGTGCGTCAGTTGCAACAAAATATTTTGGATTCTTACGACCGTGATTTTTCCAAACACGCCCCTATAACTGAGGTTCCCCGAATTCGTATGGTATGGCGTTCGGTACCGGCGCAGTTGGCGAAGGAAAACCGTAAGTTTATCTATGGGGTGATCAAGGAAGGGGCAAGGGCTAAAGATTTTGAATTGGCAATTGAGTGGCTGATAGATGCGGGGCTTATTTATAAAGTAAACCGGGTGAAGAAGGGGGGAATCCCTTTGTCGGCTTATGAAGACTTCTCGGCCTTTAAACTTTTTCTATTGGATACCGGATTAATGGGAGCGATGAGCGGATTGCCACCTCAAGCTTTGTTGGAAGGGAATGTATTGTTTACTGATTATAAAGGAGCAATAACAGAGCAATATGTATTGCAACAATTGAAGTCTGTGAAAGGGTTGAATATCTATTATTGGTCTTCGGAGACTTCCAGAGGTGAGCTCGATTTTCTTTTACAGAAAGACATTCAGATCATTCCGGTTGAAGTAAAAGCGGAAGAGAATTTGCAGTCTAAGAGTTTACGCTCTTTTGTAGAGAAGAATGCAGCGTTGCATGGGGTTCGTTTTTCTATGTCTGACTATCGGGAACAGGACTGGATGACAAATTATCCGTTGTATTCGGTTGGTTATCTATTTGCTCCCACACCTTCGGATGCAAGAAATACCGGACATCCTTTCCCGCCTTCAGCGCCTCACGAATGAATGTGGAGCTGATTTCAAACACTGGAGAATGGACGAGGCGGACAGTTTCCGGCAATTCTTCCGCCGCTACGGGAAAGCCGGGACGCGGGTAAATAATGATGTGGTTCTCTTTAATGATGCGCTCCGACTGAAACCAGTGGTCGAAACGCGCCCAATTGTCCGAACCGATGATGAGGTGAAACTCACGGTCGGGATAGGCTTCGCGCAATTTTTCGAGCGTATATACACTGTAAGAAGGACGGGGAAGATGAAATTCAAAATCCGAAGCACGGAAATGGGGGTAATCGCTGATACACAGTTCTACAAGCCGGAGACGCAGTTCGTCACTCCACAGTTCATCCTGCGTTTTCAGAGGGTTTTGAGGAGTAACCATGAACCAGATTTCATCCAAGCCTTCGTACTCGCAAAGGTAATTGGCCAATGCGAGGTGTCCGATATGAATCGGGTTGAAAGACCCGCTGAATATTCCGGTTTCCAGTCGATGGCTTTTTTTCATTGGTTGCTTCCTTCCTTTATTGGTTATTTCCTTTATTGGTTGCTTCCTTTCATCAGTTCCTTCCTTTCGTTGGGTTCCTTCCTTGTTATAAGCTACTTTTTCCATTGGATTGGTAACTGGAACTCCCTTTTCCAACTTTAGTTTATTTCTCCAGAAACTCCTTAATCACTTTCAGCGTTTCGGCTTTGGCCGTTTCTAGGTTATCATTCACGATGATGCAGTCAAATTGCGGAGCGAAGCTCAATTCATATTCCGCTTTGGCGATGCGGCTTTCTATCACTTCGGGAGTGTCTGTACCTCGTCCTTCCAATCGGCAACGTAATTCCTCCACCGAAGGCGGCTGGATAAATACCGACAACGCACGCTCACCGTAAAACTTCTTGATATTGCATCCGCCTACCACATCAACGTCGAACACAACATTCTGTCCGGCTTCCAATTGCTTTTCCACCTGCTCTTTCAGCGTCCCGTAGTAACGGTCTTTATACACTTCCTCGTATTCCAAAAATTCGTTGTTCTCGATGCGGCTACGAAACTCTTCCGGAGTAAGGAAGAAATATTCTACCCCATGCTGTTCCGTTCCGCGTGGAGGACGGCTGGTGGCGGAGATAGAAAATGCAAGATTCAAATTCTGCGTCAGCAGATAATTGATGATTGTAGATTTCCCCGAACCCGACGGAGCGGAGAATATAATTAATTTGCCAGTCATAGTTAAATTAAGAATGAATAATTAAGAATTAAGGATGAAGGATGAGAGATGAGAGATGAGAGACGTTCGTCTACATCACGTTCAGTACCTGTTCTTTAATCTGTTCCAGTTCATCTTTCATCTGAACCACGATTTTCTGCATTTCGGCATGATTGGACTTGCTGCCCAGCGTATTGATTTCACGTCCCATTTCCTGAGCGATAAATCCCAATTTCTTGCCTTGTCCGTTGCCGCTTTCCAGCGTACTGATAAAATATTTCAGATGGTTGCTGAGGCGTTGTTTCTCCTCGTTGACATCCAGCTTTTCGATATAGTAAATCAACTCCTGCTCCAGGCGGTTTTTGTCGTAGTCCACACTCAGCGTCTTTTCGAGAGCGTCTGTGATACGTTCTTTCACCTTTTCCACACGTTCTTTCTCGTAAGGAGTAATCTTTTCGAGCAGGCTTGTGATGTTGGCAATCTTCTCGCGAAACTTCTTTTCCAGTGCAGCCCCCTCCTGTTTGCGGAAATCCACCAGATGTTCGATCGCTTCCGCTACGGCAGCGTGCACCGCTTTCCATTCTTCCTCCGTAAGTTCCTGATTTTCAGTCTTCGTCATCACGTCCGGCATACGGAGCAATGTCTGAAACCAGTCGGCAGGAAGAGGAATATTAAGATTTTCCGAGATAGCCAGAATCTGTTTGTAGTAGCCCTCCACAAGAGCCTGATTGATAGGAGTAGCGCTTTCCGCCCCCTCTTTCTTCTCGATCCACAGGCTGAAATCCACCTTGCCGCGTTCCAGCACTTTGGAAATCTCGTTACGGATTTCGATCTCTTTTTCACGATAAGCCGGAGCGATGCGAGTGGAAAGATCCATAGCCTTGCTGTTGAGCGACTTAATTTCTACATTTATTTTTTTATCAGGGAGTTCGGCTGTAGCTTTGCCGTAACCTGTCATCGATTGTATCATAAATCTTAAAGTTTTGTGCAAAAGTACACGATTATTTTAAGAATTGGAAATTATCATGTAAATTTGCGACAATTTAATAAGCTGATTTTTATGTCGTGTATACTGAATATTGAAACCTCCACCTCCGTTTGCTCGGTGGCAATCAGTGAGGACGGAATGGTTCCGTTTGTGGAAGAAGACCTGAAAGGCCCTTCACACGCCGTTTCTTTAGGAGTTTTTGTCGATGAGGCATTGTCATTTATCGACAGTCATGCTATCCCGTTGGATGCGGTTGCGGTCAGTTGCGGGCCGGGATCTTACACCGGACTCCGGATCGGGGTTTCTATGGCGAAGGGAATTTGTTACGGACGCAACATTCCGTTGATCGGGATTCCGACGCTTGAGGTGCTGTGTGTTCCGGTCTTGCTGTATGAGAATCTTCCCGAAGACGCTTTGCTCTGTCCTATGATCGACGCCCGTCGTATGGAAGTTTATGCAGCCGTTTACGACCGTGCCTTAGATGTGAAGCGTGCCGTTGCAGCTGATATAGTGGACGAAAATTCCTATCTGGAGTTCCTGAACGAACGACCGGTTTATTTCTTCGGTAACGGAGCTGCCAAATGCCGCGAGAAGATAACGCATCCCAATGCGCATTTTATCGACAAGGTGCATCCGTTAGCCAAAATGATGTTCCCGCTTGCAGAGAAGGCAATAGCGAAAGAGGATTATAAGGACGTGGCCTACTTCGAACCTTTCTACCTGAAGGAATTCGTTGCTTCCACACCGAAGAAACTCCTTTGATGAATTGGTGACGAGCAATTCATTAATTAACTAATTAATGAACGATTGGTAATGAACGATTAGTTAATGAATGATTGGCAATTAGCAGTAACTTGATTGGCAATTAGCAATAACTTGATAAGCAATAAACAATTAATAATAGACGAAAGTGATTTTCAACTTTCAACTTTTTAAGATTATGCAATATAATACCCAACAGAAAAGAATGCCGCTTCCCGAATACGGGCGCAGCATACAAAATATGGTTGACTATGCGTTGACTATACAAGACCGTGCGGAACGTCAGCGTTGTGCCAACACGATTATAAATATCATGGGCAATATGTTCCCTCATTTGCGTGACGTGCCCGATTTCAAGCATAAACTTTGGGATCATTTGGCCATTATGTCCGGTTTTGAGCTGGACATCGATTACCCTTACGAGATTATCCGCAAAGACAATCTGGTGACCCGTCCGGAACACATACCTTACTCTACTACCCGTATGCGTTACCGTCATTACGGTCACACTTTGGAGATACTGATCAAGAAAGCCATCGAATTTCCCGAAGGAAATGAAAAGAGGAACTTGATAGCCTTGATCTGTAACCACATGAAGAAGGATTACATGGCGTGGAACAAAGACACGGTGGACGACCGGAAGATAGCCGAAGACCTTTATGAACTGTCCGACGGCAAACTCCAGATGACCGATGACATCATCCGCCTGATGGCTGAGCGTTTGAGCCAGAACTACCGCCCGAAGATGAACTACAATAACAATCGTCAGAATAACAAGAGACGATATTAAAAAATTTAATACCCCGAACATCAATGGCTTCATTTGTAATCGAAGGAGGACACCGGCTCTGTGGCGAGATTCATCCGCAAGGTGCCAAAAACGAAGTTTTGCAGATCATCTGCGCTACGTTGCTGACTGAAGAGGAAGTGACGGTGAACAATATACCTGACATTTTGGATGTCAACAACTTGATTCAGCTCTTGCGTGAGATGGGAGTGACGGTTGCAAAGAAAGGCATTGATACTTATAGCTTTAAGGCCGAAAATGTAGACTTGGCTTATCTCGAAAGCGATGAGTTCCTGAAGAAATGTTCCAGCCTGCGGGGTTCTGTCATGCTGATAGGTCCGATGGTTGCCCGTTTCGGCAAAGCGCTGATCTCCAAACCGGGAGGGGACAAGATTGGTCGCCGTCGTCTGGATACCCACTTTGTCGGGATTCAGAATTTAGGGGCAGACTTCCGCTACGATGAGGAGCGTGGAATCTACGAGATTACCGCCAAACAACTTCGGGGCAATTATATGTTGCTGGACGAGGCTTCCGTCACCGGAACAGCCAATATCGTGATGGCTGCCGTGCTTGCCAAAGGCACTACCACTATTTATAATGCAGCCTGCGAGCCTTACGTTCAGCAGCTTTGCCGCTTGCTCAACCGGATGGGAGCGAAGATTAGCGGTATCGCGTCCAATCTGCTTACCATCGAAGGGGTGGACAAACTGCATGGCACACAGCACACCGTACTGCCCGATATGATTGAGGTCGGCAGCTTTATCGGTATGGCAGCCATGACGAAAAGTGAAATCACCATTAAGAATGTTTCTTACGAGAATCTGGGAATCATCCCCGAGAGCTTTCGCCGCTTGGGCATCAAGCTCGAACAGAGAGGCGATGATATTTACGTTCCCGCACAGGAAACATACGAGATAGAATCTTTTATCGACGGCTCCATCATGACGATAGCCGACGCCACCTGGCCGGGACTCACTCCGGACTTGCTGAGTGTCATGCTCGTTGTGGCGACACAAGCCAAAGGCAGCGTGCTGATTCATCAGAAAATGTTTGAAAGCCGCCTGTTCTTCGTAGACAAGCTGATTGATATGGGAGCTCAGATTATTCTCTGCGACCCTCACCGTGCCGTAGTCATCGGCCACAATCACGGCTTCAAGCTGCGCGGCGCCCGCCTGACTTCACCGGACATACGTGCCGGTATCGCCCTGCTGATTGCCGCCATGAGCGCCGAAGGAACTAGTACCATTAGTAACATCGAACAGATAGACCGTGGTTATCAGAACATCGAAGGGCGTCTGAACGCCATCGGAGCCAGAATCACCCGAATATGATAAAGAAAGAAGAAGTATATAAAATAGGATTGTTCAATAAGCCGCACGGAATTCACGGTGAGTTGCAGTTTACCTTTACGGATGATATTTTTGACCGTGTGGACTGCGACTATCTGGTCTGCCTGCTCGACGGAATTTTTGTACCCTTTTTCATTGAAGAGTACCGTTTCCGTTCCGACTCCACCGCTTTGGTGAAGCTGGAGGGGGTCGATACCGCCGAACGTGCCCGGACGTTTACCAATGTCGAAGTCTATTTCCCTGTGAAGTATGCGGAAGAAGCCGGAGACGGTGAATTGTCCTGGAACTTCTTCGTCGGTTTCCGCATGGAGGACACTCGTCACGGACTTTTGGGTGAGGTGGTGGAGGTGGATACCGCTACCGTCAATACCCTTTTCGTAGTCGAGAAAGACGGTGAGGAACTGCTGGTTCCCGCCCAAGAGGAATTTATCGTAGGCATAGACCAGAGACGGAAACTCATCACCGTAGAGCTTCCCGAAGGGTTGCTCAATTTGGAAGATTTGGACGCGGATGATACGGATTGTCCCATATAATCCGTATCTGAAGAGGAACATAAATCGGTCCTCCTTTTTAATTTTTAATCTTTAATTTTTAATCTTTAATTTTTAATTGTTCAAATGCCAAAGAGAAGACGAAGCAAAGCTTTCTGGAAAAATTTCAAGTTCAAGTATAAACTGACGATTGTCAATGAAAACACGCTTGAAGAGATTGTCGGGCTTCGTGTGTCCAAGCTCAATGGCCTTTCCGTGTTACTCAGCGTACTGACGGTGTTGTTTCTGATCGCAGCCTGCATCATCGCTTTCACCCCTTTGCGCAACTACCTTCCGGGTTATATGAACAGTGAGGTCCGTTCCCAAATCGTGGGTAACGCCTTGCGGGTGGACTCTCTGCAACAGGTGCTCAACCGGCAGAACCTCTATATCATGAACATTCAGGACATTTTCAGCGGCAATATACCCGTCGACAGTGTGCAGACGCTCGACTCGCTGACTACCGTCCGCAAAGACACCTTGATGGAACGCACCAAGCGCGAAGAGGAATTCCGCCGTCAATACGAAGAAACAGAGAAATACAACCTGACTTCCATCACCTCCCAGCCGGATGTGACGGGACTTATCCTGTACCGCCCGACGCGGGGAATGGTTTCCGACCGCTTCGATGCGGAAAAGAAACACTACGGAACGGATATTGCCGCCAATCCCAATGAAAGTGTGCTGGCAACGATGGACGGAACCGTTATTCTGAGTACCTACACCGCCGAAACAGGCTACCTGATCGGTGTGCAACATAGTCAGGATTTGATATCGGTTTATAAGCATTGCGGCTCTCTGCTCAAGAAAGAGGGTGACCGTGTGAAAGGGGGCGAAGCCATCGCTTTGGTGGGTAACAGTGGAACTCTCAGCACGGGTCCGCACCTGCATTTCGAGCTTTGGTACAAAGGCCATCCGGTGAATCCTGAGAAGTATATCGTTTTTTAGTGAGGAGAATATATAAGAAATGAATATAGAAACTAATAAAAAGAAGAAACAAATAGCCATTTTAGGCTCTACCGGGTCTATCGGCACACAGGCATTGCAGGTGATAGAGGAACATCCCGATCTGTACGAGGCATACGCGCTGACGGCCAACAATCGTGTGGAGCTGCTGATAGCTCAGGCGCGGAAGTTTCAGCCGGAAGTTGTCGTGATAGCCAACGAAGAGAAATATACCGAACTGAAAGAAGCTTTGAGCGACCTGCCTATAAAGGTATACGCGGGAACTGACGCCATCTGCCAGATAGTGGAAGCCGGTCCGATTGATATGGTATTGACGGCGATGGTCGGCTATGCCGGACTGAAACCTACCATGAATGCGATTCGGGCAAAGAAAGCCATTGCATTGGCGAATAAGGAGACGTTGGTCGTGGCGGGAGAACTGATTAATGAACTGGCACAGCAATACCGTACACCGATTTTGCCGGTGGACTCCGAACATTCCGCTGTTTTTCAGTGTTTGGCAGGAGAAGTCGGCAATCCGATAGAGAAAGTCATACTGACCGCTTCGGGGGGACCTTTCCGTACCTGCACGCTGGAGCAGCTTAAGTACGTGACCAAGACGCAAGCCTTGAAACACCCCAACTGGGAGATGGGGGCCAAGATTACCATCGACTCCGCTTCTATGATGAACAAAGGTTTTGAGGTTATCGAGGCGAAGTGGCTGTTTGGCGTTCAGCCCAGCCAGATTGAAGTCGTGGTGCATCCGCAATCCGTGATCCACTCTATGGTGCAGTTTGAAGACGGGGCGGTGAAAGCGCAGCTCGGTATGCCTGATATGCGTCTGCCTATCCAATACGCCTTCTCCTATCCGGACCGTATCAGTGCCTCTTTCGACAGGCTCGATTTCTCCAAATGCACGAACCTGACGTTTGAACAGCCCGACACGAAACGGTTCCGCAACCTCGCTCTCGCTTACGAAGCGATGTATCGGGGAGGGAATATGCCTTGCATCGTCAATGCGGCCAACGAAGTGGTAGTCGCTTCTTTCCTGAAAGACGGTATCAGCTTTCTCGGCATGAGTGATGTGATAGAGAAGACGATGGAACAGGCTACGTTTATAGCCAACCCCACGTACGATGACTATGTAGCGACCGATGCGGAAGCGCGGCGAATCGCTTCCGGACTGGTGGGTCGGCAAAGTCTTTAGTTCCTCCCCGAAAAACTATTCATTCGTGTGGATAGTAAAAAGTAAATAGTAATTCGTAAAATATAAATTGTAATATAATAAACATGGAAACATTTTTGATTCGTGCCCTCCAATTGATTATGAGCTTGTCTTTGCTCGTTATCATTCATGAAGGCGGGCATTTCCTTTTTGCCCGTCTGTTTAAGGTGCGTGTAGAAAAATTCTGCTTATTCTTCGACCCCTGGTTCACTCTGTTTAAGTTCAAACCCAAGAAAAGCGAAACGGAATATGCCGTAGGCTGGCTGCCGTTGGGCGGTTATGTGAAGATTGCCGGTATGATTGACGAGTCGATGGATACCGAGCAGATGAAGCAGCCTGAGCAACCGTGGGAGTTTCGTTCCAAACCCGCTTGGCAACGCCTGCTCATTATGGTTGGCGGGGTGCTGTTCAATTTCCTGTTGGCGCTGTTCATCTATTCGATGATTCTTTTTGCATGGGGCGACCAGTATATAAAGGTACAGGAAGCTCCTCTCGGTATGGACTTCAACGAGACCGCCAAGTCTGTCGGCTTCAAAGACGGTGACATACTGCTTTCTGCCGATGGTGTTCCTTTCGAGCGATACGACGGTGATATGTTGAGCCAGATTGCCGACGCCCGCGAAGTAAGCGTACTGCGCAACGGTGCGAAAGCTTCAGTCTACATTCCCGAAGACTTTATGCAACGCCTCCTGGTGGACAGTGTCCGTTTTGCCTCCTTTCGTTTTCCGTACGTTGTAGATAGCGTCATGGTCAACTCTCCTGCCGCGCAAGCGGGTATTTTGCCGGGCGATAGTATCATTGCCCTGAACGGAACGCCTATCTCTTTCTCCGATTTCAAGGAAATGATGGCGGAACGTAAGAAAAACGAGGCTGCGCTTCTCAATGACAGTATCGACCCGCGTTTGATCACCCTCACTTATGTACGTGGCGGCGTGGAGGACACACTGAGTATGCGTGTGGATTCCGCTTACCTGATGGGTGTGACCGCTTGCGTGTTGACCGATCGTTTGTTGCCGATGGTGAAAAAGGAGTATGCTTTCCTCGAATCTTTCCCCGCAGGTATCTCACTCGGTGTCAAGACGTTGGAAGGCTATGTCGGAAATATGAAGTACCTCTTCTCTAAAGAAGGAGCCAAGCAACTGGGTGGCTTCGGAACGATTGGCAGTATTTTCCCCGCAACGTGGGATTGGCATCAGTTCTGGTACATGACAGCTTTCCTGTCCATTATTCTGGCTTTCATGAATATACTGCCTATTCCCGCATTGGACGGTGGTCATGTGCTCTTCCTCTTCTACGAGATGATAGCCCGTCGCAAACCGAGTGACAAGTTTATGGAGTATGCCCAGATGACCGGTATGGTCCTGCTCTTCGGTCTTCTTATATGGGCGAATTTCAATGATATTTTGAGGTTCTTCTTCTGAATCTCTTGAAGGAAATCCTGTTTTCATGAAGTTGCGATTTCAGCAACTTCATGAAACTTTATAAAAGTAGAAATACCTTCCGATTACAGGGAAGCAAGAGCGTATTTGTATAGCAATAACTTATAATCAACGAACTAACATCCCCGCTTTCTTAAATACAAAAAGGGCGTTTTAACACTGTGTTAAAACGCCCTTTTTGTATTCAAGGAACCGCCTTTTCTCTCTACCAAGAACCGCCCTTTCTCCATTTCCCTTCCCCCGCCTTGTCCCGCGAAAAGCCGGACTCTATGTTAAAATTTAACGGTTCAGCTTCAGAATCCTCTGATTACTGCTTCCTCTGAACTCCAGATAGGGAGAGAAAAGCGACTGCTCAAAACGTCCGTCCACCAGTACGTCGATATAGGTTAGTATTGCCTTCAAGCGGGGTTGTTCCTGAATCTCTTCGTACGTATAACCAGTGTAGCACCACACGTTCATCCCGGTTTCCTCCTTCACCCGCCTGACGAGCGACAGGAATGCTTCCGGATCATAGAACGGATCTCCACCGGAGAATGTCACCCCATCCAGCAGCGGATTGGCTTTAATCTCCTTGATAATGCTTTGAATCTTCTCCTCTGTCAACCGTTCCCCCGCTTCCGGATTCCAGCTTTCCGGATTGTGGCAGCCGGGACAGTGATGAGAACATCCGGCAAGGTAAATAGAATACCGGATCCCCTCACCATCTACTATCGTCTCCGGATAGGCCGTTAATAAGTTGAGAGTTGAGAGTTGAGAGTTGAGAGTTTTCATAATTGGTTGAGATAAAGTAATTTAAATAAAAAAAAGTGGGAGATAAGAGTTAAAAGCTAAGAGTTAAGAGCTAAGGGTTAAGAGCTAAGAATTGGGAGTTAAGAATTAGAAGTTGAGAATTAAGAGTTGAGAGTTAAGAATTAAGTCATCTCCCTTCACTCTCAACTCTCCCCTCTCCCCTCTCAACTTCTACAAGTTCTTTACCCGGTCCTTTTCTTCTGCTCGTTTGGCAGAGTTCCACGAGCTTAAATCACCGGTCAGATAGCCTGTGATGCGACGCATACGGAGGATGCTTTCGCTTTGGCAAACCGGGCATTTATCAAAAATCACCCCTTTGTAACCGCAGTTGTGGCACGTATCCACCGGATGATTGATCGAGCCGTAGCCGATTCCCTCGTCGTGCATCACTTTCACGATTTTGGCGATGGCGCGTACATTTTTCTGTGCTTCGCCGTCCAGTTCTACATACGTGATATGCCCACCGCGTGTGATGGCGTGGAAAGGAGCTTCGCACTTGATTTTCTCTACAATGCTAATCTGCTCTTTTACATCCACGTGGAAAGAGTTGACATAATAGTCCCGATCCGTCACTCCGGGAATCTTCCCGTACTTCCGTCTGTCCATTTTGGTGAAACGTCCGGAGAGTCCTTCGGCGGGAGTAGCCAGAACAGAGTAATTCAAGTTGTATTTCGCTTTGTATTCGTCTACTACCTTATTCATTTCCATCACCGCTTCGTACAACGTGTCCCATGCCTTCCGGCTGTGTCCGTGTCCCTCTCCGTAGAGTGCCACCATCGCGTTGTGCCCGCCGATGAATCCGATTCCCAACGTTCCGCTGCGCAATACATCGCCCACCTGCTCGTTCGGGTTCAAGTCCGCACCGCCTTTCCATACATTATTCCCCATCATGAAAGGAAACTGGCGTGCAAGAGCTGTACGTTGGTACTGATAACGTTCGTAAAGCTGGTCTGCCACCAAAGCAGCCATAGAGTGCACGGATTCAATGAAAATCTCCTTAGCCTTCTGTTCTATGGCAGCCGTGTTGCGTTCGTCCTCTATCAGATTCTCCGCCTTGATGCGGGCTTCGATGGCGAGTCTCGGCATATTGAGCGTGGTGAAAGACAGATTGCCTCGTCCCAATGATGACTTTTCTCCTGCCACGTTTTCAAACACACGGGTGCGGCAACCCATCGTTGCCAACTCGTAGATGTACCGTTTCGGATCATCCGCTTTCCATTTCTCGTTCGTGTTGAAAGGCGTGTCGAGGAACATGAAGTTCGGGAACAATGCTTTTGCGGTTGTCTGGCAGGCTTTCAGCAGCAGATCGAAGTTGGGAGCTTCGTAACGGTCGTTCATGGCCTCTTCTATGTTTTCCGCTTTCATAGCCTTCTCAAAATCCTTTTCCGAGTAAGACACCCCGTCCTTCACCTTGAAAATCTGAATGGGGAAAACGGGCACTTCACCTCGTGTGCCCAGTCCCTCGATTGTGGCTTTCAGTAGCTCTTCAATCACCATGCGGCCTTCGGCGGAAGTGTCCGTACCGTAGTTTATCGAGCTGAATACCACCTGGTTACCTCCGCGAGAGTGCATCGTGTTCAGGTTGTGGATAAATCCCTCCATCGCCTGATGCGTGTCCTTGCGGGTCTGCTGATAAGCCTTTTCCACAATTCTTGCGAGGTGTTCCTTGTCTATGATGATCTGCAAGGCTATCAGAGCGATGCGTAATGTCTCACGTTCGGTTTCGGTGGACTTGATGGAGGGAAGATACTCCTCGATCAACGTGCGGATAGCCTTTTCGTCCGCCTGGCTTCCGTTTTCCATCGCCACGTAGAAGTTGATGAACGAAGCCAGATGTTTGCGGAACGACTTCGCTACTCCTTTCGCCATGAAGAAATCGAAGGCGGGGATTGCCTGTCCTCCGTGTTGCTCGTTCTGGTTGGTTTGGAAAATGATGGTTGCCAGCGTGGCGTAGCTCTGAATACTCTGTGGCGTGCGGATACTTCCGTTCTTGGTACGGAATCCGCGTTCAAAGAGGTCGTCCATGTCATACTGGATGCAGGTCGTCGTCTTTGTCGGATAGTAATCCAAGTCGTGGATGTGGATGTCGCCCAATTGGTGTGCTTCCGCAAAACGTTTCGGCAACAGGTATTTATAGGTATAATCTTTGGTCACTTCGGAGGCGAAAGTCATCATTTGCCCGGCAGGCGTGTGGCTGCTCATGTTGGCGTTGCTCAGATTGACATCGTTCTTGTCGATGGCGACGATACCGTCCATCACGTGCTTCATCTGGGTTTTCTTGTCCCGTTCCGTGTTCCGCCATTCGCGATAGATAATGTACTTCTTCGCTACTTCAGGGCGCACCTTCATCAATGCTTTTTCCACCAGGTCCTGAATCTCCTCTACGGTAATGGTAGGGGTGGCAAATTGGCTGATTACGTTCATCGTGATGTCAGCCACCAACTGCTGTTCATCCTGGATACCGGTTGCATTGAATGCCTTACTGATCGCATTCTTGATCTTACTGATAGAGAAATCTTCTCTTTTACCATCACGTTTGATGATACAAATTTCCGCGTAGTTCATAACTTTAACTCCCGAAAGTGATTAATAATAAGTTGATTCTGATTCCGGCAGGTCTTCTGACTTATCCCTCCCCCGCAACACCTTCCCACACCCGTTGTCGATGCAGTGGCTTACCGTGCGGATTCTTAGAGAATTACAGCAGCGGGTACTGTCGCCGATTTGCACAGCGTTCCCTCATTGACTAAACCTCTTTTTAGTTCCGAAACCGGATACAAAGATAGAAGATAATCCAATAGCTTGGTTCGCTTTTAACATTAAATTTTGGGAAACTTTTCTTTCTCACTGATACAGAAAGTTTTCCGTTTTGGAAAACTTTTCTTTAAATTATTCTTTGAAAGTTATGTGAAACTCTCCGTTGTTCTTCTTGTCTATATTATGATGGGTTATTCGTTAATTTTTAGATTTAACTACGTTAAATGTTAACGAATATCTGATATCTATTAAACCGTGTTATAAATGTTCCTACTTTGCCTCGAAAATTTGGAGATATGAGGAAAGTCCGTATCTTTGTACTGTGTTTTTCATAGTATTAGATTTAAGGTTAATAAAGATTGGCTGTCTGGGATAGATGGCCTTTTTTTTGTCCGTATGCGTCCTTTATAAAACCAGCCAGATCGCCACGATGTGCCCTACGCTTCCGCCGAGACAGAACAGATGGAAAGCGGCGTGCATATAAGGCTTGCGCAGCGAATAGAATACAGCTCCTGTAATGTATGAAATGCCTCCGCCTATCAGCCACCAGAAAGCGGGGGAGGCACCGGCCATTTCCAACTGATCGAGAAGAGGCTTCATTGCCACCAGTATACATGCCCCCATACCCACATAACAAACCGTTTCGAGATTGCTATGCTCTTTCAGCTTTTTGAAACTAAGGATGAAACCGGCAATGGCGGACAGCCAGACAAATGCGAAAATACCCCATCCCCAACCGCCTGTATGGCGCAAGACGAGTAGTGTGAACGGAGTATAAGTGCCTGCTATGTGCAGATAGATGGCTCCGTGGTCAAATTTACGGAGCTGTTCTTTCAGTGCTCCCGGACGACTGCCGTGATACCAGGTAGAACTGACGTAAGAAGAAAGCATTCCCGCCAGATAGACAATCACGCAGGGCACTGCCCATTGCGGATCAGCAGCAACGGAAGCTTTTCGCAGTAAGAAATATCCTGCTACGATTCCGAGAAGAATGCCTGCCCCATGACTGAGGGTGTTCGCCCATTCTTCCCGGTTGCTATATCGTTTGTTTTTCAATGTCCCTCGACTAAATCCGACTAAACCAAATGTCCGATCCACTCTTCGCGGTCGCCCGGAAGGAGGTCGATTACTGGAATTTCTACCATTGTGTAACATCCCGGTTGCTGTTTCATGGAAGCGCGCGCCACGCACACCAATATCTGTGCGGTCAGTGCGGGGTTGTTGATACGCATATTGAATTCGAACAACTGGTTCTGGGTTTTGCCGGATACGCCCTTGCGGGTCAGGTTCACGCCGTGTCCCATGTCGAGCAGGGCGTCTACGCTCGGAACGAGTTTCACGTGTGTTTCATCGTTCACAAAGTAAGGATCTGCTTTGATGGCAGCAGCTACTTCTTCGAATTTATATCCGTCTTTCAGTTCGATGTATACCATGCGGCGGTGGATTCCCGTTCCGGTCGGAATAGTCATGGAAAGGGCGGCCTTCACTCCGTCAATCGCTTTCACGGCTACGGTATGTCCCATGCTCATACCCGGACCGAAGTTCGTGTACGTGATGCCTTTCGGAGCGATCGCTTCCAGCATGGTGCGTACGATGGAGTCACTTCCCGGATCCCATCCGGCAGAGATGATCGATACGGCTTTATGCTCTTTGGCGGTAGCGTTTAGTGTACGGCGCAAGTCTACGATGCCGGTATGGATATCGAAACTGTCCACTGTATTAATGCCCATCGCCAAGTATTCTTTGGCATATTTCTCTACGCTGCGGGTCGGCGTGCAAAGAATAGCTACGTCTACCTCTCCCAGTTCTTTTATGTCCTTCACTACTGCGTAGTTTGCTAACTCTTCCGGTTTGTTCTCTGCTCCGGCACGGCGAACGACTCCGGCTATTTCGAAATCAGGTGCTGCCTGAAGCGCTTCAAGTACATAATGTCCAATGTTGCCATAACCAACGATGACAGCTCTTACTTTTTTCATTCTTTTCTTGGTTTTAATGAACAAATTTCTTTCTTTTGCCTGCAAAAGTAAACAATTTACTACTAACTTTGGTTCGTCTGCTTTAATATTTTTATTTTTTTCATATTCTTCGTATCTGATGTATAAAAGAATAATCTGTGAGAATCAGTGTAATCTGTGGTGAGAAAGTTTTATCTTTGTACCCGTTATGATAGAATACATTAGAGGCGAGCTTGCCGAACTTAGTCCGGCAACCGCAGTGATCGACTGTAACGGGGTGGGCTATGCCGCCAATATATCTCTGAACACCTATTCGGCCATTCAGGGAAAGAAAACCTGTAAGTTGTATATATATGAAGCCATTCGTGAGGACGCTTATGTGCTCTACGGATTTGCCGAGAAGCAGGAGAGAGAGATTTTCCTGTTGCTGATTTCCGTGTCGGGCATTGGCGGGAATACGGCGCGTATGATCCTCTCCGCCCTTTCGCCTGCCGAGCTGGTAAACGTCATCAGTACCGAGAATGCGAACTTGTTGAAGACGGTGAAGGGAATCGGGCTGAAGACTGCGCAACGAGTGATTGTCGACCTGAAAGATAAGATAAAGACAATGGGAGCGTCCGCTGCCGGTGGAAGTGCCGTTGGCGGTATGCTGCTGCAGGCTGCCAACGCGGAAGTGCAGGAGGAAGCTGTGGCTGCATTGACGATGCTTGGCTTTGCTGCTGCGCCTTCGCAGAAGGTGGTGCTGGCTATCTTGAAGGAAGAGCCGGAAGCTCCGGTGGAAAAGGTTATTAAACTGGCTTTGAAACGATTATAATGATGAGGCAATCAAAGATTTATATGCGTCCGTGGCTTGAGATTCACCACCGGACGAAGAAAACGGATACGGACGAGTGGTACATGGGGTTGGCCAATGAGCTGTTGCCGTTGGTGATGACTTTCCCTTTGTATGAAGGAAACCCGGACGTAGCGGAAGACCAGCGTCGGTTGGCTCTGACGTGCGCTCTGTATCTGGAGGACTGCGTGGCGGATGCGGGAAACTGGCGGGAGTTTATCCATTGGCATAAGAAGAGTTATGGTCGTTATCTGCCGTTCTATTCGTTGACGGAGGATTACTTGCCGGACGAGATTAACCGTGAGGATATCGCTTTTCTTCTGTGGGCGCTCAGTTCGACGAGCAGTGACAGTTTCCCGTTCAACGACGTGGAGAATCCGTTGGATGAGACGTTGCTTGAGTTGGCGGATGTACTTTACGAACGTCTGGATGCGGCTTTCGAGTCGGCTCCTATCAGTGATGAGCTGGCTTCGAACTGGATGATGGACAGGAGGCTGATGGAAAAGGAACGTGAACCTCTGCCTGAGATTGTGTCGGGAGCGGCATTGCCGGCGGATGTGGAACATTTTCTGGAAGCCGGTAAGGGCGAACCGCTCATGTTCTTTGACTCGTATGATGCCCTGAAGTTTTTCTTCGTCCATTCTCTGAAATGGGAAGACGATGAAGAGGCTTTGTTGCCCGAACTGGCGGAGTTTGACAACTTTGTTGTCTATGGCAATCCGAAAGGCGTGCTGGTGGCTCCGGATGTTGCCAAATACTTTGCAGCGGGGAATAATCCGTTGTATGACGCTGCGACAACGGAGGAGGAAGCATACGAGATGTTCTGTGAAGGGGGATTGTGCCCGTTTGATTTGTTGAAGTATGGCATGGAACATAACTTGTTGCCGGAGGCGCAATTCCCGTTTGAGAACGGAAAGGCATTGCTTCACGACAACTGGGACTTCGTGGCTCGCTGGTTCCTGAGAGAATTTTATGAAGGGGACTAATAGGTAGCGTTATGCCGATCAAGAAAAGTAACAACCCTTTGGCCGGAAAGGCTAATAATCAATTGAACAGACGGGTGAAGTGACCCGTCTGTCTTTTTATCTTAGAGTGATGGCTTTTATTATTTATCCGTCGGTTCTTCCTGTGCTTTCCGTTCTTTCTTCTTATTGATAAATCCGATTTTCAAGTTGGCGGCTTCCTGTTCTTTCTTTATCTCCTGCATGGCGGAGAGGATTTGCGCCAATTCGTAGACATTTGCCGCAGCCTGGCGGTCGGTCGGGCTCATAGTCGTTTTATAGGAGCGGTCGCCGATAAATTCCACACGGATATTCTTGTCCTTGTTGAAGTTGATGAAGCCGATAACGTTACCGTCCTCACCCAGTTTATAGTCCGCTTTCTCTATTTTCTCGTTCATGTCGGCTGTCTCGTAGCTGTCTTTGGAGGCGGGAGTTTCTGCGAAGCTGCCGTCGGGAGCAATCACTTTGACCCCTACGTGATGGATGTTGCCGGAACCGCAGTAGATGGAAGTCATGCTCATCTTGCCCAGCTCGTCCACCTGAAAGCGGAGGAAAGAACGGTGCATGTTTTTTTCGACAGTCTGCGTAGGCCATAGATAATTGCCCACCTGTTGGTATTCCGCATCTTTCTCAAGGATGAATTTGTCTTTGATGGCGTTAAACTCCTCAGTCTTGGCCCGGAGGGCGCTGTCCAGGTAAGCAAGCGTTTTCTGCTGCGCTTTCGTCTCTACATCCAGCATCAATGCCTGTCCCGCTTTGCGTGCCTCGAACGCTTTGGGATACAAAATCTTGATACTGTCGATCTGCGACTTGGCTTCTTCATAGTCGCCACGTTCGTAGGCCGCTTGGGCGACCATCAGTTTCTCATTGGCTTTTTTCTCGATTCCATTTCCGCAGGCAGCCAGTGCCAGTGTTCCGCAAAAGAAGATTGTTAGTTTTTTCATCACAAATTCTGTTTACTATTTGGTTATTTAGGGCAAAAGTACGAATATATCCCTTATTTTTGTAATTTTGTCCCCTCAAAACTTATAACTAAGAAGAATGATAGAGTTGACTCAAGAGGAATTGAAGCAGCATTTTAGCGAGCCCATCTTCGGGAAGATAGCCGAAACGGCCGATACGCTCGGTCTGGAGTGTTACGTCGTAGGCGGCTATGTTCGTGATATTTTTCTGCAACGTCCCTCTAAAGATATAGACGTGGTGGTGGTAGGCAGTGGGATAGCGATGGCGGAAGCGCTCGGAAAACATCTGGGACGCGGCGCTCATGTCTCTGTCTTCAAGAACTTCGGAACAGCACAGGTGAAATATAAAGGTACGGAAGTGGAATTTGTGGGGGCGCGCAGAGAGTCCTATCAACGGGATTCCCGCAAGCCGATTGTGGAGGACGGGACGTTGGAAGACGATCAGAACCGTCGTGACTTCACAATTAATGCCCTCGCCGTCTGCCTCAATAAGGGACGCTTCGGTGAACTGGTAGACCCGTTCGGAGGACTGGAGGATATGAAGGAGAAGACGATCCGCACTCCGCTCGATCCGGACATCACCTTCAGTGACGATCCGTTGCGGATGATGCGTTGTATCCGTTTTGCTACGCAGCTGGGATTTTATATTGATGATGACACGTTCGATTCTCTTTGCCGCAATAAGGACCGGATTGAAATTATATCGCGTGAGCGTATTGCCGACGAACTCAATAAGATAATTCTTTCACCGATTCCATCGAAAGGTTTTATCGACTTGGACCGTAGCGGACTGCTCCCGTTGATTTTTCCGGAGCTGGCTGCCTTGCAAGGGGTGGAAACCCGGAACGGGCGTTCGCATAAGGATAATTTTTATCATACGCTCGAAGTGCTGGATAATATCAGCAAAAAGACCGACAATCTTTGGTTGCGTTGGGCTGCCTTGCTGCACGACATTGCCAAACCTGTGACTAAACGTTGGGAACCGAAGGCGGGGTGGACTTTCCATAATCATAATTTTATCGGTGAGAAGATGATTCCGAATATTTTCCGGAAGATGAAGTTGCCGATGAATGAGAAGATGAAGTATGTGCAGAAGATGGTCAGTCTCCATATGCGTCCTATCGTGATAGCGGATGATGTAGTGACGGATTCGGCTGTCCGCCGTCTGCTTTTTGAGGCGGGGGATGACATCGACGACCTGATGACGCTCTGTGAAGCGGACATCACTTCTAAAAATATGGAACGTAAGCAACGTTTCCTGAATAACTTTCAACTGGTGCGGCAGAAGCTGAAAGACCTGGAGGAAAAAGACCGGATTCGCAATTTCCAGCCCCCTGTGAGCGGTGAGGAGATCATGGAGACTTTCGGATTGCAACCGTGCCGGGAGGTGGGGACTCTGAAAAGTGCGATAAAGGATGCGATTCTGGATGGAGTGATCCCGAATGAATATGAAGCTGCCCGCACCTTTATGTTGGCACGGGCAAAGAAGATGGGGCTGACACCGGTTATTCAAACAGATATGTAATTCATTTTATTGGGTTGTTTGAATAAGGTTTGTGTCCGGACGAGTTTAACTCAGCTCAATGATTTCTTCACGGCAGTTCGTCAGTTTCTCGATGCCTTCGTTCGTCACCACCCAAGAGTTTTCTATACCTACAGGACCTACTCCCGGAAGTACGATTTTCGGTTCGAGGGCAAACACCATGCCCGGTTCGAGTTCCTGCTTCATGCGGGGGGCCAGTACGGGAGCTTCGTTGATTTCGAGGCCGATGCCGTGGCCGATAAACTTCGCTTGCTGGTTGGTTCCCATGAATTTGTCTCTGAATCCGGCTTCCGTCGCTATTTGGATGGCGGTGTCATACAGTTGCTCGCAGGCAACACCCGGACGGGCAATGGAAGCTATCTTTTCCTGAATATCCAGACAGACCTGATGTGCCGCATAAGCTTCTTCCGGCAGTTTCCCGATAGAGAACACCCGGCTCATGTCGCCCATATATCCGTTGAAGTTGCCTCCTAAATCGACCATGACGCTTTGTCCTTCTTTCAACGGAGTCTTGTTGGCTCCTCCCGGCAGGGCAGGGTCGAGACCTTGTCCGCCCAGTGCGAAGTCGTATGGAGAAGGATATCCGGCGTTGTCTCCCGTGAGTACGCTGCCCATGAAGATTTCCATGCTGCGTCCGAACACCCGGAAAATGCCCAGACACCCTTGCAGGCGCATCAGACGTTCTATCTCGATAGAGAATTCTATATCCGTCATTCCCGGACGGTATACGCTCGGAATCTGTTCGTAAGCTTTCGCATGGGCAATGCCCGAACGGCGTAACATCTCGATTTCAACCGGTGTCTTCACACTACGTGCCTGACGGATCAGCGGAGTGCCGTTCACCACTTCGGTCTCGGGGAAGAGACTTGCCAGACGGCAATATTCCGTGTAAGGAAGTTCGTCGCCCTCCAACATCAACTTGGTCGGCATGGGCAATCCGTTTTCTTTCAGCAGATCGACAATCTGTTCCGGTTTGCGGATAGGGAACGAATGTTCGCCTGTGATATTATTGGGACGTTTGAAAAACAACAATGCGGGTGAATGGAGCGGAAGATAAAGGTAACCGCTGACAACGCAGCCGTATGTATAAATCAGATTTGTATTACAAGTAATGAGCGCAGCGTCAATGCCCTGCAACGCCATCAGACTGCGAATCTTATCGCGACGGATTTTTAATTCGGGTTGTAGCATTTTTATTTATTTATTTATTTATTCGATAATGCCGCAAAGATAATTAATTCCCATCGAAAATAACGTTAATCTCATAAAAATAGCGCCACCCGCGTCCTGTCACAGGAGGCGAGTGGCGCAAACCACAAATACAAATACAACTAAACAAAGTCTTCTAAATGAATCTAGAAATTAAAAATTAGAAACTAAAAATTAAATAATTTGTGAATCCCAAGCCAACCAGCTCCCGTCCACCTTCTATTTTTCTGCCTTTTAATTTTTAATCTTTAATTATCAAATGACGCCTTGTCCCATCATTGCATGGGCTACTTTCATGAATCCGGCAATGTTGGCTCCCTTCACATAGTTAATGTATCCGTCGGGCTCCGTGCCGTATTTCACACATTGGGCATGGATGCCGTGCATGATTGCATGAAGCTTTTCATCCACTTCTGCGGCACTCCAGCTGAGGTGCATGGCGTTTTGAGACATTTCCAGTCCGGATGTGGCAACACCGCCTGCGTTGACTGCTTTACCCGGTGCGTACATCTTTTTATGCTCGATGAATAAATCGATGGCTTCCGGCGTACAGCCCATGTTGGAAATTTCTCCGACACAAAGTACGTCATTTTTTATGAGATTTTGTGCATCTTCTCCATTTAATTCATTCTGAGTTGCACAAGGAAGTGCAATATCAGCTTTTACTTCCCACGGACGCTTGCCCTCGACGAAGGTCGCACCCGGATATTTTTCCGCGTATGGAGCAACTATATCATTGCCCGAAGCCCGAAGCTCCAGCATGTAGTCTATCTTTTCGCCACTGATGCCGTCGGGATCGTAAACGTATCCGTCCGGTCCGGAGATTGTAATCACTTTAGCACCCAGTTCGGTGGCTTTCGTGGCTGCCCCCCAAGCTACGTTTCCGAACCCGGAGATAGCGACGGTCTTACCTTTTATATCAATTCCTTTTGCCTGTAACATCTGATTCACGAAATACAAACCGCCGAAACCGGTAGCTTCGGGACGAATCAGAGAACCGCCGAACTCCAATCCCTTGCCGGTGAAAGTTCCTGTAAATTCACGCGTCAGCTTCTTGTACATACCGAACATATAACCCACTTCGCGTCCGCCTACGCCGATATCACCGGCGGGAACATCCATATCCGGACCCAGATGACGCCACAGCTCCAGCATGAACGCCTGGCAGAAACGCATGATTTCAGCATCGCTCTTGCCGCGTGGTGAGAAGTCGGAACCGCCTTTGCCGCCACCCATAGGCAGAGTGGTCAGTGCGTTCTTGAAAGTCTGTTCGAAGCCGAGAAACTTCAGGATGGAAAGATTGACGGAAGCATGGAAACGGATACCGCCTTTGTACGGGCCGATAGCGTTGTTGAATTGTACGCGGTAGCCGAGATTGGTCTGCACTTCGCCTTTATCGTCCACCCACGTCACACGGAAAGTAAAGATACGGTCGGGTTCGACCAGTCTTTCTATGATTTTGGCTTTTTCAAATTCAGGATGTTGATTGTATATATCTTCAATGGACAGAAGAACCTCTTTGACAGCTTGAAGATACTCAGATTCACCGGGATGTTTTGCCTCCAGAGAGGACATGATTTTTTGGATGTTCATGATACTATAGTTTAAAAGGTTAATTCTGATAAAATGTCAACTAACTATCTGCAAATATAGGGAAATATTTGAAATGTGATTATTTTTAAGGCGTTATTTTGATTAAATAATGATAAAATGATAGTTTTGGAGCCCAAGAAGCGCGAAGCCCCGCTACCTGTGATGTAAAAAACAGGTAACGGGGCTTCTATGTGTTCGCAAATAGAAAGCCGGTCTTTAGAATTTCGGTCTCATGCCCAGATTATACATGATGAATCCGTAAATGTCGGCTTGCTCTTCCAGTACCTTTGCCATAGGTTTGCCTGCACCGTGTCCGGCTTTGCTGTCGATGCGGATCAAGGTCGGATTGGTCCCGTCATTGTCGGCTTGCAGGGTAGCGGCAAACTTGAATGAGTGGGCGGGGACTACCCGGTCGTCATGGTCGGCAGTGGTTACCAGAGTTGCCGGATATTTTGTGCCCGGTTTCAGGTTGTGCAATGGAGAGTAACCTCTGAGGTATTCGAACATCTCCTTGCTGTCTTCACTGGTGCCGTAATCGCTGGCCCAGTTCCAGCCGATGGTAAACTTGTGGTAGCGGAGCATATCCATCACACCTACTTGCGGGATGGCTACACGGAAGAGGTCGGGACGCTGCGTCATACAGGCGCCTACCAACAGACCGCCGTTGGAACCGCCGACAATCGCTATCTTGTCTTTATCGGTGTATTTCTGGCTGATGAGATATTCAGCGGCCGAGATGAAGTCGTCGAACACGTTCTGTTTCTGCATTTTGGTTCCGGCTACGTGCCAGTCCTCACCGTATTCGCTGCCGCCACGCAGGTTGACTTGGGCATAGATACCGCCGTTTTCGAGGAACGGGATACGGTTGGAGCTGAAGCCCGGATTGAGACTGATACCGAAACCTCCGTACCCGTAGAGGAATACCGGATTTTTGCCGTCTTTCTTTAAGTCCTTCTTATAAGTAAGGAACATCGGAATCTTCACACCGTCCTTGCTGGGGAAAAACACCTGTTCCGTTACGAAGTCGTCCGAGTTGAACTGCACTTTCGGGGCACGGTACAGTTCGTAGCTGTTCTTGTCCATATCATATTTATAGGTAGCGCCGGGAATGGTGAACGAGGTAAATCCGAAGAAGCATTCCTTGTCATCCTTGTTGCCGCTGAATCCTACCGAACCGAGCGAGGGCAGTTCGATTTCCTGCAATTGCTTGCCGTCGAGGTCGTAAACGTATGCGTGATTGGAGGCGTCTTTGTCGTATGTGAGGAACAGTTTGCCACCGATCACTTCCGCGTTGGAGAGCACTGCTTCCGATTCGGGCACGAGCTCTTTCCAGTCTTCCAGTTTCGGATGGTTGATGTCCGCCACCATAATCCGGTTTTTCGGTGCGCCGTAGTTGGTGTAGATATAAATCCGGTCGCCGATTACTTCAATTGGGTAATATTGGTAATCGAGGTCGGTGGTGAGCTGGATGAAAGGAGAGGCGGGCTTTTTCAAATCCCGTATGAACAGGTTGTTCCCTCTTCCGGCTCCGGATTCGGTCAGGAATAGAATACGTTCATCCTCGCTGGTGCCGGAGGTGTAGAAACGTTTCGGATAAGCCGGATTCTGGTAAATCAGCTTGTCTTTCGATTGGGGTTCGCCGATCTTGTGGTAATAGATCTTATGATTCTCGTTCACGTTGGAGAACTCTTTTCCTTTGGTCGGAGCATCGTAAGCGCTATAATAGAATCCGTCTCCCTGCCAGGCAGCGTCGGTGAATTTGGCCCATTCGATGTGGTCTTCGAGCAACTTGCCGCTTTCGGTGTCCATCACGTAGATTTCAGACCAGTCGGAGCCGCTTCGCGAGATGGTGTACGCGGTGTATTTGCCGTCGTGTGAGAAATAAAGTCCCGTGAGGGCCACTGTGCCGTCGTCCGACAATTTGTTGGGGTCGAGGAACACGCGAGGCTCGCCGTCCAATGAATCTTGTACGTAGAACACGCTTTGATTCTGCAAACCGTCGTTCTTGCTGAAATAATATTTGCCGTGTTTCTTGACAGGAGCGCTGATCTTCTCGTAATCAGCCAGTTCCGTCAGCCGTTTCAAGAGGTTCTCCCGGAAAGGTATTTGGCTCAGATACTCGTTTGTCACTTTGTTCTGCGCTTCTACCCAAGCGGTGGTAGCTGCGCTGGTATCATTTTCCAACCATCTGTAAGGGTCGGGAACTTGCGTACCGAAGTACACGTCTACAGTGTCTACTTTTGCCGTCTCGGGGTAGACCGGCTTTTTTTGTTGGGGAGCGCATGACATTACCATGATTCCACTCATTAATAAAGTTACTTTTTTCATGTAAATAAAAAGTCTTTTTGAATAAACTTATTGGTACAAAACTACAAAATAATAAGAGATAAACAAGTAAACTTTATAAAGAAGATGATGGAAAATGAGATTTAAAGAATTAACTTTGCAAAATGTGATTTTGAAACAAGACGATTTGGTATAAGAAAGGAGAATAATTCTATGCTTAGTAAATATAAATTAAACCAGCTTTACTTCAAAGATACCCAGTTCGCCAATTTGATGACCCGGCGAATTTTCAACGTGCTGCTGATAGCCAATCCGTACGATGCTTTCATGCTCGAAGATGACGGACGTATCGATGAGAAGATTTTTAATGAATATACTTCGCTCTCTCTGCGTTATCCGCCCCGTTTCTCGCAGGTGTCTACCGAAGAGGAGGCATTGGCGCAGTTGGAAAGTATGTCATTCGACCTGGTGATTTGTATGCCGAGTACGGGAGATAATGACAGTTTCGACATCGGACGGCATATCAAGGAGAAATATGAACACATTCCTATCGTCATTCTGACTCCTTTCAGTCACGGTATTACCAAACGGATTATCAATGAGGATCTGAGTGCTTTCGAGTACGTTTTCTGCTGGCTGGGCAATACCGATTTGCTGGTTTCTATCATTAAGCTGATGGAGGACAAGATGAATCTGGAGCATGACGTGCAGGAGGTAGGAGTACAGTTGATACTTGTTGTGGAAGACGGCATTCGCTTCTATTCTTCCATTCTTCCCAATCTGTATAAGTTCGTGTTGAAGCAGAGTCAGGAGTTCTCTACAGAGGCTCTGAATGCGCACCAGCGTACGCTTCGTATGCGCGGACGGCCTAAAATCGTGTTGGCGCGTACGTATCAGGAGGCAATGAATATTTACCGTAAGTATCAGAATAATATATTGGGGGTGATCACGGATGTACGTTTCCCGAAGGTGGAGCGGGGAGAGAAAGACGGTCTGGCGGGTATCAAGCTGTGTGCCGAGATACGTAAGAATGATCCGTTCGTACCCTTGATTATCCAGTCGTCCGAGTCGGAGAATGCTTCCTATGCGGCAAAATACGGCGCCAGCTTTATTGACAAGAATTCCAAGAAGATGGATGTCGACCTGCGCCGTATCGTTTCCGATAACTTCGGTTTCGGTGATTTTGTTTTCCGTAATCCGGAGACGGGGGAGGAGATTGCCCGTGTACGGAATCTGAAAGAGTTGCAGAATATCCTGTTTGCCGTTCCTGCGGAATCATTCTTATATCACATTAGCCGTAATCATGTGTCCCGCTGGCTTTATTCGCGGGCTATGTTTCCCGTGGCGGAGTTCTTGAAACCGATTACATGGAGCAGTCTTCAAGATGTGGACGCCCATCGCCGTATCATTTTTGAGGCGATCGTGAAATATCGCAAGATGAAGAATCAGGGAGTCGTTGCCGTCTTTAAACGGGACCGTTTCGACCGTTATTCCAATTTCGCGCGTATCGGTGACGGTTCGCTCGGAGGTAAAGGGCGCGGACTGGCTTTTATAGATAATATGGTGAAGCGTCATCCGGAGTTTGATGAGTTTGAGAATGCACGGGTAGCCATTCCCAAGACGGTGGTGCTTTGTACGGATGTGTTCGATGAGTTTATGGACACGAACAATCTGTATCAGATTGCCCTTTCGGATGCGGATGATGATTTGATTCTGAGGTATTTCCTGAAAGCGAAGTTGCCGGACCGGTTGGTGGAAGACTTCTTTACTTTCTTTGATGTGGTGAAGTCACCGATTGCCATCCGTTCTTCGTCTCTGTTGGAAGACTCCCATTATCAGCCGTTTGCGGGGATTTACAATACGTATATGATTCCTTATCTGGACGACCGCTATGAGATGCTGCGTATGCTTTCCGATGCCATCAAGGGAGTGTATGCTTCGGTATACTTCCGTGACAGCAAGGCTTATATGCAAGCTACGTCGAACGTGATAGACCAGGAAAAGATGGCTGTCATCTTGCAGGAAGTCGTTGGTAACCAATACGGAGAACGTTATTATCCTTCCATGTCCGGTGTGGCACGCTCGCTCAATTATTATCCGCTGGGTGATGAAAAGGCGGAGGAAGGAACGGTGAATCTGGCTCTTGGATTGGGAAAATATATTGTGGATGGCGGTATGACGCTTCGTTTTTCTCCTTATCATCCCAATCAGGTGTTACAGACCAGCGAGATGGAAATAGCTTTGAAAGAGACTCAGACCCGTTTCTATGCGTTGGACTTGAAGAATGCAGGACATGACTTTTCGATAGATGACGGCTTTAATCTGTTGAAACTTCATGTGAAAGAGGCGGAAAATGACGGTGCTTTGCAGTATATCGCTTCTACATACGACCCGTACGACCAGATAATCCGGGATGGCTTGTATCCGGGGGGACGCAAGGTGATCACGTTTGCTAATATCCTGCAACATGATGTTTTCCCGTTGGCTCGTATTTTACAGTTGGTTTTGAAATACGGGGAGCAGGAGATGCGTCGTCCGGTTGAGATTGAGTTTGCGGCAACGTTAAGTCGTGATCAGGATAAGACGGGTACTTTCTATCTTTTGCAGATCCGTCCGATTGTGGATAGCAAGGAGATGCTGGATGAGGATTTGAACGATATACCGGATGATGAGGTGATTCTTCGCTCGTATAATTCGCTGGGACATGGCATTATGAACGAGATTCAGGATGTTGTCTATGTGAAGACGGACGGCTACAGTGCTTCCAATAATCAGGCTATTGCTTGGGAGATAGAAAAGATCAATCAGCAGTTCTTGAACGAGGGGAAGAACTATGTGCTTGTCGGTCCCGGACGTTGGGGAAGCAGCGACACGTGGCTGGGTATTCCGGTGAAGTGGCCGCACATCTCGGCAGCCCGTGTGATAGTGGAGGCGGGACTGACCAATTACCGCGTTGATCCTAGTCAGGGTACGCATTTCTTCCAGAATCTTACCTCGTTCGGAGTGGGTTACTTCACGATCAATGCCTTTATGAATGATGGTGTCTACAACCAAGAGTTCCTCAATGCGCAACCGGCTGTGGAAGAAACGAAGTTCCTCCGCCATGTCCGCTTTGAGAAACCGATAGTGGTCAAGATGGATGGAAAGAAGAAACTTGGGGTGGTGCTGATGCCGGGAGTGTAGGTGGCTTTATATAAAAAATTGGTGGAAATAAAGAGGAACTATAATTATATTATGAGTCTATTTAAAAATAACACTCGTGTCTAAATCAATAGATCTTATATTCAATAAATGTAGGGGAGTAACGTTCTGTTTTTCATCTAAAAGGTGAGATTCTTCTGTGATAGGCTTAAAAATATGGCTTTTTTTTAAGGTCGGACAGGTTAATTGTGTCCTCATTTTCAGATTTTGGGATAAATCTTTCTTTGGATACTTTATTATAAAGAAAGAAAACTGTACTTTTGCGGTCAGTTTTTAGAAATAAAGAGAACCCTAGAGAGATGAATAGCAGACAATTAGTGAAATTAGCTTATTGTATATGTCTTCTACCTCTGTTCTTTGCTTGTTCTTCGGAACGTGATGAAGGCAACGAGGGAAGTGGAACATTACATGTGCAGGTTAATGCAAATACCGAAGTATTAGTGGGAACAAATACTCGGATGGATGAAGGGACGGATGAATCAATCCTTGATGTTAATGACTTTTCTTTCTCCATATTCAAAGGAGAGACTCTTCGTGGAGAGTGGGCTACGTTAGCTGAGTTTTTGGCTGATGATGAGTTGACTCTTCGGTCTGGTAATAACTATGTAGCGAAAGCTTCGTATGGTGATGTCAATAATGAAGGTTTCGAGTTGCCTTATTATGAGGGAAGTCAGCCGTTTGTTATAAAGCGGGGACAGACCACCACTGTGGAAGTGACCTGTTATCTGGCAAATGCTAAATTGTCGATTGTCTATACAGATGAATTTAAGGACTACTTTTCTGAGTATACGGCTGAAGTCACTACTTCGCTTGGCAATACAGTGAACTATGTTTCTGATGAAACACGTTATGCCTATTTCAAGCCGGGAGAAGTACAAGTACGTGTGAAGGTAAAAAAGAAGGAAGGTTATTCACAGGAAGTAACTTTGAAAGTTGGCGAAGATTATGCTCTTGAAGCTCGCCATGCCTATATTCTGACACTTGATTTGGATGCAGGTACTCCTTCTATTAATATATCATTTAGTGATGATATTCCTAATCAGGAACCTGTGACAATCATTGTCTCGGATGAGGCTTTAAGTGCTCCGGCACCTTATTTTACAGCAAATGGGTTTAATGATGACCAACCGATTGACGTTGTTGAAGGAAAATCAGCGGAAGCTTCAGAAGTGTATGCTTATTTGAATGCGGCCGGTGGAATAGCTCATTGTTATTTGACGACTCATTCTTCTTCGTTGATTGAACAAGGATGGCCTGAAACTGTGGACTTGACTAGTGTGTCTGCAGAAAATCTGAGCGCAATGCAGAAGTTAGGGTTTCAGATGGCAGGATTGGGTGACAAAAAAGATAAGATTGCAAAGATTGACTTTACGAATGTAGTACCTTTTTTGGAATATACGGAAGAGGGTACAGAACATCTTTTTGAGTTGCGGGCTACTGATAAATTGTCTAAAGAGAATGTGGAACCATTGAAATTTAGAGTTTCCAGTAAGGATAATCAGTTTGCGGTGAGTGCAGGACAATCAGTGCTTTATGGCACGACAAAGATGAAGGCTAATTTGACTCTTGACGGTGATCCCGCCAAGGTGACTTATTGGTTGAAGAAAGGCGAGACAGAACAGCAAGTAGTGCCAAGTTCCGTAAAGTCGAATGGAACATCACATGATTTGGTGTTTAAGTTTGATGAATCCCAATATGCTGATATTCAGATGGAGGCTCGGTATTTGCGACGTAAAAGTACATTAAACTCAATGCTAGAAGCTCCTGCTGTAAGTTTATATTTGGAGTATCCGGGAGATGTATGGACAAAAGAGGCTACGTTACATAAAAGAGGAACTCTTGACGAAAGTTGGACATTTCAGTGTGCAAAGTGGAAGAAGAATGAATTGGGGTCGTGGACTATGCAGGCATATAGCTTGACGGATGATGCAATCTTTTTGAATGCACTTACTGATAGTACAAAATATACTTATCGGTTTGTTAAGTTTGATGAGTCGCAGGACATAATTGGAGCTTCGGATACGTTGAGCATTGTAACGGAAAAGGAATTTCAGATTCCTAATTCGAATTTTGAAACGTGGTACTCTGAAAAATTATATAGTACTATTGGAACGATATATACTTTTTATCCATTTGCAAAAGACAGCAAAACAGAGAATCGTTGGTGGGATACTTCTAATACAAAGACGACGCCTAATCCGGGTTCAGCTGGTGCTTGGTATTATCGTTCTTTTCCAGGTACTGTACCTACCTCTGAGGAGCAATATACGGCTACTTATCATTTAAATAAGTTTGATAAAAAAAAGCTTGCTACAGGAGGACGGAATGGTAGTATAGCTGCTGAAATTTCAACTGTTGGATGGGGAACTGGAAATACTTGGACTGCATGGAGTCAAAAGGCTGCAAATAAAACAGCTGGGAGTTTATATATAGGTAACTATACTAATAAAGAAAATTATGGGAAGGTTTTTGTGTCACGTCCTACTAAAGTAATTTTTTGGTATAGATATTATTCATATGACAATGAATCTACAGAACCTTTAGTAGAGGTTTATTCAGAAGATGGAAGTAAAATAGGATGGGGAAAGATAACTATAAATAGCACTGTAAATGAATTTGAAAAGGCTATAATTAATATTGACTATACAGGCAATGAGAGGAAAAAAGCAGCTCAGATAAGAGTGATTTTTAGTTCTACTAATAGTAGTAGTCCAAAGTCTAAAGCGATTGAAGGTGAACAGTTTTTTGGAGTTGGTTATTGGGATTCTCGTCATATTGGCAGTGTATTAACAATAGATGATGTTTCATTAGTGTATGATAAGTAGAAAAATGGGAAATTATATAAAATGAAGAATGATATGAGAAAAATAGCAAATATACTATATGTATTATTCGTAAGCCTTTTCATCCTCTCTGCTTGCGATCGTGAAAAAATGGATTTCGGTAACGAATCAGATGGTTATGGACAAATTCAATTGTCCTCCATGCAACTTTCTGTGGATGTAAATGCGACACCACTGTCTCGTGCTGTCACAGTAGATGCTGGTAGTTATATCGTTGGTATTTACAATGAAGACGGAACAACTTTAATTTCCGAATGGAAATATAGTGATATGCCTGAAATATTTCAATTAAAAGTAGGTAAATACAAAGTTATCGCTCATGCCCCGAGTGTTGATAAGGCTGTATTTGATGAACCTTATTGTGAAGGAAGTAAGACTTTTGAAATTCTGAAAGATCAGGTCACAAATATTGAAACTATCAAATGTACTTTGCAAAGTATTATGGTCACTATCAAATATGAAGACGCATTCAAAGAACTTTTAGGGGAAACGGTTAATGTGGCTGTGAAGGTGAATAAGAAAGATAATGAATTGCTTAACTTTAGTAAGGATGAAACACGTTCCGGTTATTTTCATGGTACGGTGACCGATAATGTCGTAGATGTTAATTTTATTGGGACTATTGATGGTGAAGATAATGTTCCTATTGATAAATCTTATGCTGGTATAGCTATTGGTTCTCATCTTATAATCACATATATATTGAACGATGCTAATGGTAATCCGGGGTCAGGTGGTAGTGCTGGTATTAAATTGCAGGTGGATACTCGTTGTGAGGTAGTGAATATCGATGGCTCGGTTCTTCCGGATAAAGAACCGGAAATTGACGATTTCCCGTCAGGTGGTGGTGATGAAACTAAAGAACCGATAATTACAGGAAAAGGATTTGAAATAGCAGATCCGCATAATGTGGAAGATTTGGAAGATGTAGTAGTAAATCTGGAGGCAGAAGCCGGAATGAGAAATGTTGTGGTTACAATAACTTCAACAAATAAGGGTTTTGAAAATCTTATCTGTTCGGATGATTTGTTTGGCTCTAACACATTTGATTTGGCTCATCCAGCTTCAGAGGAACAAAAGGCTGTGTTAGAAGGTTTGGATTTTCCCATTGAAGATGAAATCATTGGACAGAAAAATGCGGATTTTGCCATAACAAAGTTCATGGGACCCTTAAGTGGTTTTGTTGGTGAGCATAAGTTCAAAATTACGATTACTGATAGTAAAGGAAACTCTACTTCGGCAACATTAACATTGATCGTACAAGAATGAAAAAATTGATTATATATGCTTTTTCTTTTTTCTTTTTTCTTTTAGGCTGTCAACAAAACGAAGACGGTTCTGTCTTTGAAGGTGAAGGTACCTTATGTTTGAAAGTAAAAATGAAGAGCGATATACAAGCTATCGCAACCCGTACGCTTACCAAAGATGAAGAGACGGAGTTGAATGAGAATTGTAAGATACGTATTTATGATGCGGATAAATTGATTCGCAAATATCAAGGCATAAGCAATATACCGGATAATTTGGTACTTCCTTCCGGAGAATATCATGTAAAGGTGACGGCTGGTGATTCTGTTGCAGCTTCTTTTGATAAAAAGTTCTATGAGGGAATTGAACCTTTTACATTGACCAAAGGAGCGACTGTCCCTGTAGAGGTAGTAGCAAATATTGCAAATACAGTTACTAAAGTTACTTTTGCTGAGTCTTTGACGAATGTATTTACTGATTGTCAGCTAAATGTTTCTGTAAAAGCAGAAGAAGGAACGCTGACTTTCAATGCGGATAATTTGGAACAAATGGGGTATTTTTCTTTACCTGTCGCTTGTGATACTTTGTTTTGTACATTTGTAGCGAAAGTTGCTGCGACCGGAGATGCATATGAGCATATTGATACTATTCCGTTTGTGAAACGTGCAACCTTATATAATTTGACGTATGAATATAGGGATGAGGAAATTGAGTTACCGGATGTAGGAGGGGGAATGCTGGTTTTGGAAGTAGATGCTACCCCCATTGGTGAACCTATAGAAGATAATATTTCATATTATCGTCGTCCGGTGATAAAAGCTGAAACAGATGGACAGGTATTAGAACTTACAACTCCTTATTATTTGGAGACAAATGTCGGATCAGATATTCAGGTAGCGGTAATGGGGTCTTCTGTGTTGAAACAGGTTCAGATATCATCTGAACAGTTCCCGGAATTTTTGAATATGAATGAACAGACTTTTGATTTGTGTAATTTAGCTGACGGTCAAGAAGAGGTTTTGCGTAATGGAGGAATACAGATTGATCGGGTGCCTGAATCTAAAGGATATGCGATAAATTTGGTGTTTACGGCAAGTCTTATACAGAAATATTCAGCGAAAGAGGGTAGTTATAATATTTCTTTTAATGTCGTTGATGAAAAAGGAAAAATACGTGTGGTTGATTGGACTGTTATTGTATCAGATGCGGCAGTACGTACAGAGGAAGTGATAAATTATGAGGTCTGGGCTACAAAAGCGACTTTGCGTGGTACAGTACTTGATGGACGTGAGCCACAAGGAACATTAGCTTTCCGTTACCATAAGGTAGATGATATGAATTGGATGACTGTGAATGCGGTACGCGATGGATCTAGTATTTCGGCAGAAATTAGTGGCTTGGAGCCTAGTACAGAAGATAAGTCCTCTATTTATGAATATCAATTGATGGATGGGGATATGCTTTCTAATGTTATATGCCAATTTACGACAGAAGTAGCTTGGCAGCTGGAAAATGCAGGATTTGAAGAATGGTATGGTAGTAAGCCTATGTATATAGCGGCCTCAAGTAGTAATTTATTTTGGGATAGTGGTAATCATGGTTCGAAAACAGGAGGAGTTGATGTAACAGTTAAGGATTCTTCAATAAAGAATGGCGGCAATTTTTCAGTGAAAATGACCTCACAGAATATAGCAGGGCAATTTGCAGCTGGTAATCTATTTATTGGAAAATATTTAGAAACAGTGATGGACTGGAGTGTCTTTAAAGGAAATGGCTTTTTGGGATGGGGACGTTCTTTTACTTCTCGTCCTTTAGCTTTGCATGGTTATGTTAAGTATATTTCAGCAACAGTATCTAATCCATTAGAAGGTAAATTGGAATCTAACGCAAATGATGAAGGGATTGTATATATTGCTTTGGGAGATTGGGAAGGAGAAAAAACAGATTATGGAACTTGGCCTGTAACTGTACAAACTAATTATAAAAATCCACAAAATGCGAAACTTTTTGATCCAACGTCAGACAAAATTATAGCTTATGGTGAAAAGGTCTTTCATGAGAGTACTGGTGGTGATAATGTTATGGTAGAGTTTACAATACCTTTGAAATATAGAGAGGGTCGCATACCTACTGATATTATTTTAGTAGCTTCTTCTTCTAGATATGGGGATTATTTTGCAGGGGGAGTAGGTAGCACCATGTGGCTGGATGATCTGAAACTTATATATGATGAGAGTGAACTGAAAGAATAAACTTCTAATAATTATTTAGTGAAAAAAGGATTATTATTCTTGTTGTTTATCTGGGGAATGACATCCCAGGCACAAGAGTTTAAGCGTAATATAGAATCCCATACTTTTGTTCCGAAGGGGCAGTGGGTTGTGGGAAGTTCTGTTTCTTATTCCGAGCACAATGAGCAAAACTATCAATTTTTGGTCATAGACGGATTTAATTCGGATGGGTATACTTTTAAGATTAGTCCGATGTTTTGTTATGCTTTCAGAGATAATGTTGCTGCAGGTGGGCGTTTCTCTTATGGACGTACATTGACAAAATTAGATGGGGTAACGTTGAATTTGGATGAAAGTACCCAGTTTGATGTGAATGATATGTACCAATTAAAGCATTCCTATAGTGCTATGGGAGTTCTTAGGAATTATATAAATTTGGGTACAAGTAAACGTTTTGGTTTATTTGCGGAAACCAGACTTGAAATTGGGGGTAGCCAATCAAAGGTGGTGACTAAAGATGGTACTTCTCTGACAGGTACTTATACTAAAACGACTGACTTTGGTATCGGTGTAGCACCGGGTATTGTCGCTTTCATTAATAATTATACTGCTGTGGAAGTCAGTATTGGAGTATTAGGACTGGATTTTAGTAAGGTGAAGCAAACTACAGATCAAGTGTACATTGGAGAACGTTCATCCAGTTCTGCAAATTTTAAGATTAACCTGTTTTCTATTGGACTGGGTATAGCGTTCTATTTATAAAAAGGAAAAAATGACTCGATTATTTTATATATGTATATTGGTGCTGTTAGCGGGTGTACAATCCTTATATGCCCAGCAACGGGATACTATTATAATACGTGATACAGTATTTCTGAATAAAGAAGAGTTTGAAAGGAAAAAAGATATTGTAGAAGGAAATACAAATCTAATTCATATTAAGCCTATCGGGAGATATGATCGTGGTATTGTAAGTTATCGGTTTATTCCGAAAAAGAAATGGATCGGTGGATTGACTTTCTCTTATGTTAATTATGATAGCGATGATAGTCGTTTGTTATTTTCAATGCTGAAAGATTTTGATTGTAACTTCAAAACCTTTTCTTTAAAACCTTTTGTTGGATATGCCGTAGCAGATAATATGGTGGTAGGGGCCAAACTTGGATATAATCATACCATTGCAGATCTAGGAAATGTTTCGCTTAACATTGATGATGATTTTGATTTTTCTTTGAGTAATATGCGATATGCGGAGGATTTGTATTCATTGGGAATATTTCATCGTTCTTATATCGGATTAGATGATGGTAAATTGTTCGGACTGTTCAATGAGACAACTCTGACTTATAAAAATGGATCTTCTAGTTTTGCTCGCGGGGAAGGAGAGGAATACAAACGGACAGAGACCACAATCAATGAACTTCATTTGGGGATTAGTCCGGGAGTGGCGGTATTTATTACGCAAAATATTTGTGCAGAGCTGTCTTTTGGTGTCGTTGGCTTTAAATATAGGACAGAGAAGCAGAAGAATAATCTAGGAGAGATTGGTAAGCGAAGAACGAGTGGTGCGGATTTTAAAATCAACTTGTTTAATATAAATATAGGTTTAACTGTTTGTATGTGATGAGAGGACATAGGTTTATATATAGATTATTTCTTTTAGGAATAGGAATTACATGTTTGCTGCAAGGGTGTATAAACAATGATATTGGGTATCCACAAATAGCGTTATCTATTACTGCAATGCAAGTTGAGGGGCAAGTTGGAAATGCCATTATATCTGAAGAAAAACGTATGGTGACTCTTGGATTGGATGAAAGTGTGGACATGCGTAAAGTGTTGGTAAGGAGTTTGTCTGTTACAGAAGGAGCTAAAAGTTCTCTATCGGTAAATGATGTATTAGATCTGACTAGTCCATGTAATGTGACTCTGTCGCTTTATCAAGAATATCAATGGAGTATCATTGCTAATCGGGAAATATCCCGCTCTTATAAAATTTTGAATCAGATTGGTGTGTCTGAATTGAATGAAAAAACATATATTGCTACAGCATATGTATCGAGAGATACAAAGTGGAAAGATTTACAAATTGTCAATTTAAAGCTAGGACCGGATGGTGCTACTTATAATGGTAATACTGACTTCTCATCTATTGAATGGATTCCTTATACTAATTATGCATCGGCTAAAGTTAAAGTAAAGTATAAAGATTTCTTTGAAGAAGATTGGGAGTTGCGAGTTTACCGTAAAGATAAGATGGCAGAAACAAAGCAGGCGGATGGTTTTGTAAATGTGGCATGGCTGTATGGTGAAGGCATTGAAGGATTGGACAATGGCTTCGAGATCCGTGAGGCTTCTGTTACCGAATGGGAAAAGGTTCCGGAAAAATATGTAACAATCAATGGAGCTGCTTTCACTGCATGTGTTCCACATTTGAAAGCTCAAACAACTTATGTATGTCGTGCCTATTCTGGTGAGAATTACGGTGAGGAACGTTCTTTTACTACGGGACAAGCTGTGGAACTTCCGGATGGCTCTTTTGAAAATTGGCATTCTGTAATAGAGAAGAAACATGTTTGGTGGAAACCGTGGACTGAAGGTACAACAGGATATTGGGATACAGGTAATAAGGGGGTTGTTACAGCTTCTGATTCTAATACCACACCTACGACACAAGTGACTTGGAATAATAATGGAACGGCTGCATGTTTACAATCCAAGAACCTCTTTATTAAATTTGCTGCAGGAAATCTGTTCATGGGAGAATTCTTAGAGGTTGTGGATGGTACAAATGGACTTTTAGATTTTGGAAAACCATTTAGTGAGAGACCTACAAAATTGAAAGGACACTATAAATATGTACCGCAGAATGTGACAATACTGCCAACTAACTCGGATGATAAAAAGGCTTTTGAATTTTTGAAAAATAAACCGGATACTTGTTCTATTTACATTGCTTTGGGAGATTGGGACAGTCCGGTGAGAATTTGTACGACTCCTAGTAAACGTCAGCTCTTTGATAAGAATGACGAGCATATTATTGCTTATGCAGAATTGAATAGTGGTAAAGCTATGACTGAGTATGAGCCATTTGAATTAAAGTTAGATTATAGGGTTACCAATCGTGTTCCAAAATATATTGTAGTGGTATGCTCTGCTAGCAAATACGGAGATTATTTTGCTGGAGGTGATGGTAGTACTTTATGGGTAGATGATTTCAGCTTAGAATACGATTATGATAATTAGTTTCTGTCTTAGGAATATCCTTATTTTATTGCAAAGATAATTGTGACGACACCCGGGTCTCAGTATGCACGACACCCGGGTGTCGTACAAATTGTTTGTGCATAAAAAAACTCCCGTTCTTCCTTTCGGAAGGCGGGAGTTTTTAACTATAGCTTATTTATATCTGTGGCTGATTATACGATACCTTGTGCCATCATTGCTTTGGCAACCTTCATGAATCCGGCTACGTTAGCACCTTTCACATAGTTTACGTATCCGTCAGCTTCAGTACCGTATTGAACGCAAGCTGCATGGATATTCTTCATAATGCTCTTCAACTTCTCGTCTACTTCTTCAGAGCTCCAGCTCAGTTTGATAGAGTTCTGAGTCATTTCAAGACCGGATACTGATACACCACCTGCATTGGCAGCTTTACCCGGAGCATAAAGGATTTTGGCTTCTTGGAATACGCGGATAGCTTCCGGAGTAGAAGGCATATTAGCACCTTCGGATACAGCTATCACACCGTTAGCAACCAATTTCTTAGCATCGTCACCATTCAATTCATTCTGAGTTGCAGAAGGCAGAGCGATATCTGCTTTCTCACCCCAAGGACGAGCACCTTCTACATATTTGCAGCCATATTTTTCTGCGTATTCACGGATACGGCCACGATACAGATTCTTCAATTCCATGATGTAATCCAGTTTCTCACGGTCGATACCGTCCGGATCATAAACGTAACCGTCAGAGTCAGACATAGTCAGAACCTTACCGCCGAGTTCAAGAACCTTTTCTGCAGTGTATTGAGCAACGTTACCGGAACCGGAAATCAAGCAAGTCTTACCTTTCAAGTCAGTACCTTTGGTTTTCAGCATTTCCATCAGGAAGTAAATGTTACCGTAACCTGTCGCTTCCGGACGAATCAGTGAACCTCCGAATTCGCGGCCTTTACCTGTGAATGTTCCAGTGAACTCGTGAGTCAGTTTCTTGTACATACCGAACATGAAACCTACCTCGCGGCCACCTACACCGATATCACCGGCAGGAACGTCCGTCTCAGGACCGATGTGACGCCACAATTCCAACATGAAAGCTTGCACGAAGCGCATTACTTCTGCGTTTGATTTACCACGGGGAGAGAAGTCGGAACCACCTTTACCGCCACCCATAGGCAATGTAGTCAGTGAGTTTTTGAATGTCTGTTCAAAGGCAAGGAACTTCAAAATAGAAAGATTCACGGATGAGTGGAAACGGATACCGCCTTTGTATGGGCCAATCGCGTTGTTATGTTGAACACGGTAACCCATGTTAGTCTGAATGTTACCTTTATCATCCATCCAAGTCACGCGGAACTGATATACTCTATCAGGGATACAC
>UMAK01073103.1_pt1 | contig 172365 bp, 182 predicted proteins | sample 1963681 | NCBI WGS metagenome assembly UMAK01 (sample SAMEA4835913, study PRJEB28245) | human gut metagenome | biome: gut microbiome; material: fecal sample | place: Denmark | collected 2008 | reverse complement strand
CTATACTTGATTAAACAAAGAGGATTCGTGAAAGCGAATCCTTTTGTTATTTATGAATTATGTTTTACATACTATTTTTGATTCATTTTAACAAAAGGAGATGATTTTTATTCTGAAATTAACAGGATTGCCTAAGCTTACAAATGGGCAAGCATATAATTATGTTTTGTTATTTAGTAGTGGAAATATTAAAATTGGATTTACTACAGATATATGTTCGAGAATTAAGCAATTAAGTAACTCAAATTCTGGAGGATATAAATTAATAGATTACTATATATCGAAACCGAATTATATTGCCAGAACTATTGAGTCTTTTATGCATGAAAAATTTAAAGAATACCGGATAGAAGGAGAGTTTTTTAGCAATGTTGATTTTATAACAGTTTGTGACTTTATGAATAATATATTTTCCTCAAATTCCTTTAAACGTTGCAATAAAATAAGGAGAGATTTTACTAAATCTATATGTAACTGCAGTGCTATACAATATTAGATTTAGAATCCACAAATAGGAGATGAAAAAATGGATGGATTAATTATTAAACAGCCTTGGACAGACTTTATTATATCAGGGCTAAAAGATTGGGAAATTAGAAAAATGGGATGTTGGTCCCATATTGGACAAAATATTTTATTATTAGAATCAGGAACACAAAAGGTAAGAGGAATTGTTAAAATAACTGGATGCGAAAAAATATCTTCAGCAAAATTTTATCGGGATAATTATATTCATCATAGATATGATGTAGAAGAATTACCAGCTTTTCTACCTTATGGGAATAAAACTTATGCTTGGAAATTAGAGGTCAGAGAAATATTTACAAATCCGATTTTCTATAAACATAAAAAAGGTGCACAAATTTGGATTAAAGACGTAGAATTAATTTAAAAATTGTTTTTTTACTCCTATTTAACATACTATATTTAGTATTTTAATAGGAGTTTTTTTTATGGAAAAAAAGAAAATTATTAAGATGATTTCATTAGATACGTCTACATCTGAGTCTGGAATTGCAATTTGGGAGAATGCTAAGTTGTCAACAAGAAAGGCATTAATCAAACCTAAAAAGGAAAATGCTGGGGCAGATTGGATGATGTCTCAATTATTTAATTTACTGAATAATGAGACTCCAGACATTGTAATCGCCGAAGAAGAATCAATTTCAAGAAATATGAACACAACTAGACAGTTGGTAATGATAATAGGAGCTGTAAAAGGTTGGTGTACGGCAAATAACATTTTTTTTGATACATACCCTCCTAATATATGGCGGAAATTAGTTGCCTATGAGGACGAAAAAATACCAACTAAAAGAGAAATAGCAAAAGCTTGGGCTGTTAGTAAGGTAAAAAACCTTTATAACATTAATGAGAATAATGATAACATTTGCGAAGCCATACTAATTGGGCAAGCTTATATTAACTTAACGCAAAAAGCGTAAAAAAATGATTTTATTTCAATTATCTATTTTACATACTATATTTGAATAAAAATTATGGCACTAGGAGTTTATCAATAACTATTTATTAATCTTAAGTCGAATAGTTAAAGATAATAATTTGTCCTAGTGCTTTTATATATATAAGTTTAAAAGCCCTAGTTTTACAGACTAGGCAAGGAGGAAAGCATGAACATAGACATAAATAAAGTTAAGGAATCTGAACTGACACTTCAGTACGAAGTGTTGGCTCAGATATTCAGAGCCAAAAAGCTCTGGGCTACTCAAATTTCTTTTGAAGATGGCACTTATGTCTATTCTAAAAAGAAATTTGAAATTGCCGTTAATTGTTCGGTTAATAAGAACTTTTATTTTTTAAGAGCAATGACGGCAACGAGGAAAGCAGCAAAAATCCTCGTTAAAAATAAACTCCTGGAGGCGGATGTTGAAAATCTGTCCTTTAGAGAGTTAAAGAGGCTGTATTATACTTTGGAACCAATGGTTTCCGAAGATACTTGCCTCTACAACATAAACTAAAAAAAAGAGAACTTTAAAAGTTCTCTTTTTTTATATAGATTCCAATGATGTTGAATAAATTAGCAAGCTCAAATAAATTTAATAATTTTTGTATCATTTTGTCTTTTTTCTGAGGTTAAGGAATTCATTAAATATTCAAATTCCTCTTTGTCTTCATCATCAAGAAAATCATTTTCTCTTTCTGATATTATTTCAGAAACGATATTAAAATCATGTTTTAATTCTTTATACCATTCTGTATCTGTATTATTTTTTTCTTCCATAATATTCAATTTTATATATAAATCATTTTCAATTTTAGAAAGGTCAGTTGTTGTCATTTTCATTGCTTTAGTTTTTGTTATCATTTTTTATTCCTCTTTCTTTTTATTGATAATAGTATGTTAAATATAAAATTATTCGTCAAGTTTTTTATAAAAAAATTTGTAAATTTTATTATCAACCCATGTTTCACATACTATTAATGAAATTTTTTATTATATATGGAGGAAACAAAATGCGAAAAATAAGTTTATATGAACTAAGGAAAAAAAATAACTGCTCTAAAGCGATGAGTAGAAACCTTCAGTTTACAGAAGAAAAAAATCTTAATTATTATAGGGCTACAGGCATAGTCAACATAATAAAAAATGCAATGTCAGTTACCCCTCATCTTGATGATGTTGAAATAGCTAAACAGACAGATGCATTATTTTCTTCATTGGATTATGCTAATGAGGAAAATAGAAAAAAGCATTGTGAAGATGCTTTTAAATTTATTAGGAGATACGTTTCATCTGATAAAAGAGACATGATTACAAATTGTCCTAGAATGAAAATTTGTATTGATGATTTTGAAGTGGATGTTTGCCCTGACCTGATATACAAAAACGATGATAATCATATCATCGAAATAATTAAGATAGACATCGGAAAACCCGATGTGTCACAGGACACCTCCGATGGAGAATACGATTGGATGGGAAATAAGAAAACAATAGCAGGTAATTACAAACCACTGTATGCCTTGTTCTCTTATGGCAAAGAGCTTATTCCTATTGACTCAACATGGACTGTGAAAGCAAGTATTTATTTCTTAAGGCAGAAAACTGATGACTTGAAAAATGCCAAATTTGGGTTGGATTTCTTTGACCCAAATGGGAAAAACGTAGTTTATTTAATGGAGGAAGTTACTAGAGACTCAACTGGAAATATTACCCCCGGTTTGTATGACTCTCAGTTTGCTCCGTTATTTAAGGACTTTGCAGAAGGAAAACATGAAGATGATTGTGATAAAAATGATTGTCTTTCTTGTGAATTATATGACATCTGCAAAAAGTACAAAAAGTCGCCACAGTATGAAGACAAAATTCCTGTTGTTAAATCATTAAAAGACTTAGATTTGACAGAAGCACAGGAAAAAGCGATGAACTACAAAAAAGGTGTTTGCCGAATAAATGCTGGTGCTGGTGCTGGAAAAACCCTTGTTGTCGCACTAAGAGTAGTCAATTTATTATTATCGGGCGTAAAACCTGAAGAAATATTAATGTTAACATTCACAAAAACCGGAGCAGATGAAATGAAAGAAAGAATCCAGCTCTATAATGATGACTTTGGAACTGGTTCTGATGTTTCTGGAGTTACATGTACGACATTTAATGGGTTTGGAAATGACCAGATTATCAAAGAATATGATAAATTGGGTTTTTTAACACCTCCTACTGTCATTGATAATATTGAACGTTCCGCCATTATTGCAGAAGAGTTGAATAAACATCCAATAAAAGGGCTTGATTACAGGAACTTCAATATGAACGAAAGACGCTGTAAAGGTGCTCTTGCTATGACCCAGTTAATGTTTGATATAATTAAAAAAGAGGAACTGACCGTTGGGGATGAAAACAAATTAAAAGCTTTGTTAAAAACCAATGTTATGTTTATTTCTCTTACAGCATTAACCCCTGCCTTAGAGTTGTACAACGAATATGATATGACATTAAAAAACCAGAATTTAATAGAATATTCCGACCAGGAAGTTCTTTTGAACGAAATTCTTAGACAGGACCCTTTTTATTTTGAAAAAATGGGAATCAAACATATCATAGTTGATGAGTTCCAGGATTCATCACTTGGACAGATTGAACTTATCAAAAAATTTAAGGCGTGTCCATCTTTTGAATCATTGATGGTTGTAGGCGATGATTCACAGGCAATTTTCTCATTTAGAGACACAACCCCTGAATATATCATTCATTTTGATGATATTATGGGGTGCCCGATAGATGATATCTATTTATTGGAAAACCATCGCTCAACTCCTGAAATCATTGATTATGCAAATAAACTTAATGCTCTTAACAAAGACCGTATTGATAAGGACTTGATTGCGACCAGACCATCAGGAAAAAAACCTATTGTAAGAGGATTCTTTGATAAAAAAGAAGAATATGATTACATTTGTGATTCTATTCAGGAAATGTTGACTAGAGAAGAAAATCCTTATAAACCAGAGGATATTGCATTTATTGCCAAGGATAAGTTTGAACTTATGACATTGGGCGACCGACTTACGGAAAAACATATCCCTTGGGTAATGCTTAATCCAGAACCATTACTTGAAAATGGAAAGGTTCTTGGAGCAATTGCACTTGCAAAGGCATTTCTTCAGCCAGATGCAGGAAACTTATTATTAAGTTACCTTAATGCACTGTATGAAGGTGAGTTGCTTAACTTTACGGATGCTGATATTACAAAATTAGTTGAAACCCTTCAGAACGACATTAAAGATATTTTAATGTTACCGGAAAAAACAAAAAGAATGAGACTTCATGAAATGCTCATGGATATTGATGATGATGATGAAGTATATCAGGCGTTTATTGAAAAGGTTGAAATAAGACCATTCTTTGACGCACAGATAAAATATATGAAATCTTTTGAAATCTATGGTAAAAACGAAACTTATCGTAGAACCAGAGAATATCCTGGAGTTATACTAACCACAGCTCATTCTTCAAAAGGACTTGAATGGCCGGTTGTTTTCAATAGTGTCACAAAATATTATGAAAAAGATATTGCTCATAATAATAAAGCTATTGAAGAAAACAGAAGACTCCTTTTTGTTTCGGCAACTAGAGCTAGAGACGAACTTATTATTACTGGTCAGATTATTTCTTATGGAGATAAGAAAGACAGATATCCTAATAAGTTTCTCAAAGAATCATATGATATTTTAGGATATGAATTCTCTATGGTTGACCCTAACGAAGAAGAAAGAGAAGCAGCAAAAGCAGCAGAAAAAGCAGCTAGAGTTGCAGCTCGTAAAGCATCCGCAAAAGGTAAATTACTTTCAAGAGCTGGAGTAGCCCATGAATCCTTGGAAGATGCAATGGCTAGAGCAGATGCTTATGAAGAAGCTGAAGAAGCTAAAAAGGCAAAAGAAGCTGAATTATTTGAAAAAAAGAATCTTGCGGTAAAGACAAGAATCGAACTCGAAGAAAAAGCTAAGACAAAAGCCTAACTAATTCCCAGAGAGATATTATAAAATAATATCTCTCTTTTTTTTACAAATTTTACATACTATCAATGAATATAAATAAAGGAGCTGACATAAACCTTGGATTTAACAGGAATGCCTAAACTAGAAAATGGCCAGGCTTATAATTACATAATGCTATTTAACAGCGGAAATATAAAAATAGGCTTTACTACAGATATTTCATCAAGAATTAAACAACTGAGTAATTCTAATTCAGGAGGATATAAATTAATAGACATTTATGTGTCAAAACCAAACTATATTGCAAGAACAATAGAAAAATATATGCATCATTTATATAGAAATAATCGTATGGAAGGAGAATTCTTTAAAGGCATTAGTTTTAAAAAGGCCTGTAAAAAGCTTGATAATATATTAAATTCAGAAGAATTTAACAATTGTAATACTGTTAGAATGGATTTCTACAATACATCAAAAAAAAATTTACTTGAAGGAGTTGAGATTAATGGAAATAGAACTTAAAATGCCTATAGAAAAAATCAAAGACTATAAAGAATTTAACTCAGGAAAAAATATTGCAATATTTAGAAATGAAAAGGGAGATGGCAACTTAATTGTAAGAGATTATAAAGGTTGCCGGATATTTCAGGTTTTATGGTTTAACAAAGACAAGTCATTAGTTGTAAAGGAATGCCCTCTTAAAATAATTGAGATGACAGAAAAAGAATTAAGAGAATATATAACAGACGTAATCACAAATATATAAGGAGAAAGTTTTTATGGATGGATTAATAATTAAACAGCCATGGACAGATTTTATCATGGCAGGAATGAAAGATTGGGAGATAAGGAAAACCGGATGCTGGGCACACCTTGACCAGGAAATATTAATTTTAGAATCAGGAACAAGAATGGCAAGGGGTATTGTTAAAGTTGTAGGATGTGAAAAAATAGTATCTGCTAAATCTTATAGAGAAAACTTTTCTCATCATAGATATGATATTCCTGAAATACCAGCTTTTCTTCCGTATGGTAACAGGACATATGCGTGGAAATTTGAATTAATAAGAGTTTTTGACAATCCTATCCCATATAAATATAAACGAGGAGCTCAGATTTGGATTAAAGACGTAGAATTAGAGCTGCCTTTATGATATTATAACTCCAGAGAAATCTGGAGTTTTTATATATGTCAATTGTTTTACATACTATATATGAAAAATTATGAAAAAAGGAGCTTATATGAAAGATTTATTAAATTTGTCAAAAGCAATTGCCATTGTTGCACATAAAGACCAGGTTGATAAAGGAGGTCATCCTTATATAAATCATCCTGAGACAGTATCAAGATTTTGTTCTTCGATTGAAGGCAAAATTGTTGGATGGTTGCATGACGTGGTGGAAGATACCCCAATCACTCTTGAAACAATAAGCAATTTAGGATTTCCAGACACCATTGTTGAAGCATTAAGATGCGTTACAAAAGAAGAAGGGTATGATGAAGATGAATATTATGCAAGAATAAAAAATAACCCTATTGCGAAAGAGGTTAAACTTGCAGATTTAAAACATAATTCAGATTTGTCAAGAATTCCTTCTGACGCATCGGAAGACTTAAAAAAGAAAATGATAAAAAAACATGAAAAATATTTAATGAAAATTAAATATTTAAAGGAGGAATAAATCATGAAATATTATGTGTTAACAGATGAAGTTTGCAAAGGTACTATAATTCGAATTAATAATGAAAACTCTCAGAGGTATGTATATGGAAAAAACACATGGATAGATTACAGCACTTTAGAATATTTCTGGGGTGATAATGATTTGATTTATGAAACTCAGGAGATAAAAGAAGATGACATCCCTGAACTTGTCAAGATTAAAGAAAAAGAACTCAGAAAATATGAAAATACATTAGACGAAATGCTTACAAAAGAAAAGATGAATTTCGCCAAATCCGGAGACCTGCAGCTTGACTTGGTTAATGGCATTGCAATGCTAAGAAAAAATCTTTCAGACTTTTTGTTACTAGGCTATTTCCCAGAAGGCCTAATAATGGCAGCTAGAAGAGGATACTTTTAAAGTATCCTCTTTTATTGTCATTTTATATTTTACATACTATTTCTAAACAACAAATATGAAAGGGAAGAGTATGTCAAAACTATCTTATGATGAAAACGAATTTCCTTTTTCTGAAAAAGAGAAAGAAATATATAGACAAGTTAAAGAAATAGAACCCCAAATTTCGGCTTTTGTTATGTCTATAGCTTCAAGTTTGGGCTTAGATTTGGATGGGTTTAGTTTTAGATTAAAATCGGCTTCAAGTTTATATGAAAAGTTATATTTAAGAGATGAAATGACGAACATAAATTCAGTGAAAGATTTGTGCCGATATACAATAGTAATTCCTACTGAAAAATATACTGAAAAAGTAAATGAATTTTTAAATATATTACGTATATATAATCAAGAAAATATAAGTTTTAAAAACACATGGGAAATTGATTCAAAATATGTAGGCATTAATTCAGCCTTTAAAAGTGGAGATTATTTGTATGAAATACAATTTCATACCCCAGAGTCGTTGGCTGTTAAAAATATAAATCATAAAAGCTATGAAAAAGCACGTCTATTGCCTAAAGACTCTATTGATAGAAAAAATATGGAAGATGAAATGATGTTAGCATCAAATAATATTATAAGACCACAAAACGTATTAAATATTAATACTGATAACAACATTTATAATAAATCACTTATGGAATATACAGATGCTAACGAAAAGTATCCAATTAAAGCTAATTTAATTTTGGCTTATATGGAAAAACAATTCCCTGATGAAAATAACTTACATATTATTTGGGGACTAAAAAACAATAAAGAATTTTTATTTTCAAAAAAACAAATAGAAAAAATATTGTCAGGTAATGTTACTCCAAAAGAATTAAAAGAAATAATAGATTATGAAAATGAAACTCCTGCTCAATATAAAACCACAATCAAAAACCGTGATACGGTTTTATAAAATAGCATATCTCAAAAAAATCTTTTGTTTAACATACTATCAATAGTATATTACAGGAGATTTTTTTATTATGCCAAAGAAAAAACAAACAAAAATGATTTCATTAGATACATCTACCAGTGAATCAGGAGTTGCAAAGTGGATTAATGGTAAATTACTTGAACAGATGAGTTTAATAAAACCAAAAAAAGAAGCCCCGGGTAACGAGTGGATGATAAAAAACTTAATTGACTTATTGAACAAAGAAAACCCAGATATTGTAATCATAGAAGAAGAATCTACATCAAGGAATATGAAAACAACAAGACAGTTAATAATGATTATTGGTGTTGTTAAAGGTTGGTGCATCGCAAAAAATAAATATTTTGATATTTTTACACCTAAAGTATGGAGACGATTGGTTGCTAATCCAGATGAAAAAATTCCAACAAGACGTGAAGAATCAAAAGTTTGGGCGGTAAAAAAAGTAAAAGAACTCTTTGATATTGATGAACCAGATAATTACGATTATTCTTTTTAGTATTCTTTTTTTAAAGTAGTGATTTTTTTATCACTACTTTTTTTGTTTGAATTTTATCTCCATATCCCATTTAACATACTATTCATGAAAAGTTTATCAAGTAAAGGAGTAACAATATGGCAAGAACAAGAGAAATCGTTTGTGAATTCTATGTTTGCGAAGGAAACTGTTCTAAAGGCAGAGAAGGTACTTTTAATAAGTGCTGTCAAACCTGTAATAAGTACAGAAAGAAAGCCGGAGCAAAACCTAGACGAGTGGACGAAAGAAACAAAAAGATGAACAAAATTACTTCAAAAGAAGCAAAAAGAGAAATGAAAAATTATTAATAATTTAGGAGGAATATTTATTATGAACAAAACTTACAAAATTATTGCGAAACCAAATGTAACAACCGCTTATGGAAAGGCAGTTCTTAAAATGCCGGAACTTCCAGAAGGAGACGTAATTTTTATTGCTCCTCAAACAGATGGCGGAATGTGGATTGCAGCCTATGAACTTGCAAGCCAGAAATTAGGACTTGTCAAGGAATTATATGATACAACAACCGGAACCGATGTCCCTATTACAGCCAGTGGTATTGCTAATACTCTTGGTAGTGTGGGAGAATACAATCATAGCTGTCACTTAACTGAGATTGACGGAAATGGTAACTTTGTTATCACTCTTGAGGTTGAAGTTATGGAAAATGCAGTTGGTTCAACAAATATCTCTGCATTTGAAGATGATATTAATAAAGCTGTATCACTTGGAATTCTTTCTAAGCCAGAAGCTGAAGAAAAGGTAGAGTGGATGGTTGCAAACAGACTTCCTGAGACACTTATCAAAAAGGTTATTGGTATGTGGGATAAATGCGACAAGGTTAAGAAACCTAAAACACTTTATGTTGACACAGAACCAAAAGCTAAAACGGCTTCAGTTGCCACAAGAGCTATGTATTATAAAGTTCTTAACCAGCACCTTATTTTCGAGGGAGAAAAGTCTTGCGGTAAAAACGTAATGATTGAGTCTCTTTGTTGGGCTTTAAATGTCCCTTATTATATGGACACCATGGGTCGCCAGATGTGCCTTGATGACATGTATGGAACAAAGAAGACTGCTGAGAATGAGTTGATGGCTCTTGAAAAAAATGAACTGGAAGACTTAACTATGAGTTACATCATGGTTAAATGTGGAGGCGAAACTGACTTTGATGTTATGCAGAAGGCTGCCAAGTTCGAAGAGCTTACAGCTAAAGCTGCTTCAGTAAACCTTGTCCAGGAAGTATCTGAATTTGTTGGCTGGATTTTAGACCCAAACCCATATGCTGTATATGTACCTAACGAAATGAACCTTGCTGATGCGAACTTCTTATCAAAGATTTTCAATCAGGTTCTTGATGGTACAGGATTTGTTTATTGTCCGGGATTTGGCAGATTGTCAATTCCAAAAACAAAAACAATCATTGCTACACAGAACAATGGAGATACATATCTTGGTATCGGACAGCAGAATGAAGCTACTATGTCAAGACTTTCATGTATTGTATTCCCAATGGCTGAAAAGGTTAGTCCTCAGCTTAAGGCGATGATGAAAGGCAGAGCTATTGATGAAAGTATTTATACAAACATTGATAAGTTCTGGCATGAATGCAAGGAAGTTGCAAACAATGCTAACAGCACCAAATCTTTTGGAACAAGTGTGTTAAACATCAGAGGTCTTGGAAGAGCATTAGAGGCTTTCAGTGAAATACCTGGTCTTATTGATATTAAAACAGCTATCAATGAAGCTGTTATTAATACCTGTCCACTGGATGAGCGTTCATGCATTGTCAGTACACTGGCAAAATGTATGAGATAAATAATTGTCATTTAATTAGAGCTGCCGATAGCGGCGGCTCTTTTTAAAAAGAAAGGATATTTTATGGAAAAAATAAGTTTAGAAGATAGAGTAGCTTTTGCAAAAAAATGGAAAAACTACTTTGAAGGCAGAGTCCAAATTGACTTAGCCGGAAGATGTTACAAAAAAGTTCCCCATTGTTTCTTGATTCCAGATGGACAAAACTGTTATATGGACTATACGGATGTATACATTGGGCTTGAAAGCTTGCCTTCAAATAATGAGGATGAACTTTATGTAGATACAGTATTTGCTACCGGTCACGAAGCTGGACACTTTAAGTTTTCACGCCTTGACGCAAAATTATTTGCCGATGATGAGATTTTTAAAAGGGTTTGCCAGTATGGAGCCTCTCAGGTTGGTTGGAAAGGTCGTTTTTGTAAAGAATCTGACTATGATAATTTCTTTAAATTTTGCGAAGATAATGGTTCAAAAGCCGGAAAAGGATTTATTAAAAATATTGCGAGAAGACTTGTTAATTCACTTGAAGATGGTCGTATGGAAAATATGTATGAACGTCTTTATCCAGGTTGGGGTCCATACAGAGTTGCTTATCGTGGAAGAATGTGGCTTGAAACAGAAGTAAAAGAACCTGATAAATTCGATGATTTATCAGATTTGTACGCCATCCTTAATGGCATATGGGCAGCAGCTTGTTTTAACATTCCTCTTAGGGGATTTGAAAAAGTATATGAGCCTACAAGTCATGTTGCAATGAAAGTCACGGAACTGGAAGAATTTGTTTACAAAGCAATAAACGAAAGAACATCAAGAGGTGGAGCAACCTTATATGTCCATATAGGAAGTAAACTTGTAGAAGAAATCTGGAAAGCAAGCTTAGATGAAAGAGTTAATAATGAACCGGAAGAAGAAGATAATCCGGGAGAAGCCGGTACAGATGGTTCAGGAGAGGCAACTTCACTTTCAGAACTTGATGATGCTGAAGGAACTTTAGGTGATGGCAAAAAAGAAGGAGAAAATAAAGATAATACTGGAATGACACACCAGAAACCATTATTTGGCGGAGTTGGAAGAATGGGTTCTCAGGAAGGTATGTGTAAGGGCTCAGTTGATGAGTCAGAATTTGATGCTTTCCACGAAGCTGTAAAGAAAGCAATGGAAGCTGCTGCTGATAAGATGGCGGGAGATATTGCTTTCGCAAAGTCAGTTGAATCATCTGCAGGTAGAAGTGCAAGAAAACGTCACGATATTCTTGATGATGCTGAAGAATTCCATTCAGAACATCTTGATGAACATTTCAGAGCTTATGATGTAGCAAAAGAAATGCCGTTAGAGTGGGAAGCCCCAGCTAAAGCATTCAAAAGAAAAATTGATACCCTGTTCCAGAATAAAATGGCTTATACGGTAAGATGTCAGACTTCCGGAAGACTTGACCAGGCTTATAAATTTGCAATTAAACAGATTGATGGATTTTGTCGGTCAAGAGAAGAAAATCCCACGAATATAGCTGTAGCAATAGCACAGGATAATTCGGGTTCAATGGGATATGGAGAAGGAAGTAAAAGATGGTATGCATGTAAAGCAACAGCAATGATTGAAGAGGCGTTTAAAGATAAGTTTCCAATGAAAATTATTGCTTTTGATGCTTCAGGCAGAAATCTTACACAGCATGAAGTTGTTAAAAATTGGAATGACCAGTTTACTAACTCTTGTTCTTATAATTTTGCTATTTCTGGTCGTGACGGTTGGGGCAATAATGATGCTGCTTCAATTCGTAGGATGACTGAGGAATTGATGGACAGACCAGAAACAACAAAACTTTTAATTGTTTTGTCAGATGGTTGCCCAGCAGAATGTTCAGAAAAGGATGTTACTGATGCAGTTATTGAAGCTAGAAATAAAGGAATCACTGTAATCGGAATTTATTTTGCGGATGATTATAGCGAATCTCAGGAGGCAAAAGACTATATAGAAATGTATGGCGGCAGCGATGCTATAGCAACCTCCCCAGAAGGCATTTCTGGAGAACTTGTTAGAATCCTTAAAAACTTCGTAGCAAAACATATTTAACATTTTTAATAAAAAAAAATACGGTGCTTATGCATCGTATTTTTTTGTTATTTTACATACTATAATTATAACTTCAAATTGAAATGAAAATTATGCCGTGTTGCCACAATGGTACTGGGCTGGTCTTGAAAACCAGTGATGTCGAGAAATCGCACTGGGAGTTCGAATCTCTCACACGGCGTTTGAAACATGCCCCTATCTCTAAAACTTCTAACTAAGGTTCGATGCCTTATGGGGGTGTTTTGTATAAAAAAACAGAAGCAAATCCCACTTCTACATTTTTTAAAATTTTTTTTTATTAAAATGAGTTTTTTTTTATTTCATTTTACATACTATATATGGTCTATTAAATACACTTTATTTTATATTTGTGAAATCCAAGCTATTTTGCCTGTGACAGCCAGGCTTTTATTATAAAAAACATTGGGCTTTAGCATAGTGGTAATGCATGAGATTTTGGCTCTCATAAGATGGGTTCGATTCCCATAAGCCCCGTTTAAGCCTCAAAAGAGGTTAAAAAAATAAAATTCTCTCATAATATATATGCAACATCTTAAATTAGGATTAATAGCTCAGTAGGTCAGAGCATCCGACTCATCCGGGAGGTCACAGGTTCGAGTCCTGTTTAATCCATTTATAAAAGTTGAATAGAGCTTTTATAAATATTGTTTGTGGATTTTTGAGAAAGATGCGGTCACGCCCTGGGGCTCATAACCTCAAGGAACGGGGGTTCGACTCCTCTTATGGTACGGGCTATTTGGATAACATATTATGTTACGGCAGGTTCGAGCCCTGCATCCCGTCTGATACATAAGTATCAAATTATACATATGAAAGGAATCTTAAGTGTGAAAAAGAAATTTTTAATTACAACGTTATTAGTTGGAGTAGTAATGGCAACCATTGCAGGTGGTTGTGGAAAGAGTAGTAATACAACTGATAAAAAGACTCTTCCTTCGGAAATTACATCCGAAATAACTACTTCTAAACCTGAAAATATTGAAAACAATATAGAGGGTTACTGGATTAATGAAGACAACGGGTTAGGCTATTGCATTACAAAAGACACCATAACAGAAACAACGGAAGATGGCGAAGATAAATATAACTATTCTATAGAAAATAATTTAATTAAAACGGAAAATGGTAACATTGAATTTTCTGTTAAAAGTAACATTTTAACATTATCAATGGATTTGAATGGAGCAAAACTCAGCGTTGATTTTAAGTCTGTAACAGAAGATGAATTTAAAAATTTTTCAGAATCTTTATCAGATAACTTAGATAATGAAAAGTAAAAATTTGTTGGCAAATCCCTCGAAATTTTCGAGGGATGCAGCCTATATTTTGGCTCTATAGTATAATGGTTAATTACATTGGATTGTCTCTCCAAAAATAAGAGTTCGATTCTCTTTAGAGCCGCTGTGGTTGTGGCAGAAATGGTTTATGCACTGGATTGTGGCTCCAGACCATGCGGGTTCAAATCCCGTCAACCACCGAATTAAATGTACTTTGAAAAATATATACATACAAACTCTGTGCATAAGGTGTCTAATCAATACCGTCAGAGATATTCTTCGTAAGAGAATGAAATTGCAAGGATACTTACAATATAGTTCTTTTAGTTAGTATAAGTTATTCGAAATCTAACTAAGAAGATAGAAAACCATCTATCAACAATAGTGGAGTAGTGCAGAGGTTTGTGATTTGAAAGACATATAAGGTTTGGTCGGAACAATAGATGCCACTCAAAAAGTGGAAGAATCCTTGTTAGATAATGCGTGAGAAACATTATAAACCAAGGAAAACTCACCTAATCCGATTTGAGTTGAGGGATAGTAATATCCTATAACAAGCCGAGTAGTTAAAGTAGGTCAATCTCAGTTTTTGGTTTATGATTCTTTTGTAAAACAAAAAATTATATCAAATCTGAATGATGGCTGAAATTTGCAAGTGTCAATCTTGCATAAGGTCAGCAGTAATGCTAGGGTAAGAAGTTTAACAGTGACGATTGTTAAGCTCAGACTTATCTTCTTATTGGTCGAATATCAAAGCAGCAGGTCAATGTAAGGCGAAGGTCTTGTATGTATATATTTTCCAAAGTACATTTAATATGTAATATTCTCTGGTAGTTCAGTTGGTAGAACAGCGGACTGTTAATCCGTATGTCGCAGGTTCGAGCCCTGTTCAGAGAGCTAGTAATATGTTTTGATTTGATAAATTTATTACTTTCTATAAAATTATGTCCATATATGACATTAAACTATACGGTACAGGTAAAGATAATCGTTTCCACAATGTCTGATAAACTACCGGCTGGTATGTTCGGACCAGCTATAAATTTAAGTCGAAAATTTAAGGAGCCTTTTAGTATGACAAAACGAAGAGTGAGACAAGCTAAAAATAATTAAGTTTGTCAAGTCTGGTGCGTATAGGTAGCTCATGCCTATTGTCAAAAAATGAGCAATGCGCCTCATTGGTCTAGCGGTCTATGACACCTGCCTTCCAAACAGGTATTCGCCGGTTCGAATCCGGCATGAGGCTTTGCAGAGTAGAGAAGTTGGTCTATCTCACTTGGCTCATAACCAAGAAACCGTAGGTTCAAATCCTACCTCTGCTATTATAAATTTATAATTTGCAGATATGGCGGAATTGGCATACGCACAGGACTTAAAATCCTGAGATATTATATCATATGGGTTCGACTCCCATTATCTGCACGAATTAACTTTTAACTGTAAAAAACATTAATGGCAGGTATGCAAATTGGCTGAAGCAAGCGGTCTGTAAAATCGTGACGTAAGATACATTGTGAGTTCAAATCTCGCCCTGCCAATTCTTGGTTAGTTATGCAAATGGTTATAAGCAGACAGTTTGCTAAACTGTGGAGCCAGAAATGGTCTATCCGTTCGAATCGGATACTAACCGTTAAAAATTGAATTTTTGTAGGGAATGGGGTCTCTCGTTCCCGATTTTTTATTATAACTATATGTATTCCAATGTCTTAACAGAATTTTTAAACAGAATTTGTATGCATACTTGTTCGTACATAATATGTCCATCTTTTACAGACCCTATGCTTAAAAAACTTGGTATTAACAATATCCCGACATTGTAAAACGAAGAAAACTTTAAAATATATTATATAGTTTAATATCTATTATATAGTTCGATATATAATAAGTATATACTTAGGAAAAATAAATGATTCTTAATCAGTTTATTAATCAAAGATTAATAATTGACGAAAGAATCTTTTTTTTATTATTCTCGTCATTTTGTCCATTTATTTCTTTAATAGCACTGGAAGAACAATTGAAAAATAATTCATAAATGTCATTTTTTTTATTCTATATTAAATTCATTTGGTTTATCTTAATAAAATCTACTGGTTCATGCAAAAATAGATAATAGATTTGTTGAAATTATTTATCATCATTATATTGATTGTTTTTGACCCTATCTCCATTCTAATCTTACAATAATATAACCAATATATTGATAATAGTCTGTAGAAACTTTATTTATATTGTACTCACTATATTGATTATACTTAGTTTATATTGTACTCACTATATTGATTATATTTAGCTTATTATTTTATAACCTTAATGTTGATTATATTTAAGTGAAAAATATCTTTTTTGTATAATTTTAGAACAATACATATCAACATAATGATTATAACATTTGCATTTTATTTTAGAAAAACATTTGACATACTAATATTAGTAACTTGATAATATTTAATTTATTATAGGAGGCTACATATGATAATGGAATTTAAAAATCCCGTCAGATGTATTTTTTATAATACAGGGACACATACATATACTGAATTTCAAAAGAATGGTAGATTTAAAATAATGGAAAATGTTTCTGCGTTTAAGAATGATGAAGGATATAGTTTTTATTCTAATGAAGATTATATATCCACATCAAAATATGAGGAAAAAATATCAGAGAAAATGGCAGTAACTACACCATCAGGTAATATTTATACTCAATCTGAATATGATTATTTAGAAGCTATGAATGGAAAGCCAATTTATTTTCCAACTCCAAAATTGAAAGATAATATATCTCTATTTCATACAAGAAATTCTGTTTATAAATTTGATTTAGTAAATCGTACAATATCAGGAGGTGTAATTGATAAAAGTAATTTAGAACAGCCGGTTAAAGTGTCCTATATCAATTCATTAAATGGAAAATTAATGGTTCAGGCATATGATAAAAATGGGCATTCTGTTAAATTTACAACATCACAATTAATAGATAAATACGATGTGCTTGAAATGAAAAATAATTCTATATATAAATATAGAACTCAAAATATAAATATAAAAGATATAGAAGAATGTCGATAATTTATAATTATATTGGTATAGGACAGGAGATAAAATCTGTATCAAATAGTATTTATCGTAAAAAGAATAAATTTTGCCGTTATTCCAGGACAGACCTAAATTTAATACTGAAAGAGCATATGAAATATTATGCATATTGTAACGATGGATGCTTTAATTGCGGATATCCTTTCTAGGTATTATGCTGCCATAAAGTAGAGTAAAAAAATAGTAAATTTGAATTTAAAAAGTTTATTCCTTATGTTAGGAATGAACTTTTTTTTAAACTAACTCTAAATTTATAATACAAATGCCTAGTCCTGATGATTCTCTCAAACAAGTGTGCCACAAAATAATTATATTTGACATACTATTTAAAACGACATTAAAAATAGGAGAAATATATGTTTGAATGTAAAGTAGAATCAAATAAATATGGACAACACCTTTCTGCAAGCGTTCCTCTTTTTTCAACCCAGCTTTCAGATATAAAATTATTTTATCGCAAAATACATTTTCGATTATCTGTGTGGAAGAGAGATGATTTAATTACAGCTATTGTAGGAATTGGAGATTTAGATGATTATGATTATGAAAGAGAAATAGATAATCTTACTCCTTATGAAATTCATGAAATTATGAACTACATGAAAGATTACCAATGGGCAGAGATAAGTGATTATGACGAAGCAAGGAACATTGTTAATAATATATATGAAGAAATTACGCATTTACCGTCAGATATGAATAAACGACCCCACAAAAAAATAAAACTTTATTAGAAAAAAGCACTGTAAAGGTGCTTTTTTTTATTTGATTTCACTGTTTCACATACTATTTAAAACATTTATTAAACTTAGGAGGATTATATGAAATATAAAGAAAATTTTTGTGTAGGATGTGAAACTTGCATAAATTGCGGAAGAAACAAAGACATCACATTATATGAATGTGATGAATGCGGCAATGTAAGTTCAGAAAAAGATTTTTTAACAAATATAAACGGTCGGGACTTGTGCCCTATATGTTTGAAACAATATGAACATAGACTGTCTATTGATGAAATTCCAAAATATTTTGAGGAATACCCAATACATGTGATTTTACCTAATGGATATGATTTCCCAATTCAGGAAAATAATTATTCAATAGACGACTGTAACAGGTTGTTTAAGAAAGGAGCGATTTTTTATTATGATTAAAAATCAATGCAAGAATATACATGATATTTTAGATAAATATGTTGGTCCCTCAACAAATATTATGTCTAAAGCTCAAGTTGATGTATATAGGGAATATAAAGATTTATTCCGAACATATCAAGTATATTCTGGAGTCTTATTTAGTTTGATGAAAAGCACCAAATTAAATGGGTTGCTTACAATGTTCTCAAGTTGCGAAAAACAAAAAAAATTGCTTCAAGCAATGGTCCTTACGCTAAAAAATTATACTTTAGAAAAGTATGAGATAGAAATCTGCATGAAAGATATAAAAAGTTTTTCAACCCGTTTAACAAGAATTAAATTGGTTACTAAAGAGAATCTTCTTATGACAGAGTTTTATCCTTATTATCAGGAACTTTGTAAAAAAGAAGATGCTTTTTATGAAATAGCAAATGATAGAAAGGTTGAGGAAGATGCTTTTATTATTAAAAGCAATGAATATAATCTAAATCATCCGGATATTTATAATTCTCATCTTGTCGTGATGAAACAGGCAATAGATAACTATAATAAAGCTCAGGAAATCAGAGAGAATAAGAAAAAAGAAGAAAAACTGCAGAAAAAGCAGAAAGAAAAAGAGGAAAGAGATATGCTTAACGAGATAAAAAAGAATCGTAAAGCAAATAAGACCAGAGACATTCGACTAGGTAAGTGCGGAAGCTCTTATTATTACACTTAATTTTTATATGTTATTTAACATACTATATATAAAAGGTGACAATAGGAGTCCAGGAGCATCTTACTTCTATAATGATAGTATGTAGAACAATAATTTTTAGATGCTTCGAATAATTCCAAGCCCAAGAGTATCTTACTTCTTTATTCTTATCAAATCTTAAAAAAAAATAGATATTCTAATTTGCTTGAGCTTGTCAAATTGGCAAGCGGTTCACCTAAAACTGCAAAATAATGACTCATCATTTTTTGCAGTTTTTTTATTTAGGAGGTATTTTAATGAAAAATATTACTGAAACAACAATAATGATTCAAAAGGGTCGTATTTTATTGCCACAAGTTAAGGATTCTCCAGTTAATAAAAATTCGATTAATCTTGTATGGGGATTTCTTAAAAACATTGAAACTTTGGGATTTACTCTTGATTATAGAGCCATTGATATTATGCAAAGAATGCCAGAGAATAAAATTATCGAATTATATAACAACATTATGCCAGAATTAGAACATTTTAAAGGAAATGATGTTGAATATAAACCAATGTATCCTGGTTTTCCTGAGCAGGTTATGAAAATGGATGATTGTGAATTTTATCTTAATGCATTTATGCATTATCTAACGAATGGCGAATATGTACCTAAATATCCAGAGGAAGAATTAAAAAACGCATTAAATGATAAAACAAAATTTCCAAGTTTAAATTTACAAAAAAACAAATTAAGCACTTTGATTGCCTGTTCTTTATCAGATTTTAAAAAATCAATGCAGGAAACAATTACAATGAGAGGAGCTATGTCGGATGCTGACAGAAAATATGTGAATTATTTTTTTGAAAAATATATAAATAGAGATATCTCATTGTTGCCTGACAAAATACCATATAAAGAAAACGCTATATATATATCTAAGTTATTAAATGACAACCAGCTTGGAGGCCTTATATCAAAATACATAACAACACCAACGGATGTGGTAAGATTTGCGTTATATCTTTCTGGAAAATCAATCGACTTTTCAGATTATTCAACTAAACGTGGGGAACACAATTTTAACAATAAAATTTTATCTAAATATGGTGATTTATTTATGTATCTCATAGATAAAAATCCTTCAGAAGAAGATTTTTGTGTACATAAAAAGGAATTGAAAAGTTTGACTAGATTAATTCATTATAACGCTAAAAAAAATGGGTATGAAAAAAAATATCCAAAAGCTTATCATTTGATTGATAGATGCCATAAAAATGAATTAAAATCATTGGAATCTAAAATTGAAGCAGCAAAGCAAAATAAAAATTACAAGAAAATGATTGACTTATATATAACGAAACCAGGAAAAATGATTCAAAACTTAGATTCAATTATAAATGTTGTCCCTGAATCTGATAAACCCTATTTATTAGAACAGTTATCATCAGATAAAATAATAAAGAATGTTTCTCCTACGTTACTATATAAAACAATTTCGCACTTTACCAATCGTCTTGAAGAAAAAAAATATCGTAGATTTGCTTTTAAAGGAAAAACGTATATTAAAGAAGAAAATAGAAATAAGTTAGATGAAGGTGTCGTTGCTGAAATTACAAATATACTAAAAGAGAACCTTAATAAAATATTCAGTGAAAGAGAAACACTTGGAAAAGTATATGTTGACAATGAAGTTTATAATTATACAATTCCTGTAAATATGCCAGAGGGGAATGCTGGTTTCCATGCTTTACCTGAAGGAACAATGGTGGATTTAGCTAAACATATAGGGACTATAGAAGAAAATCCTTATATCACATTATTTTGTTATTGGACAAATAAACGAAGAAATGGCTCTGAAATAAAGTCAGATATTGATTTACATGCAATATTTGAGATGAAAGATGGTTCTTATTCTTCAATAAGTTATTATAACGCCAAAAATGAATTTGCTTGTCATTCAGGAGATTTCGTAAATGCAGAAAATGGAGCCTGCGAATTTATTTGTATTGATAGACGTAAAATGCCAAAAAATATTAAACGTCTTATCGTTGATGTATATAGTTTTACTGGAGAATACTTTAAAGACCATGAAACTTGTCATGTCGGAATTGAATTTGGCAAAGAACCTCATGGAAAAAATGAAATTTATGACCCAAAGGATGTCATCTTAAAGACTGAATTGGTTGGAAATTCAATACAAAATATACCTATGATATTTGATTTTGAAAATAATAAAATGATTTATGCATCATTAGACAATTTAGCAGTTAGTGGATTGGGCAAGAATGCTTATAATACTAAAGATTCAACTTCAATGGCTATCCAGGCTATGTTAGATGCTGATAGGATTCCTTTGAAAGATTTAATTGATATAAACATCAAAGCTAGAGGAGAATTGACAGAGGATATAAATGATGCTGATTTGATTTTCACAACAGATATTAACAAATTAGTCGATAATAATAATATATCTGGAAAAGAGGTAAATCTTTTAAATACGGCAACAGTGATTACTCCATATGATAGAGAAATGTTACTTAATATTATTAGTGATATTGATACCCCGATTATAAAAGAAAGAGAAATTGTCGAAAATAATAGAGAAGATTTATCAAAAAATATTCTTCTAAGTTCTCTTATTTCAAAGAGTGAGGATATTTCAAACATTAGCCTTGATGAACTAATAAAAAGAGCTGAAACTTCATTGGATTATAATAAACCTTGTAATAACATAAAACAGAATATAGATATTGAACACTAAAATTGTATTTTAATTCCCATGAATATGCCCCAAATCAAAAATTTGGGGCTTTTATTATACCCTAATTTTTATGTTTCATCTTTATTTTACATACTAATTGCGAAGATTAAATGAAGACTGGAGGAATACATAATGAATATGTACCAAAAAGTAACATCTTATATTTCTAAAAAAAATAAAATCCCATATATAGAAGTTGATTTTGTTATGGTTGATTTTATTGTGAATGAATTTGAAACATCAAAGATTAAAAGTTTAAAAAAGTTTTTAAGGAGAAGGAATATTTTATGAATGATGAAATATTAGAAGGACAGATGACCATTTTTGATTATCCTGAATATTTACCAGATTCTCTCAAAAAGGAGGAAAATTAGTTGAGTGTACTTAAAATAATAATTTGGACTATTAGCACAACAGTATGCTTTCTTATTCTTATTGACATTTTTTTATTTTCTGAGACGGATGAAAATGAGAATATTTTTTATTATTATATTAAAAATAATAAGAAAAATACAATATCTATAAAAAGTAGATATTTCGATTCTAAAACACTTAATCTGTTGATTAATACTTTTGCTCCCTTAGATTGCATTTACGATAATTTTAAATCAGCAGACAAGACACTAAAAAGGGAACTGAAGAATTTATATATTAAATATGAAGCCCAACTTAGTGGGCTTAAAGATTCGTTGATTAACATCCAGAAGATGTTAAAAAACAGTGACGAAATAGAAAAACAGGAGATTTATATCAAAATAAAAAAAGATATAAAAAATGATATAAAACCCCTAATCCTAAAGATAGAAACAGATTCAAAAATAATTATTTCTAATCATGAGAAATATTTAAACGATAAGGATAATGCAATTCGTCAATTAACTAAAAAAGAGTTAGAAAACAAAGTCTTATTTAATATTAATAAGATAGAATTAGACGAATTGAAGAAGAAATATTAAGAAAGGATAATGTTTATGAGAAATAAACTTTATGATGAAATTGAAAATAAAAGATTTTTTGATTTCATTTCAAAGAAAGATAAAACTCCGAAGAAACAAATCACCAAATTTTTAAAATGGTGTTTTGACAACAATATGATGAAATACATATCTAATGCTGATATAGATTTTTGTTATCAGTATGATTGTATTAGTCTTCCTTTGCTTAAACGAAATCATATATGCATTGGAATAAACATTCCGGATGCTGGAGATTCAGCGATTATAGGAATAGACCCAAGTGGATGTTTTGACAAAGTTTCAAAATGTTCTATAATCGCAAAACTCCCAATTACATCAAAAAGAGAAGAAGAACATTTTTATAGACTTCTAACAAGTCTTTTTGATAAAACAAATAAATCTACGAGAACTTGGTTTAAAGAAGCGTCTGTCTGTTTTTATGGCAATTATGCATTATTCGAATAAAATCAAAAATGAAAAGAGGAAAATAATAGAAAATTTAATGGCAAAGGAGTCTAAAAATAAAAGAGTATCTTATTTCGGATGAAAGATGTTTGCTTTAAAAAACCTGAGAAATCAGGTTTTTTTTGTATTTGACATACTATTAAAAATAAAGAAAGGAAGATTTATAAAGAAATATCAAAATATTTCTATATATTTATGAATAAAAAACATATTATTTTTTTATTTATAGCGATAATTGCTATTTGTATTATAACCTCAATTATATCGCTAAGAAAACCAAAATATAAGGAAGTATCATATTCTCAATTTTTAGACTATGTTAATACTAATGCTATTGATACAATATATTATTCTAAAGATGATACGCAAATGACATTTACGTTATTAAACGAAGATACTCAAAACATGTCAATAGAAGAAAGACGAAAATATAGATATAAAGAACATGAATATAGAATTACAACATATCCTAACTACGACAATTTTCAAAAAGATATGTTAAGCAAAGGGATTAATATTGTAAATAAGACAAAAAACAAATATCCTCTTTTAGTTAATATGCTAAAAGTTTTACCATTATGTGTTGTTTTAATATTTACAGTAAAAACATTTAATAATAAAGGAAATCTCAACTCAACAGATGTTATAAAGCAAAGTAATACTAAATTCTCAAATGTAATTGGACAAGATGAAATTATGGATGATGTAAAATTCATTACCGAACTCATTAAAAACCCGCACAAAGGTAAAGACATCGGAGTGAAACCGCCTAAAGGTATTCTTTTAAGTGGTCCTCCAGGAACAGGAAAAACACTAATTGCTAAAGCAATAGCTGGAGAAGCAAATGTCCCTTTCTTATATATGAATGCAAGTAATTTTATTGAGTTATATGCAGGAGTAGGAGCCAAAAGAGTTCGGAGTCTGTTTCAAAAAGCTAAACAATATTCCCCTTGCATAATTTTTATAGATGAAATAGATTCGATAGGATGTAGCAGAGATAACTGTAATAATTCAAACTCAGAAGATATACAAACCTTAAATGCATTGCTACAAGAAATGGATGGGTTCAACGAAAGAGAAAACGTCTTTGTCATTGCTGCTACGAATAGATTAGATAAACTTGATGAAGCTCTTACGAGGGCTGGTAGATTTGACAGACAAATTGAAATAAATCCACCTAAAAATTGGGAAATAAGAAAGAAAATATTTGAATATTATTTAAAAAACTTAAAAACAGCAAAAGATATTAATCTCGAATATATATCTAAACAAATATCCGGGGCTACTGGAGCTGATATAGCAGCAATATGCAATGAGGCTGGAATCATTGCATTAATGAATAATAAAAATAATATTGATACAAATTGCCTTGAAGAAGCTATTGACAAAAAAATTTTTAAAGGAAACCGAACAAAAATCAATGCATACACTATAGACAAAGAAATAATTGCATATCATGAAGCAGGACATGCTGTAATGACATATTTTTTTAACAAACCTATTTCAAGAGTCAGTATTGTTAATACAACATCAGGAGTTGGTGGATTTGTAATGCAATCTGATAAAGAATCAATGTTTATGACAAAAAAAGAATTAGAAGAACAAATTTTAATTGCTTATGCTGGTCGTGTTTCAGAGCAAATTAAATTCGGAGATGTTACAACAGGAGCCGCAAATGATATTACTCAAGCGACTTCAATAATGGTTAATTATATAGAAAAATATGGTTTTGATGAAAGTTTTGGATTACTTGATATGCAAATATTGAATAAAAATATGACTGTGAGTGAAGAAACTCTCACAAAAAGATTGTCTGTAATGTCTCAAAAAATGTATGCAAAAAGTCATGATATATTACTGGATAATTATAATAAAGTTGAAATTCTAGCGAATAAATTAATGGAAGCAGAAACTCTTAATGGCATAGAAATTAAAGATATATTAGAGAATAAAAATTAATTTCATCATAAAATCTAAAAACAACGGAGGCTAAAAATCTATATGAGTATTTATTGTCCCATTCTGGAAGAAAAAGTAACATACCTACAATGTCAAGATTGCGAAGATAAGATTTGCAAAAAGCAAAAGAACAAAACTGACAAAAAGGACCATTAAACAAAATATTTTATAAATACTTTTTTTTAGGCTAATTTTTTAGCCTTTTTTTTATTTGAGCATTTGATTCACATACTATTAATAAAAGACGAGGAGAAAAACAAATGCAAACTTCCGAATTAAGGCTAAAACAATTGCTTTTATTAAAAGAAAATGATATGCTTGATGAGAATTCAAAAATCGAATTAGAAAAAATGAATAAAGATATACTGTTTAAAAAATATAATGTATCAGAGTATTCAACAGGATATTATTGTACAATCGAGAAAAAACGTATTCATAAAAGAACATGTAAAGCTATGTATGATTATCTATGCGCTCAGGAAAAATTAAAACCAACATTAAAGCAAGTTTTTTTAGAAGCAAAAAATAAAGCAACGCAAAGGGCTTCATCATCTGTAAAGTTAAGTACAATTACTGAATATGATAAAGCTTTCAATATTTATTTAAAACCATATGAAAATATGAATGTTCAAGATTTTAATGATATAAAAATACTGAATATTTTACAAGATATAGTTTTAAATAAAGGAAGTCTTTCAAAATCACAGTATAATAAAATTATTGATGTGTTTAAATTGATATTTCGATATGCGTATAGGTTGGATGTAAAATACGTAAATTTTGATATTGATGTTGTTTTAAAAAGAATCGACAAAAGAGATTTTGTTAGGTCTTCAAAAACGAAAAATGTTGATGATTTAGTATTTACAGAGCTAGAATTACATAATATTTCCGAATATTGTAAAGAACACATTGATGATAAAAATTTACTAATTGCGTTAATGATTGGAACTGGAATAAGACCAGGGGAAGCAGTCGCATTACATTCTGATTCTATATTCAATAACATTATTTCGATTACCCGGTGTGAACTTTCATATGTGATTTTCGATGAAAACAATAAGCAAAAAGTTATTTATGAAATACAGGACGGAACAAAAACAGAATGTGGATATAGAAACGTTGCTGTATTTAGAAATCAATGGGCTCTTGTAAAACTTTCAGAAAACAAAAAAGGATATTTAACTCCAGGGATTAACACTAAAGCATTGACTGACAGATTATATCGAATATGTAAAAAATTGCAAATCAAACCTAAGAGTACAAATAAAATTCGAAAGAGTGTAGCCACATTGCTTTCGGAAATAGGATTAAGTGAATCTGATATAATTAATCAATTAGGACATGCTGACATTAAAGTAACTAAGAAAAATTATATAAAGAATAGAATCCCTTGCGAAGAACGATTAAGCAGAATTCTTAAATTATCGAGTGGTACAAATGGTACAACGGCAAAAATCGCAGAATACCTGTAAAATAGCAATTTCTAAGAATCATATTTGGATTCGATTCCCCTACGAGCTATTTATAAACCGTTTTTTATGCTATTGAAGTTTTATGATTTCAATAGCTTTTTTTGTCTATTTAAATACCCTGTAAGATTTCAGTATCCTGCAGGGTATGTTTTTATTATTTGATTTTCTCTGCAATCTTTTCATAAACAGGGACATTAACACCATACTCATGTCCGAGGCGTACAACCTCATGTATAAGGCTGTCGGCTTCACTTTGTCTTCCGGCACAGATGTCTTTCTGCATGGAAGAGGTGTAGCTGTTTTCAAGATTTTTTATTATTTCAAGGTTGATGTCAACAATATCTTCAGGAATGTCTATTTCCATTCCGGCAGCCAGATTGACCAGTTCCTCTACGCATTTTATATACATATCTCTTGCCTGGGAAGCGTGTTTGAATGCGAGAGCGGTTACGTTGCAGTAAGTTCCTACAGCAGCCATCGGAGATACCATTGTAAACTTCTTGAAAGTATCCCGCTTTATATTGTCTGAATAAATAGGAGTGATTCCACTTTTGGCAAGGTCAGATGCAACTTCAAGAAGTCTTTGGTCTTTCAGGTTACCGTCCAAAAATCCATATACAATTTTGAAAATATCGCTGCTAAGATGAATAAAACCTGGTTCTGTAACGGATGCGGCAATGTATATACAGCCTGCCAAAACTGTTAAATCAGGAAATTCTTTGGATATTTTTTCATTAATACCATATCCGTTAAGCAATGGAATGATTACGGTGTTCTTGACCGCACAGCTTTTTATAATCGGATATGTTGATTCAAGGGAATAACCCTTGACACATAAAAAGATAACATCAGGATTGTCGTCATATTCTTCAGCACTTACGGTATTAATTTTAGCATTAAATTCATTACGGCCTTTTGATACAAAAAGCCCGTATTCACTAATTTCTTCTAACTGTCTGCCTCTTGCGATGAGTGTTACTTCTTTTTCGGCTTTTGTAAGATAAGCAGCAATGCTTCCTCCTATCGCACCGCCACCGATTACCAGATATTTCATAGTAAAATCCACCTTTTTTGATTATGTGCAATAAGTATATAATCATATAAATTATTTTTCAATAAGGTTGAAATAATAATTGAAAAAAAGTATAATTAAACAAGCAGATATAAAGGAGCGGCGGTTATGGTAAAACACATTATTTTATGGACATTGAAAGATGAATTTTCCACAGACGAAAAAGATAAAATAAAGCTTGGTATTAAAGAAGGACTGGAATCGCTGACAGGCAGAATTCCCGGACTTGTTGACATTAAGGTGAATATATCGGGGCTTGAAAGTTCTACAGTGGATCTTATGCTTGATTCTACATTTGAAGATGAAGCAGCACTGAAAGCATATTCCGTTAATCCGGCACACGTTGAAGTGGCAGATACAAAAGTAAGACCGTTTACGGCATCGAGGGCATGCCTTGATTATGAAATATAAGGAAATATACAATGTTAAGATTTTTAAAAAAAGTGACGCAGAGGGAACTTGAAGACATTAATGAACAGTTAAGACTTAATGCTTCCAATAATTACAGGGATGCTACGCTTGATAATCTTAAGGAACTTGAGACAAAGTATCGTGAATTATCGGAAAAAGGCAGGCTGAATAAGGAACAGAGCGAGCATTACGGTAAAATGATAGATGACTACAAAGCAGAGTTTAAGGGTTTTACCCACAAGGAACAGAAAGCAGGATGGTAAGATATGGAAGCCAAAGTAAAAAGAACGACCGACAATGTTGAGAACTTGATTAAAGAATTGGAAAAACAATATGTCGGTAATAAACCTGACAAGAAAGAAATCAAACCATCAAAATATGATGAAGGAACGGGAACTTTTTATGTAGACGAAGAACTTGCAAAAACCAAGATGGAAAAGAAAAAGATTCCGGAGACTGTAAAAAAAGAAGAAAAGGACTTAAGCATTGATGATATGCTTAAGCTGTTTGTTAAGGAAGACGATGAAAAGAAGCCGGTTAAAAAAGGTATTTCTTTTAATATTGATACAGACAATTCAAAATGGCATAGTTAAAAAGTGTTCCGGCCGGAATACTTTTTTCTTGCTAAAATAAGAAAATTGTAGTATCTTCTTAGTAAGGGATTTTTGCATATGTCATATGCATTCCCGGTTCATTCCTGTTTCAGGAAAGATTCCATTTTAAGAGATTGTATTTTTTTATAGGGAGGGATGTTTATTGGCCTGATTTAATAAAATAATATATTGACAAAGGTATTTTATTGGTTTATATTAATATCAACACGAACTAATGTTCGTATATTGAGAAGGAGATTGTTATGGCTAAAGAAGATAAATTAAGAGCATTGGATGCGGCACTTTCAAGTATTGAACGCAGTTTTGGCAAGGGAGCGGTTATGAAGCTCGGAGATCCTGCTGCGGCTATGAATGTAGAGACAGTACCTACGGGTTCATTGAGTCTTGATATTGCACTTGGTATGGGCGGAGTCCCTAAGGGAAGGATAGTTGAAATATACGGACCCGAATCAAGCGGTAAGACAACGGTTGCACTGCATATGGTTGCAGAAGTCCAGAAGAGAGGCGGAATCGCAGGGTTTATCGATGCAGAGCACGCCCTTGATCCTGTATACGCAAGGAATATAGGTGTTAATATTGATGAATTATATATTTCACAGCCGGATAACGGTGAACAGGCACTTGAGATAACGGAGACACTTGTGCGTTCAGGTGCTGTGGACATTATCATTGTGGATTCCGTTGCCGCTCTTGTGCCTAAGGCAGAGATAGACGGGGATATGGGCGATTCACATGTAGGATTACAGGCAAGACTTATGTCACAGGCTCTCAGAAAGCTCACTGCTGTTATCAGTAAAACAAACTGCATTGTAATTTTTATTAACCAGCTCAGAGAGAAAGTCGGGGTCATGTTTGGTAATCCTGAGACAACAACAGGTGGCAGGGCACTTAAGTTTTATTCTTCAATAAGAATGGATGTAAGAAGAATCGAATCACTTAAGGCTAATGGTGAAGTTGTAGGTAACAGAACAAGAGTCAAGGTTGTTAAGAATAAGATTGCACCTCCGTTCAGAGAAGCAGAATTTGATATTATGTTTGGCAAAGGAATCTCAAGAGAAGGAGATATACTTGATCTTAGTGTGACAAGCAATGTTGTTCAGAAGAGCGGTGCATGGTTCGCTTATAACGGAGATAAGATAGGACAGGGAAGAGAGAATGCCAAGATATATCTGTCAGAGCATCCGGATATTATGGAAGAAATCGAACAGAAGGTAAGGGAACACTTTGCTGTTGATGTATCACATGAAGATGAGACTGTAACTACTGAAGAATAACAGGTAATGATATATGACAGTTAAGGAAGTAGTACCTATTAATTCCAGAAAGTTTAAGGTTATCTTTGAAGAAAACTATAGTATACCTTTATATAAGACTGAGATAAGAAGATATAATATAGAAGCAGGCAGAGAACTTGAAGATTCTGATATGAATGAGATTCATAAGACACTTATTTCAAGAATAAAGAACAGAATACTGTATCTTTTAGAAGATTCGGATAAATCAATTCATACCATAAAGTCCAAGATGAGATTTGCAGGATATCCGGATGATATAGTGGATGAGGTAACAGAACTTTTCACAGAATACGGATATCTTGATGATAAGAGATATGCCAGAAATTATATTTCGTCTATGAGTGTCTATATGAAGAAAAGCAAAAAGGCAATAATAACAGGTCTATATTCCAAAGGAATCAGCCGTGAGATTATAGATGAAGTAATAGAAGAATATGAATTTGGCGATAGGGAACTTATACTTGATACATTGAGAAAAAAAGGCTATACACAGGAAAGCCTTGCAGAAATTGATTTTTCTGTAAAGAAGTCTTTAATTTCAATGCTGCTTAGAAGAGGCTTTGAATATGAGGAAATATGTAGCATTTTTAAGTATATGTCTTAGAAAACAGAACGAAAATTGTCGAAATTGCACTATAGATACACTTGTTTTTACTTGACACATTTATTAAAAAAGTATAAAATTATCCTTGTTGTAGTTTAGTATTACAATGAAAACTAAATAAGGAGGTGCTCCTGTGCAGGTATATATTATTATTGCTTGTGTCGTAACATTGGTTGTCGCAGCTCCGGTTACATGGCTTATAAGCACTACATACCATAAGAAGGTTACCGATAAGAAAATCGGAAGTGCAGAGGCTAAGGCCAGAGAGATAATTGATGAAGCACTTAAGACAGCAGAGACGAAGAAGAAAGAAATGCTTCTTGAAGCGAAGGAAGAGTCTATTAAGGCTAAGAATGAGCTTGACAGGGAAATAAGAGAACGTCGTAACGAAGTACAGAAATATGAACGTCGTGTTCTTTCCAAAGAAGAGACTCTTGACAAGAAGTTAGAAGCTGTTGAGAAGCGAGATAATGGTTTGAATCGCAAAGAAGAAGAGTTGAACCATAAGAAGCAGGAAGTAGAAGCACTTAGTGCTAAGCGCGTGCAGGAACTTGAAAGAATCTCAGGATTAACCTCCATTCAGGCAAAAGAATATCTTTTAAAAACTGTAGAAGAAGAAGTAAAACATGAGACCGCAGTTATGGTCAAAGAAATGGAAAGCAGAGCCAAGGAAGAGGCAGATAAGAAAGCAAAGGATTACATTGTAAGTGCAATCCAGAGATGCGCAGCCGACCATGTGGCAGAAGCTACTATTTCAGTGGTACAGCTTCCTAATGATGAAATGAAAGGTAGAATTATCGGTAGAGAGGGACGTAATATTAGAACTCTTGAGACTATGACAGGTGTTGATTTAATTATAGATGATACACCGGAAGCCGTTATTTTATCTGCATTTGATCCTGTAAGAAGGGAAGTCGCCAGAATTGCACTTGAAAAATTAATTATTGACGGACGTATACATCCGGCAAGAATTGAAGAAATGGTTGAAAAAGCTCAGAAAGAAGTTGAAATAATGATAAGAGAAGAGGGTGAAGCCGCTGCTCTTGAAACGGGAGTTCATGGTGTACACCCAGAACTTATTAAACTTCTTGGAAGAATGAAATTCAGAACAAGCTATGGACAGAATGCACTCAGACATTCTGTAGAAGTTTCGTTGCTTTGTGGATTGCTGGCATCGGAAATTGGCCTTGATGTCAGATTAGCAAAGAGAGCGGGTCTGCTACATGATATTGGTAAATCAATTGATCATGAGACAGAAGGCTCGCATGTTCAGATTGGCGCTGATTTATGCAGAAAATATAAAGAATCAGAACTTATAGTTAATGCTGTTGAGGCTCATCATGGTGATATTGAGCCACAGAGCCTTATTGCGTGCATTGTGCAGGCAGCTGATGCTATTTCTGCGGCAAGACCAGGGGCCAGAAGAGAAACAATTGAAACATACACCAACCGTTTAAAACAGTTAGAAGATATAACCAATGAATTCAAAGGCGTTGATAAGTCATTTGCTATTCAGGCAGGACGTGAGATTCGAATCATGGTAGTTCCGGAGCTTATAAGTGATGCTGATATGGTATTGCTCGCAAGGGATATTTCTAAGAAGATAGAAGAAGAACTTGCATATCCGGGTCAGATTAAGGTTAATGTAATCAGAGAGTCACGAGTAACAGATTACGCCAAGTAATTGGTGCTTTAATCAATTAAAAACCTAAAACCCCAAATCTTTTGAATTAAATTCATTTGGTCTTGGGGTTTTATTTTTGTTTGAACTAAAATAAAAAAGGGTATGATTATAAAAAACATATAAGAGGATAATATGAGTAAAGTAAAGAAAGAACCCGGATATGCCGGACTAATATTAATTTATGGTTTAATTTTAATATTAAGAATGTTGCATATAGCTTCATTGGATAAATTATTTAATAAGAAATACAGATTTTATTTTCTATATGTACCTGTAGGATTTATTTTGTACTATACATTTTTTTTCCCATTTATGCATGTACAGGTAGTTGGACAGGAAGGACTGGATTTACTTAGAACAATTTTTCTGACATTTCTTTCAATATATATACTCTGGTTTACAATATCGGCACTGTCCACAATATATTTCATGGTGGAGCCAAAACTTACCCGTTATGCAGAGAATATGTTCAAGGAATGTGAGCTGTACATTAATAAAAAAACTACCGCAAGAAAGATTGTTATAAGATTAAGAAATCTTGTGGACGGTTTTTATATTCCCTTTGGAATTGCTTCTATAACCATAGGAATAGGTTTATTTATTTTTTACCAGACATTGACATACAGTTTTAAGACAATAGAAGGCGCGTTTCATAATTTTGTTGCTCTTCAGTTTATATGTGCGGGAATATGCTGGATGATAAGAAGAGAATATGGCAACGAGGAGCATAGGAAGAAAACAAAACAAGAGAAAAAACAAGAAGAAAAAGAAGACCATTTTTATGACGAGTGGGAGAAAAAATGCTACGAAAACAGATTTTATGGTAATTTCGGAACAGATGATAATGAATATTATTCATTCTGGAAGGAATCGGCGGAAGATGTTAATGAGAAACAGGATAGAGGCCGTCATATTAATATAGCATCAGGATATTTCAAGGGATGCAGAAACCTTGAAGAAATTAAGAGGAAATATAAGACTCTTGCAAAAAGACTTCATCCTGATGCGGGTGGTAATGATGAAGATTTTTCAAGGCTTAACAGCGAATATGATGCAGCGGTAAAAGCCTGGGAAATGGGATGATTTTACAGGTTTTTAACCTTGCAAGAGGTAATATCTTGTGATATATTCATTCTTTGGGATTAAAATTGATTAAAAATTAGGAGAATCAATATGGAAAATACAAATTCGCCGATGTTATCTCCGGCAGAAGTTTTTAAAGCAAATGTACAGCTTGAAATAAACAGGACGAAAATGCCTGTGGCAAAAATGATATTTCTCGGAATTTTTGCGGGAATGTTTATAGCTCTCGGTGCAGAAGGAAGCAGCGTTGCGATGCACAACATAGCGAATGTGGGAATGGCTAGAACAATCGCAGGAAGCATATTCCCTATAGGACTCATGCTTATTGTACTCCTCGGAGGAGAACTGTTTACGGGGGACTGTCTGCTGATTATGGGCGTTCTTGATAAAAAGATTAAAGTACTCTCAATGATAAGAATACTGATTATCGTATTTATCAGCAATCTTATCGGGGCAGTTCTTATAGCATATCTTGTATTCCTTAGCGGACAATTTGGCTATAGTAATAATTTGCTGGGAGCTTTTACAATAAAAGTTGCCATGGGAAAAATTGACCTTGGATTTACAAAAGCATTTACGTCAGGAATATTATGTAATATATTTGTCTGCGGTGCTGTGCTTATGGCTACTGCAGCGAAAGATGTTACAGGCAAGATTTTTGCCTGCTTCTTCCCAATACTTGTATTTGTTGTCAGTGGATTTGAACACTGTGTAGCAAATATGTATTACATACCGGCAGGAATAATTGCATCAGGCAATGAAGCTTATAAGGCAAAGGCAATGGAAGCATACGGTTATACGGCAGAACAGCTTTCGGGACTTAACTGGAAGAGTTTTTTTATAAATAGTTCAATACCTGTTACTCTCGGCAATATTGTGGGTGGAATGGTATGCATTGGTCTGCTTTTCTGGCTGATATATGGAAAAAAATATGATAAATCTGTTAAAAACTTGACCTCGGACTGATTTTTTATTATAGTATGTAAAGATATAAATTTGGAGGTATATGATGAGTCAGGAAAAAGTAGATAAGAGAAAACAGAGCAAGGGTGAGGCTTTACATTTTGCTCATAAGAAGGTTGTAATGCTTTCATGGATTATCGTTCTTCTTGTTGTAGTTGCGGTAGCACTTAGTATTACTTTTAACAAACTTGGATATGGAAAGGGACACAATAACGGATATGATGCCGGATATGCGTCAGGCGAGTACAAAGGATATCTTGAAGGATATTCAGCAGCATCATCTAAGTTTGACAGCAACAATTCCACAACATCGGAGACAACAACAGCTTCAGAGTCTGAAACAACATCAGCTGGTGAAGGAGAATCTAAATAACAGATTTACATTCAAAGAGGATTGAAATTTACCAATCCTCTTTTCTTATTGATTTTTACAGGCTAAAAGGTTAAAATAAACTCTGCATAATATACTTTAATGGGAGAAAAAAATGAAATTATTATTTATTTCATTGGGCTGTGATAAGAATCTCGTAGATTCAGAGATGATGATGGGTCTTTTGCATGACAGAGGTTATGAATTTACAGACAATGAAGAAGAAGCAGATATTATTGTAATCAATACATGCGGTTTTATAAATGACGCAAAGGAAGAGAGCATTAATACCATTCTTGAAATGGCAAAATATAAAGAAAAGAATCTGAAGGCTCTTATAGTAGCGGGATGCCTTGTAGAGAGATATAAAAATGAAATATTACAGGAACTTCCGGAAATAGATGCAATTGTTGGAACAACGGCATTTGATAAAATCTGTGATGTCGTTGATGATGTGCTGGCAGATAAGAAACATAATGAACTTGAAAGCATTAACAAGATGTGCAGACCGGATGTCAAGAGAATTATTACGACCGGAGGATATTATTCATATCTTAAGATAGCAGAAGGCTGTGACAAGCACTGCACCTATTGCAGTATTCCAATGATAAGAGGTGCATATAGAAGTGTTCCTATGGATGAACTTGTTAAGGAAGCAGAGTATCTGGCAGACAACGGAGTTAAGGAACTTATAATAGTTGCACAGGAGATAACCGTATATGGTAAAGATTTATACGGAGAAAAGAAATTGCCGGAATTGCTGCACAGACTTTGTAAAATTCCGGGAATACAGTGGATTAGACTTTTATATTGTTATCCGGAAGAAATAACAGATGAACTTATAGAGACTATAAGAACCGAAAAAAAGATATGTCATTATATTGATATGCCTATACAGCATGCGTCAGATAAGATTCTTAAGGCAATGGGACGAAGAACCAATAATGCCGAACTAAGGAATATTATCTCAAAATTGCGGAAAGAAATTCCTGACATCTGTCTTAGAACGACTCTTATAACAGGTTTTCCGGGTGAGACAGAAGAAGATCATCATATTTTACTTGATTTTATAGATGAGATGGAATTTGACAGACTTGGGGTATTTACTTACTCACCGGAAGAAGATACTAAGGCTGCATCTCTTGATAATCAGGTAGATGAGGAAGTGAAACTTTGCAGAAAAGACGAGATAATGGAACTTCAGCAGGAAATATCCATGGATAAGTCAGAAAGACTTGTTGGAAAAGAATTTGAAGTAATTATAGAAGGAAAAGCAAGTGATGAAGATGTTTATGTCGGACGATCTTACATGGATGCACCATCGGTAGACGGCTATGTATTCATTAACAGCGAAGAAGAACTTATGAGTGGCGATTTTGCAAAAGTCAGGATAGTTAAAGCCATGGAATATGATTTGATAGGAGAATTGATATGAATTTACCAAATAAATTAACTTTATTCAGAATTATTCTTATACCGTTTTTTGTGTTTTTTCTCTTCACGGAATGTGTGGGAGAAGCAGGAAAATATATTGCGTTAGGCATATTTGCAGTAGCAAGCCTGACAGACCTTCTTGACGGAAAAATTGCAAGAAAGTATAATCTTGTAACCAACTTCGGCAAGTTTATGGATCCTATTGCGGACAAACTTCTTGTATCAAGTGCACTTATATCCTTTGTTGGACTTAACAGACTTAAGGCCTGGATTGTAATAATACTGATTGCCAGAGAGTTTATTATAAGTGGATTCAGACTTGTTGCAAGCGATTCAGGAATTGTCCTGGCCGCCAGCTGGTGGGGCAAATTCAAAACAGCATTCCAGATGATTATGTGTATTTTACTTATTATCAATATACAGAATAATGTTTTTACGGTAATTAATAATGTATTCATATATATTTCGCTGGCATTATCGGTAATATCCCTTGCCGATTACCTTATAAAGAACAGGAAAGTAATTTCCGATATGTAAAGGAATTTAAAAATGAAAGCAGAGCTTATTTCAGTGGGAACAGAGATCCTGCTTGGGAATATTGTAAATACTAATGCTGCGTACCTGTCAAAGCAGTGTGCAATCCTGGGAATAAATGTATATGCCCAATCTGTTGTAGGTGATAATGATAAAAGACTTGGAATGCTTTTCAGAGATGCAATGAGCCGTTCTGATGTTGTCATACTTACAGGAGGTCTTGGACCTACCGAAGATGATTTAACTAAAGAAACAGTATGTGAATGTATGGATGTTCCGCTTGTAAGGGATGTTAAAGCAGAAGAGAATATGATAAATATTCTTAAAGGTTTATCTTATACACCAAGCCATAACAATTATAAGCAGGCATTAGTTCCGAAGGACAGCATAATTTTATATAATCATAACGGAACAGCACCCGGTGCAATCATTGAGAAAAACGGTTTTACCGCAATTCTTTTACCCGGGCCTCCTATTGAGATGACTGCAATGTTTGAAGAGTATGTAATACCATATCTTAGAAGTAAAACCAATGATGTTCTGTATTCATATACAATAAAGGAATGCGGAATAGGAGAAAGTCTTTTAGAGACCATGCTTCTTGATATAATAGATAATCAAACTAATCCTACAGTAGCCACATACGCCAAGACATCCTGCAGCGAAGTGAGAATAACAGCCAAAGCTGACAGTTTTGAAAAGGCACAGAATCTTGTAAAGCCGATTGCAGAAGAGGTAATTAAAAGACTTGGCGATAATGTTTATTCTACGGATGAAAAAGAAAATATTGAAGACGCCCTTGTAAGACTTCTCAGAAAGAATAATCTTACAATATCTGTTGCAGAGTCCTGCACAGGCGGACTTACATGTTCTAAAATAGTAAATGTTGGAGGAGCATCAGAGGTATTTAAGTACGGCTTCATAACCTATGCCAATGAGGCAAAAATGAAGCTCCTCGGCGTCAGTAAAGATACGCTTGAAGAATATACGGCTGTAAGTGAAAAAACAGCAAGAGAAATGGCATGCGGCGCTATAAAAGAATCAGGTGCAGATGTTGCCGTATCAATTACCGGATACGCAGGTCCTTATGACAGTGAAGATGAACCTAAAGGACTTGTTTTTATAGGATGTACCAATGGAAAGGATACTTTTTGCAGACAGTTCAGATTCAATGGGAACAGACAAAAAATAAGAGAAAGTGCATCCGTTATGGCACTTAATATGGCAAGACTGATGATTATACAATACGAAATGGAGAATTAAAAATGGAAAAGAAACCTTTTGTAACAAAAGAACAAGTTGAAGAAATCGTAAAAAAATATCCCACACCTTTTCACATTTATGATGAAAAAGGAATAAGGGAAAATGCAAGAAAAGTTAAAGAAGCATTTGCATGGAATCCCGGCTTTAGGGAATATTTTGCCGTAAAAGCAACCCCAAATCCATTCCTTATCAATATTTTAAGAGAATACGGATGTGGAACAGACTGCTCATCAAAAACAGAACTTATGCTCTCAAAAGCAATCGGATGTAAAGGTGAGGAGATAATGTTTTCATCTAACGATACACCTCCTGAAGAATTTGTATATGCCAATAAGCTTGGCGCAATAATTAATCTTGACGATTTTACACATATTGATGTGATTGATAAACTTATAGGAATACCTGAGACAATAAGCTGCAGATTTAATCCGGGCGGACTGTTCTCAATAGCTAATTCAATTATGGATAATCCGGGTGATGCAAAATATGGATTTACCAAGGAACAGCTTATAGAGGGTTTCAAAATTCTCAAGGCAAAGGGAGCTAAGAATTTTGGTATTCATTCTTTCCTTGCAAGTAATACGGTAACGAATGATTATTATCCTTCACTTGCAAAAATATTATTTGAACTTGCTGTAGAAATCAAAAATAAGACAGGCTGCCATATTAAATTCATCAATCTCTCAGGCGGTGTGGGAATCCCTTACAATCCTGACGGAACACCTAATGATATCCTTGCAATAGGCGAAGGTGTGCACAAAGTATACGATGAAGTTCTTGTTCCAAACGGAATGGGAGATGTTGCAATCTATACCGAAATGGGACGTTTTATGATGGGTCCTTATGGCGGACTTGTAACAAGAGTCGGTAATATGAAACACACATATAAGGAATATATTGGAACAGATGCATGTGCCGTTAATCTTATGAGACCTGCAATGTATGGTGCGTATCATCATATCACGGTTCTTGGCAAGGAGAACGAGCCATGCGACCATAAGTATGATGTAACAGGTTCATTATGCGAAAACAATGATAAGTTTGCTATAGACAGAATGTTGCCTGAAATCGAGATAGGAGATTATCTTTTTATCCATGATACAGGAGCTCACGGTTTTTCTATGGGCTATAATTATAATGGTAAACTCCGTTCGGCTGAATTACTCCTTAAAGAAAACGGTGAAGTCCAGATGATAAGAAGGGCAGAGACACCTGAGGATTATTTCAGAACATTTGACTGCTTTGATTTTTACAAAGAAGTAACAAAATAATAAATCGGGAGAATTGATATGGCTGATTTAACAACCGCCGTAGGTGAATTATTAAAAAAGAAAAATACAGAAGAAAACCTTCACATATATGTAGAGGGATTATCTTCCCTGTATAAAAGAATGGCTGAGCTTAGACTTGCAATGAATTATTATACCTTTGCAGAGATTTATTCGGATTTTGATTTTGCAAAAAAGACAGCAGTTGACCCTTATATTAATGAAATCCAACAGATTATTAATGATGTGATACTTCTTGATACTCTTTCTTTGGATGCAGTTGACAGGATAGATGCTTTAAGAAACCGCATAATTGCAAAAATGGAGATACTTACGGCATATACGGATATTTTCCAGATATATGAGTATGTTTTGAACAGAGTGGAATACAGATTTTCAGAATCCGAATTTGGCGATGAATATTATAACGACAGGTTTGAAAAAGATATATATCGTTATATAACAGGTGATAAAGATAATACCGTTATTAATATGAAATTGTCCCAGATAGTAGGACAGGTGCCAATGCGTTTGTCAAAAAATAAATTTTATGATATGTTAAAGGATTCGTTTTCTATATATAAGGGCAGCGAAAAGCAGAGCGTTAATGATTTTGCTTATATGATAAGAACTGCCGGAACACTTTATAAACCTCAAGATTTTGAAGAAGAATTTCCTGAATTAAAGAAATGCCATAATAATCTCAAAGGAATAGAAATATCCGAAATTACGGAAGAACAGTATAAGAACTTCAAAAAGGAACTTGACAGGGCATCCGCATTAATTGAAGAATATTCGGATTTTTATGTTATGCTTACAGAGGTTATTAATGACGTATATTCTGTAGAACTTAATTTTTTTGCATTGACGGATGCCATAGAAACAGATAAACTAAAAAGTATTATAAGTGATGCTTATTATATTATAGAAGGACATGATATAGAAAGAGAACCTGTTTCTTCAAAGTTTGTTGAATTTGAAGGACTCCAGGAAAAAATAATGACAAGGCTTTTTAATCCTGAAAGTGCCCTTGATGAAATTATTGACATTAATAGTGACTGCATTAAGGGAACGGATTACGAGGAAGCTCTCAGACGTCTTGTTATTACATCAAGACTTCAGTCAGCCAGTACATTTGCATCACTTAATGACAATACAGACAAGGATGAGGCGGATGATGCCTTTATTGAAGATACTGTTAATGGACTTGTAGAAGAGTTTGCTTCTCTTTTTGAAGGTATGGACAGATATTCAAGACGTGCGGTTATGGCAATTGTAATAGCCAATCTTCCTGTTTTCTTCAATAATATGGATGAATTTAAGAAGTATGTCCATGTTGCACTTTCACAGTGTACCGATTCCGCCGAAAGACAGGCATGTATGACAATTATTAACTCAATGTTTATTAATGGGTAAATGTATGAAATTTATTGATGGACTTTATTTTGGACCCAAAGCGGAACATAACAAAAAAGAACTTGTCAGAAAACTCAAAAAAGAAAAATATCTTCCGGGACTGTGGCTTATAACATTACCGCATAACGAGGGAAATATTCTTGATATGGTGGAGGCATATACACTCCCTTATCAGGGTGGACTTAAGGATAACCTTACTGTTGCGGGAATAGCTTACGGAAGAGATGAAGCGTTAGAACTTGTTCGTCAGATAGTTGATGATACATATAATAAATTAGGAACTGTAGATATTATAAAATATCTGGGACTGGAGTAAATGAAGGTACTGTTAATACTTCTAACAATTTTAAAAGTTATAGGAATTATTATTGCAGCTATAGCTGCTCTTGTTCTTATTCTTCTGGCACTTGTTTTGTTTGTACCTGTAAGGTACAGTGCAAAAGCGTCTTATGACCGTAAGCCCGATATATCGGTAAGAATAAGCTATCTTTTACATATTCTGAGTGTGCGTTTTGATCTTCATGATGGCAATAACGAGTTCATCATAAAAATTTTCGGACACAGGATTGGTAACAGGAAAAAGAAAAAGAGACGGCATAAAGTCCATAAGAAAAAGACAGCAGGCAGTGTTGCGGATAATGAAGTTTCCGTAAAACCTGTGCAGGAAAAAGAAACTTCTGATTATGTTTATGAAGATGATGAGTTTTCCGGACCGGAAACTTCCTATAAACCGGAAACTGACAATGTCAGACCGAAGAAAAATAAAAAAAATGTTTTCAAAAACATAAAATACAAGTATAATAATATCCGTGGGAAGCTTGGAAGAATCTCACAGGAAATTAATGACGAGACTAACAGAAAAGCACTTAAGATTATCACTGAGAGTCTCGGAAAGGCATTAAAGCATATAAAGCCTAAAAAGCATTATGTCAATATTATATTCGGAACCGGAGATCCATGTTCTACCGGAGAGATTCTCGGACTTATATATTCTTTTGCTTTTTTATCGGGAATCAATATAGAAGCCATTCCGGATTTTGAAGATAAGATTTTTAAGGCAGACTCTTATTTTAAGGGCAGAATAAGAATATTTACGCTGGGAATAATATTGCTTAAGGCATATCGTAATGATGATTTAAAGAAAGTAATTCACAAGTTTACTAATTAAGGTAACCGGGAGGGTACAAAATGGCAGAAAACAAATTTGATACAACAGTAGCATCTTTATTCAAGGGAATGGACGGTTTTTTATCAGCCAAGACGGTTGTTGGAGAACCTGTTACAGTTAATGACACAATTATTTTACCGTTAGTTGATGTTTCTTTCGGTGTTGCGGCAGGTGCCGGAAATGGTGCCGATAAGAATAAGGCAGCAGGCGGAATGGGTGGAAAGATGAGTCCAAGTGCGGTACTTGTTATTCATGACGGAATAACAAGGCTTGTGAATGTAAAGAATCAGGATACCGTAAGTAAAATCATTGATATGGTGCCTGATATAATAGAAAAATTCAGAAAAAAAGATGACAAAGACCCTGATGTAGAAAAAGCAGTGGATGAAGCTATGGGCAAGTAATACTGTTATATGGGATTTTATGAACCGTAAATGAATGTTTACGGTTCTTTTTATATATATATAAATAAAGAAATATATGTAGGGTAGTATGAAACGTGTAACCGGTTTTGCATTGTTTTGCGTTGCAATAGGGATAATTGTGAGCTTTTTTATTCCAAACAGATTCTGGGAGATTGTGGTTATAATCGGATTAATGGTTATTGGATACAATATGTTTACAAGTGGATATAAGTGCAGGAAATAATATGGTATTATGGCAACAAAAAAGCGCCCGTACTCAACGGACGCTTAAAGTCTGTCAATATTAAGCTCTTTCAACTAAGCCTGATCTTAAACAAGAAGTACATACATACATCTTTTTAGCCTGGCCATCACCAACCTTAACCTTTACAGATTTTACGTTTGCTTTCCACATTTTGTTTGATCTTCTGTGAGAATGGCTCACTGCGATACCAAAATGAGCACCTTTTTCGCAAATAGCACATTTAGCCATGTTTGCACCTCCTTAAAGATATTAAACCTAAACAGGCTCACAACAGAAGTTATAATAACAGAAAGAGAATATAATTGCAAGCATTAATTTATTTTTTAGTATATAAAAATTTTATTTTATTTTTTCTTAGATATAATGTATAATAAATTTGATTGTTGTGGAATTTTGATGTAATTAAATCCATGAATATATAGACTAGGAGGGTTTCATATGAAAGGACATGTTGATAATCAGTATGGTAACGTTGCAATAGACAGCCATGTTATTGCCAAGTATGCAGGAGCAACTGCAGTTGAATGTTTCGGTATTGTTGGAATGGCAGCGGTCAGTGTGAAGGATGGACTTGTGAAGTTATTAAAGAGAGAGAGCCTTACAAGAGGTATCAGCGTCAGCTTTGATGACAAGAATCGTCTTATAATAGATTTTCATGTAATCGTAGCTTACGGTGTTACAATATCTACAGTGGCAGATAATCTTGTCCATAATGTAAAATATAAAGTAGAAGAATATACCGGCCTTAAGGTTGGTAAGATTAATGTTTATGTTGAAGGCGTCAGAATCATTGATTAGTATGATTCTGAAGTAAGGAGGAAATTTAACGTGACAACAACCAGTATAGACGCCGGTATGGTTAAAGAAATTTTTCTTGCCGGTGCAGCTAATCTTGAAGCTAAGAAAGAATGGATTAACGATTTGAATGTTTTCCCTGTTCCTGACGGAGACACGGGTACTAATATGACACTTACAATTATGTCTGCATCAAAGGAGGTAAGCAATATAGAGACTCCTGACATGGAGAGCCTTGCTAAAGCAATATCAAGCGGTTCTTTAAGAGGTGCAAGAGGCAATTCAGGAGTTATCCTTTCCCAGTTATTAAGAGGTTTTACCAAGGTAATAAGGGAATATGATGCAATAGATTCCCGTGTGCTTTCTTTAGCTTTTGAAAAAGCGGTTGAGACAGCATATAAAGCAGTAATGAAGCCTAAAGAGGGAACTATTCTTACTGTTGCAAGAGGAATGTCTGAGAAGATGACAGAGCTTGCGCCAAAGATTTCTGATATTAAGAAACTGCTCGGCCTTGTAATCGAATATGGTGATGAGGTTCTTAACTATACACCAGAACTCCTTCCGGTACTTAAGCAGGCGGGGGTTGTTGACTCAGGCGGACAGGGTCTTATGCAGTTGATGAAGGGTGCGTATGACGCACTTATGGGCAAGAAGGTTGATTATTCCAATGTAATAAGTGAGAGCAGACCTGCTGCCGGAAAAGAGACAACTGCAGCCAAGGGAATAGAAGATGTAAATATCGAATTCGGATATTGTACCGAATTTATCGTTAATATTGAGAAAAAGTATGGCGAAAAAGAAGAGGCAGCATTTAAGGCATTTCTTGAATCAATCGGTAATTCCATAGTAATTGTCTCAGATGATGAGATGGTAAAGGTTCATGTCCATACCAATCATCCGGGACTTGCATTTGAGGAAGGACTTAAATATGGTTCGCTTTCAAGAATGAAAGTAGATAATATGCGTGAAGAACATGAAGAACGTCTTATAGCTAATGCCAGCAAAGTTGCCGGTGATAATAAAGAAACAGAACACAAAGAAGAAGCAGAAGAAGAAGAAGAAGAAATTGTCAATGAAAAATATGGTTTTATATCCGTATCCGCAGGTGACGGACTTACTGAGATATTTAAGTGTCTTGGAGTAAATTATGTCATTGAAGGCGGACAGACGATGAATCCAAGCACGGAAGATATGCTGAATGCCATTGAGAATGTCCATGCAGACAATATTTTTATACTTCCTAATAATTCTAATATTATTCTTGCTGCTAATCAGGCACAGAGTATTGTTGAAGATAAGAATGTAATAGTAGTACCTACCAAGACGGTACCACAGGGAATCTCTGCACTCCTTGCATATTCGGAGGAAGCAGCTCCTGAAGATAACTTCAATGCTATGTCAGAAGAAATTGCCCGCGTCAAGTCCGGCTCGGTTACTTATGCCGTAAGAGACACAGAAGTTGATGATAAGGTAATACGACAGGGTGATATAATGGGAATCGGCGATAAGACAATTCTTTCTGTGGGACAGAACATAAGCGAAGTTACAAAAGATCTCATAGATAATCTTATGGATGATGATTCTGAACTTATAAGCATATATTACGGAAATGATATAGAAGAAGCATCAGCAGAAGAACTTGCAAAACAGATTGAGGAAGCATATCCTGATGCGGATGTAGAGCTTAACTATGGCGGACAGCCAATATATTATTATATTGTATCAGTGGAATAATTTATATGAATATCAGGGAATTAAAGGGTATCGGTACCAGAACCGAAGAATTGTTCCAACATCTTGATGTATATACTACGAAGGATTTAATGGAATTATATCCAAGAGCGTATGATTCTTATGACGAACCTGTTAATATAGCGGCAATAAATGAATGCGGTATATATGCCGTATACGCGGCAGTAGACAGACCTCCCGAATTAAAACAGAACGGGAGATATAAGATACTTACCGTTATGGTCCGTGATGAGGCAGGAAGCATGCTCAGAATAACCTGGTTTAATATGCCGTTTTTAAGAAGCCGGTTAAGAAACGGATACAGATATATATTCAGAGGCAAGGTTGCTATAAAAGGCAGCCTTGTTTTTATGGAACAGCCTTCTATCTACACAGTGGATGAATATTACATAAGACAAAGTTCAATGCAGCCTGTATACCCGCTGACTGCGGGGCTTACCAATAATATGGTTATAAAAGCTGTGAAACAGTGTTTTGAAAGCGGTGGATATGAAGAATTCCTTCCTGAGTGGATACTTACAAAAAATGATCTTATAGATGAGAAAAAAGCACACTACGCAATACATTTCCCAAAGGACAGAAACGAACTTGCCAAAGCAAGAAAGAGAATAATTTTTGATGAGTTCTTTTTGTTTACCACCAATATAAGATGTGCAAAAAGTGCCAGGCTAAATGAGGACAACCTTTACAGGATAACCGAGAGCGGGGAAGCCTTACATGTTCTTAAAAACCTGCCGTACAGTCTTACAGGTGCCCAGAAAAAAGTATACAGCGAGATTTTAAATGATATGGGCAGTGATAAGACCATGAACAGACTTATACAGGGAGATGTCGGTTCGGGTAAGACAATACTTGCTTTTTTGGCAATGATAAATACTGCCGCCGCAGGGTGGCAGAGCATTCTTATGGCACCTACGGAAGTTCTTGCAAGACAGCACTACGAAGCATTGACAGAACTTATTGATAAGAACAGGCTGGATTTTACCTGTGTGCTTCTTACGGGAGCACTTACTGAGGCAAAAAAAAGAGATGCAAAAGAAAAAATAACATCGGGAGAGGCTGATTTTATTATAGGAACCCATGCATTAATAACCGATGATGTGGAATTTAAAAATCCTGCACTTGTCATAACGGATGAACAGCATCGTTTCGGAGTCAGACAAAGAGAGAACTTAAGCCGTAAGGGAGAGACACCCCACATAATTGTAATGAGTGCCACACCTATCCCAAGGTCTCTTGCCATTATTTTATATGGCGACCTTGATATATCCATAGTAGACGAGAAGCCTGCGGACAGATTACCGGTTAAAAACTGTGTTGTGGATGATTCTTACAGAACCAAAGCATATAAATTTATTTCCGATGAGATAAAAAAAGGCCATCAGGCTTATATAATTTGTGCCATGGCGGAAGAAAGCGACAATGACAGTAATCTTGAGAATGTTGTTGATTTTTCAAAGAAACTTAAAGAGGCTATGCCGGAAACAAGAATAGAATATCTGCATGGCAAGATGAAACCTGCAGAGAAAAACCGTATAATGGATGAGTTCGCAAAGGGAAATACGGATATACTTGTATCTACCACAGTTGTTGAAGTAGGAATAAACGTGCCAAATGCTACGGTTATGATGGTGATTAATGCTGAAAGATTTGGACTTGCGGGGCTTCACCAGTTAAGGGGAAGGGTCGGAAGAGGAAAAGAACAATCCTACTGTATTTTTGAAAGCAATACTAAGAATAAGATGACAAAGGAACGTCTTAATATACTGAAAGAGAGTAATGACGGATTTTATATTTCAGAACAGGATTTGAAATTAAGAGGCCCCGGTGATATGCTGGGAACAAGGCAGAGCGGAGATATGGGTTTTGCCATAGGAAATATATATTCCGATGCTTCAATACTTAAAATGGCAGCAGATACTTCCTCAATACTTATAGAAAAAGATAAAGAACTTATGCTTGAGGAAAATTCAGGTATAAGGGACAGAATCCGGAATACAGATTCTAAGATTAATATATAGTGGAGGCAGCATGGAACTTTATATAATAAGACATGGTGAAACTAAATGGAACAGTGAGAAACGTCTGCAGGGACGAAGTGATATTGAACTTAACGAATATGGCATAGAACTTGCCAGAATAACGTCAGAAGCATTAAAGGATGTAAAATTTGACAGGATATATTCAAGCCCCTTAAAGAGAGCATACGAGACGGCTGAGATATTACGAGGCAACCGTAAACTTGATATTATATGCGATGACAGACTTAAGGAAATGTGTTTTGGCGATTATGAAGGAAAAGTAACTGACACGCTGCCGGATGAATTCTGGAAATTCTTTGATGATCCTGTTAATTTTGTACCGGCCGGAAACGGTGAAACTTATGAACAGGTGATTGAAAGAGCTAAAGATTTTTTATACAATGTTATTGTGCCTTTATCCTATAAGATTGACAGGATGCTTGTTGTGGCACACGGAGCGTTTAACAGGGCACTTATGATATCTCTTAACCACCAGGGAATCAAAGATTACTGGGAAGGCGTTTTCCAAAAGAACTGTTGCGTTAATATATATGAAATTAACGGAGATAATTTTAAACTTATCCAGAATGGTAAAATATATTATGAGGACAAAGGCGGAAAGGATTACAGAAAATAATGAGAGTAATAGCAGGGACAAGAAGAAGCATGCCTCTTAAAGCACCTGTGGGAATGGATACAAGGCCAACCCAGGACAGAACCAAAGAAACACTTTTTAATGTTCTACAGAATGAAATACCGGGAGCTGAATTCCTTGATTTATTTGCAGGAAGCGGTGCTATATCAATAGAGGCATTAAGCAGAGGAGCGTCACATGCCACTCTTGTGGAAAATAACAAAAATGCTGTTTCCTGTATAAAAGATAACCTTAAATTTACAAAATTTTCCGATGAAGCTACATTGATGGAAACTGATGTGATGGCAGCACTTTATAAGCTTGACGGACATAAGGAATTTGATATTGTATTTATGGACCCTCCATATAATCTTGAAATAGAAGCACAGGTTCTTAAGACAATGAATAATATGGCATCGGTAACGGAGTACACAACGGTTATCATGGAGGCTTCGTTAAAGAGAGATTTATCTTTTGTGGAGGAATGTGGCTTCAGAATTGTAAAAGTTAAGCAGTATAAGACTAATCAGCATATTTTTCTTACGAAAAAATAGTTATAATACTTGTTTTAATTTATAACAAGTGGTATGATTAACAGGATTAATATGATAGGAGTGACTGTTATGAGTAGTAAAATTGAGAACGTAATAGGCGAGATTGAGGATTACCTTGCTGATTGTAAGGCAATGCCGTTTTCTTCTACCAAGATTTGCGTTGAAAAAGATAGAATTGATTCATTGGTTTCGGAATTGAGACTTAAGATTCCTGATGAGATTAAGGAATATCAGAAGAAGAGACAGAAACTTGATAATTCAAGGGATGCTATTCTTAATGATGCTAAGACCCAGGCAGAGAATATGGTAAAAGCGGCTCAGATACATACGGAAGAACTTATTAATGAGCATGAGATTATGCAGCGTGCGTATGAACAGGCTAATAAGGTAATAGATGATGCTACTGCAGAAGCACAGCGTATTATGGATAGTGCTACCGAAGATGCCAATAATATAAGAATGGGCGCAATACAGTATACAGATGATATGTTATCTAATCTTGAGATGATTATTAATCATGCCATTGATTCCAATAAGACAAGATATGAGACACTTATGGAGTCACTTAATAAGAGCCTTAATATAGTAATGTCTAACAGAAATGAATTAAGACCGGAAGAGAATACACAGGATGCAGAACAGACACTTGCTGACAGCGTTAAGGAAGTTATGGATGATGACGGTCCTACAGATGAAGAATAGAACATAACAGCTACGTTAATTTACCCGGAGATATTTTGTCTCCGGGATTTTTTTATGATTGAAACAGTATAACAATACCGCAGACAGCCATGGTAATGACGGCTGATATGAACTTACCGAGAATATATATTTTTTTATCTATGATGTTATTTTCATCAACAGAAAAGGTCTGGAACATTCCGCATACGCCACCTAAAGATATAAATGGCAGAAATGTCAGGTAACGACGGTCTGATACTATGAGTCCTGTGGTAATTTCAATAAGCATACACGGAATTTCGGGGTGAAAAGGAATAAATGACATTATGCAATGTGATAAAATCGAGAATATTATAATATATCCGCCAAGTTTACCAATGTTCTTCAGTGCGGAAAGAATTGATTTGTCAATGAGGGCACTTTTTTGCGGCATTGGTACGGAAACACTTGTATAAGTATCCCTATATTTTTGAAAAATAATATATCTTATGATAAAAGAGGTAATTAAGGTACAGGAATAAAAAATTAAAAATACCGGCAGAAAACAGTTAGCGTTTTCTAATATTTTCATACATACAAAACCTGATAAGAATGCGGGGCTTACGTTGTTGAAGGAAGCAATGCAGATATTGGCATCTTCTTTAGAAATTATATTTTTTTTAACAAGATTGCAGCAGGCAGCCGCACAGGCCGGATAGCCGAAAAATAAGCCGGCAAAAATTCCGTAACCGGCTTCTTTCTTTAATTTTAAAATGAAAGTAAGAGGACGCATAAACATATTAACGCCCTCTGTAAGGTTGAGATTAATTATAACATTACTCAAAATCATAAAAGGGAAAAGGGCGGGGATTAAGGCTTTGTACCACAGGTCAAGACCGTCAAGCGCACCTTTTGCCATAATATCCGGATTTGTTAAAGATAACAGGAGAACAATAAAAATTAAAACATTATGAAATATATTACGAAACATAAGTAAAAATTGTAAAATCCATTAATATTTGTTATAATAAAATGTATTTTTATATTATGAATTTTAGGACAGCAATTATGAAAAATTTAACAGACAATATAACAGATGAACGTTTTTTTCATTACTTTAGGGAAATATGTAACATTCCCCATGTGTCTTTTCATACGGATAAGATAAGAGATTATATAGAACATTTTGCAACAGACCACAACCTTAAGTATGCTAAGGATGATTACGGCAATATTGTAATATATAAGGACGGATCCGCGGGGTATGAAGACCATGATGTGGTAGTTCTTCAGGGACATCTTGATATGGTTGGGGCTTCCAAAGAAGAATTCGATTTTATCAATAAACCTGTCACTATTGATGAAGAACTGCTTGAACAGGGCATAGTTAAAGCAAAAGGAACAACCCTTGGAGCGGATGACGGAATAGCTGTTGCTTATATACTTGCGATTCTTGAAGATGATTCACTTTGCCATCCTCCGATAGAAGCTTTACTGACTACCAATGAAGAAGTTGGGCTTCTTGGTGCGGACGGATTTGACTGCAGTCTTTTATCGGGAACAACGGTTATTAATATTGATTCGGAGGATGAAGGCGTATTCCTTATGGGAAGTGCCGGAGGTGTAAGATGTGATATAACAATTCCGATGCAGTGGATATCTAAGTCCGGAGATAATGTCACAATAAGGGTTACGGGACTTACAGGAGGTCATTCCGGAGATAAGATAGGAACGGGAAGACCATCAGCTAACAGCCTTATGGGAAGGGTTCTTAATGAGATATTGCAGGAATGTACAGGCAGTATTGTATACATAAAGGGCGGATCCGTTGACAATGCCATAGCTAACGAATGTGAAGCAGAACTCATTACGGATGAATATGATAAAATAGCAAAGCTTTGCAATTCTGTAGAAAAAGATCTGAGACAGGAATATTTTGGAATCGATGAGAATATATCTGTTCTTGTGGGATTAAATGGCAAAGTGGACAAAAAGGTGCTTGACACTGACTCGCAGAAAAGAGCAATTACGGCTTTATGCCTTGCACCGCAGGGCGTAATTGCAAGAAGCGGCGATGATAACAAAATGGTTAATACATCACTTAATCTGGGTATTGTAAAGCTTACTGATGATTTGAAGATGGGTTATTCGGTCAGAAGTGTTTATGAGAGTGCCAAAAACGGGCTTACAGAGAAACTTAGGTTACTGGCTTTAATGCTTGGCGGAACGGCTGTCTGCTCCGGAAATTATCCTGCATGGCAGTACGAGCCGGAATCAAGAGTGCGTGAACTGGCAGGAAATGTGTATAGGAAACTTACGGGAAAAGAACCTGTTTTTAAGACTATACATGCAGGACTTGAATGTGGTCTGTTTTACAACAGAATGAATAAGCCTGATATTGTATCATATGGACCTGATATATATGATATACATACATTTGAAGAAAGAATGGATATAGCGTCAGCGAAAAGGGTGTATGAGCTGACAGTAGAATTATTAAGAAATATGTAAGCGAGGGAACGAAGGTATGGAGATTCAGTTATGGAAAAAAATCCTTACGCCATATGAACTGGCAGTACAGGAGATACTTGTAAAATTCAATCATATTATTATGGAGTACAGGTCGGCGGACATGTATTCTCCTATAGAGGCAGTCAACGGCAGGGTAAAAAGCATATCAAGCATTCTTGAAAAATGCCGTAAGAAAAATATTCCGCTTGAGATTGTTACTGAAAAAGTTGAAGATATTGCAGGTATAAGGGTTATATGCCAGTTTGTTGAAGATATTTACAAGGTTGTGGATATCATCAAAAAAAGAAAGGATATGACTATTGTAGAGGAAAAGGACTACATTAAGAATGTCAAACCAAGCGGCTATAGAAGTTATCATGTAATAGTTAACTATGATGTTGAGACATTGGAAGGAACAAAGACAATATTTGTAGAGATTCAGATAAGGACATTGGCAATGAATTTCTGGGCAACAATAGAACATTCATTGCAATATAAATACCGCAGAAATATTCCTGACAGGATAAGAGAACGTCTTAATGCTTCTGCGGAAGCCATATTAAAACTTGACGAAGAGATGTCATCAATTCATGATGAAATCATGGATGCACAAAGCTCATATACTATTCATGACAATATTGTATCGGATATACTCAATAACATTCAGAATCTTTTTAAGGTTGCCAACAAAAAAGAAGTTGTTAAGATACAGGATGAATTTTTTGAGATATACAAGAGAAATAATCTTAATGAATTAAGAAGTTTCGCAAGACAGCTTGATATTATGGCAGAGGGATACAGGGCACAGAGTTACTAGAAATTTAAGTGGAGAAAAAGAGATGCAATTACCTGAAAAATATGTTAATTCCATGAAAGAACTGTTAGCTGATGAGTTTGACAGCTATATGGAAAGCTTTAATGAAAAAAGACTGTACGGACTCAGGGTTAATACAGCCAAGATATCCGTTGAAGATTTTATGAAAATATGTCCTTTCCATATTGAAAGAATACCATGGATACCTAATGGCTTCTATTATTCGGAAAATGACAAACCGGCAAAACATCCGTATTATTTTGCAGGACTTTATTATTTACAGGAGCCCAGTGCGATGACACCGGCGTATGTTCTTCCTGTCAATAAAGGAGATAAAGTCCTAGATTTGTGTGCAGCACCCGGCGGTAAAAGTACGGAGCTTGGAGCAAAGCTTTCTGGCACGGGTTTACTTGTATCAAATGATATCAGTGCCTCAAGAGCCAAAGCACTTGTGAAGAATATAGAAGTGTTTGGAATCGGCAATGTGGTAATTACATGCGAATACCCTGAAAAACTGGCGGCAAAATTTCCTGAATTTTTTGATAAAATTCTTGTGGATGCACCATGCTCCGGTGAGGGAATGTTCAGAAAAGACAATAAGCTCATAAAAAGCTGGGAGCAGGAAGGTCCGGAATTCTATTCACCTATACAAAGAGGAATACTTAACAGTGCCGCAGCCATGTTAAAAGAGGGCGGATATATCCTTTATTCCACATGTACTTTTTCAAAAATGGAAAATGAAGACAATATCAGGAATTTTCTTGACAGACACAGTGATTTTGAACTTGTTAAAATATTCGATTACGAAGGCTTTGTAAGGGCTTACGGAATGAATGAGGCAGTCAGGCTGTTTCCTCATCATCTTAAAGGTGAGGGACATTTTGTGGCATTGATTCACAAGAAAGGAACATTGTCAGAAAATCTTAAATGCAATTCGTTAAAAGCATCAAAACTTCCTGACGAGATTACTGATTTTATTAAAGAACTTTCCTGTGATATAGATACGGACAGCATCAGAATCATTAATGATAAAGTATATATAATGCCTCCTATGATAGATAACCTTAACGGAATAAGAACGTTAAGAACAGGGCTTCTTTTCGGAGAACTGAAAACAAAACGTTTTGAGCCGAGCCAGGCATTTGCAATGACGCTTAAGATGAATGAGTACAGTACAACCGTAAATCTTTCTGTGGATGACATTAATGTAATTAAGTACCTCAAAGGTGAGACTATAGAGATTAATCAGGAGAATATCCGTGGCAATGCCAAAAATATCCTTGTATGTGTTGACGGATTTCCTCTCGGCTGGGGCAGATTAAACGGTACCACAATTAAGAATAAGTATCTTAGCGGCTGGAGATGGATGTAATGAAAATAAGAATTGATAAATATCTTGCCGATATGGGTGCAGGTTCAAGAACAGAAATTAAAGATGATATCAGAAAAGGACTTGTATATATTAACGGAAATAAGGTGAAGTCTGCAGGTGAAAAAGCAGACACATTGAATGATGAAGTAGCTTACAAAGAAAATATCATAAAATATATTGAATTTGAATATATACTTCTTAATAAGCCTGCAGGAGTGGTATCGGCTACAGAGGACAGAAAAGAAAAGACCGTACTGGATATTATAGAAAGCAAAAGAAAAGACCTTTTTCCTGTGGGAAGACTTGATAAGGATACGGAAGGACTTTTGCTGCTTACCAATGACGGAATGCTTGCACATGAGCTTTTATCTCCTAAAAAACATGTTGATAAAAAGTATTATGTGGAGACTGACGGACTTCTTACCGATGAACACAGGAAACTGTTTAAAAACGGTATTAAGGTGGATGATGAATTTACTGCTAAAGAGGCGGAACTTCAGATATTGTCCTCAGGTGACAAAGGCTCTAAGGCATACCTGACAATAAGAGAAGGCAAATATCATCAGGTTAAGAGAATGATGGAAGCGGTCGGCAATACTGTTACATACCTTAAAAGAATAAGTATGGGTCCACTCACTTTGCCGGAAGATATGGAAACAGGAACCAGCAGAATGCTTACTGATTCTGAAATTAATATGCTTAAAGGCGGTAAATAATGTTTGAAAATATTAAAGCTGTTTTTTTTGATATGGATGGAACTATAGTAGACTCCATGTGGATGTGGAAAAAAATTGACATAGAATTTCTCGGAAAGCACAACATAGAACTTCCAGATAATTTACAAAGAGAAATAGAAGGTATGAGCTTTTCGGAGACAGCCGTGTATTTTAAAGAGAGATTTTCTCTTAAAGAAAGTCTTGAAGAAATCAAAAAAATATGGAATAATATGGCAATTGATAAATACAAAAATGAAGTGAAGCTTAAAAAAGGTGTTATGCCTGTACTTGAATTACTCAGGGATAAAGGTTATAAAACAGGCATAGCCACAAGTAATTCAATGGAACTTGCCCTTGCATGCATTGAAGCCAATGGAATAAAAAAATATTTTGATGCCATAGTGACAGGGTGCGACGTTGGAGCAGGAAAGCCGGCTCCGGATATTTATCTTAAAAATGCTAAGATATGTAATGTACTGCCGGAAGAAAGCCTTGTATTTGAAGATGTTGTACAGGGTATTGAAGCAGGACATAATGCCGGCATGAGAGTGTGTGCAGTTTTTGATGAATATTCCGTATATATAGATGAGGAAAAACATCGTAAGGCGGATTATTATATAAATGATTTCAATGAAGTTATTAAAGAACTAAGAAAGGCTGAAATATGAAAATTGCGGTAGTAACAGGTGCATCATCGGGAATTGGAAGAGAGTTTGCCAGACAGATATCTGCAAGATACGGTAAACTTGATGAAATCTGGCTCATAGCCAGAAGAAAGGAACTGCTTGAAAGTCTTCAGGAAGAAATTAAGTTAAATGCCAGAATTATTGCTATGGATTTAACCAGCGAAGAAGATATGAAGCAGTTTAAAGATTATCTTGAAGAATTAAATCCGGACATTAAAATCCTTGTCAACTGTGCCGGTTATGGAAAGGTCGGAAGATTTGAAGAAATTGACCTTAAAGAACAGACAGGTATGATTGATCTTAACTGTAAGGCATTGACAGAGATGACAGGTATATGTCTAAAATACATTTCTTCCCACAGCAGAATTATTAATGTGGCGAGTGCGGCTGCTTTCTGCCCACAGCCAAGATTTAACGTGTATGCGGCAACCAAGGCATATGTATTAAGTTTCTCAAGAGCACTTAACTGTGAACTTAAGGAAAAGAAAATCACGGTAACCTCCGTCTGTCCGGGACCTGTTGATACGGACTTTTTTGATATTGCAGGTGACAACGGAAGCACTTTCAAGAAGAAAATGCGCGTGCCGGCAGAAAAAGTTGTGGACAAAGCAATTAAGGATGCGGCACTTGGCAATGAACTCAGTGTGTATTCGGCAATGATGAAAACAGCAGAAGTTGGAAGTAAAATCGTGCCACATAAACTGCTTATGAAATTTTTTGACCAGAGGTAACAATTTTGAAAAAAAATAAAGTATTTAAAGGACAACCGGGATATTTTTTATCAAGAAAGAAAAAACTTCTTACGGGATCACTCGCAGGCTTTCTGATGATGTTTTTATTTTTTGTAACGGGATTTATAATTTACGGAACCCCTAAGAATCTTTTTTCGGTGTTAGCTGTAATCACGGTACTTCCCACAACTAAGATATACGTCCAGTATATGATGCTCCCATGGAAAAACAACGCCGACAGGGAATATCTCGAAAAGATTAAAGCTGAATATCCTGATGTGGATTTTTATGCGGAACTTCTGATGACGGGACTTGATAAAAGATATGAGATAACATATCTTGCCATTGACAAGGATGAGAATATTACAGCATATTCGGGAAATCCCAAGTCTGAAAAGGAACTGTTTTCAAAAGCGGTTGTAAATTTTCTTAATTATTATAACTTTGATGCCAAAGTTAAACTTTTTACCGATATCAGGGAGTTTGAAAAATATCTGAAAAAAATAGAGACGGGAAAAACCTCTCCGACAGCTGAACAGAAGGAACATATGGAAGTTGTATTTGAAAAAGTTTCCATAATGAGTATATAAATGAAAGAATATATTATCGGAAAAAATGAAGCAGGACAAAGGTTTGATAAATATATTTTCAAACTGCTTAAAAATGCCGGTACAGGCCTTATTTTTAAACAGTTAAGAAATAAGAATATTGTCCTGAACGGAAAAAAAGCCAAAGGCAATGAAATATTAAAAGAAAATGACAGTGTCAGGATATTTATGTCGGATGACACCATAAATAAATTTACAGGCGGACCCCTGCATATAAGCAAAACAGGGTTTCGCCTTGATGTCATATATGAAGATGATGATATTCTGTTAGCTTCAAAGCCTGTGGGGGTACTGTCACAGAAATCCTCGGATAAGGATATATCAATGAATGAATATCTTATAGAATATCTGACAGATAATGGTTTTGGCAAAGAAAACCTTGCAACGTTTAAACCATCATTCTGTAACAGACTTGACAGAAATACAAGCGGTCTTATGATTGCCGGGAAATCATTAAGAGGTCTGCAGAAGATGTCTGAAATAATTAAAGACAGGAGCATACATAAATTCTATCTTACAATAGTCAAAGGCATAGTAGATAAAAAATCTGTAATAAAGGGATATTTAAGGAAAGATGAGAAAAACAATAAAGTAGTAATATATGATAATCCGGTTAAGGACAGTTATGAGATTCATACAGAATATGAGCCATTAGCCACAAAAGATGATATGACACTTCTTAAGGTGAGGCTTATTACAGGAAAGACACACCAGATAAGAGCTCATCTTGCAGGAATTGCTCATCCTGTTCTCGGTGATTTTAAATACGGTGACAAGGTATTTAATGAGAAATACGGAGAGAAAAACCAGCTTCTTCATTCATATCAGGTGGTATTTCCGAAACTGGATGATTTTCCAGACATATCGGAAAAAAGTTTTAATACGCCATATCCCGTGAATTTTACGAAATATTTTAAGGAGAAATAAAATGGCAGAATCCAGAGGACTAAGAGGTTCGGTTCTTGAGGAAATGATTAATATGAGCAATGAAGTTTACAGAAATCACGGACTTGCCCTCATACAGAAAGTACCTACACCTATAACACCCATTAATATCGATAAAGAATCAAGACACATAACCCTTGCGTATTTTGAACAGAAAAGTACGGTGGATTATATAGGTGTTGTTCAGGGAATACCTGTGTGTTTTGATGCGAAAGAGTGTAAATCGGATAATTTTTCACTTCAGAACATACATGAGCATCAGTTCAGGTTTATGACGGATTTTGAGAAACAGGACGGAATTGCTTTTATACTTTTATATTTTACCCACAGGGATGAGAAATATTACATTCCTTACCGGGATATTAAAAAATTTATGGAGAGGGCCAACGAAAACGGACGTAAGCATATCAAATACGATGAAATAGACAAAAGCTACCTCATAGGACGAAAAGGTGGCGTTATGGTGCATTATCTGGAACAGCTTCAAAAGGATTTGGCTTCGAGAGGTTGACAAGGAAAATTATCCATGATATATTTAACGTGCTACTAAGTTAATGCTTTACCATAGTAAAGCAAATAACCAACATAAGGAAACATAATATGGAAAGACAATTATTACATACACCTGACGGTGTAAGGGACATTTATAACGGGGAATGTGAAGAACGGCTGATTCTCAGGGATAAGATTCACAGAGTTTTTAAGTTATACGGATACAGTGACATACAGACACCTTCTTTTGAATTTTTTGATGTATACAATAGGGAAAGAGGCTCTGTATCATCTAAGAATATGTACAAGTTTTTTGACAGGGACAATAATACCATAGTTTTAAGACCTGATATGACACCTTCGATAGCAAGATGCGCCGCTAAATATTTTGAAAGCGAGCAGAATCCTGTAAGGCTCTGTTATATAGGCAATAATTTTATCAATAATTCAAGCTATCAGGGAAGACTGATGGAGACAACCCAGGCAGGATGTGAACTTATCGGTGATTCTTCCTCAGCAGCGGATGCAGAAATGATAGCGGCACTTATTGAATCCATTCTCAGTACGGGACTTACTGAATTTCAGGTTGAAGTAGGCCATGTGGGATTTTTTAGCGGAATAACTGCAGAAGCCGGACTTACCGGTGATTCCATTGCTGAGCTTAAGGAGATTATCAGAAATAAGAATCTTTTCTCAATAGAAGCACTTCTTACAAGAGAAAATATTGATGAAAAATATAATGATATTTTCTACAGGCTTCCACAGATGTTCGGAGATGTTAATATTTTGTCACAGGCTGCTTCAATGACAAAGAATGAGACTGCATTATCTGCAATCAGCCACCTTGAAGAAGTGTATGACATACTTAAGGACTATGGTTATGAGAAATATGTTTCTTTTGACCTTGGTGTGTTAAGCGAACTTGATTATTATACAGGAGTAATATTTAAGGCATATACTTTTGATGTGGGTGAACCTATTGCCAATGGCGGAAGATATGATAATCTTATCGGACAGTTTGGTAAAGATAAAGCATCTATTGGTTTCTGTATAACGATAGATCTCCTTCATCTTGCAATAATAAGACAGAAGATAGTTGTTGTTAAACCGACTAAGAACAGACTTATTGTATACGATGAGAGCAATCTTAAAGAGGCGGTCAGACTTGCGGGCAAATTAAGAAAAGAAGGAATTAATACAGTTCTTTCCGGTACCTGTGATGATGAGTCAAAATACAGTGAAGTAATTGTGATGAAGGATATGGTGTAAAAATGAGATATATTACATTTGCCCTTGCAAAGGGACGGCTTGCGAAAAAAGCAATGGAGATAATGGAAAAGATAGGTATAACCTGTGAGGAAATGAAAGATGAAAAGACAAGAAAACTCATTTTTACAAATGAGGAGCTTGGCTTTAAGTTTTTCCTTGCAAAAGCATCTGATGTACCTACTTATGTTGAGTACGGAGCGGCGGACATAGGCATTGTCGGCAGGGACACAATACTTGAAGAAGGCAGAAAGCTTTATGAAGTATATGACCTTGGAATAGGCAGATGTAGAATGTGTGTATGCGGACCGGAGAGTGCAAGGGAACTTCTTAAAAATCACAAACTTATAAGAGTTGCATCCAAATACCCTCATATTGCAAAAGATTATTTTAATAACGTAAAACATCAGACGGTGGAGATTATCAAATTAAACGGTTCTGTAGAGCTTGCACCGATAGTAGGACTTTCTGAGGTAATCGTGGATATTGTGGAGACCGGTACGACACTTAAGGAAAACGGACTCTGCGTGCTTGAAGAGGTTTGTGATTTATCAGCAAGGATTGTTGTAAACCAGGTTAGCATGAAGATGGAAAATAAAAGAATTTCAGAGATTATTGATAAGCTTAAAAAGCTTGAGGAGGAAAACAGATGAGAATCCTGACACTTAGCGAAGATACAAAGAAAGATATTTTAACCAATCTTTTAAAAAGAAGCCCTAACAGTTATGGTGAATACGAAGGCAGGGTTGCAGCTATAATTGATGATATTAAGGCAAGAAGGGACGAGGCTGTTTTTGAATACACGAAGAAATTTGACGGATATGACCTTAATTCGGAAAATATTCTTGTAACAGATGAAGAAATCAAGGCTGCCTATGATGAAATAGATCCAAAGCTTGTGGATATAATCAGAAAAGCTCTTGTAAATATAAGGGATTACCATGCAAAACAGAAGAGAAACAGTTGGTTTGATGCTAATGAAAAGGGAACCATCCTCGGACAGAAAATCACCCCTTTAAAGAGAGTAGGCGTATATGTTCCCGGCGGAAAAGCAGCTTATCCATCATCGGTTCTTATGAATGTTGTACCGGCAAAGGTGGCAGGCGTTGACGAGATTATTATGACAACACCTCCTTCAAAGGACGGAAAGATATATTGTGGAACACTTGTTGCTGCTAAAGAGGCGGGCGTTGACAAAATATACAAGGTCGGCGGTGCCCAGGCAATTGCTTCACTTGCTTTCGGAACAGCTTCAATTCCTAAGGTGGACAAAATTGTGGGACCGGGCAATATTTACGTTGCCCTTGCAAAGAAAGCTGTTTACGGACAGGTTGGTATTGATTCCATAGCAGGTCCAAGCGAGATAATGGTACTTGCCGATGAGACTGCCAATCCACGTTATGTAGCGGCAGATCTTTTATCACAGGCAGAGCATGACGAACTTGCATCGGCAATTCTTGTAACTACTTCAATGGAGCTCGCTAATAAGGTATCTGAGGAAGTGACAAAGTTTGTTAATGAACTTTCAAGAAAAGCAATAATTGAGAAATCTCTTGAAAATTACGGATATATCCTTGTAGCGGAGTCAATGGAGGAAGCAATAAGTGTTGTTAATGAAATTGCTTCCGAGCACCTTGAAATTGTAACAAAGGATCCGTTCCAGACAATGACTAAAATAAGGAATGCAGGAGCAATTTTCCTTGGGGAATATTCATCAGAACCTTTGGGGGATTATTTTGCAGGTCCTAACCATGTCCTCCCTACAAATGGGACGGCTAAGTTCTTTTCACCTCTTGAGGTTGACGATTTTATTAAGAAATCCAGCATTATTTCTTACTCAAGGGAAGCTCTTATGGATATACATGATGATATTGAAGCATTTGCCAAGGCAGAGGGGTTAACTGCCCATGCCAATTCAATTAAAGTCAGATTTGAATAGGGAGAAAGTTATGGGAAGAAATGCGAAAGTAATAAGAAAAACATCAGAAACAGATATAGAAATCTATTTTGAAACAGACGGAACAGGAGAAGCGAAGGTCGATACCGGAATAGGTTTTTTTGACCATATGCTAAAAAGCTTTGCAAGGCACGGACTTTTTAATCTTGATGTTAAGGTTAAAGGCGATATAGAAGTGGACTGTCACCACACAATTGAAGATACGGGAATTGTTCTCGGTGAAGCTATAAAAAAAGCACTGGGAGATAAAAAATCCATCAGAAGGTACGGTTCTTCACTGCTTCCTATGGATGAGACTCTGGTAATGTGTGCCATTGACCTCTCCGGAAGACCATATCTTGTATTTGACGGAACCTTCAATACGGACAGGGTAGGATATTTTGACACCGAAATGGTTAAAGAATTTTTTTATGCCATATCATATTCAGCAGGTATGAATCTTCATATCAAGGAAATGTATGGCGAAAATGCCCACCATATAATTGAGGCAATGTTTAAAGCTTTTGCAAGGGCACTTGATGAAGCTACAAGAATTGACAGAAGAGTAACAGGACTTCCTACAACGAAAGGAGCACTTTAAAATGCAGTTATATCCCGCAATTGATTTAAAAGACGGAAAATGTGTAAGGCTCAGACAGGGTGAATTTAAGGACATAACGGTATATAGCGAAGAACCTTATAAAGTTGCAAAATATTTTGAAGATATGGGTGCTTCTTTTATACATCTGGTTGACCTTGACGGAGCACTTGCAGGAAAAGCGGTTAATGAAGACACAATCAAAAAGATTGTTAAAGAAGTGACAATTCCTTGTGAACTTGGCGGCGGAATAAGAACACTGGAAGATATAGAGCGTGTGCTTTCTTACGGAATTTACAGGGTTATAATCGGAACAAAGGCAGTAAATGAGCCTGAATTTGTTAAGGCGGCTGTGGAAAAATTCGGGGCAGAGCATATTGTAGTCGGCGTTGATGCCAAAGACGGAATGGTTGCCATACAGGGCTGGGAACAGGTAAGCAGCATTAAGGCACTTGATTTATGCCTTAAGATGAAATCATACGGCGTAAGAACCATAGTATATACGGATATAGCCAAGGACGGAATGCTTTCCGGTCCTAATGTTGCCATGACAAAGGAGCTTACCGATAAAACAGGACTTAATATAGTTGCATCCGGGGGAATGTCCTCAATGCAGGATCTCGCTAATCTTGATGAAGCAGGTATTAAGGGAGCTATTATAGGAAAAGCTGTTTATGAAAATAAAATCAATATAGAAGAAGCTGTGCATGCATATGAGCGTAAGGAATGTGAAGTTATGTTTTCTTCGCTTAAGCTTAATTCTGACGGCATGATTCCTGTTGTTGTGCAGGATTATATGACGAATGAAGTCCTTATGGTAGCATATATGAATGAAGAAGCTTATAATAAGACTGTATCAACCGGAAGAATGACTTATTACAGCAGAAGCCGCAATGAATTATGGATTAAAGGCCTTACATCAGGACATTTCCAGTATGTCAAGGAACTTTATCTTGATTGTGATAAGGATACTCTTTTGGCAAAGGTACTCCAGATAGGCAATGCCTGTCACACAGGTGCATATTCCTGCTTTTTTAATAAGCTTATTTAGTGGTGTTTTATTTTGAAAAAATTAGTAATTACCGGATACAGAGAAAAAAATACGGCTGTTCTTTTTGAAGACGGCAAAGAGACTGAAATACGTGTTATTGAGGAAGAAGGTTCAATCCTTAATAACATATATGTAGGCAGGGTTAATAAAGTTGTACCCAATATAAATTCCGCATTTGTCGAGATATCAAAAGGCATTATATGCTATCTGCCGATAAATGAAGAACATGTGATTTTTCTTAACAGGAAGAATACGGATAAAGTGTGTCAGGGAGATATTGTGCTTGTACAGGTGGTTAAGGACGCCATTAAGACCAAAAGACCCATGGTTACCTGTAAGCTTAATATCTCTGGAAAATATGTTGCAATTTCCTTTGATAACAAAGGAATAATCGGAGTTTCCAAAAAAATTACCGACAGCAGGAGAATTGCTGAATTAAAGACACTTCTCAAAGAATATGCCACAGATAAATATGGTTTTATCGTAAGAACGGAAGCGGAACACGCGGATAATAAAGATATATGCGATGAAGCCCTAAAACTTGTAAACGAATTTGAAGACATTGTCCGTATAAGTTCTATGAGACCCGCGTTTACACTTATTAAAAAAGGCGGTAATTCCGTGGATGATATGGTTTCTTCCATGAAGTTAAGAAAAGAAGATGAGGTAATCACAGACAATCCAGAAATTTATGAGGCATTGTCAGATAAAGAATATACAGTTTCTTTATATCAGGATACAATGATTTCGCTTACGACATTGTGTAATATCGAAAAAATAATCAACGATGCTTTAAGCAAATATGTGTGGTTAAAAAGAGGCGGATATCTTGTCATAGAACAGACAGAGGCATTGACGGTAATTGATGTTAATACCGGAAAATATGACGGAAAAGACAAAGACAGGGAAGATACTTTCCTTAAAATCAATATGGAAGCAGCGGAAGAAGTTGAAAGACAGTTAAGACTCAGAAATATATCCGGCATTGTGGTTGTTGACTTTATCAATATGAAAGATGACAATATAAAAATACTTACGGATGAGTTATGCGCACAGCTGAAAAAAGATATTGTAAAATGCAAATACGTGGATTATACAAAGCTTGGTCTTGTGGAAATCACAAGGCAGAAAATCCGCAGATCTTTGATTGAATATTTTACAAAAAACAGTTGACAAATCGGGATTACGATTGTATATTAATCTAGTGTGCCGCACAACGAGGTTATAAGTATCCTTAGGGATCACCATAGTTGGCGAGTATTGATAATAGGAGGAAGCCAATATGTACGCAATTATTGCAACAGGTGGAAAGCAGTACAAAGTATCTGAAGGCGACATTATCAAAGTTGAGAAGTTAGGAGTTGCTGATGGTGAAACAGTAACATTCGATAAAGTTCTTCTCGTAAATGATAAGGAGGCAGTTGTTGGTAATCCAACAGTAGCTGGTGCTACAGTTACAGCTTCTGTTGTATGTGAAGGCAAGGACAAGAAAGTCATTGTTTACAAATACAAGAGAAAAACAGGTTACCACAAGAAAAACGGTCACAGACAGTTATTTACTAAGGTTAAGATTGAAAAGATCAACGCTTAATCCGGAGAATAGTATATGACCAATATAACTTTTTACATTAAGTCAGATAAGTCAATTATAGGATTTAAGTCAAAAGGTCACGCCGGTTTCGGTGTGAGAGGAACTGATGTAGTATGTGCTTCAGTTTCAATACTTCTTATTAATACTGTTAACTCAATCGAGAAGCTTACTTCGGAAGAATGTAGTTATAAGATTAATGACAGAAGAGCAACTATAGATTTTCAGATGGATACGGTAGGCGACGGCTCACAGCTGCTTCTTCAATCACTGAAGATGGGACTTGAAGGAATCGCAGACGGGTATCCCGGAAATGTTACGATAAATATCGAGGAGGTGTAACACTCATGTTAAAACTTAACCTTCAGTTTTTCGCTCATAAAAAGGGCGTTGGTTCTACTAAGAACGGTAGAGATTCTGAATCTAAGAGATTAGGCGCAAAGAGAGCTGATGGACAGTTCGTATTAGCCGGAAATATTCTTTACAGACAGCGTGGAACAAAGATTCTTCCAGGCGTAAACGTTGGACGTGGCGGTGATGATACATTATTTGCAACAGTTGACGGTGTCGTTAGATTTGAAAGAAAAGGCAGGGACAAGAAACAGGTTTCTGTTTATCCGGTAGCATCAGAACAGTAATATAATGATTAAGGCTCCAGATCTTGTGGATTTGGAGCCTTTATTTTTAACAATGAAATTTATTATCATTACAGAAGGAGAGAATAAGCCATGTTTGCAGATTATGCAAAGATTTTCATAAAATCAGGAAAAGGCGGGGACGGTCATGTAAGTTTCCGCAGAGAACTTTTTGTCGCAGCAGGTGGACCGGACGGTGGTGACGGTGGCAAGGGTGGCGACGTTATTTTTGAAGTTGATAAAGGTCTTAATACATTGAATGAATTCCGTCATGTCCGCAAATATGTGGCTGAGAGTGGCGAAGAAGGCGGAAAACGCTTATGCCACGGACGAAACGGTAATGATCTTATTATAAAAGTTCCGGAAGGAACAATCATAAGGGATGATGTATCAGGCAAGGTAATTGCTGATATGTCAAACGGAAGGGAAAGAGAAGTAGTTTTAAAAGGCGGCAGAGGCGGCAAAGGCAACAAAAATTATGCCACAGCCACAATGCAGGTCCCTAAATACGCACAACCCGGCGGACAGGCTAAGGAGCTCTGGGTTAAACTTGAACTTAAAGTAATAGCAGACGTAGGACTTGTGGGCTTTCCTAATGTAGGTAAATCAACTTTGCTTTCAATGGTCAGTAATGCAAGACCTAAGATTGCGAATTATCATTTTACCACACTTAATCCTAATCTGGGAGTCGTTGACCTTGAAGGAGCAGACGGTTATGTTATAGCAGATATACCGGGTCTTATTGAAGGTGCTTCGGAGGGCGTCGGATTAGGACATGAATTTTTACGTCATATTGAACGTTGTAAGGTCATAATTCACATGGTTGATGCTGCCTCATCTGAAGGCAGGGACCCTATTGACGATATTAACAAGATTAATGCAGAACTTGAGGCTTATAATCCGGAACTTATTAAGAGACCACAGGTTATTGCCGCAAATAAGACCGATTTGATTTTTGCCGGAGATGAAGATCCTGTACAGAAAATTAAAGATGAATTTGAACCAAAGGGTATTAAAGTATTCCCTATTTCAGCAGCGACCGGCAAGGGACTTAAGGAACTGCTTTATGCGGTTAGAAATATACTTGATTCATTAGATCCTGAACCAATTGTATATGAGAAGGAATATTTTCCTGAGGAAATGTACGATAAGTCGGAACCGATTGAAGTATATAAGGCAGATGAGCATGCCTTTGTCATTGAAGGAGACAGGGTGGACAGAATGTTAGGCTATACTAATCTTGATGATGAAAAAGGTTTTGCTTTCTTCCAGAAGTTTATGAAAGAACAGGGAATTATTGAACAGCTTGAAAGTCTCGGAATTGAAGAAGGTGACACAGTTTACCTTGGAGACCTTGAATTTGATTATTACAGATAAATGGGAGGCATTTAGATGACAACGAAACAGAGAGCGTATTTAAAAGGACTTGCAATGACCATTGAACCTATTTTCCAGTGCGGAAAAAGTTCCGTAACACCTGATTTTGTAAAGGCGGTATCGGAAGCGTTGGAAAAGAGAGAACTTATCAAAATAAGTGTTTTACAAAATTGCGCAGATGATCCAAAAGAAATCGGAATAATGATTTCTGAAAGAACAAGGTCAGAACTTGTCCAGGTTATAGGAAAAAAGATTGTTTTATATAAACAGGCAAAAAATGAAAAGAACCGTAAAATAGAACTGCCTAAGGCAGCTAAGAAACAGACTATATGATAAGAACAGGCATTTTCGGCGGTACATTTGACCCTGTTCATTACGGGCATATAAGGCTGGCAGAAACGGCATATAATGAACTTTCTCTGGATAAAGTTATTTTTATGCCTGCATATATACCACCCCATAAGGCAGATAATATTGTCTCAGACTGGGAACACCGTGTGAATATGTTAAAACTTGCCATAAGTGATATTCCGTATTTCAATATTTCTTTTTTGGAAAAAGAACTTCAGGGAAGGTCTTATACGGCGAGAACACTTTCAATTCTGAAAGAAAAATATGAAGCACTTGTTTTTATAATGGGTGCCGACTCATTTATGAATCTTGACGGATGGTATCATCCGCAGGAAATATTTAATAATGCGGAAATAGCCTGTGCATGCCGTGATAAGGAAGACCGTGCGGTGCTGCTTGCCAAAGCGGATGAATACTGCAGCCGGTATGGTGGTGTAAGCCATATTCTTGATATGGTGAAATTTGATGCCAGTTCTACATGTATAAGGGAAAATATTAGGAACAGAAAACGATGTGACGGAATTATTCCTGAAAAAGTTTTGGAATATATAAAGGAAAATGGTTTGTATTATGAAACTTGATGAAATTATTTCAGAAGTAAAAAAACACATAACGGAAAAGCGCTATGTGCATACGGAGGGTGTTGCATTTACTGCAGCCGCTCTTGCGATGAAATTCTCTTATGAAAGCGGTTATAGAGAAAATGACAATATGGAATTTGTGGATAAGGCAAGGACAGCGGGATATCTTCATGACAACGCAAAGTGTCTTTCCGATGAAGAACTGCTTGCTGTCTGCGCACAAAACAATATTCCGGTTACAGAATGTGAAAAGAAAAGTCCGTATCTTTTACATGGTAAAGTAGGGGCGTTTTATGCAAAAACATTGTATGGAATAGATGATGAGGATATTCTTAACGCAATTACTTACCATACAACCGGCAGACCGGGAATGAGTATGTTGGAAAAAATTATTTTTACAGCCGATTATATAGAACCGGGAAGAACCAAACAGGCAAATCTTGATTATATAAGGTATCTTGCTTTTACTGACATTGACAGATGCGTTTTGAAAATTTTAAGCGATACGCTGGATTATCTTGAAGAGAAACATAAGAGTATCGATGACATGACGGTAAAGACTCTTGAATATTACAAGAATAAACAGGAGATGGTGTAAATGGATAAAATACTTAACACAATATATAATGCAATAGATGATAAAAAGGGTGGAAACACAAGGATACTTGATATTTCGGCAATTACAACAATATCGGATTATTTTATTGTTACATCCGGAAATAATTATAATCAGGTAAGGGCCATCGCAGACAATGTTGAAGAAGAACTTTTGAAAAAACATGGCATGAGGCCTGAAAGAGTGGAAGGATATAATAACGGAGAGTGGATTCTCCTTGATTATATCGACTATGTTATTCATGTTTTTGACAGAGAACAACGTCTTTTCTATGATATTGAAAGAATCTGGAGCGACGGGAAAGAAATAGAAGTTAAATAATGGACTATTGTGATGTACAAAAATATCTGGATTCTGTGGGCAGAATGGGAAGCGTTCCGGGACTTACAGCCATAAAGGCACTTCTTTTAGAATTAAAGAATCCTGAAAAAAATCTTAAGGTTATTCATATAGCAGGAACCAACGGAAAGGGTTCAACAGGTGCGTTTATTGATAAAATTTTAACAAATGCAGGACTGACTACGGGACGTTATTCCTCTCCTGCGGTTATGGAACCCTTGGAAATTATTAGAATTAACGGTAAAAATATCGGCTGCGAGGATTTTTCAGAAGTTGTTACGGAAGTAAAAGCAGCAAGGGAAAGACTGGCAGAAGATAATATTTATCCTACCAGGTTTGAGGTAGAAACTGCATCAGCCTTTCTTTTTTTTAGCAGAAAAAAAGTGGATGTTGCCATTATTGAGTGTGGGATGGGCGGACTTTTGGATGCTACCAACGTGTTTGAAGAAGTTTTATGCAGTGTAATCACATCAATATCAATGGATCACACGGACTTTTTAGGCGATACTTTAGAAAAAATCGCATTCAATAAGGCGGGGATTATAAAAGATCATTGCCCTGTTGTTACCTGTAATCGTGATGAAGCCGTTGCAAAGGTAATAGAGCAGGAGGCAGCATTAAAAAAAGCACCGCTTATACAGGTAAAAGATGCCGTATTATCGGAAATAGGCAGCCAGGAGCCGGAACTTATATTTTCTTACGAAGAATACGAAAATCTTAAATGCGGACTTAAAGGCATATACCAGACAGTAAATGCAGCAGCTGCCATAGAGACGGTGAAAGTATTAAAAAATTCAGGATATGGTATATCCGATGATAATATAAGGGACGGAATTGAAAATACATATTGGCCGGGCAGATTTGAGATTATCCATAATAATCCGTTAGTTATAACTGACGGTGCACATAATCCCGACGGAGCAAGGGCATTATCGGAGACACTTAGATATTATTTCGGTAATAAGAAACATACATTTTTAATTGGTATCTTTAAAGATAAGGATATTTATGGTATACTTGATGAAATAATGGATCTGGCAGATAATGTTATAGTCATAGAGACACCGGGAAATATAAGGGCGGCTGATTGTGAGCATGTAGCCTCAATTATAAAAGAACGGTATAACATTAATGCAGAGCCGTTTAAAGACGTGAAAGACGGTGTATTAAGATGCCTTGAACTATGTACGGATTCTGTTGTTACATTTGGTTCACTTTCCAATATAAAAAGAATAAAGGAAATAATTAAAAATGATTATAGGCGGTAGAGATTTTAATGACGGACATACCCATGTAATGGGCATACTGAATGTTACTCCCGATTCATTTTCCGACGGTGGAAAATATAACAATATTGACGCAGCTTTATTACACACGAAGGAAATGATTGAAGACGGTGCACACATCATTGATATAGGCGGGGAATCTACAAGACCAGGATATACGATGATTAGTGACGAAGAAGAAATAGAGAGAGTCTGTCCCGTCATTGAGAAGATTAAGAATGAGTTTGATATTCCGGTTTCCGTGGATACATATAAGAGCAGAGTTGCATCCGCTGCAATTACTTCAGGCGCGGACCTTATTAACGATATATGGGGCCTTAAATATGATGATGATATGGCAGCCGTTATTTCCGGTTCAGGACTGCCTTGTTGTATTATGCATAATAGAAACAACACTGACTATTCCGATTTTATCAAAGACCTCAACAAGGAGATGCTTGAATCGGTGAATATAGCCCTTAATGCAGGAATTGACAGGGACAAAATTATAATTGACCCCGGCGTGGGATTTGGCAAAGAATATATACACAATATACTTTGCCTGAGACATCTTGATGAATTTTGTAAGCTCGGATATCCTGTGCTCCTTGGAACATCAAGAAAGTCGGTTATCGGGCTTACTCTTGATTTACCAAAGGATGAGAGAGTGGAAGGAACACTTGTCACAACTGTTATAGCGGTTATGAACAGATGCATGTTTGTAAGGGTCCATGATGTAAAACAAAACTATAGAACAATAAAAATGACGGAGGGAATTTATGGACGAAATAGTAATTGACAATCTCAGGGTATTCTGCAACCACGGAGTATATGCAGAAGAACGTTCGGAGGGACAGAATTTTTTTGTCACAGCTAAAGTTTTTCTTGAAACATATATTGCAGGTGTTACGGATGATCTTAATAACACAGTAAATTATGCGGGACTTTGTCAGGTTATATCTGATTTTATGCAGGATACACAGTATAATCTTATTGAGGCGGTTGCCGAAAATCTGGCAGCGGTAATCCTTAATTTCAGTGAAATAGTTAAAGGCGTTGATTTAACCATAAGCAAACCGGAGGCACCGATTGATCTGCCGTTTGAAAATATCAGCGTCAAGGTGTTCAGACAGTGGCGTAAGGCATTTATTTCATTCGGCTCCAATGTGGGCGACAGAATGAAATACATTCAGGATGCTTTCAAAAAAATGGAAGACAATGAGGCAATAAGAATACTTAAGACTTCGTCAATAAAGCAGACAAAGCCCTACGGCGGTGTTGAACAGGATGACTTTCTTAACGGATGTATGCTCATAGAGACATATATGAAACCTGAATTTTTGCTGAATTTCCTTAATCAGTTAGAATTAGAATCCGGAAGGGTAAGGGATATTAAATGGGGTCCAAGAACACTTGATCTTGATATCATCTTTTATGAAGAAGAGGTTATACATACGGACAGGTTAATTGTTCCTCATGCAGATATGCACAACAGACCTTTTGTGCTTGAGCCTTTATGTGAAATTGCTCCGTATGCTTATCATCCGATATTTAAAAAGACAGCAAGACAGCTGCTTAACGAATACAGAAACAGATAAAAACATATAGTACTTTTGATACACAAATGTATTGACATGACATAGTGCCTTTTATATAATCTCTAATATAAGACGATGTTGGGATATATGGCATTCGGAAAGGCAGGATCGATAAAATGAAAGAGTCAATTAATAAAAGACTTAAGAAAGGCTTCAATGTTATTACTCTTCTTGGTATGATAGCATTATTTATATGTGATTCAGCATTATTTGTATTTAGCTCCAAGTATGAGTCGGCAATGAAGAATTATGGTTTTTCACAGGGTGATATAGGAATGGCACTTGTTTCTTTTTCAGAGACAAGAAGTGCGTTAAGAGGCGCTGTTGCATATAGCAGCAAGAACCAGAAAAATGCCCAGAAAGAACTATATGACAGCAAAAAAGAAGAATTTAACAGATATCTTGAGGATATTAAAGAATATATGGTTACAGACGAAAGTATGAATGCATATAATGATATTCTTACTGCACTTGAGGGCTATTGGGATATAAGCGACAGTGTAATAAGTGATGGTATGTCTGATTCATATACTTTATTACAGCAGGCACAGGAAAGAGATATCAAAGAAATTGAACCATTGTATAGCAATGTTTATAGTGCAATCAACAGACTTATGGACATTAATGTTGATAAAGGAGAAGAACTAGAAAAAATTCTTGCAATAATTAAGTATGTACTTTGCGCAGGTGTTCTTGTGGTTATTGTAATCAGCTGTATTATATCAAGAAAAATCAGCAATAAGGTATCTAAGTCAGTTGAAGAGCCGGTTAATGCATTGGTAGACAGGTTTAAGACATTTGCCAGAGGTGACCTTGACAGTGAGTTCCCAACTAATAGTTATGATGATGAGATATCGGTAATGACAGAGGAAGCCAAGTCAATGGCTGCAACGCTTAATCTCATAATTACCGATTTAAGTGAGATTATGTCAGAGATGGCAAGAGGCAATTTCAATGTTGATACCGAAAACGGAGAAAAATACGTTGGCAAGTTTGTTGAACTCAGGGATTCTGTGAGGACGATGAATGACAAGGTAAATGATACATTGCATAGTGTTGAGGAAGCTTCAATGTCGGTTACGGCAGGTTCGGAAAATCTTGCACAGTCAGCACAGGAACTTGCGGAGGGTGCTACAGAACAGGCAGGAGCCGTAGAAGAACTTCAGGCTACAATCACAACTATTTCCGAAAATGTTGCAGAAACCGCTAAAGCACTTATGGATAGCAGCAATAAAGCTCAGGAATATGCAGAAAAAGCTGATGAAAGCAAGGCATCCATGAAGTCACTTATGGATGCAATGGAAAGAATAAGTGAGACATCATTAAAAATCAGCAGCATAATAGCTGATATTGAAAACATTGCTTCACAGACTAACCTTCTTTCACTTAATGCTGCAATAGAAGCTGCAAGAGCCGGTGAAGCCGGCAAGGGATTTGCGGTTGTTGCGGAACAGATAAGAGTTCTTGCAGACCAGAGTGCACAGTCGGCCGTTGATACCAAAGCACTTATTGAAGGTGCTCTTAATGAAATAGAAGAAGGTAATAATGCTGTTAAGAGTGCAGCGGATTCAATGGAAATCATTGTTGATGGTATTAATGAAATAGCTGCTGTAACCAAGGAAATCAGTGAAACATCCAATACCCAGGTAGCGACTATGAAGGAAGCAGAGGCAGGAATTGACCAGATATCAGAAGTTGTCCAGTCTAATTCAGCTGCATCGGAGGAATGTTCAGCTACAAGTGAGGAATTATCCGCACAGGCAGAACAGATGAATCAGTTAGTTGATAGCTTTGTATTAAAAAGATAATTAAAAATTTATATAAGAAAGAATAAGCGGTATGACAGAAGTCATACCGCTTATTCTTGTATAGAACATTTGAAATTAAACAATATTGGTTCTTAGCAATCCAATTACTTTTCCAAGAATCTTACATTCATCAACGATAATAGGGTCCATATTATCGTTCTCAGGCTGAAGACGATAATGACCGTTCTCTTTGTAAAAACGCTTGACCGTTGCAGAATCATCTACTAATGCAACGATTACTTCCCCGTTAGATGCAGTGTCCTGACGGGCAACCAACAAATCATCACCATCATAAATTCCCATATTAATCATACTGTCTCCCTTGACACGAAGCAGAAATGTCTCGGTATTGGGAAGCATATCTGCAGGTATTGGAAAATAATCCCTTATATTCTCTTCGGCAAGAAGTGGAAGACCGGCTGCGACGGTTCCTATCATGGGAACATTAACTAATTCCCTGTCAGGCAGGTTAAAACCGAAATCATCATCTACAATTTCTATGGCACGGGTCTTGGACTGGTCTCTTGATATATAACCGTTCTTCTCAAGCGTAGCAAGATGTGCATGCACACTTGAAGTTGATTTCAGATTAACCGCTTCGCAGATTTCCCTGACTGATGGCGGATAGTTTTTTGATAAAATATGCTGTTTGATAAAATTAAGAATCTCCTCCTGCTTAGGAGTAATTCGTCCTTTACTCATATCTTATACCTCCGATTGTTATTTATTAAATACAATATATCACACATACGGAATATATGCAAACAAAAGTTCCGAAAAAATGTTCGATAAAACTATTGACAAACAGATGTTCGAGATGTAATATCATATTAATGAATCGAACACAAGTTTGTGTACTGTTTATTGTACACGCAATGAATTATTATTTAAATAGTTTAGGAACGGAGGAATAAGATTATGAACATTTTAATTAAGAAATTAAGAAAGAACTGCAGTAAGATTGCAGCAATGGCAGTTATATCAGCAGTTGTTGTTGTGATAATACTTGTAAGCAGAGTCAGGGTTGATGCCAATAACAGTTATGGAAGAGATTATTCCGATAAGAGATATAAGAATTATACGGTAACGAGTGGAGATACCTTATGGGATATTGCCGAAGCCAATATGGATTATGAATATTATGATGATGTGAATGATTACATCGCAGAGATTAAGAGAATGAATAATTTATATTCCGATAAGATATATACCGGACAGAATCTTCTCATCACTTATTATTGCCACAACTGTAATACCTGAGTGCCGGATAATCCCGGTGGGATTATCTGACTATCCTTTTTGGCCAGTCTTCCAGATTGGCATTGATTATTGCAGTAAATGAATGTTCTGTAAGCCCCGGATTTTCTTTTGAAAGATTATGAAGCATATCTTTTATATATTGTCTTTTTGTATAACCATCGGCAGGACACTGATTTTTAACAATGGGAAGCTCATATCTTTTTGAAAAAGATTTTATTGCATATTCCGGAATGAGCATAAGAGGACGTATCAGTGTAAGCCCTGATTTATCCATATAAGTTACAGGAGAGAAAGTATGGATACGTCCTTCATACATTAATGACATATAGAAGGTTTCAATCAGGTCATCCCTATGGTGGGCATAGGCGAATTTATTACATCCTAACTCCAGTGCTTTTTCATTAAATGCACCTTTCCTCATTTTTGCACATAATGAGCAAGGATTGCTCTCTTTTCTTGCCTCAAATATTATCTGATATATTTCTGTATCAACCGTATAGTAAGGAACTTCAAGTTTATCACATAGTTCCTTTACAGGTGTAAAATCCATATTTTCAAGACCAAGTTTTACCGTAATTGCTACAAGTTCATATTTTTTCGGGTAGAAACGTCTTAATCCTGCAAGTGCATACAGCAAGGTAAGGCTGTCTTTTCCTCCCGATATTCCTATGGCTATTTTATCACCGTCTTCAATCATATTGTATTCATAAATTGCTTTTCTTGTATAACTGTATAATTTTTGTAAATCCATATATTCCTCGAGTTTGTGTTTTTTTATGGGATATAGTATAATACAAAAATATGTATGATATCAATTATTTTATAGAATTTAAGGAGATATGTAATGGATTTGGACAACAGACTTGTCAAAGGACTTAACAAACAGGGAATAACTAAGATGACCGGAATACAAGAGGACTGTTTTAAACCTGCATTGGAAGGAAAGAATATTATTGCATGTTCAGGAACAGGAACGGGCAAGACACTTGCTTTTTTATTACCGGTTATTATGAAGAATATTGATAATAAGGAATTATATGCTGTAGTGATAACTCCATCAAAGGAATTATGTATACAGATCTGCAGTCAGATTAACCAGCTTTCTAATAATTCCGGGATACCTATTACCGCGGCAGCACTGTTTTCCGGCGTTAATAAGCAGAGACAGTTACAGACGCTTAAGAGTAAGCCTAATATTGTTGTAGGCACATATCAGAGAATATATGAACTTATTAAGGAGGATAGAAAGCTGGCAGCTCATCAGGTTAAGACACTTATTATAGATGAAGCTGATAAGATACTTAATAAGGACAATATTGATGGAATAACTGCACTTAGAAAATGCTTTATGAGAGATATACAGGTTATGTTGTTTTCTGCATCGGTTACAGATAATACGAGAACATTAGCCGGACAGATTGGAGCTGATTACGTTAATATAACAACCGGAGATAAGATTACAATTCCAACTAATATCGAACATTATTATTTTACGGTTGAGAAGAGAGAACTTATTGAGACAGTAAGAAAGGTTATTAAGGCACTTGATACTAAGCATTGTCTAATTTTCTCCAACTCCAAGTATGACATAGAAGAGATAACACAGAAGATGGAATTCCATCACTACAATGTGAAATCATTACATGGCAAGCTGGACAAGAATAAAAGAAGACAGATAACAGATGATTTCAGAAGCGGCAAGGTAAGTTACCTTATATGTTCTGATATGGCAGCCAGGGGACTTCATTTTAACAACGTTGATACAGTTATTAACATAGGACTTCCAGATAAGCCTGTTGACTACCTTCACAGAGCCGGAAGATGCGGAAGAGACGGAAGTAAAGCCGTGTGTGCTTCAGTTATTACAGAAAATGATATTCCAAGGATTAAGGCGGTACAGAAGACGTTCAGGGTTAATATGATGCCTAAGAAATTGTATCAGGGTAAGATTGTAAGAAAATAATCATTGTTGATATTATTGAATCAATATGATAGAATTATAACATATTTATTGTAAATTATGTACATATGGAGGGACATAGTAATGAGCAGACATTTAATTGTTGAAGTTAAAGAAAGAGACTTACAGGAATACATTGATAAGCTGGATTCCAAGGGATGGGCTGTTATGGATATTGAGCCATCTAACAAGATTAATTATTGTTCACTTGGAATAGGAGCTATCGGCTTTATAATTGTTGCACTTACGGCAATGAACGTGATTCCTCATGACGTAGCAAAGTATTGTGCAGTAGTTATAGGACTGGCTTTTTTCAGTACATTTGGAATTACATCCACGTCTATGTATACTGTAGTCAGCGAATATGTAGGTGACGATGAATATATTGATATAACTCCATTTGATGATACAGATGACAAATTTGTTAAGAATGAAAATTATGTTGAAAAGACTGATAAAGCCGGTAACGGAGATGAAGTAACTGATTAAATTACAGAGAGACCTTGTGAGGGTCTCTTTGTTTTTTTAGTAAACAACAATAAGAATAACTAATATGTGTCATATGATGTCAAATAATGTCATATATTGCGACGAAAATGAATTGAAATAAACGGTTAATGAGAATTATAATCAGAACAAAATTTTATTTTGGGGGATGCTTATGGGAAAGATAACATGTGCAGTTGCTGATGATAATGAAAGGATGCTTAATCTGATAAGTGATGTCATAGCAACAGATAAGACTTTTGAAAATGTTGGCAGAGCCAAAGATGGAGAACAGCTTTTAGGAATAATCAGAGAGAAAGAGCCTGACGTTGTGCTGTTGGATTTAATTATGCCAAAAATTGATGGACTTACGGTAATGGAAAAGGTTAACGGTGACAGAAATATTAAGAAGAAGCCTGCCTTTATTGTTATTTCAGCAGTAGGCCAGGAGGGCATGACAGAGGATGCTTTTAATCTGGGAGCAAATTATTATATAATGAAGCCGTTTGACAATAATACATTGATTAACAGAATGAAATGTATTAAGAACAATATGGGCAGGAAAACCTCCATACATAACAATGAAGCAAGAGAGATGGACAGGGAAGTTAACCTTGAAAGTGATATAACCGGGATTATTCATGATATTGGAATACCGGCACATATAAAAGGTTATCAGTATTTAAGGGACGCGATTATGATGTCTGTCAAAGATATGGATATGCTTAATTGCATAACAAAGGTATTGTATCCAAGTATTGCAAAAAAATATCAGACTACATCAAGCAGGGTTGAGCGGGCGATAAGACATGCCATAGAAGTAGCATTCAGCCGTGGAAGGGTGGATATGATAGACGAGCTTTTTGGCTATACAGTCAGCAATGGAAAGGGCAAACCTACCAATTCTGAATTTATTGCATTAATAGCTGATAGGATTCGTCTGGAATATAAAATAAGATAAAAAATCATTTAAAATAAATGGTACATATGGTATAATATTCTTATGAGTAAAGTGTTACGGAGGGTATTATGAAGAACATATTATTTATTGCTTCTGAAGCAGCACCATTTATAAAAACAGGTGGACTTGCAGATGTAGTTGGAAGCCTGCCTAAGTATTTTGATAAAACTAAATATGATGTAAGAGTTATGATTCCTAAGTATCGATGTATTCCTGAGAAATATAAAGATATGATGAAATATATAGCTAATTTCTATGTAGATTTGGCATGGAGAAGCCAGTATGTGGGGCTTTTTGAAATGGAATATGAAGGCGTTCATTTCTATTTTATTGATAACGAATTTTATTTTGACGGATATAAGCCATACGGCTATATTCATCAGGATATTGAAAAATTCGGATTCTTCTGTAAGGCATCTCTTTCGGCAATACCATTGACAGGATTTAAGCCTGACATAGTTCATTGCCATGACTGGCAGACAGGTATCATTCCTGTATACCTTAAGGAAAGATTCCATGAGGGCGAATTTTACAGGGATATGAAGTCAATAATGACGATACATAACCTTAAGTTCCAGGGTATCTACGATATGAAGACTATTAAGGATGTAACGGGGTTGCCTGATTCTTATTTTACACCGGACAAGCTTGAGGCTTATAAGGATGCCAACTTCCTTAAGGGGGGTATTGTATATGCCGATAAGATAACCACGGTAAGCAGAAGCTATGCCGAGGAAATCAAGACGCCGTTCTATGGTGAGAAGCTTGATGGTCTCATGAGAGCCAGAAGCAATGATTTATGGGGTATTGTAAACGGAATTGATTATGATGAATATAATCCGGAGACAGATACAAGGATACCACACAACTACAATCAGATAACATTCCGTAAGGAAAAATATAAGAATAAGATGGATTTGCAGCGGGAACTCGGACTTGAAGTCAACCCTAAGAAATTCATGGTTGGTATTGTATCAAGACTTACAGACCAGAAAGGGTTTGACCTTATCGCTTATGTTATGGATGAGCTTTGTGCAGAAGATATACAGCTTGTTATTCTCGGAACAGGTGAGGAACGTTATGAGAATATGTTCCGCCATTTTGACTGGAAGTACAACAACAGGGTTTCTGCCAATATATATTATTCTGAGGAAATGTCACATAAGATATATGCGGCATGTGATGCATACCTTATGCCTTCTTTATTTGAGCCATGCGGACTCAGCCAGTTGATGGCATTAAGATACGGAACGGTTCCTATTGTCAGGGAAACAGGCGGATTAAGAGATACAGTAGAGCCATATAACCAGTATGAATCAACAGGAACAGGCTTCTCATTTAGGAATTACAATGCACACGAGATGCTTGACACCGTGAATTATGCGAAGTCTGTATACTACAACAATAAGAGAGAATGGAATAAGATTGTTGACAGAGGCATGCTGACAGATTATTCATGGAAGACCTCAGCACTTAAATATCAGGAATTGTATGATTCACTTTAGAATATTAAGGCCTATTATTTATGAGACATAAATTGAATGGTAGAAAAATAATAACATTGATTGTATTTTTGGTTATTTTGAGTTGCATGATTTTATCGGGATGTTCAGATGAAGACTGGGCACCATATGAAGAAAAAACAGAAGAAGTATCAATAAAATTAGATAACAGCATATGCGATTTGGTACAATGTAAGGAAGAACTGAAAAATGTTTGCAATAAGTATGCAAAAGATTTATTGCTTGTACACGCCGAATATAAATTTTTCAAAGACAAAGACAGTCAGGCGATAATATCTATGTCCAAAGTTTATGAAAGAGGTGAAGTAGGATATACTAAATTATGCGAATTATATGTTGATATAGAAAGCAATACAGTTACTAAAATAATATATCGTGACGGCATTTCAAGAAGAGTTGATCCCTATGGCCCGGAACTTGATGGAATAATTGCGAATCGGGCAGATAAATTATATGATGATTATATGAAGGATAAGGAATATATGGACAAACTACATATAAGTTATTATTATAACGAAATCAACATAGGAGGTTATGATAAAACAGAAAAAAGGATTCTGAAAAAGACATTAGGTATTTAATAGAGAATGTATGAATAAAGTTAAAACCAAATAGACAGTATATATTGAACAGAAAAACGAGACTTCATATGAGGTCTCGTTTTTTATGCTATAGTCAAAGGATTTAGGATTATGAAAAAGATTATAGCTATAGCAAATAAAACAACAGACCATTGTAAATATACCAAATATAAAGAACAGGAGGCTTTGTTATGATAAAAGTGAGCAATGTGTCAAAGGGTGAGATTTTTAGATCAAGATGTTAATTGAACATTCTTTAAATATAAAGGGAATAGCTTTGGCGGCATTTATTCCCTTTATTACAATGATATGTGGAATGCTCTATTGTATACCACCTAAAAAATGCTAGTTAAAAATTGTGGAGAAATGCCACTTACTTTACTTCCTTTATTTTGCTAATATCCGGACTTATATTCATTGAATAATTTGTATGGTAGATTACGAAGCCTGGAGCACCACCGGTAACTTTTTTAAGCTGTTTTCTCTCAACGTAATCGACCTCGACTTTTTCATAAGTTCTTCCTTTTGAATAGTAAGCGGCAAGGGCAGCAGCTTCTTCATAAGTCTTGTCGGGAAGTTCTTTTTTATCACACTTGACAATTACATGGGAACCGGGCATATTTTTGGCGTGGAACCACCAGTCATTACCTGTTGCAAATTTAAAAGTCAGTTCCTCGTTTTGGATATTGTTTTTGCCTACATATATATCAAAACCGTCCGAAGATATATAGTGGAACGGAACACATTTAACTTTCTTTTCTTTCCCTTTTTTTGACAAGTTCTTCTTGATAAAGCCATATTCAATAAGTTCTTCCCTGATTTGACCAAGATCCTCATAACTTACCGCAATATCAAGGGCGGTGTTAATTGATTCAAGATGGTCTATTTCCGCTTTTGTCGACAGAACAAGCTCGGAAAGGGCTTCATAGGTACGTTTTAACTTATTGTATTTTGCAAAATATTTTTTACTGTTTTCAAGTGCCGAAAGCTGTGGGTCGAGAGGAATGGTGATATTTTCATTGGTATAATAATTAAGAACCTCACAGGATTTGGCATCTTTAGGTATCTCATATCCGTAAACATTGAGAAGTTCGCCGTATATTCTGTAAGTTTCCCTTTTTGATGTATCGTCAAGCTGTTTCTGCTGCAAATCATATTTTTTATAGTTTCTTACAAGTGCCGTGGACACAATCTGTCTTAAATCGGCAGAACGTTGTCTGATACGGTCGGAGATATTTTTATCCTTGTAGTAATCCTCAAGCATACAGCTTACGGAGTCATATTTTACGGTATCGCAGGCAGAAGTGCCGTAATTTATAACATCGTATATTTTATCCTTGCCATTTGTAATTATTACAGGGTTAAAATCATTGCTTTTTACGGTATCAAGAATGTTATAAAAGGTTCTTACAAAGTGTGTAAGTTCGTTATTGGAAAGCCCGGTGACGGATTTTCTTGCTTCCACTCCTGATATATCGCATATTTCGTTATTAACCTGTGGACTTATACCTGTAAAGCTCTGATAAAGTATTTTTGAAACAGGAAGTGCCTTATCCTTTATTACCTCTGTGATTTCAGGTTCCGACATGGCAAGGACATCGGCTTTATCCGTTGTATTCGGAATAAAATAGTCAAAACCCGGAAGAACTTCCCTTACCGAACTTACGCTGGCATTTATACGCTTGATACTGTCAATGATTTTGTTGTTATCGTCAATAAATATGATATTACTGTGTTTTCCCATAAGCTCCACCATGAGATGTTTTGTGCACATATCGCCAAGCTCGTTAAGATGCTCAATTTTAAAATCAATTATACGCTCTAAACCGGGCTGGGAAATCTCCGTAATACGTCCGTTATTGATATGCTTTCTTAAAAGCATACAGAAGTTAGGTGCAGTAAGGGGAGAGGGCTTATTGCTGCTTACAAGATAAGCCAGCGGCAGACTTGCATTCACGGACAGCATGAGTCTTTGCTGACCGGAGGGCGTCTTGATTGTAAGAAGGAGTTCGTCCTTTTCAGGCTGGGCAATCTTATCAATCCTGCCGTTTAATATTTTATTATTTAATTCAAAAATAAGACTTCTTATAGTAATTCCATCAAATGCCATTTCTTTTACCTCAAAAAATTTCTTGGATAAGTATAGCACACTTATGAGATATTTCGTAGAATATTTTTATGGAAAATATGTAAGATACAGGCTTTATTTTTGAACCCCGCACTTGAATTGAAATGCGGTTTTTGGTAATATAATTTCAATATGTCATAATTAAAGAAAGGTTGCAGACTTATGATAAAAAGCATGACAGGATTCGGGAGAGGAGAGGCTTCTGACGGAGACAGAAAGATTACGATTGAGATGAAATCCGTTAATCACAGATATTTTGAACCGTCAATCAAGATGCCTAAGAAGCTTAATTTCTATGAAGCAGGAATAAGAACAGAACTTAAGAAATATATAAACAGGGGCAAGGTTGATATTTTTATATCATATGAAGACTATACCGAGAATCAATATAACCTAAAATATAATGAAACCCTTGCTGCTTCGTATATGGAGATATTGAAAAAGATATCAGAGCAGTTTGAAATTGATAATGATGTGAAAGCATCCTCCATATCAAGATATCCGGAAGTTATCACAATGGAAGAACAAAGTGATGACGAAGAAGAAATCTGGATTATCCTTAAAGAGGCATTGACACAGGCGTGCGAGCAGTTTGTTGCTACCAGAATAACCGAGGGCGAGAACCTTAAAAATGATATGTTAGGCAAGCTTGATTATATGTTGGGGCTTGTTGATGATATTGAAAAAAGAAGCCCTGAGGTTGTAACGGAATACAGAAAGAAGCTTATTGATAAGATTCATGAAGTACTTAATGATGCATCACTTGATGAGAACAGGATTGCTACGGAAGTAACGATTTTTGCGGATAAGATTTGTGTGGACGAAGAGACGGTAAGATTAAGAAGCCATATCGAAAGTACAAGAGATACCCTTATTGAGGGCGGTAATGTAGGACGTAAGCTTGATTTTATTGCACAGGAAATGAACCGTGAGGCCAATACCATACTTTCAAAGGCTAATGACCTTGCCATATCCGATAATGCCATAAGCCTTAAGACAGAAATAGAAAAAGTCAGGGAACAGATACAGAATATTGAATAGAAATGTGAGGTACATCTATGAATAAAGGAAATTTGATTGTTGTGTCAGGTTTTTCAGGTGCGGGAAAAGGCACCGTTATGAACAAACTGATATCGGAAAAAGAAGGATATGCCCTTTCCGTATCGGCAACAACAAGAGGAATGAGACCGGGCGAGACAGACGGAGTTTCTTATTTTTTTAAGACCAGGGAAGAATTTGAGAATATGATAAAAGAAGACGCTTTTGTTGAATATGCGTGTTATGTAGGAAATTATTACGGAACTCCTAAAGCATTTGTGGAAGAAAAGATTAGTGAAGGCAAAGATGTTCTCCTTGAAATTGAAATACAGGGCGCCTTAAAGATAAAAGAGAAGTTTCCGTCAGCAGTTCTTATTTTTATAACAACAAAGGATGCAAAAACACTTAAAGACAGACTTACAGGAAGAGGAACAGAGACGGAAGATGTCATTGAAAAGAGACTTAACCGTGCGGCTGAAGAAGCCAAAGGCGTGGAAGCTTATGACTACATTGTTGTAAATGATATTCTGGAAGATTGTGTTGAAACAGTTGACAGAATCATAAAAAGTGAGCATAATAGAACAAGTGAAAAAATATCTGTAATAGAAGATATAAGAAGAGAATTATCTAAACATACTGTATAGCAGTCAAGTAAAGGAGATATTGTAGAATGATTCATCCATCGTATACTGAATTAATGAACGTAATTAACAAGGATGTGGAACCGGGAGAGCAGCCTGCAATCCAGAGCAGGTATTCCCTTGTAATTGCTACATCAAAGAGAGCAAGACAGTTAATCGCCGGTGCACAGCCTTATGTAAATGGTAAAGGCAAGAAACCATTATCTATAGCTGTTGAAGAATTATATAAAGGAAAAGTTAAGATTGTTGGCGATGTAGCTGACAATGAGACAAAGTAATGTCTTTAACGGAACTTGTGAAAATAGTTGTCCTGGGTATTGTTGAGGGAATCACGGAGTGGCTTCCTGTCAGCAGCACAGGACATCTTATTCTATTCGGGCAGTTTCTTAATCTTAAATCAGGCCAGGAATTTATCAATATGTTTAATGTTGTTATCCAGCTTGGTGCCATTCTTGCCGTTGTAGTAATATATTTTAAGAAACTATGGCCTGTCAGTAAGAACAACGGAACGGCTAAACTTTGCTGGGATAAGGATAAGTTATGGTTGTGGCTCAAAATCATAGTTGCCTGTATTCCGTCAGCGGTTATCGGTTTACTTTTTGAGGATAAGATTGATGCAATAATGACAAGCCCATATATTGTTGCTGCAACTCTTATCATATATGGTATCATTTTTATTGTAGTTGAGAATATTAACAAGAACAAAGAATTTAAGATTACAAGTCTTAAAGAAATTACATTTAAGACGGCACTTATTATAGGCCTCTTTCAGGTACTTGCATTGATTCCCGGAACTTCAAGATCCGGAGTAACGATAATCGGTGCGATGCTTATCGGAACAGCAAGGACAGAAGCAGCAGAATTTACATTTTTCCTTGGAATACCTACAATGTTCGGTGCAAGTCTTCTTAAGATATTTAGTTTTCTTAAGGACGGCGGAGGATTTTCGGGACCGGAAGCAATATATCTTCTTGCAGGTATGGTTGTTTCTTTTGCCGTATCCATAATTGTAATCAGATTCCTTATGTCATTTATCAAAAAACATGATTTCAAACCATTTGGAATTTACAGAATTGTACTGGGATTAGCAGTAATTGCGTTTCTGGTATTTGCATAATTATATATTTCGGAGGTAGAACTAATGAATTACGTTGAAATGTCAACAGAAGAACTTAAGAAATTGGAAGCAGAGCTTAGCAAGCAGTATGATGAATATAAATCGCTTGACCTTAAGCTTGATATGTCAAGAGGTAAGCCATCACCTGCACAGCTTGATTTGACTAACGGTATGCTTGACGTAATAACATCAAAAACAAGCCTTGTAACAGAGTCAGGTGTTGACTGTAGAAATTACGGCGTGCTTGAAGGAATCAAGGAAGCAAGAAAATTAATGGGTGACTTTTTAGGTGTACCTGCGGAAAATGTATTTGTATGCGGTAATGCAAGCCTTAATGTCATGTATGACTGCGTGGCTAATTCAATGCTTTTCGGAGTAATGGGTTCAACACCATGGTGCAAATTAAATAATCCTGTAAAATTCCTTTGCCCTGTTCCGGGTTATGACAGACATTTTAAAATAACAGAGCTTCTTGGAATCGAAATGATTAATATACCTATGACAGAGAATGGACCTGACATGGATATGGTTGAAAAACTTGTGTCATCCGACTCAAGCATTAAAGGCATCTGGTGTGTACCTAAGTATTCTAATCCGCAGGGTGTTGTATACTCTGACGAGACGGTTAAGCGTTTTGCAGCATTAAAGCCTGCTGCAAAGGATTTCAGAATATATTGGGATAATGCGTATGCACTTCACTATATTTACGATGAAAGTATTGAGATTCCTGAAATTCTTTCAGAATGTGCCAAGGCCGGTAACCCTGACCTGGTATATGAATTCTGTTCAACATCCAAAGTGAGTTTTGCAGGCGGTGGAATATCTGCAATTGCATCTTCAAAGGCTAATCTTGAATGGATTCAGAAGAGACTTACAATACAGACAATAAGTTACGATAAGATTAATCAGTACAGACATGTATTGTATTTCAAAGATATTGACGGAATCAAGGCACACATGAGAAAACATGCGGAATTTTTAAGACCTAAATTTGATGCCGTACTTGAGATATTCGATAAAGAAATAAACGGAACAGGCGCAGGTTCATGGACAAAGCCTATGGGCGGATATTTTATCTCATTTGAGACTAATGAAGGCTGTGCTAAAGAAGTTGTTGCAAAGTGCAAGGAAGCAGGCGTTGTTTTAACAGGTGCCGGAGCTCCATTCCCTTACGGAAAAGACCCTAAGGATTCCATCATAAGAATCGCACCTTCATATCCTACACTGGATGAATTAAAGCAGGCAGCGGAATTATTTACACTTTGTGTAAAACTTGTTACAGTCCGTAAGATTCTTTCAGAAAGATAAGAGGTAATTTTATGAATACATTTGGTTTTATTGGCGTTGGCAATATGGGTAAAGCTATGTTAAATGGTGTTTTGAGAGTGTATAATCCTAATCAGGTAATGATAACGGATGCGTCTGAAATGCTTAGAAATAATGTGGCAAAAGAGACAGGTGTTGCGGTGGCAGAGACTAATATAGAGCTTGCCAACAGTGTAAAATATATAATTCTCGCTGTGAAACCACAATGCTATGATGAAGTTATAAGAAGTATTAACAATGTTGTTACAGCTGAGAAGATAATAATATCCCTTGCACCGGGTATAACAACAGACTACATACAGAACAAATTCAGTGCACAGGTAAGAATTGTAAGATGCATGCCTAACACACCGGCTTTAATCGGTGAAGGAATGACAGGCGTATCCTATAATCCAAAGGAATTTGACCTTGAAGAAATGGATGTTATCGCACAGTTCTTCAGCTCATTTGGCAAATTCAGAATAGTTGACGAGAAATTACTCAATACGGTGACCTGTGTATCGGGAAGTTCACCTGCCTATGTATATATGTTTATTGAAGCTTTGGCAGACAGTGCCGTTAAATATGGGATGTCAAGGAACGATGCCATTGAATTTGCGGCAATGACCGTCAAAGGTGCGGCGGATATGGTTCTTACCACCAAGGAACATCCTGCAGTATTAAAAGACAGGGTATGTTCACCGGCAGGAACAACTATTGCCGGAGTTGCGGCTCTTGAAGAGAATGGATTCAGACATTCCATTATAGCAGCTACCGATAAATGTTACGAAAAATGTACAGGGCTTAAATAATATGGCAGATATGCAGAGAATCAAAAGGGAATTAAAGTATGCGGGTGCTGTTGTTGATGTGTATGCCGATACAATGAAATTTAAAAACGGCAATACGGAGGTATGGGATACCGTTCTTCATAAAAAAGGAGCGGCAGCTGTTATTCCGGTATTACCTGATGGCAGGATAATTCTTGTAAGGCAATACAGAAATGCCCTTGATAAGGAAGTTCTTGAAATTCCTGCAGGATGTAAGGATTCACCTGATGAAGAATCCATAGTATGTGCGGCAAGGGAATTAGAGGAAGAGACGGGATATCATTCAGACTGTCTTGAAAAACTGTTTACAATTTCAACAACAGTTGCAGTATTTGGAGAGACTTTTGATGTGTTTGTTGCGACTAGTCTCGTCCACACAAAAAGCAATCCTGATCCTAACGAGTTTATCAATGTAGAAATACATGATATTGATGAGCTTGCAGGCATGATATATAGCGGCCGGATACAGGATGGTAAAACAATAGCTGCCATACTTGCATATAAAGATAAGTATATAAAAGCATAATTTAAAGCCTTTTTTCATAGTATATGCTATGGAAAGAGGCTTATTTTATAAATTCAGGACAGTCATTTATATTTTTTTTGTTGCTGTTATGGCAGGAGTGATTTTTTGTATTTATCCTGCCAATACACAGATAAGGGAATGGCACGCGTTATTAAAAAATAACATCAAGGATATAAAAAAATATTTTGATTATATACATATTTTTGAACGTGTTTTTCTTAAAAATCTGAGAAATATAACAATAATTGCCATTGCCTGCAGGTCGATGTATCACAGTTATTTAAAATATATTATATCGGCAATGTGGGGTTTCGGGCTGTCATTGGTTATTACGGTATGCGTGTTGTCATCTGATATAAGAATGGCTTTCAGGCTTTTGCTGTATATGAGTTTACATGATATTTTTTTTGGAATGGCAATATATTTAATATGCACGAAAAAGAAAAATATCAAATATATTCCCGCATTTATAGTTATCATAGGTTGTTCTTTTATTGAAACAATTATAATTTAGTTGACAATAAATGTACTAAATGTGATACTATAGAATGACATGAGCAGTTGAAGTTTATGCAACATATAAAAAAGTAAGAATAATACGACAATTACTTAGTCGGGATAAGGAAGAGGTTATGGCAGAAAATAATGTAAGAAAAAAGAAAAAAAGAAAAAATACTACAACGGGACTTGTGCTTCTTGTACTTGTTCTCACGGTTATAATACTTGGAATAATATTAATCATAGTTAATAAACTTGATAAGAATAATAAGAATAATAATAAAGTTTCATTAAAAACATCAAAAATTGAATATGAAGCGGACGGAAGCGATTTTAAAATAAGTCCTTCGGATGTTTTAAACGGACCTTCTGATAAGGTCAGCACAGCTGTAATTGACAGCACATCGGTTAATGCGAAGAATGTCGGCGAATACGAAATTAAGGTGACATGTGACGGTAATACTTATACAGTTACTGTTTCGGTAAAAGATACTAAAAAACCTGTAATTGATGTAGCCAATACAACACAAAAGGTTTCAGCGGGACAGGAACTTGAGGCTGCCAAAGTAATAACCAATATAACAGATGCTACAGAATGCAAGACAGGTTTTGTTATGGCAGATGAACTTGATGATGTGGCCGGCAAGATTAAGTCCACTGTGTCATTTAATGAAAAGGGAACTTATACTGTATATGCTGCAGCAGTAGACAGTGCAGGTAATTACTCAACTCTGCCTGTAACCGTAGAAGTAACGGAAGCTGTCAAAGTTGATTATCTTAACAGCGGAGCAAAAGTAAAGGTTGATGCCAATACAGATTTTAGCAAAATAGACAATAAGACAATTCCATTTGGTTTCAGCAATGAAGACAGGGATGAAAATAACAGGCCTAACGGCTGCAATTATTACAAGACCAAATATGGTAAATATGCCGTTGATTTCATACAGCCTAACAGCGAATATGTTTTCCTTACATTTGATGAAGGATATGAATATGGAAATACACCTGAAATTCTTGATACATTAAAGGAAAAGAATGTCAAAGCGGTATTTTTTGTTACACTTCCTTTCGCTAAATCAGAACCTAAACTTATCCAGAGAATGATAGATGAGGGCCATGTAATAGGTAACCACACCGTAACTCATCCAAGTGCCGGACTTCAGTCACTTTCAGTTGAAGACCAGATTAAAGAAATAAAAGATGTTCATGACTATATGCTTGAAAATTACAACTATGAAATGTACCTTTTCAGATTTCCAACAGGCGCATTCAGTGAACAGAGTCTTGCAATTGTCCAGAGCCTTGGATATCGTTCCGTATTCTGGAGCTTTGCACATAGGGACTGGGTTGTTGATGACCAGCCGGATGTAGGCGAATCATTACAGAAAGCAATTAATCAGGCACATGGTGGTGAAATCTTCCTTTTGCACGGAGTATCAACTACCGATACAAAGATGCTCGGAGACCTTATTGACGGACTCAGGGCCAAAGGCTTTAAATTCGGTTACTATGCAAAGACAAATTAAGTAAGAGGTTAAAATGTACAATGTATTAACATTTCTGGAAAATTCTTCATTGAACTATCCGGATAAAACAGCAGTAAAAGATAATAATTCAGAAATAACATATAAAGAACTTGTTATAAATGCAAAAAGAATAGGAACATTTTTGTCCGAATATGACGTCAGGAGGAAACCTGTTGTTGTATATGGCAATAAAAGTGTCAGGGTGCTTACCACATTCTTTGGGATTGTATATGCAGGAGGGTTCTATGTTTTAATAGACCCGTCTTTCCCAAAAGAAAGAGTTATGAAGATATTCAACGTACTTAAGCCTTCTGTTGTCATAACAGATGAGGATAAGTTTGATAGAATCAGGGAATGTGAGTACAAAGGAACAGTTCTTGATATTAATTCTGTTGAAAAAGACATTGATGAAGCCGTGCTTTCCACAATAAGAAAGAACGCACTTGATACAGACCCTTTGTACGGTATATTTACATCCGGCTCAACGGGGGACCCAAAATGCGTTGTGGTATGCCATAGGTCGGTAATTGACTTTATTAATGTGTTTACAGAGACATTCGGAATAACGGATAAAGATGTAATCGGCAATCAGGCACCATTTGATTTTGATGTGTCTGTTAAAGACATATATTCGTGCATAAAGACCGGTGCAACACTTATCATTATCCCTAAGGAATATTTTATGTTCCCTAATAATGTATGTGATATGCTTGATGATAATAATGTTACAACATTAATCTGGGCAGTATCGGCACTTTGCCTGTTAAACAGACTTCACGGACTTAAATATAAGGCACCCCACGCAATTAACAAGATTATGTTCAGCGGTGAAATGATGCCTGTTAAACAGCTTAATGCGTGGAGAGGCTATTACAAAGACGCTATGTTTGTTAATTTGTACGGACCTACAGAAATAACATGTAACTGTACATATTACATAATAGACAGGGAATACAGCGATGACGAGAAACTTCCTATGGGCAATGCTTTTCTTAATGAACATGTTTTCCTGTTAGATGATGATAATTCTGAAATAACCGATAAGAATATTCCAGGAGAAGTGTGTGTGTCAGGAACTGCACTTGCCCTTGGTTATTACAACAACAAGGAAGCTACAGCAAAAGCATTTGTACAGAATCCGTTAAATGATAATTTTAACGAACTTATATACAAGACAGGTGATCTGGCATACTACAATGATGAAGGTATGTTTGTATTTTCGGGAAGAAAAGATTTCCAGATAAAACACATGGGACACAGAATAGAACTTGAAGAAGTTGATATTGCCATCGGTTCAATATGCGGAATCGACAGGGTATGTACTTTCTTCGATGAAGCAAAGAATAAAATGGTATCATTTTATGTGGGCGGAATTGATAAAGCAGAACTTATTGCGGAATTAAAGACAAAAGTTCCTGATTTTATGGTTCCTAACCTTTTTATGCAGATAGATGAGATGCCGCTTACAAAGAATGGCAAAATAGACAGAAATACTCTTAAAGAGATATACAGAGGTGGCAGGAAATGAATAAGGAACTTATAAAGGAATGTATCTTAAAGTATGGTTCTCCTTCGTATATCTTCGACCTGGACGCATTAAAAGAAAGAGTTCTTAATATTAAAAAGATACTGGGTAAAGACATCAATATATGTTATGCAATGAAAGCCAATCCTTTTATCATCGAAGAAATGAAGGACTATATTGACAGATATGAAGTGTGTTCTCCGGGAGAATATGAGATATGCCAGAGACATTCTGTTAAAAAAGATGTGATAATTGTTTCAGGGGTTAATAAGACCTATGAATCAATGGAAAGAATTATGTCATTATGTAACGGAGATGGAATTTTTACAATAGAATCAGCGGAACATTATGATATACTTTCCAAGGTATGTAAAGAAAAAAATATCCATATCAGAGTTGTTATAAGACTTACAAGCGGTAATCAGTTTGGAATAGATAAAGATATGTTTAAAAACATACTTTTGCAGCTCAAAGACAACGAATACCTGGATTTTGCAGGAATACATTATTATTCGGGAACACAGAAAAAACTCAAAAAAGTAATAAAAGAAGTTGCCATGCTTGAGGAGTTCGCAAAGGAACTTCAGGATGAATATGGCGTTGCAACAGATATTCTGGAATACGGTCCCGGATTGTTATTCAATTATTTTGAAGGTGAGGAGACTCCGTCCTTTGAGGAACAGTTATCCGAACTTAAAGACATATTAAAGAATATTAAATCATTTAAACATATAACACTTGAAATGGGCAGATTTATTGCATCTGAATGTGGTTATTATTGTACTGAGGTTGTGGACAGGAAATGTAATAACGGCAGTGAATATGCCATTGTTGACGGCGGTATACATCAGATTAATTATTACGGACAGACACTTGGCATGAAAAAGCCTTTTATGGATGTAATAACCTGTAACGATTCTTATGAATTGCAAAAAATTAATATTTGTGGTTCACTTTGTACCGTAAATGATGTAATATTAAGAGATGTAAGTCTTCCACAGTTAGATAAAGGAGATATCCTGATTTTTAAAAACTGTGGTGCTTATTCTATTACGGAGGGTATGGCGCTGTTTTTAAGCCGCGAACTTCCGGCAGTAATTTTTTATAATAAGGATACCGGATTTGTCAGAGTAAGGGATCGCATTGGAACACATCTGATTAATGACGGACAATAGGAGGAAAAAATGGAAGAACTTATTAATATTTTAGAGGAAATTGTACCTGGTGTTGATTACGAAAATACAACAACACTTATTGATGATCATATTCTTGATTCATTTGCTATTTTATCACTTGTATCAGAGATAGAGGATGCGTTTGATGTAGAAATCGCACCTGTAGAACTTATTCCTGAGAATTTCAATTCCGCTAAGAGCTTATGGGCCATGATTGAAAGACTTAAAGAGGAAGAATAGTGGCATATCATATGCTGGTATATGTTGTGGCATTTCTGCCGGCCACAATATTACTTTATCAGCTTGTACCCCAGAAGTTCAGGTACATAGTATTGTTATGTGCGAACTGTATTTTTTTCTGCTCATTCAGTAAAGGACTGATTATATATCTGATTGCAGCTATATTGGTTGCATATTTCTTTGCCAGATGGATTGAAAAAATAGGAGAAAAGAAGAGTGATGGGCAAAAGGCAGTTACAAAAGCTAAGAGAAAAGTATTGGCATTAGGCATTGTGCTTAATCTGCTTGTACTTGTTGTATTAAAATATACTAATTTTTTTGCAAAATCTTTTATTGATTTGACGAACGTGTTTGGTTCAAAGTGGAAATTTGCACCGATTCGTTTTCTGGTACCTATCGGAATTTCGTTTTATACTCTGGAGATTATTTCCTATCTTACTGATGTATACAGGGGAACAATCAAAGCAGAACACAATTTTGCCAAAGTTGCATTGTATCTAAGCTTTTTTCCGCAGACAATGGAAGGACCTATTGCAAGATTTAGCGAAACTGCCGATGATTTATATGCCGGCAGGGGAATTACATTTAATAACCTGAAGTTCGGATATCAAAGAATTGCATGGGGACTATTTAAGAAAATGGTAGTTGCGGACAGATTTTATTATATGGTTTCATATATTTTCAGTAACTATCAGAAACTTGACGGTTCGATTATGCTTGTTGGTGCAATGGCATATACAGCACAGCTTTATATGGAATTTTCAGGCGGAATGGATATAATCATCGGTTCCGGACAGATATTCGGAATTAATCTTCCTGAGAATTTCAGACAGCCGTTTGCGTCAAAGAATGCTTCGGAATTCTGGAGAAGATGGCATATAACGCTTGGTACTTTCTTTAAAGACTATATTTTTTATCCTGTATCACTTGCAAAACCTGTTAAGAATTTTGCGAAAAAGGTTAAAAATGTATTTGGCAGGAATGTAAGTAAGTTTGTAGCACCAACGGTTGCTTTATTCTGTGTATGGATATGCAACGGCTTATGGCATGGTGCACAATGGACATTTATATTCTACGGAATGTATTATTTTGTAATTATTTTTATCGAAACCATTACGGAAGCACCGGTTAAAAAGCTTACGGACAAGCTTCATATTAACAGAGAAAGCAATGTCTATAAGGCTTTTCAGTCGGTAAAACTTTTCTTTATTGTTATAATCGGAGAAATGTTTTTCAGGGCTGAATCACTTAAAGCAGGCTTTATTATGTTTGGCAAGATATTTACTGATTTTCATATAAGCTACTTCTGGAATCACAGATTTAAGCTTCATCTTGATGCTTATGATCTTATAGTTGCCCTTGTGGGTGTTCTGGTTGTTGTTATAGTAGGCTTTATCAGAGAGCGTAAACCGGGATTAAGAGAGAGAATAGACAGGAAGATTCTTCCTGTAAGATGGATTGTCTGGTATGCGTGTATTCTTACGGTGATATTCTTTGGAGCTTATGGCTCAGGATATTCCGTTGTTGAGCTTATATATGCAGGATACTAGGATTTGGAGAGGTAAGATATGGGAAAAAAAATTGTAAACAGCATAATATTTCTGGCAGGACTGGCTGCAATACTTGTATTAACATCACATTTTTTAAAGCCGAACGACGATGTATATAATACAAATGGCGTTATGGCAAAAAAAGAAGAGTTCCAGAAAGAAACAAATGATACTATTGATGTCATTTTTATCGGTGACAGTGAAGTGTACTCTGCATATAACCCTATGCAGTTGTATGGGAATTATGGTTTTACATCATATGTTCTTGCCACTTCGGCACAGAGACTATGCGATACATATTCAATTTTAAAGAGTATGTATAAGACACAGACACCGGAATATATTTTTATTGAGACTAACTGCTTCTTCAGATTTGGCGGAAGCGTAGACGATACAAAAGATCGTTTTATGAATTTTGTACTTAATAGAATTCCGGCAATGAAGTATCATACGAGACTTAAGAACTTTTTCTTTGATGAAAAGACAAAAGACCATGAGTATATGAAAGGTTTTGTGTTAAGAAATAATGTGGAACCTTATACAGGCGGCGAATGGATGCAATATACAAATGAAGCTGAGCCTGTGGATGAATGTAACGTGGAATATATTAATAAAATCGTGACACTTGCCAAGGAACACAATACAAAGATTATATTTGTATCAACACCTTCACCTGAATGTCATTCATATAAGAAGCATAATGCAGTTGTTAATTTTGCTAATGACTATGGAATAGATTATTACGATTTTAATCTTGTAGCAGACAAAATAGGAATTGATTGGAGCAAAGATACGAGAGATGGCGGTAATCATCTTAATTTCAAAGGAGCAATTAAAGTAACGGATTATCTTGGTAAGATAATGAAAAGTGAACTTAATTTAAAAGATCACAGAAATGAAAACGGTTACGAAAAATGGCAGAATTATTACGAGAAATATCTTAAAAAGATAAATGAAAAATAAATCAAGACGCATAAAAACAAATTAAAAAGAATGTAGGAGCTTAACGGTTCCTACATTCTTTTTATAATTAGCATTTCTCAGCAATGATGTATAAAAGCTTTTCTGAATCTTCCCAACTGAGACAAGGATCTGTAATTGACTTGCCATATATATGTTCGCCAATTTTCTGGCTGCCGGGTTCAATATAGCTTTCCACCATTACGCCTTTAACAAGCTTTCTTATATCGGCGTTCATGGCACGGCTATGGAGAACATCTTCAACAATTCTTATCTGTTCCATGTATTTCTTGTTGGAATTACTATGGTTGCTGTCAATAATTGTAGCGGGATGCTTCAAATCATGTTCTGCATAAAGTTCATTTAAGAGAAGAAGGTCTTCATAATGGTAATTAGGAATACACTGACCTTTCTTGTTGACAGCTCCTCTTAAAACCGTATGTGTAAGAGGGTTACCGCTTGTATTTACTTCACTTCCCCTGTATATAAATGTATGAGGGTGTGAAGCTGCATGAACTGAATTAAGCATAATTTCGTATCCGCCGGAAGTAGGATTTTTCATACCTACAGGAACGTCCATTCCACTGGCTGTTAATCTGTGCTGCTGGTCCTCGACTGAACGTGCACCGATTGCAACGTATGCAAGAGTGTCATCGCAGTACATCCAGTTTTCAGGGTAAAGCATCTCATCCGCAGGGAAAAAACCTGTTTCTTTTATTACATCAAGATGAAGCTTTCTGATTGCCTTAATTCCTGCAACCATATCCGGAGCCTTCTCAGGGTCGGGCTGGTGAAGCATACCCTTGTAACCATCACCCGTTGTTCTGGGCTTATTGGTATATACTCTTGGAATTATGATTACTTTATCTTTAATTTTTTCCTGCACTTTGGCAAGACGTGTAACATAGTCAATAACTGCATCTTCATTATCGGCAGAGCATGGCCCGATAACTGCAAGAAATTTATCAGATTCGCCCGTAAAAACCTTACGAATCTTTTCATCTGTCTCTTTTTTTAATTCAACAGCTTCCCTGCTAAGCGGAAATTCTTCCTTGATTTCTTCCGGAGAAGGAAGTGTTCTAACAAAATTAATACTCATTTTATTCCTCCAAAATACTGTAAAATCTCTGACATTGTAACACTATATTTATTTTTTTTCCATACCTATGTTAAAAATATTCCTTTTACTTGTATCAAAACCTGCCTTGGGATATAATTTATACATCAGAAAGAAACGGGGTGTCAGATATGAAAAGAGTAATCTGGATAATTTTAGACAGCGTAGGTATGGGAGAACTTCCGGATGCAGCGGCATTTGGTGACAAAGGGGCTAATACAATTGTTCATACATGGGAATATAACGGAGGGCTTGATATTCCCAATATGTTGAAGCTTGGATATGGTAATATTGATGGAATGACAGTGCTTCCTAAAACAGATATACCGTCAGGTGCTTATGGAAGATGTATGGAATTATCTAACGGAAAAGATACGACGGTAGGACATTGGGAGATGACGGGTATTATTTCAAAAAAGGCATTTCCTACATTTGAAAACGGTTTCCCTGAGGAAATTATCCGTGAGTTCATTGATAAAACAGGCATAGACGGTGTTCTAGGGAATTGTGTGGCATCCGGAACCGAGATACTTAAGGTTCACGGAAAGGAATGCGCAGATAAAGGAATCCCTATCGTATATACTTCGGCAGACAGCGTTTTCCAGATAGCATATTTTGTGGGAAAGGACGATAACAGTTCTGAAACCGATGAGAATAAATTAAATAAACTTTATATGCTTTGTGAAAGTGCAAGAAAGATTCTTACAGGTGATTATGAAGTCGCAAGGGTAATTGCAAGACCTTTTGTTATCGACAGTGATAAGTATATAAGAACTTCAGACAGAAGGGATTATGCTATACTTCCACCTGATTATAATCTGCTTAACAGGCTTAAAGAACAGGGCTTTGATGTAGCAGCAGTGGGTAAGATACATGATATTTTTGCAGGTTCGGGAATAACAATGTCTGAACACAGCAAAGACAATATGGATGGAATGAACATAACCCTTGATTTTATGAAAAAAGACATTAATGGTGTTATTTTTACCAATCTTGTTGAATTTGATTCTTCCTACGGACATAGAAGGGATGCCAAAGGTTACGGAAAGGGATTGGAGGATTTCGACGGAAGGCTTCCTGAAATATTTGAGGCAATGACGGATGATGATATATTAATTATAAATGCCGACCATGGATGTGACCCGACATTTAAAGGAACGGACCACACAAGAGAGTATATTCCTTTGCTGGTTTATGGTAAACACATTAAAAATGTACCTATAGGAACAAGACGTTCTTTTGCTGATATAGGGCAGACGATAGCAGAATATCTTGGAGCAGAAAAGATAATAAATGGTGAAAGTTTTTTACGGGAGATTAGTGCTTATGAGAATGTATGATGTTATAGCTAAAAAAAGAGATGGCAAAGAATTAACGGACGAGGAAATATGTTTTTTTATAAAAGGATATACAGACGGAACTATTCCCGACTATCAGGCTTCTGCACTTGCCATGGCAATTTATCTTAACGGAATGACTGAACGTGAGACAGCCACACTTACAATGGCGATGGCACACAGTGGGGATGTCCTTAATCTTGACAGGATAGAAGGAATAAAGGTAGACAAACACAGCACAGGAGGGGTTGGAGATAAGACTTCCCTTGTTCTCGGACCGATGGTTGCCGCACTTGACGTTCCGGTTGCAAAGATGTCCGGAAGAGGACTTGGACATACGGGAGGAACCATTGATAAGCTTGAAAGTTTTCCGGGTTTTGTTACAGGAATAAGTGAGGAACAGTTTTTTAGTAATGTTAATAGGATAAAGATTGCCATAGCAGGACAGACAGGAAATCTTGCTCCGGCAGATAAGAAACTTTATGCCTTAAGAGACGTTACGGCAACCGTTGAAAATATTTCACTGATTGCAAGCAGTATAATGAGTAAGAAAATCGCGGCAGGAGCGGACGTTATTGTACTTGATGTCAAGACAGGCAGCGGAGCATTTATGAAAACACCCGAAAAATCCCTCGCCCTTGCAAAGGAAATGGTAAAGATAGGCTGCAATGTGGGCAAAAAGACAATGGCTGTAGTCAGCAATATGGATGAGCCGTTAGGTTATGCAGTAGGCAATGCGTTAGAAGTTAAAGAGGCTATAGATACACTAAACGGAGAGGGACCGACGGACCTTCTTACACTTTGTATCGAGCTTGGCTCACATATGATTATGGGAGCAGGTCTTACAGACGATAAGGCAGAAGCCGGAAAAATGCTTAGAGAGGTTGTGGACAGTAAAAAGGCTTTGAATAAACTGGCTGAGCTTGTTGAGGCACAGGGTGGAGACAAAAATGCTGTTTATAACAAAGAACTTTTGCCTAAGGCGTCTATAATCAGGGAATTTGTGGCAAAGCATGACGGTTATGTATCCCATATAGAATGTGATGAAGTTGGTAAAGCCGCCATGATTCTTGGCGGAGGACGTGAAAATAAAGACAGTATAATTGACCTTTCCGTTGGAATTGTCCTTCATAAAAAAGTTGGAGATTTTGTCAGAAAGGGTGAAAATATTGCGACCTTCCACGCCAATGACGAGGACAGACTTAATGCCTCCCTTAAATGTTTTGAAAATGCTTATGTAATATCCGATGAAGTTGTACATAAGGATAAACTGATACAATACATAGTTACAGAAGAAGGAGTGACTAACTGTGAATGAGAATATGGTTAAATTAGAAAAGTGGATAAAGGAAAGTGACAATATCGTATTTTTCGGCGGTGCAGGAGTAAGTACGGAAAGTGGGATACCGGATTTCAGAAGTGTTGACGGACTTTATAACCAAAAGTATGATTATCCTCCTGAGACAATTTTATCACACAGTTTTTTTATGAGAAATACAGAGGAATTTTACAGATTTTACCGTGATAAAATGCTTTATAAGGACGCAAAACCCAATAAAGCTCATTATGCACTGGCAGAGCTTGAAAAACAGGGTAAGTGCAAAGCTGTAATTACACAGAATATAGACGGGCTTCATCAGGCTGCGGGAAGTAAAGAGGTACTTGAACTTCACGGTACCGTTAAGAAAAATTATTGCATGAAGTGCCATAAATTTTATGGTGAAGAATATATAATGAATACAAGCGGTGTGCCAAAGTGTGGTTGTGGCGGCATAATCAAACCTTACGTTGTACTTTATGAAGAGTCTCTTGATAATGATGTTATTGAAAAAGCCGTTGATTATATAAGACATGCGGATGTCCTTATAATTGCCGGAACTTCCCTTACCGTGTATCCGGCAGCAGGGCTTATAGATTATTACAGAGGCAATAAACTTGTGTTAATCAATAAATCTGTTACGCCTAAGGACAATATCGCTGACCTTGTGATACATGAGCCGGTGGGCAAAACTCTGGGAGAAATAGTATTAAATTCATAAGAACGGTCATAGACCGTTCTTTTTTTACATAAGATTAACTGATATTCTGTGGGAAAAATATATGAAAAAAATATTAGCTGTAATAATTATAGCCGTGGTGATGTGCCAAAGCGTAACAAAAGGAGAAGAGCCTGAAAATCTCTATGCAAGGGCGGCAATTCTGATTGATGCGGATTCGGGGCGTATCCTTTACGGCAAAAACGAAAATGATGTAATGCCTATGGCAAGTACCACGAAGATAATGACGTTACTTGTCGCACTTAAATATGGCAATCCCTCCGATAGAGTTACATTTTCTTCTTATGCGGCAAAAGAACCCGATGTGCAGCTTAATGCGTTAAAAGGAGAACAATATACGCTTAATGAACTTTTATATCTTATGATGTTACGTTCGTATAATGATGTGGCAATGATGGTAGCGGAATATGTAGGAGGCGTACTTAATGGGGATACATCCCCTAATAATACTACGGAGGAAAGCAAAGAAGATGTTAAAAGGTTTATTGATGAAATGAATGGTTATGCCGTAAAACTGGGACTTTCTGATACATATTTTGTAACTCCTAACGGACTTGACGGGGAAGATGAGGGCAGAATACACAGCACAACGGCATATGAACTTGCACTTATAGCAAGAGAAGCCCTTAAATCGGAAGAAGTCATTAAGATATGTACAACAAAAAGTTTTTCATACAGGGAACAGAACGGTAAAAGAAGTGGGACAATAACCAACGGAAACAGGTTCCTTGATATTAATAAAAATGCAATTGGAATGAAAACAGGATTTACGGGAAAAGCAGGTTATTGCTTTGTAGGTGCAACAAAAGTTGATGACAGGACTTTTATTTCTGTTGTATTGGGCTGTGGCTGGCCACCGAATAAAAATTATAAATGGGCGGATACCGGGAAATTAATGTCATACGGAAGGGATAATTATTTTTACAGAAACATATTTGAAAAGACGTATGATTACAAGGAAATAAAAGTTGAAAACGGGCTGCAGGAAAGTGTCGGAACATATATTCCTTTTGAAGTCAACAGGCTTTTATCGGATGAAGATGAGGTGGATGTAATTTATGAAATTATAAGTAAAGCAAAAGCACCTGTAAAAAAAGACGAACAGGTTGGAAAAGTGAGGATTTACATTAACGGAAAACTGGAAGAAGAACTTCCGATTTTAACAAAAGGAAGCGTAAAAGAAAAAACATTCAGGTATTTTTTACATAAAATTTTTTTATATTATTTTATGTAAAATATGTTAAAAATTTATCAAATATAGCTTGATTATTTCGATAGTAGGATTTATTATATACCTTGGTAGAAAATTGAATTTTATTTTTACGGAGGTCTAAAATATGAGCACTACAGCTAAGACGTCAGCTTGTAAGAGAATAGAAGACTTACTTGACGACAATAGTTTTGTTGAGATTGGAAACCTTGTTACAGCAAGAAATACAGATTTCAACATGACCGCAATGGACACTCCAGCAGATGGTGTTATTACCGGTTACGGTACCGTCAATGGAAGCCTTGTGTATGTATACAGCCAGGATGCAACTGTTATGAACGGTTCTATGGGTGAAATGCATGCTAAGAAAATAGTTAATATTTACAATATGGCTTTAAAGATGGGAGCACCTGTAGTTGGTTTTGTTGATTGCGCCGGATTAAGACTTCAGGAAGCAACAGATGCCCTCAATGCGTTTGGTATGATATATGCAAAGCAGGTAGAAGCTTCAGGAGTTATTCCACAGATTACAGCAATAATGGGTACATGTGGAGGCGGAATGGCAGTTATGTCATCACTTTCTGATTTTACATTTATGGAAAGCAAAAATGGTAAACTGTTTGTAAACAGCCCTAATACTCTTGATGGCAATAAGTCAGAAGATACAGCAGGAGTAGATTTCCAGTCTAATGAAACAGCACTTGTTGATTTTACAGGCGACGAAGCATCAATCATTACAGAAATCAGGAACCTCGTAAGTGTTCTTCCAAGCAACAATGAAGATGAATCACTTTGCGAATGCACTGATGATCTTAACAGATTGTGCACAGATGTTAATAACGGTGCCGCAGATCCTGCATACGTTTTTGAAACAGTTTCCGATGACGGACTTTTTATAGAAGTCAAGAAGAATTATGCAAAAGAAATGGTAACAGGTTTTATAAAGCTTAATGGTGCTACAATCGGTGTTGTGGCTAACAGAACAGAGCTTTTTGACAATGGCGAATCAGTAGAAAAGTTTGATGAGGTTCTTACTGCAGAAGGCTGTGAAAAAGCGGCAGAGATGATTAATTTCTGTGACGCATTTGAGATTCCTGTACTTTCACTTACCAATGTTAAGGGATTCCTTACAACCAAAGAAAGTGAAAAGAAGATGGCTAAGGCAGCAGCTAAGCTTACTTATGCATTTGCCAATGCGGATGTACCAAAGGTTAATCTTATAACAGGCGAAGCATACGGAAGTGCTTACACGGTCATGAACTCAAAAGCAATAGGTGCTGATGTAACCTATGCATGGCCTGATACAACAATCGGAATGATGGATGCATCACTTGCAGCTAAGATAATATATGAGAAACAGCCGGAACTTATTGCTGAAAAGACAGCAGAGTACGGCAGACTTCAGGCAAGTGCCGAATCGGCAGCAAAGAGAGGATATGTTGATTCAATTATCGACCCTGCCGATACAAGAAAGTACCTTATTAGTGCTTTTGAAATGTTATATTCAAAAAGAGACGGTTATGTTACCAAGAAACATGGCAGTATTTAATGAGGTGAATTTATGAACTTAGCTATGATATTAATGGAAAGTATGGCAACCAGGTTAAAGGATGCCGGAATAAATACACTTATCTGCATTTGTGTCGTATTTGCTGTTCTTATTTTTATTTCACTTGTAATAAGCCTGTTTTCTTTTATTCCTAAGGCTGAGGCAGCCGCTGCCAGAAAAAAGGCCAGAAAGATAGAAGAAAAAGAACTTGCTGCTAAAGCTGTTGACAATGCGGTTTCACAGATTGAGACCAAGGAAACAGAAGTTAGTGAAGTAATTGAAGAACCTGAGAATCTGACAGATGATCTTGAACTTGTTGCTGTTATTGCAGCAGCAATCGCAGCATCGCAGAATGCGGTAAGTACAGATGGATTTGTTGTCCGTTCAATTAGAAAAGTTAGGAGATAATGATATGAAAAATTATACTATCACAGTAAATGGTAATGTATATGATGTAACAGTAGAAGAAGGAGCTTCTACAGGAGCAGTAAGTGCACCTGCAGCACCAAAAGCAGCACCAAAGGCAGCAGCCGCACCTGCAGCTAAGCCTGCAGCAACAGGAACAGCCGGTTCTGTTAAAATAAACGCACCTATGCCTGGTAAAATCGTAGATGTTAAGGTTAAGGTGGGAGACGCTGTTAAGAAGGGACAGACAGTTCTTGTTCTTGAAGCTATGAAGATGGAAAATGATATTGTTGCACCGGAAGACGGAACTGTAGCAAGTATAAATGCAGCAGTGGGAAGCGCTGTTGAAGCTGGCGAAACTATTGCAACATTAAATTAGTATTGGAGGTATCAAAATGGTTCTTGATACACTAAAGAATCTTTGGGAACAGACAGGCTTTATGAACCTTGAATGGGGTAACTATGTCATGGTTCTCGTAGCATTGGTATTTTTGTACCTTGCTATAGCAAAAGGATTTGAACCATTACTTCTGGTTCCTATTGCTTTTGGTATGTTACTTGTAAACCTGTTCCCTGATATTATGAAAGAAATAAAAGGGGGAGAAGCCGGCGGTCTTTTGAGATATTTCTATCTGCTTGACGAATGGAGTATCCTTCCATCACTTATTTTCTTAGGGGTTGGTGCGATGACAGACTTTGGTCCGCTTATTGCCAATCCTAAGAGCTTTTTACTTGGAGCAGCAGCACAGATCGGTATTTTCGCAGCATATTTTCTCGCGATTATTTTTGGATTTAACGGTGCAGCTGCAGCAGCCATATCAATTATCGGCGGTGCTGACGGACCTACATCCATTTTCCTTGCAGGAAAGCTCGGACAGACTGACTTAATGGGACCAATTGCGGTTGCGGCATATTCATATATGTCACTCGTTCCTATTATACAGCCACCGATTATGAAACTTTTAACAACTAAGAAAGAAAGAGCTGTCAAGATGGAACAGTTAAGACCTGTTTCAAAGTTAGAGAAGATTCTTTTCCCAATAGTTGTAACTGTTGTAGTTGTACTTATTTTACCAACTACAGCACCACTTGTAGGATTTTTAATGCTTGGTAACCTCTTCAAAGAGTGCGGAGTTACAAAGCAGCTTGCAGAAACTGCATCAAATGCTTTGATGTACATTGTAGTTATTCTTCTTGGAACATCAGTAGGAGCATCAACAAGTGCAGCTAACTTCCTTAATGCCAACACACTTAAGATTGTTGCATTGGGACTTGTTGCTTTTGCGGTGGGAACCGCAGCCGGTGTCCTTTTCGGAAAAATTATGTGTAAGGTAACGAAAGGTAAGGTTAATCCGCTTATAGGTTCCGCCGGAGTATCGGCAGTACCTATGGCAGCCCGTGTTTCGCAGAAAGTTGGAGCGGAAACAGATCCAACCAACTTCCTTCTTATGCATGCTATGGGACCTAACGTTGCCGGTGTTATCGGAACAGCCGTTGTAGCCGGAACATTTATGGCTATCTTTGGCGTTGCTTAATACTTGAAGAAAGGAATTATTAAAATGGCAGATACAATTAATGAAGTAAAACCGGTTAAAATAACCGAGACAATTTTAAGAGATGCCCACCAGTCACTCATTGCAACCAGAATGACAACTGAGCAGATGTTACCTATCATCGATAAGATGGATAAGGTCGGATATAACGCAGTAGAGTGCTGGGGCGGAGCTACATTTGATGCTTGTCTTCGTTTCCTTAAAGAAGATCCATGGGATCGTTTAAGAAAGTTAAAAGACGGCTTCAAAAATACTAAACTTCAAATGCTTTTCAGAGGACAGAATATCCTTGGATATCGTCCATATGCAGATGACGTTGTGGAATATTTTGTACAGAAATCAATTGCAAACGGTATTGATATTATCCGTATCTTTGACTGTTTGAATGATATCCGTAACCTTGAGACAGCAGTTAAGGCAGCTAATAAAGAGGGCGGACATGCACAGGTTGCACTTTCCTATACATTAGGAGATGCGTATACTCTTGATTATTGGAAAAATATGGCAAAAGAAATTGAAGAAATGGGTGCTAACAGTATCTGTATTAAAGATATGGCAGGCTTACTTCTTCCAAATGAAGCTACAAAGCTTGTTAAAGTATTAAAGGAAGGCACAAAGCTTCCTATCGAGCTTCATACACATTATACTTCGGGTGTGGCTTCAATGACATACATGAAGGCTGTAGAAGCAGGCTGTGATATAATCGATACAGCAATGTCTCCATTATCAATGGGAACAAGCCAGCCGGCTACAGAAGTTATGGCTAAAGTATTTGAGGGTACTCCTTATGACCCACATCTTGACCAGTCTTTACTCGCTGAAATAGCTGACTACTTCAGACCATTAAGAGAAGAATGGATTAGGACAGGAAGACTTGATCCTAAGGTTATGGGCGTTAATATCAAGACATTACTTTATCAGGTACCGGGCGGCATGCTTTCTAACCTCGTTTCACAGTTAAAGGAAATGAAGGCAGAAGATAAGTATGATGCGGTTCTTGAAGAAGTTCCAAGAGTCCGTAAGGATTTCGGTGAACCACCTCTTGTAACACCATCAAGCCAGATTGTAGGTACACAGGCGGTTCTTAACGTAGTTCTCGGAGAAAGATATAAGAGCCTTACAAAGGAATCTAAAGACCTTTTACTTGGAAAATATGGTAAGACAGTTAAACCATTTAACCCTGAAGTACAGAAGAAGGCTATTGATTTGACAGGCGAGCAGCCTATTACATGCCGTTTTGCTGATACTTTAGAGCCTGAATTAGATAAGCTTGAAGCTGAGATGAAGCAGTGGAAGCAGCAGGATGAAGATGTACTTTCATATGCATTGTTCCCACAGGTTGCAACCGACTTCTTTAAGTACAGAGAAGCACAGCAGCACAAAATTGACCCTGCAACAGCTAAAGACGGAGCTTATCCGGTATAATTAAGAAATAATAAAGACATTGTACACTTTTGTGTACGATGTCTTTTTGTTTGCACTAAAAGGTGGAATTAAATATAAAAATATAGTATAATTTAAATGATATTACGTATAAAATAGTTGAGGAATAACTAAATATGGGACAGAATATACTTGAAGCCTTGAACGGGAAAATACCGGATTTAAGTAAAAATCATAAAAAAATAGCAAGGTACATAATTGAAAATATCGATGAAGCTGCATTTCTTACTGCTGCGGAAATCGGTAAAAAACTGGATATAAGTGAATCCACTGTAGTAAGATTTGCTACAGCACTGGGTTATGCAGGTTTTCCGGCATTCCAGAGGGAACTTTCTTTTTACCTTCGGAACAGGCTTAAAGAAGTTAACAAAATAGATATCAAATCCGAGATAAGCCATTCGGCCATAATCGATTATGTAATGCAGAGTGACTGCGAAAAGATTAAGTCCTCATTGGAGGGTGTTAATTCGGAAGTGTTTGATACGGCAGTCAGCCTCATAAAAAATGCCGGATGTGTATATGTTGTGGGTATCAGGACAGCTGCACCTCTTGCCGATATTTTTGAATTTTATCTTCGGATGGTTGTGGACAGGGTTGTAAAGGTAACGACCAACAGTTCAAGTGAGATTTTTGAACAGATGATAAATGTAAATGAAAAAGATGTGGTTATCGGAATCAGTTTTCCAAGGTATTCCATGAGAACGCTGAAAGCCATGGAATTTGCAAATGAAAGAAAGGCAAGGGTTATTTCAATAACTGATAGTATTTATTCACCGATGAATCTCTATTCGTCATGTAATCTTTTTGCCAAAAATGATCTGGCGACCGTTGTAGACTCAATGGTGGCACCGATGTCACTTATTAATGCACTTATAATTGCACTATGCATTGAAAATTCCGATAAGGTTGTGGACAGGCTTGAGACATTGTCACAGGTATGGGATGACTACCAGGTAACCAATAATGATGAAATTAACTATCTTGACGATAATATTATGAACGATTTGAAAGGTTTAAAAAATAATGTCTAAAGTAATTATAATAGGAGGGGGCGCTGCGGGAATGATGGCAGCCATTTCAGCGGCAGAGAACGGAAACGACGTACACCTGTATGAGAAGAATGAAAAGCTTGGCAAAAAAATATATATAACCGGAAAAGGAAGATGTAACGTAACCAACGGGTGTGATGTTGAAGAACTTTTTGAACATATTGTAACCAATAAGAAGTTTATGTACAGTTCCATATACACATTTGATAATATAAGGGTGCAGGAATTTTTTGAAAATGCAGGATGTCCTCTCAAGACAGAAAGAGGAAACAGGGTTTTCCCTGTATCCGATAAATCCTATGACGTAATTAATGCCCTGGAACGTTCTATGAAAAAATATAAAGTAAATATTAATCTTTTTTCAGATGTAACCGACCTTATCATTGAGGATAATGTTGTGAAAGGCATTGTGGTTGATGGTAAAAAAATATACGGAGACAAGGTAATTGCAGCTACCGGAGGCTATTCATACCAGAGTACAGGCTCTACAGGCGAAGGGCACAGACTGGCGGCAAAATATGGGCACAATGTTACCAAATGCAGTCCATCCCTTGTACCTTTTAATGTAAAAGAAGAGGATGTAAAAGAACTTCAGGGGCTTTCGCTAAGGAACTGCAGCATTGCAATATATGACGGCAACAGGAAATTATATGACGATTTCGGTGAACTTCTTTTCACACATTTCGGAGTAAGCGGACCTACAGTACTAAGCGCCAGCAGCTATGTTAATGACATTATTAAGAAAAAAGAATTAAAACTTATAATTGATTTAAAACCTGCTCTTGATGAACAGACTCTTGATGAAAGAATCAGAAGGGATTTTGATGAAAATATCAATAAAAATTTTGCCAATTCCCTTGATAGATTATTTCCAAAGTCTTTAATCCCTGTTATTATCAGAAGATCCCTGATAGCATCTGACAAAAAGGTAAATGAGATAACGAGAGAGGAAAGAAAAAATCTTCTTAACACTATTAAGAGATTTGAATTTACACTTACGGGATTAAGAGGCTTCAATGAGGCAATAATTACACATGGCGGCATAAACGTCAAAGATATAGACAGCAGCACCATGGAATCAAAAATTATCAAAAACCTGTATTTTGCCGGTGAAATGATAGATGTGGATGCAGTAACAGGAGGATTTAATTTACAAATTGCCTGGTCAACGGGGTATCTGGCAGGGTTATCGGTATAAGAAAGAATAGGAGAAAAAATATGATATACAATATAGCAATAGACGGACCGGCAGGAGCCGGAAAAAGCACAATAGCAAAGCGTGTAGCCAAAAATCTTGGATTTATATATGTTGATACAGGAGCAATGTACAGGGCAATGGCTGTATATTTTCTCGACAAAGGAATAGATGTCAAGGATGAAGATGCTGTAAGCAGGGATTGTGACAATGTTAACATTATGATTGAGTACAAGGATAATCTGCAGCAGGTTATTTTAAACGGTGAAAACATAACATCGCGATTAAGAACAGAAGAGGTGGGCAATACTGCTTCTGCGGTGGCTGTGTATCCTGCCGTAAGAAAAAAACTTGTAGAACTCCAGAAAGAACTGGCAAAAAAAACAAGCGTTGTTATGGACGGCAGGGACATAGGTTCATGTGTATTAAAGGATGCAGTCTGTAAAATATATCTTACCGCAAGTGTTGAATGCAGGGCATTAAGAAGAATGGCTGAACTGCAGGAAAAAGGCGTTGATACTTCCCTCGAGATAATTAAGGCAGATATATCGGACAGGGATTACAGGGATATGCACAGGGATGTATCACCTCTTATACAGGCGGAAGATGCGGTTTATCTTGATTCTTCTGATATGGGAATTGAAGAAGTGACTGATAAAATCATATCAATATTTAATGAAAAGGCAGGAAGATAACAGTTGGAAGTTATTGTAGCTAAAAATTCCGGATTTTGTTTCGGCGTGAAAAGAGCTGTGGATATGGTATATTCACAGATAGGACATGGTAATATATATACTTTCGGTCCGGTCATACACAATGAAGAAGTTATAAAAGACCTTGAAAATAAAGGTGTTAAAGTTATTAATTCCGTTGAAGAAGCGGCAGATGTTCCAAAGGGAACTGTAATAATCAGGGCACACGGTGTTCCGGCGCATATATACAGAGAAATTTTATCACTTGGCCATAAAGTGGTGGATGCCACATGCCCTTTTGTACTTAAGATACATAACATAGTAAAGGAAGCTGCCGCCAAAGGCGAATTTGTTGTGATAATCGGTGATGAGAAACATCCTGAAGTGCAGGGAATTATGGGCGCAGCAGCAGGACAATGTGCGGTAATTGACACCGAGGAAAAAGCTGAAAAATTTATAGAGGACAATAAAAATAAGTTAAAAAAAATATGTATTGTGTCCCAAACAACATTTAATTATAATAAGTTTAAATATCTTGTTGAAATTTTTCAAAAAAACAGTTATGATAGTGTTGGTATTTTGAATACTATTTGTAATGCTACGGAGGTAAGGCAGACAGAAGCCGGGGAACTTGCGTCAATGGTTGATGCCATGATTGTAATCGGCGGACGTACAAGTTCTAATACCCAGAAGCTTTACGACATTTGTAAGAAAGTATGTAAACATACTTTTTATATACAAAATGCTGATGATATGGACTACAACATACTAAGAGGAATGGATAGAGTCGGTATTACAGCCGGGGCATCTACCCCAAACATAATAATCGAGGAGGTTCTAAAACGATGTCAGATTTAAGTTTTGGACAGTTATTTGAAGAAGCAGAAAAGACAAGAAAGGCTTCAGTACATATGGGGGAGGTTCTTGACGGTACAGTTATCGAAGTTAGAGAAGACCAGATAATTCTCAACATTGATTATAAATCAGATGCTATTATAACACGCAATGAATATACAAGTACTCCAGGGGTTGACCTTCGTACTGTTGTTAAGGAAGGCGATGTAATCACTGCTAAAGTTATTAAGACTAATGACGGTGACGGATTTGTTGCACTTTCTGTTAAGAGACTTGCTGCTGAACTTGGAAGCAAGAAGTTAGAAGAAGCATTTGAGAACAAGACAGTTCTCACAGCTAAAGTAGCTCAGGTGCTTGATGGTGGATTAAGTGTTGTTATTGATGAGACTAAAGTATTTATCCCGGCAAGCCTTGTTTCTGATACTTATGAAAAGGATTTAAGCAAATATGCAGGACAGGAAATTGAATTCGTAATTACAGAGTTCAATCCAAGAAAGAGAAGAATTATCGGTGACCGTAAGCAGCTTCTTGTAGCTAAGAAAGCTAAGATGAGAGAAGAAGTTATGTCTAAGATTGCCGTGGGACAGGTTGTAACAGGTACAGTTAAGAATGTAACAGATTTTGGTGTATTTATCGATATCGGAGGAGTTGACGGACTTTTACATGTATCAGAGATTTCATGGGGAAGAATTGAGAACCCTAAGAAGAAATTCAAACCTGGTGATGAAGTTAAAGCCTACATCAAGGATATTAACAATGATAAGATTGCATTAAGCCTTAAGTTCGATAACGAGAATCCATGGATTAATGTTGCAGAGAAATATCCTGTTGGTTCAGTTGTTAAGGGCAAAGTTGCCAGAATGACTGATTTCGGTGCATTTGTTGAACTTGAAGAAGGTGTTGACGCATTACTTCATGTATCACAGATTGCAAAACAGCACATTGAAAAACCTGCAGAGGTATTAAAGATCGGACAGGAAATAGAAGCTAAGGTTGTTGACCTTAATGCTGATGAACATAAGATTTCACTTAGTATCAAAGCATTACTTGCTGATGAAGAAGACAATCAGGAAGAAGAAACAACAGAAGAATAATATAAGATATTTATCAGAAAGCCCGTTTCTAATTAACGGGTTTTCTTTTATATCATAACAATTAGGAGAAGTCTATGTTTGAAACAGGCTATGATACATTTAAAAAAGATATTTTATTAATTACTAAGATTGATTTGAATGCATATAAAGAACGGCAGATGAAAAGAAGGATAGATACCCTCATCGCTAAACATGGCTTTAAGACATATAATGATTTTGTTGCGGCAATAAAGGTTAATAAGATTTTACTGGATGAATTTGTTAATTATCTGACAATCAATGTTTCGGAGTTTTACAGAAATCCGGAGCAGTGGACATATCTTGAAGAAAAGGTTATACCGGAGCTTATTAAGAATTACGGACATGGCATCAGAATATGGAGTGCGGCATGTTCAACAGGGGATGAACCTTATTCCCTTGCCATGCTTTTAACCAAATTTCTTCCTCTTAACCAGATACATATTATCGCAACAGATATTGATAAACAGGTTCTTGAGAAAGCGCATATGGGTATTTATAAGGATAAGAGCCTTGCAGCCCTGCCAAAGGAATTTCTTGTGAAATATTTCAGAAAAATTAATGATGATACTTATCAGATAAAAGATGAAATTAAAAAATGTGTGGAATTCAGGCAGGCTAACCTTTTGAAAGACAGTTATCCCGAACATTGCCACCTTATCCTTTGCAGAAATGTGCTTATATATTTTACGGAAGAAGCTAAGCTTGAAATATACAAAAAATTCAACGATTCCCTTGTATCAGGCGGTGTATTATTTGTAGGAAGCACAGAACAGATAAGCAATTATAAGGATATTAATTATTCATCCCCAAGGTCGTTTTTTTATAAGAAAAATTAATAGGATATTAAGATTGGCGGGCTGCCCACGATTGTGGACAGCCCGTTAACTTTGCAAGGTTGAAACGTACTATTTATATTTTCCTGAACAGGCTTTCACAGTATTTTTTTACAAGATTTTTATCTGCCAGAAAATCTTGTGAACATTCAAAATATGTTATTTTGTCATAGTAATCAATTTTAAAATAAGGATTGATAATTTCTTCATACTGGGGAAGAAATATTCCTGATTTTTTGCTGTAACAGTTGGCAGCTTTAGCTTTGGTACGGAAGTCCTTATCCACATAAAAAGCAACACTTTTATGTATGGAACGGTCCTCGCCCGGAAGATAGTAATAATTTTTATAGTCGGGATAAAAATATTTAAGCTCTCCGGTGTAAATATTTATGCTGATTTTTGCAAGGTTACCACAGGCAGTAAAATAAAAATTGTTGTTGCCACCGGATATCCTTTTCGGAAGAAAACTGTCAAGGGCAAGTTCTATAATGACTTCCTTGCGGATACCGCCAACAGGAGTAACGGAATCGCAGACATCCGCGGAAACTATTTCATAGCAACCGGAAGTAAGGCAGTTATAGTTGATTACCGGGAGAATCTTAACCATGCCCATTACATCATCGTGGTTATGGAGCAAAAGAAGCTTAAGCAGGGAATCATCTGCCGATTTCAGGTATTCCTCATATACTTTTATAAGCTCACCGCCTGAATATTTATCATCCCTTGGAACCGACATAAAAGATTCAATGGATTTCTGCTTAAGATTTTCAAGCTTAAGCAAAGACTTAAGCATGCTTATGTTTTTATATATGTCGAAGCTTTCGATACCTGAAAAATCACATGGAATATGGTAAATATTACATTTTTTTATAATGAAAGGGATATCAAAACCACTGCCGTTGTAATGGACAATGACTGAAAATGATTTCACAAAATCAAGAAAATCCGAGATGATATCCGGTTCGCTTTCGGGAGTATCGCAAAACCATTGCCTGAACTTAAAACCTTCATCGTCACAATATACACATCCGATAAGGTATAAAATGGAAGTGGCGGGAGAAAATCCGGTAGTTTCAATATCAAAATACAAAACTTTCTCTTTAGATACATCGGGAATTCCGAAGAATGTATAGTCTGAATCTAATTTTTTATCATAAATAAGCATAAATTTCCTCTTTTTTATTTGTAAAAATATGTTAGTACAATTATATATTAAATCATCAAAAAATTGTAGTAATTTTATCAAAAAAGTAATAGAATATAAATCAGCATTTGAAAAAAATAAAGGAAGTGAAATCAATTGAAACGGAAAACATTTAAAGGTGGAGCACATCCTTATGACGGAAAGAAAATGTCAAGAGAGTGTCCCATCGAGATACTCAATCCGGGAGATACTCTTGTATATCCGTTATCCCAGCATATAGGTGCAATGGCTAAACCGCTTGTTAAAGCAGGAGACAGGGTTCTTGTAGGACAGAAGATAGCCGAAAAGGGAGGATTTATATCTGCCAACATACATTCTTCAGTGTCAGGAACCGTTAAGGCTATCGAAAAAAGGCTTGTTGCTACGGGAGGTATGGTAGATTCCATAATAGTTGAGAATGATGGTATGTATGAAGAGGCTGCTCCTATATTTTCAGGTAATCCCGATGAACTTTCCAAGGATGAAATTATAAAAATAATAGAAGAAGCAGGCATTGTCGGAATGGGTGGTGCAGGGTTCCCTACCAATGTAAAACTTTCACCAAAAAATGCTGATATTATAGATTCAATCATTGTCAACGGTGCAGAGTGTGAACCCTATTTAACATCCGATTACAGACGTATGGTTGAACAGACGGATAAGCTTGTAAAAGGACTTAAAATTGTCTTAAAGATATTCCCGGATGCTAAGGGATATTTTGGAATAGAAGATAATAAGCCTGAAGCAATAGAAGCACTTTTAAAAGCAACAGAGAATGAAGACAGAATAGAAGTCGTTCCGCTTAAGACAAAATATCCACAGGGCGGTGAACGAAGTATGATATATGCCGTAACAGGAAGAAAAATCAATTCCAAAATGCTCCCTGCTGATGTGGGATGCATTGTACATAATGTTGATACGATTTATGCAATATATAATGCTGTTTATAACGGAAAACCTCTTATAGAGAGGATTGTTACGATAACAGGAGATGCAGTGAGAACACCTAAGAATTTTCAGGTCAGAATCGGAACTTCTTTCAGGGAACTTATTGATGCAGCAGGCGGATTTACAACTGAACCTGAGAAAATTATTTCAGGCGGACCTATGATGGGCTTTTCGTTTTTTAACATTGATGTGCCTGTTGTCAAAGGTTCTTCATCATTACTGGCATTTATTAAAGATGATGTAAGTCATGAGGAACCATCGGCGTGCATAAGGTGCGGAAGATGTGCTGCAGCATGTCCGGAACATCTGCTGCCTATGAAACTTGCAGCACTTGCAGGCCAGAATGAGCCTGAAGAGTTTAAGAAACTTGGAGGAATGGAATGTGTGGAATGTGGCTGCTGTTCTTATGTATGTCCTGCAAAGAGACAGGTTACACAGTCCGTTCGCTCAATGAAGAAATTAATAATTGCATCGGCAAGGAAGAAATAGGAGGAAGGACATGAACGAAAAGATGTATAATGTGTCATCGTCGCCTCATGTACGAGACAAATCATCAACTAACAGAATAATGATAGATGTGTGTATTGCGTTGCTGCCTGCGTGCGTTTTTGGAGTTGTGAATTTTGGATTCAGGGCACTTCTTGTATTGGCAGTATCCGTAACATCATGTATTTTATTTGAATATTTTTATGAACGTGGAATGCACAAAAAAATAACCGTAGGTGATTTCAGTGCAGTTGTAACGGGGCTTTTACTTGGAATGAACCTGCCATCTACCATACCTATATGGATGGTTATACTTGGAAGTGCATTTTCAATTATCATAGTTAAACAGTTATTCGGAGGATTGGGACAGAACTTTATGAACCCTGCTTTGGCAGGAAGATGTTTTCTGCTTATTTCTTTTGCCGGTCAGATGACAAAATTTACATATGACGGAGTTACCGGTGCAACACCTCTTGCGGTTCTTAAGAACGGAGGAGAGGTTTCTGTGCTTAAGATGTTCCTCGGAACAACAGGAGGTGTAATAGGTGAGACATGCACAATTGCACTTCTTGCAGGTGGTATATATCTTATTATCAGAAAAGTTATAGCACCTACGATTCCACTTATTTATATCGGGGTATTTTCTGCTTTTATCCTGGTATTCGGCGGACACGGTTTTGATTTGGAATATTTAGCCGCACATCTTTGCGGCGGCGGACTTATGCTGGGAGCTTTTTTCATGGCAACAGATTATGTTACATCACCTGTAACTACAGGTGGAAAAGTCATTTTTGCGGCTCTTTTAGGCATCCTTACGGGATTATTCAGAATTTACGGTAATTCCGCAGAAGGAGTTTCCTATGCAATTATTTTCTGTAATCTTTTAGTGCCGCTTATTGAAAAAATAACGGTGCCTAAAGCATTTGGTGTTGTTAAAGAAAAGAAAAATAAGGAGGCGGTCTGATGAAAAAAATACTAAAGGACACATTGGCACTGTTCCTTATAACATTAATATCCGGTGTCCTTTTAGGCTTTGTATACAAAATAACCAAGGAGCCTATTAAAGAACAGGAGCTTAAGACGAAACTGGCTGCATACCAGACTGTATTCAGCGAACTTGATACAACCAAGGAAGCTGACGAAGATACTCTTAACAAAGCCCAGACGGCTGTTTATGATGCAGATTTTTCAGGAGTTGTGATACAGGAAGTTGTCATGGCTTATGACAAATCAGGGAATTATCTCGGAATGATAATTACGGTAAAGGATTCCAACGGCTATGGCGGAGATATCCGTATGACAGTGGGAATTGACAAAGCTGAAACTATAACAGGACTGGAATTTCTTGAACTTAATGAAACCGCGGGGCTTGGCATGAAAGCCAAGGAAAGCAGTTTTAAGAACCAGTTTAAAGGTAAGAAGGCCGATAAAATTAATTACAGTAAATCAGGGGCACAGGCAGATGATGAAATAGATGCAATAAGCAGTGCCACAATTACCACAAGTGCCGTATGCGAAGGCGTTAATGCTGCAATATCGGCATATAAAGCAGTAGGAGGTGTTGAACAATGAATAAATGCGTTGAACGTCTTTACAATGGCATTGTAAAAGAAAATCCTACACTTGTGCTTACACTCGGAATGTGTCCTACCTTAGCAGTTACAACTTCCGCGATAAACGGAGCAGGTATGGGACTTGCATCAACCGTTGTACTTGCATTAAGTAACCTTTTTATATCACTTTTAAGAAAGGCAATTCCTGACAGGGTAAGAATGCCGGCGTTTATTGTAATCGTGGCTTCTTTTGTTACTATGGTACAGTTTCTAATGCAGGGATACCTGCCGGATTTGTATTCATCCCTCGGTATTTATATACCTCTTATAGTTGTTAACTGTATTATACTGGGAAGAGCAGAAAGTTACGCATCCAAAAACAAACCATTGCCATCATTGTTTGACGGACTTGGAATGGGACTTGGATTTACACTTTCTCTTACCGTACTCGGTGCATTCAGGGAAATGCTGGGAGCCGGAACTATATTCGGTCACAGTTTTATTCCGGCTGACAATCCGACAACTTTTGAACCTATAAGTATTTTTGTAATGGCTCCGGGAGCATTTTTTGTTCTTGCATTCCTTGTTGCATTAATGAACAGAATAAAAAAGAAAAAAGGTAAACCAATCGTTGATATATGCAGGGATGATGGATGCTTAAGCTGTCCTAACATTGGATGTTCAGGCAGAAAAATAGCAGAAAAGGAGGAGACAAAATAATGAAGACATTGATTCTTATAGCAATCGGTTCCGCTCTTGTTAATAATGTTGTATTAAGCCAGTTTTTGGGACTTTGTCCTTTCCTTGGAGTATCAAAGAAAATCAAGACTGCGTCAGGCATGGGATTTGCGGTAATTTTTGTAATTACAATATCTTCATTTCTTGCAAGCCTTATTTATAGTTTTATACTTGTACCTCTTAAACTTACATATCTTAATACAATAGTATTTATTCTTGTAATAGCGGCACTTGTACAGTTTGTTGAGATGTTTCTTAAGAAGGCAAGTCCTTCACTTTATAAGGCACTTGGCGTATATCTGCCTCTTATTACAACCAATTGTGCGGTATTAGGTGTTGCACTTACTAATGTATCAAAGGAATATGATATACTGACTTCCGTTGTCAACGGATTTGGAACAGCTGTGGGATTTACTATTGCGATTGTAATTCTTGCAGGTGTAAGAGAGAGAACAGAACATAATGATATACCGGAAGCATTTAAGGGTATGCCGATAACATTGATAACGGCAGGTCTTATGGCAATTGCTTTTATCGGCTTTTCAGGTATTATTTAAGGAGGCAGGCTATGACTGGAGTTATTATAGCAGCCGCTATTGTAGGCGGTACAGGAATTATAATCGGTCTTTTTTTAGGAATATCAGGTGAAAAGCTTAAAGTTGAAGTTGATGAAAAAGAAGTTGCCGTAAGAGAGGCACTTCCCGGAAATAACTGCGGAGGATGCGGATATCCGGGTTGTGACGGGCTTGCAAAGGCGATTGCAAAGGGCGAGGCACCGGCTAACGGCTGCCCTGTCTGCTCTGCCGAAGCAAAAGCAAAAATTGCCGAAATTATGGGTGTTGAAAGTATAGCTGAGACAAGAAAAGTTGCTTATGTTAAATGTGTGGGTAACTGTGATGTTGCAAAAAATGATTACATATATTCCGGAGTTAAGGATTGTTCAATGGCAGCACTTGTTCCAAACGGAGGACCTAAGAGCTGTAATTACGGATGTCTTGGATTTGGTTCATGTGTAAAAGTGTGCAGTAATAATGCCATAAGTATCGTAAACGGAGTTGCTGTTGTGGATAAAAATCTTTGTACTTCATGCGGAAAGTGTGTTAAGGCATGTCCTAAGAATCTTATTGAGTTAAGACCGGAAAAAGATATTGCTACAGTATACTGTTCGTCCCATGAAAAGGGAAAAGCAGTAATGGATGCATGTAAATCAGGCTGCATCGGATGTACTTTATGTGTGAAACAATGTGAATACGGCGCCATAGTAATGGACAATAATATACCGGTAATAGATTATGAAAAATGTACAGGATGTGGAAAATGTGCAGAAAAATGCCCTAAAAAAATCATTCATCTCGCATAAATGGGATATTTTACTGGGTGCAGTGCTGTTAATTACGGCACTGTGCCTGTTTCTTGTATTTAAACAGAATAAAAAAGACGGTAAATATGTTAAAGTGGAGCAGGACGGAAAAGTGGTAGGAAGTTATCCGTTGGACGAAGACGGAAAATATGAGTTTACTAATTTTTACGGCTCTAATACGCTCATAATTCAAGACGGAAAGGCTTATGTGACAGAAAGTACCTGCAGTGACCATACTTGCGAAAAAATGGGTAAAGTATACAGGCAGGGAGAAATGATTATATGTATTCCCCATAAGCTTTTTATTACGGTAACCGGTGATTCAAAAAAAGGAGGTTATGATGGAATATCAGGCTAATAATGGTCATGGCAGAAGCAATGTTGCGGTTTATGGAATGCTGTTAAGTATTTGCCTCGTGATGGGTTACCTTGAAAACCTGATTCCTATTGCCGTACCTGTACCCGGTATCAAGCCGGGTTTTTCAAATATTGTAATTATATGGGTGCTTTATTCCCTGGGTATAAAGTATGCCATAATGTTAAGTGCAGGGAAAATACTGCTTTGTGGGTTTCTTTTCGGTAATCTGTATACTATTCTTTTCAGTTTTGCAGGCGCGGTTTTAAGTCTTGCGTGTATGATACTGTTAAAACACACAAAGAAATTTTCTATGACCGGTGTAAGTATAGCCGGAGGTGTATGTCATAATATCGGTCAGATTATTGTGGCGGTTATCGTACTTGAAAACTCAAGAATAATATATTATCTTCCGTTTTTGATGATATCCGGCATTGTATTTGGCATTGTGGTAGGAATAATAAGCGGCATTTTATATAAAAGAATTAAGATAACATAGCATTAATTTACCTTGCAAACAAATGTTCTATATGATAGAATTAGATATAATTTTATTTGGGAGACATTATGATTACATATATTGTTGGCGAATTAACTTATATAGATAACAACACAATCATTCTTGAAGCCTGTGGTGTGGGATACGAAATTACGGTGCCTGAATCGGTAATTCCTTCTTTACCGGGAATAGGAAGCAGTATTAAGATATATACCTATCAGAATGTTAAGGAAGATGCTCTTGATTTATATGGTTTCCTTACAATGGATGACCTTAAGATTTTTAAACAGTTAATTACGGTCAATGGAATAGGACCTAAGGGTGCACTTAGTATTTTATCCGTGATTTCACCTGATGAATTGAGACTTGCGGTAATATCCGATGACGTTAAGAAGATACAGAGCGCTCCGGGAATAGGAAGTAAGACAGCACAGAAGCTTATTATAGAACTTAAGGACAAGCTTAAGATTGAGGATGTTGTATATGATTTACACGATGAAAAGGACATTGTGAAATCAGTCAGGGATGAAGCGGTATCGGCACTTATATCGTTAGGATATTCCAACAGTGAATCGGTATCTGCGGTAAGTACCCTTGTGATTACGGAGAATATGACAAGCGAGGATATTCTTAAGCAGGCACTTAAGAAATTAGCATTTATTTAATGGGACACAGATATGGACAGACGAATTATAACAACGGAATTTACATCTGAGGATGTGAAGATAGAGAATAACTTAAGACCGTCTTCCTTAGACGAATATATTGGACAGACCGCTATTAAAGAAAATCTGAAGGTATTTATAGAAGCAGCCAAGTCAAGAAATGAATCCCTTGACCATTGTCTTTTTTACGGACCTCCGGGACTTGGCAAGACCACTCTTGCCGGGGTAATTGCCGCTGAGATGGGGGTTAATATCAAGGTTACATCAGGACCTACAATAGAGAAACCGGGTGACATGGCAGCGATACTTAATAATCTTTCCGACGGAGATATTCTGTTTATTGATGAGATACACAGGCTTAACAGACAGGTTGAGGAAGTTTTATATCCGGCAATGGAAGATTTTGCCATAGACATTATGATAGGTAAAGGTCAGACTGCACGTTCTATACGACTTGACCTGCCTCATTTTACCCTTGTGGGTGCCACAACAAGGGCAGGACTTCTTACTGCCCCTTTAAGGGACAGATTCGGTGTGGTAAACAGACTTGAATATTATACAATAGATGAACTCAAGAATATTATAATAAGGTCTGCCGGTGTTCTTAAAGCCCCTATAGACAAGGATGGAGCGACAGAACTTGCCAGAAGATCAAGAGGAACTCCGAGACTTGCCAACAGACTTCTTAAGAGAGTAAGGGATTTTGCACAAGTAAAATACGACGGTATAATAACAAGGGAAGTAGTTGATTATTCCCTTGATCTGCTTGAAGTGGATAAGGAGGGACTTGACAAGAACGACAGGAACATACTCTTTACCATTATTGAAAAATATGGCGGAGGACCTGTAGGACTTGATACCCTTGCAGCTTCGTTAGGCGAAGATGCGGGAACACTTGAGGATGTATACGAACCTTATCTTATTTTTAACGGTTTTATTAACAGGACACCCAGAGGCCGTATGGTTACGGAACACTGTTATAATCATTTTGGAATTAGACCTACACAAAATTAAAATCTTGTGATATTATATTCATATTAGTGATAAAGGAGAGCAAAGTTATGCCAGCTAAGAATGAAACAGAGGTTGTTATCGGAGGCAAATCTTTTAAGTTAAGCGGATATGAAAGTGAAGAATATCTTCAGAAAGTTGCAGCATATATAAGCGCCAAGCTTGTTGATTTTAAGAAATCGGAGATATACAGAAGACAAAGCTCTGACGTACAGGCAACACTTATAGAACTTAATATTGCGGATGATTATTTTAAAGCAAAGAAACTTGGCGATGAGCTTGAAGCTGACCTTGAGAAGCGTGATAAAGAGATATATGATCTTAAGCATGAATTAATTTCCGTACAGATTAAGTATGATGCGGCACAGCAGGAGATTAAGGACCTTAAGAAAGAAATAAATGAGAATCAGAAATCAATAGTTAAGCTTGAGACTGAACTTAATGATCTGAGTAAATAATAACTACTAAAGGAGTGTCAGGTACACTCCTTTATCTATATTGACAGGAATATATTATGAAAAATAAAGTTGAAATTCTGGCACCTGCGGGTTCTTATGAGGTGTTTCTTGCAGTAATGAATGCGGGAGCAGATGCGGTATATCTTGCGGGAAATATGTTTGGAGCAAGGGCTTACGCAGGTAATTTAAACAATGAAGAACTTATTAAAGCAATAGAATACTGCAAATTCCATAACAAAAAGATGTATCTGACGGTAAATACTCTCTTGAAAAATAATGAGATTAACAATGAACTGTATGATTATCTGCTGCCTTTATATAATTCCGGTCTTGATGGCGTTATTGTCCAGGATTACGGTGTAATGAAATTTATACATGAGTCATTTCCTGATATGGAGATTCATGCTAGTACGCAGATGACTATAACAGACAGCGGTTATGCGGATTTTTTAAGAAAATATAATGTTACAAGAATTGTTCCGGCAAGGGAGCTGGGACTTGAAGAAATCAGAGATATACATGATAGAACAGGAATGGAAATAGAGTGCTTTGTTCATGGTGCACTATGTTACTGCTATTCGGGACTCTGCCTGATGAGCAGTTTTATAGGAGGAAGAAGCGGCAACAGAGGAAGATGTGCCCAGACCTGCAGACTGGATTTTAATTATAACGGAAGAGAGAGTAAAATATTAAGTCTTAAAGATTTGTGCACACTTGATATTTTACCGGAAATAATTGAAGCCGGTGTATTTTCCCTGAAAATCGAAGGACGCATGAAAAGTGCTGAGTATGCTGCCGGAGTAACGTCAATTTACAGAAAATACGTGGATATGTACCTTAACAAAGGAAAAGAAACATATAAAGTTGATAAGAAAGACCGGAACAGGCTTCTTATGCTTTTTGACAGGGGCGGTCAGACCGATGGTTATTATATGAGACATAACGGCAGGGAAATGATTGCTGATAATACCAAGATTTCAAAGGATCTTGGTGAAAAAAAACAATACGAAGAATATATACATAGAACTTTTGTTGAAGCAAATCCTAAAATAAAAATTAATGGAATTGTAACAATTAAGAAAAACAATCCTGTTACTATGTCATTATCATTTGGAAACATAGCCATAACAATAGACGGACCAACGTGTGAGACCGCACTTAACAGGGCTGTCTCTAGAGAAGACGTTGATAAACAACTGAGAAAAATGGGACAGACTATGTTTGAACTTGATACCCTTGATATCAGGATGGAAGATAACATTTTTATTCCTCTTAAAAGCCTTAATGAACTCAGGAGAACCGCCGTAGACAGACTGACAGATGCATACCTTGAAGCTTCAAAAAGGAACAACAGCCACAGGTTTTTACCTTGTGCAGCACATAAAGAAAGCCGTAATAAGGGCATTTCAGTTCATGTACTTACATATGAACAGGCAGACGAAGCCGTAAAACATAATATTCAAAGAATGGTTATCGATACCGAGGTTATGTCCGGAGACGAAATCAGCCGTTGCGTGGAGTTATGCAGAAAAAATAATGTTAAGTCATATATCGGGCTGCCAAGAGTTGACAGAGGTACATATAACGTCAAGAGCAATTCTGACGGCTATATGATAAGAAATATGTCCCAGAAAACAAAATGTGATAAGGAAGTAATTGCTGATTACTGTATATATGCATTTAATAATTATGCCGTAAGTGCCCTGGAAGATTATGGAATTACAGGAATAACATATCCTCTTGAGCTTAATGAAAAAGAATTATCCGAGATGGATATAGATAACGGAGAGCTTGTTGTATACGGAAGGATTCCACTTATGATAACAGCCAACTGTATTGATAAGACAAGCGGAAACTGTCATAAAGGAAGTACATTATTTTCAATGCTTCGTGACAGGAAGAATGCTTTGCTGCCGGTATTAACCTGCTGTAAATTCTGCTATAACATAATATATAACAGTGTTCCTGTATATCTTTTTGACAAGTTAGACAGAATAAGAATACAACCTGAATATTATGGCATTATTTTTACCACGGAAAATGCCACTGAGGTTGCAGATGTATTTAAATGCTTTAATAATAGAACGAAGCCTGAGGATAATACATTCACAAGAGGACATTTTACAAGAGGAGTTGAATAGATTTGGAAAATATAATCATAAATTTATCAAAGTACATATTGGTTTTCCTGATGCTTTTATATACTTACCTTTGCTTCAGGATTAATACCATTTCCACTTATAAAAAGAACAAAGGACATGTCATCGCGCAAAAAGTATTTATTATGCTTATTTTTGCAGTATGTTATGCACTGATTTTATATCATAATTTCAGCTTGATAACCTTTTTATGTCTTGCATTGGAACTTATTTACCTGATATTTTTTCCTGTACTTTTTAAGGTTATTTATCCTGAATCATCTGATGTCATAACCAATAACATGACATTTATGCTTGCTTTAGGATTTGTAATGATTGAAAGACTGGCCCCACACAATGCTATAAAACAGTTTGGAATCGTTATGGCAGGAAGTGTTCTTTTTTTCTTTATACCTGTATTTTTTAGAAAAAAAGAAGCAGTTATCAAGGCTAAGTATGTATATGCTATTGTGGGCATTATTCTGCTTGCCATAACACTTGTACTTGGCAGGACAAGCTTCGGAGCCAACCTTTCCTTTACCATAGCGGGCCTTACATTCCAGCCTTCTGAATTTGTAAAAATACTTTTTGTACTTTTTGTTGCATCAATGTTATCAAAATCTTCAGGTTTTAAAGAGATACTTATATCTGCGATTTTTGCTTTTGCACATGTAATAATTCTTGTACTGTCGACGGATCTTGGAGCAGCTTTGATTTTTTTTATTGTATATCTGATAATGATATATATTGCTTCGGGAAAAGTGGTATATCTGCTTACAGGCTTTGCAGCGGGAGCAGGAGCATCCGTTGTTGCATATCACCTTTTTGCCCATATAAGGGTGAGGGTAAGTGTGTGGCTTAATCCATGGGCTGATATAGATGGTAAGGGATATCAGATAACACAGTCTTTGTTTGCAATTGGAACAGGCGGATGGTTCGGAATGGGACTTTACGGCGGACTTCCAACATCAATACCTGTAGTCAGTAAGGATTTTGTATTTTCCGCAATAGCAGAGGAATTTGGCCTTATATTTGCAATATGTGTGGCACTTGTGTGTGTAAGTATTTTTCTTGAAATAATGAAAAATGCCACATTATGCAAAGATATGTTTAATAAACTGCTTGCAGCGGGAATCGGTGTGCTGTATATTTTCCAATGCTTCCTTACAATCGGCGGAGTTACCAAATTTATTCCGTCCACGGGAGTTACATTGCCATTTGTAAGTTACGGAGGAAGTTCTATCTTAAGTTCACTTATTATGTTTGCCATTGTGCAGACTGTATGTATGAAAGTAAGGGAGGATATCAATGAAAAAGAAATTAGAAAATCGAAAGAATAATAAGAGCATAATTGTTTCAACTTTGATATTTGTCATTACATTTATTGCAATGGCAGGATATCTTATATATTTTAACCTGACGCAGGCAGAGTCCATTATTAATAATTCTTACAATAAAAGACAGGGCGTGCTTTCGCGTCGTACAATAAGGGGCTCGATTTTGTCGGATGATAAGACGAAACTTGCGGTTACCAATGTGGATGATGATGGTAATGAGACCAGATATTATCCCTATTCGGGACTGTTTTCACATACAATAGGATATCTTAATAATGGCGGATATGGTCTTGAAAGCCTGTACGGATATTATATGCTTCATTCCAATCAGAATTTTTTTGAACAGATTGGCAATGACTTATCCGGTAACAGAAATACCGGGGACAATGTTGTAACCACTCTTAATGTGGGCCTTCAGAAAGCCTGTTATGATGCGTTAGGAAGCAATAGAGGAGCTGTTATTGTTATGGAACCGTCAACAGGAAAAATACTTGCCATGGTTTCCAAACCTGATTTTGATCCAAACACGCTTGCCGCTAACTGGAGCCAGATAACGGGGGAAGGCAGCGATTCCGTTCTTGTAAACAGGGCAACACAGGGACTTTATCCTCCCGGCTCTACATTTAAACTTATTACAATGCTTGAGTATCTTAGGGAACATAAAAATGATTACGGGCAGTATCACTATATATGTGACGGTACTTACGAATTGGGAAACAACACAATTAACTGTGTAAGGACAACTGCACATGGCGATGTAGATCTGTTTTCTTCACTTGCAGTTTCATGTAATTGTTCTTTTATCAATATCGGACTTTCGCTTGACCTCGACAGATATAAAAAAACTGCCGAAAAAATGTTGTTCAATAAAGAACTGCCGACTAACCTTGAATATAATAAGAGCAGATTTGTCCTTAACGGGGAATCGTCAGAATGGGATATTGCCCAGACGTCTTTCGGACAGGGAAAAACAGTTATAACACCGTTTCATCTTGCACTTATTACATGCACTATTGCCAATAACGGAACTTTGATGGAACCATACCTTGTGTCTTCTGTTGAAAGTACCAACGGCATGACTGTCAAGAAGTTCAAAGAAGAAAAATATGACACATTGATTACGGAAAAAGAAGCTTCGCTTTTAAAAAAAGGTATGGAGCAGGTTGTAAAGGACAGCTTTTCATGGCTTTTCGGAGGTGTGGAATACACACTTGCAGCTAAATCAGGCTCTGCCCAATATGGAACGGAAGGATATGAACACTCGCTTTATGCAAGCTTTTCACCTGCCGATAACCCTGAAATAGCCGTTGTGGCAGTAGTGGAAGGCGGACCGCAGAGAAATACAACTGCTGCAGAAGTTACAAAACAGATATATGACTATTATTACAGCAATAAATGATTGATAAATGTCATAAAAAGTTATATACTGTCAATAGGTTGTTTAGACACACCAGTTAGGAGAAATTGCAATGACAGAAGCAACGAGTTGTGGCGGTGTGGTAATTTATAGAGGAAAGATTCTTCTTCTTTATAAGAATTATAAGAATAAGTACGAAGGATGGGTGCTTCCCAAGGGGACGGTGGAAGCAGGCGAGAGCCATGAGGAAACGGCACTTCGCGAAGTGAAAGAGGAATCCAGTGTTAAGGGCAGGATTATGAAGTACATTGGCAAGAGCCAGTATACATTTAATGTTCCGGGTGACGTAATATGTAAAGATGTGCATTGGTATCTTATGATGTCACAGAATTATTCCAGCAGACCCCAGCGTGAGGAATATTTTGAGGATTCGGGATATTATAAGTTTCATGAAGCATATCACTTACTTAAGTTCTCCAACGAACGCCAGATCCTTGAAAAGGCTTATGATGAATATCTTAATTTGAAACATAATGATTTATGGAAATAGTACTTAAATATTACCACAGTTTTTATAAGGCATCATTTGTATGAATGGTGCCTTTCACAGTGCATAGTATACTGATAAAAAACAGTTGCTTTTATTAAAATCCTATGATAATATATAGAAGTTCGCAGGTGTGGCGGAATGGCAGACGCAGCAGACTCAAAATCTGCCGTTGGCAACAACATGCGGGTTCAAGTCCCGCCACCTGCATTTTAAGTCAGACATTTGTCTGACTTTTTTTGTGTCTAAATATTGAAAAAAATGTATATAAATGGTACAATTATTACAAAAATTTTTTAGGAGAAAAAGGAATGAAAAAATCAGAAAAGATTGCAGGCATAAGTTTTTTGCTTGTAGCGGTATTTTATATCGGTATGTATGCACTTGGAGGAGTCAGTGAAATCAATATTACTGATGCTTCATTTGTAAAAAATATCGTTCTTATTGCAGCATTTGTATTGCTGGGTGTGGCTTTTCTTGCCAACCTTCATTACGTCGCGGTTGTGGCAACGGCAGTTGTAGCGGTGCTTATGGGAATATCGGCAGGCCAGGGTATTTACACATATGCGCAGGTTGATATGTTCAGCCTCATATTTGACTGGAAGGGGATGAGTTCGCTTCTTTTATTAGGATATATTACATATCCTTTAGGAATGGCCCTTGCGGCAGTAACAATGATAATCAATATTATCAGAAATAACGTTAAGAAGAATACATCAGGTCTTGTGGTACTTACTGTTATTTTTATACTTATTTCCACAATACCTATGATTATATTCATCGTATATTGCCTTGCCTTACTTAAGTTTAATTTAAGCGGAACAGGTAAAGCAGGTCCCGCAGTTATTATGATGTTAGGACTTTTTATATGTTATATTATTGGATTTATAGCAGGCTCATGTACATACAAAATTAAGATGACCAAACGTAATAATTATGTGCCGTATAATGATATTGATTTAAACAATCCATATGCAACTTCAGGTTCAGATCCTTTGAGCAACAACGGAAGTGCTAATCCATACACAAATTTACAGACAGAACGTAAATATTATGAACCTGATAAGGATGTATCGGATTATAATAACCAGAAGTAACAATAAGTAGAAGCCCTTATATAAGGGCTTTTTGCCTTTTCATGACAAAGGGAGTGATATAATGAAATATGATAAAATAAAAAGGATTTTAATAGTTGTAATTACAATTACTTACATGGCAATCGGATTTACATATCAATACAGGTATGATGATGAGACAGAGAATATCGAAAAAATCAACATATCAGGAACATATCAGGAAACGGAAGATGATTTACCTGTTGCTTTTAAATCTTTTGAAGATATCAGAAGTGACGGATATAAACAACTGATTGTAAAAGGACATTTTGATACGGATATTGAGAAAGATGTTAAGATATCCTGTCCTGTGGTAAGAAACACTATTACAATGAAAATTAATGGCAAAGAGTGCGTAAATACACCTAAGGATGTATTTGTCCGATGGATTAAGTTTAAATCACCCGGAATAGCCAAAGATGATGATGTGGAAATAATTATTAAACCTATAAGCAAAAAATATAGTGACGACAGTTATACTTATTTTCTTGAAAATATTTATGCAGGCTCTGAGACTGAACTGTTAAGATTAAAAATAAAAGAAAACTGGTATAATCTTCTTATAGGAATAGTTACCTTATGCCTCGGTGTGGGATTTGCGGTAGTACAGCTTGCATTTTCAGCATTTAAGTTTAATGGTGGCAGAAACTACGAATCCTGTGCACTGCTTCTGATATGCGGAAGTATATTTTCATTTGTTAATTATGATTATATATCATTTCTCTTTGGAAAGACTGCATTTATGAATGTTATTGACTTTATAAGCAAGATTTTGTTTTGCGGTTTCTTATTCCTGCATCTTCAGAAATATATTACAGACAAGAAATGCCGTATGGTTTCCGACATTTTGTTTTCAGTGTGGTTAGGTGTCTACGCAGTGTGTCTTGTAAGAAGAATTATGTCAATAATGCCTTATGTATATGCAGTGGATATGGTAATAGTGGGAATAACAGCCATCCTTGTAGGACATGAGATTATTTTTTATATTAACTATCTCAAAGAACATAATAAACAATCCCTGCTGATAATGGTATCTACCATGATACTCTGTGTTGCTGCATTGTTTGAAATGATACTTTATATTGTAGAAAGAAAATTTATCAGAGAAATTTTTTCTACGGGACTTCTTATATTTGGGATAATTAATTTTATTGACATGGTCAAAATCAGTAAAGAAACTGTTGAAAAATCAATTCGGGCAAAAGACCTTGAGAAACAGCTTGTAAACAGCAGAATGGAGTTACTGGTAGGACAGATAAAACCACATTTTGTATTTAATGCTTTAAATGTAATAGAGGACATATGTGTAAAAGAACCTGAAAAAGCAAAGACAGCGATTAAATATTTTTCAACGTATATGAAAGCAAATATGAATTCGCTGGCTGACAGGCGTGTAATTCCTTTTGAAAAAGAAATGGAACATGTGGAAAGTTATCTTTACATAGAGATGCTTCGCAAAGGAGATCTTTTAAAAGTCGAATATAATCTTGAAATAACAGATTTTAATATTCCGCCTCTTACCGTACAGACACTTGTTGAAAATGCGGTGAAACATGGAATGAAAGGTAAAGAAGGGGTTGGGATAATCTCAATAAGGACATATCTGAAAAATAATACGATATATGTTATAGTAGAGGATAACGGCGTGGGATTTGATACGGGTTACCGTCCTGATGACGGAAGAAAACATATAGGAATCGATAATACGGTTGCTCGTATCAAAAACATGGTAAACGGAAAAGTTACTATTGAAAGCATTATTATGAAAGGTACTAAAGTAACAATTGCAATACCTGCTTCGGATATAGTATCATAATCAGATAAGCGAGGATGATTATTTATGGAATGTCGTGATTTTCAAAAGTTAATACCCAAAATAATAGATGATGATATTCCTGAAGAGGATTTGGAAAAAGTGCTTGAACACGTAAAATCCTGTAAGGACTGTTATGATGAAATGGAAATATACTATGTGCTTAAGTATGGATTCGGAGAAGATGACAATAATGATAATATGAACTTTATCGGATTGTTAGATGAGAAAATTACCGGACTTGAGAAAAAATGCCACTATTATGAAATGGCGAGCTCTCTTTATGAGGCTGTATATATAATCAGCAATACGGCTGTTTTTGGAACACTGATTTATATATTATTTAAGATTTTTTAATTGGAGAAATTATGAACAATTTACTTTTAATAGACGGACACAGTATTATGAACAGAGCATTTTACGGAATACCTATGCTTACCAATCATGAAGGTATCCACACCAATGCGATATACGGATTTATCAATATTATGCTAAAGGCAATGGAAGATGAAAAATCCGACCACATTGCGGTGGCATTTGATTTAAAGGCACCTACATTCAGACATAAGATGTATGAGATGTATAAGGGCACCAGAAAGCCTATGCCTGCGGAATTGCATGAACAGGTGCCGGTTATTAAAGAAATATTGGCTTCAATGAATATACCTGTTATAACACTTGAAGGTTATGAGGCTGATGATATTCTGGGAACAGTAGGTAAAAAAGCCCAGTCCCTTGGATACAATGTTGTAATATTATCGGGTGACAGGGACCTGTTACAGCTTGCGGATGAACATATCAAAATCAGGCTTCCAAAGACCATCAAAGGCAGGACCGAAATAGAAAATTATTATCCTGAGGATGTTATGGAAAAATATATGGCAACACCATCGGAATTTATTGATTTGAAGGCTCTTATGGGTGATTCTTCGGACAATATTCCGGGAGTTCCAGGTATCGGGGAAAAGACTGCAATGTCCATTATTTCCAAATACCATTCTATTGAGAATGCTTATGAACATGTGGAGGAATTGACTCCTGCTAAGGCAAAGAACAGTCTCAGGGAGAATTATGATCTTGCAAAGCTGAGCAAGGTTCTTGCAACAATAGAAACTGACGCACCGGTGGAATTTAACATAGAGGACAGTGCTATAGGTAATATTTTCACGAAAGAAGCGTATGAATTATTTACCAGATATGAATTAAAAAGTCTTCTCAAATACTTTGATAAGTCATCCTTTGAGCAAAAAGACATTCCGGAAGAAATTATAATAATAAAAGATTATTTTGAAGTGGATAAAGTATTTGAAGCCTGCCGGGTAAACGGAAAATGCGGAATCTCAATAGCAAAGGACGACGTTTTTGCCGGTGCAGCAATCTGCTATAAGCCTGACAGTGTAACATTTATTTCGTGTGAGGGTCTTATTACCGAAGAATACCTTGTATCAAAAATAAAAGAGCTTGACTGCGAAATATACACTATCAACCTTAAAAACCATCTTGAATATTTTACAGATTCATACAAGGACAAAATACACGACATTGCGATAATGGCATATCTTCTTAATCCTCTTTTGCAGGAATATGAATATAATGATATAGCTAATGATTTTATGGGTATTACTGTAGAAGGCCGCAGTGATATTATCGGTAAAAATAAGGTCTCTTCATATCTTACAGATGGATTTGATAAGATTGTAAAGTTATTTGCACTTGAGGCTTACGTTGCTTTTAATTCCTTTGATGAGGCAATGAAAAGGCTTAAAGAAACAGATATGGAAAAAGTATATCATGACATTGAACTGCCTGTTATCTATGTTCTGAAAAGTATGGAAAAATACGGAATTGCAGTCAATAAGGACGCCTTAAAGCAATATGGAGATGAACTTTCCGTTAAAATAAAGGATTTGGAGCAAAGTATTTATAAAGAAGCGGGTACTGAATTTAATATCAATTCCCCAAAACAGCTTGGAGAAGTCCTTTTTGAAAAATTAAACCTTCCATGCGGGAAAAAAACAAAAACAGGTTATTCTACTTCAGCAGATGTGCTTGAAAAGCTTTCAGCAGATTATCCGATTGTTGACAGTATACTTGAATACAGAACACTTGCCAAATTGAAATCAACATATGCCGATGGACTTGCGGAATATATTGTAGACGGAAGAATACACAGTACATTTAACCAGACAATAACAGCAACGGGAAGAATAAGCAGTACAGAGCCTAATCTCCAAAATATACCTATACGAATGGAGCTTGGCAGAAAGATAAGAAAAGTATTTGTGCCGGAAGATGGTTTTATTTTTGTGGATGCCGACTACTCCCAGATAGAATTGAGGCTGCTTGCACATATGTCAGGTGATGACACACTGATTGAAGCATACAACGAAGACCGGGATATACACAAAATTACGGCATCTAAAGTATTTAAGACACCTTTGGACGAGGTAACACCAAGACAAAGAAGCAATGCAAAAGCCGTTAATTTCGGAATTGTATATGGAATAAGTTCTTTTGGTTTAAGCAGGGATTTAAGTATTTCCAAAAAAGAAGCCAAAGAGTATATAGATGAATATTTTAATACCTATAAGACACTTAAAAACTACCTTGATAACCTTGTGAAAAGTGCCAAAGAAAACGGATATACAAAGACAATATACGGAAGAAGGAGACCTGTTCCTGAATTATCCTCAGGTAATTTTATGCAGAGGCAGTTTGGCGAGAGAATTGCAATGAACAGCCCATTACAGGGAACTGCTGCCGATATAATTAAAATTGCAATGATTAATGTATACAAACGTCTTAAGAATGAAAGACTTGAGTCAAGACTTATTTTACAGATTCATGATGAATTGCTTATTGAGACCAAAATCGGAGAAGAGGAACAGGTCCGTAAAATATTATCTGAAGAAATGGTCAATGCGGCAACGCTCAGGGTACCGCTTGCAATTGATATTCATAGCGGAAAAGACTGGTACGAGGCGAAATAATATGAAAATAATTGGAATAACCGGCGGCGTGGGAGCAGGAAAATCCTGTGTTCTTGCCGCTTTAAAGAAAATGTGTAATTGTGATATCGTAATGGCAGATGATGTAGCAAGGCAGATTATGGAAAAGGGCGGAATACTTACGGCTAAGGCTTACGAACTTTTCGGAGAAAATGCATATAATGAAGACGGTACACTCAATAAAGAACTGCTGTCCGGTGTTATATATAACAATCCATCAGTGAAAAAACAATGGGAACTTGCGGTACATCCTGCAACCAACGCGAAAATTAAAGAACTGATTCTTGAAGCAGATGCAAAGGGCAGGGATTATATTTTTATAGAAGCAGCACTTCTTATCGAAAATAATTATGATAAAATATGTGATGAAATATGGTATGTATATGCCGATGAAGCGACCAGAAGAGAAAGACTTTTAACTGAACGCGGTTATTCTGAAGAAAAGATAAAAACAATATTTAAAGACCAGTTAAAAGATGATGAATTCAGAAAACATTGCAGTTTTGTAATAAATACAGGCGGAAGTTTTGAAGACACGGCAGGACAGCTTCAAAACAAGCTGGAAGAATATAAACAATTATGATATAATACACGTTTAGAGAAATGTATCAGTGAAAGGAATTGCGGATAATATGTCAGAAATCAAATGCCCGGATAATTATGTTTTTGGCCTTGATATAGGAACAAGAAGTCTGGTTGGAACAATCGGATATGAAGATTCGTATGGATTTCATGTTGTTGCCATGGAAGTGATGGAGCATGCGACAAGAGCCATGCTTGACGGACAGGTTCATGATATTAGTGTTGTCGGGGAAGAAATTAAACAGGTAAAAGAAAAACTTGAAAGAAAGATTAACAGAAAATTATCCGGTGTTTGTATTGCAGCGGCAGGAAGAGTGTTAAAAACCGTAACAGTAGAGGCTGATATGAAAATGGACCCGGAAGTGAAAATATCAAGCGAAGATATTTATTCCCTTGATTTAAACGGTGTAGACCTTGCTCACAGGCAGGTATGCGAGACCGTAACGGATGTTAATTACTACTGTGTAGGGTATACTCCTGTCAAATATTATCTTAACGGTTATGAGATAACTAACCTTGAAGGACATAAGGGTTCGGAAATATCCGTGCTTCTTCTTGCAACATTTTTGCCTGAAGAGGTAGTAGACGGATTATATGCGGCAGTTGAGATTGCGGGACTTGAAGTTGCCAACCTTACACTTGAGCCAATTGCTGCCATGAATGTTGCAATTCCTGAGAATTTCAGATTGCTTAATATCGCACTTGTTGATGTTGGTGCAGGTACATCGGATATATGTATAACAAAGGACGGAAGTATAATTGCTTACGGAATGATACCATGCGCCGGAGATGAAATATCGGAAATAATCGCAAAACATTACCTTGTAGACTTTGCGACAGCGGAAAAAATTAAAATCGGAGCAGGCAAAAAATCAAAAATTACATTTAAAGATGTAATGGGAATCAAAAATACACTTATGCCTGACGATGTAAGGGCACTTACGGAACCGGTTGTAAACAGGATAACCTGTGATGTGGCAGATAAGATAAAAGAACTTAATGGCGGCAAAACTGTTAATGCAGTATTTGTTGTCGGTGGAGGCGGTAAAATTCCGGGATTTACAAAACTTCTCGCAAAAGAACTTGATTTACCTGAAACAAGGGTAGCTTTAAGAGGAAAAGAAGTTCTTGAAAATGTTGAATTTGCTGTTGATAATGTAAAAAAAGACCCTCTTTATGTCACTCCTGTGGGTATTTGTATTAATTACTACAACCAGAGAAATAATTTTATAGCGGTAACCGTAAACGGTAACAAAATTAAATTATATGATAACAGTAAGCTGACGGTTATTGATGCCGTAATGCAGGCAGGATATCCTAACGAAAAGCTGTTCCCAAGGCGGGGTCCTGCAGTTGAGTATACCTTAAATGGCGTACACCGGATGATACGTGGAGAATCCGGCAATCCTGCGGTAATTCTTAAAAACGGTAAAGAGACAACTTTGATGTCGGAAATAATGAAGAATGATTATATTGATATCGAAGAATCCACTGTGGGTAAAGAACCTGAAATGAGACTTGATGAGTTACAGGAATTTAACACATCGGTAACGTTTAATGTAAACGGCAATAATATTGCGTGTCCAAGATATGCTTACGTTAACGGAGAGGTACAGTCAGGCAACTATATAATTAAAACCGGTGACAACATCATAATGGAAGATTATTATACGGTTGAGCAGTTGTTTAAGTTCCTTGATATACCTGTTGATGATAAGAAAATTATTGTAAACAATGACATTGCAGCAAAGGACACACCTGTTTACCCTAATTTTAATGTAAAGTATCAGGATATGTCAGAAATGTCTTATGACGAGCTTGAAGCAGATGACAGTGTAAAAGAAACGGATGTGGATGATATACCGGAAAATGTCAGTCACAGTACCATAAGTGTCAAAGTGAATAATACATATGTTACTTTAACCGGTAAAGAATCCTACACATTTGTGGATATTCTTGACGTATATCCGTTTGATATGAGTAAAATGGGAGGGGATGAGCTTGTCATGACCATTGATAAAGTCAAGGCGGAATTTGTCTCACCTTTACATAATGGTGCAGAAGTAGAACTTTACTGGAAATAGAATTTATTGACATACGAATAAAAGCAATGTATATTCATATCAATGTTAGGAGAATTGTTATGCGTATGATGAGTATTGCCAGTGGAAGCAGTGGCAATTGTATATATATCGGAACAGAAACGACACATATTCTTATAGATGATGGAATAAGCAGAAAAAGAGTGATTGAAGGGCTTACAATGCTTGATATTAAAGCAGAGGATATAGATGCTCTTTTAATTACACATGAACATGACGATCATACTTCGGGACTCGGAGTACTTGAAAGGTATTGCCCGATACCGGTTTACGGAACAGGCATGACTTTAGCCGCAATAGAAAATAATTCAAAGCTTGGAAAAGTTCCTGAGGGAATATTTAACCCCATACATGCGGGAGATTCCTTTATGATAGGTGACGTAACCATAAAATCCACATCTGTAAGCCATGATGCCGCAGACCCTGTTGCATATACTTTTTCCTCGGGGAAAAGCAAAGCGGGAATAATAACGGATTTAGGCGTGTATACTGATGAAATTGTTGAGAATTTCAGGAATCTTGATACGGTTTTAATAGAATCCAATCATGATATCAATATGTTGATGACAGGCCCGTATCCTTATGTTTTAAAGCAACGAATTCTCGGAGGAAAAGGGCATCTTTCCAATGAGGACTGCGGACGCCTCCTTAATGGTATACTGGGGGGAAGAACAGGCAGTGTGTTTTTGGGACATCTAAGTAAGGAAAATAATTTTCCTGAACTTGCCTATGAGACGGTGAGACAGGAAATCAATCTTGGTGAATCAGAATTCCGCGCAGAGGATTTTGACATAAAAGTAGCAAACCGGAGTAAGCCTTCGGATATTGCAATATTTTAACAGAAATAGGAGAAAAAAATGAACAAAGTAATTATCACAGTAGTAGGAAAAGATACAGTAGGAATTATTGCAAAAGTATGTACATATCTTGCAGAAAATCATATTAATATCCTTGATATATCACAGACAATTGTATCTGAATTTTTTAATATGATGATGGTTGTGGATGCCTCAAAAGCTACTAAAGATCTTTCTGAAGTAATTACAGACCTTGATGCAATAGGTGAAGGCATAGGTGTTGTTATTAAATGCCAGAGAGAAGAAATTTTTGATAAAATGCACAGAATTTAATTGGTGAGGTATGCAATGATTAACATATATGAAGTAAATGAAACCAACAAGATGATTGAAAAGGAAAATCTTGATGTACGAACTATAACAATGGGTATCAGCCTTTTGGATTGTGCAGACAGTGACCTTGAAAAAGTTAAAAACAATATATATAACAAAATTACGACCGTGGCAAAAGACCTTGTTAAGACAGGTCAGGATATTGAAAAAGAATTCGGAATACCTATCGTTAATAAAAGAATTTCAATAACCCCTATTGCTATGGTGGGACAGGCAGCATGTAAGACGAGCGATGATTATGTTGAAATTGCAAAAGTTCTTGATAAAGCAGCTCATGAAGTAGGCGTTAATTTTATTGGAGGATATTCCGCAGTTGTAAGCAAAGGAATGACAAGGAGTGATGAACTTCTTATACGTTCGATACCAAGGGCACTTGCAGAAACAGAACTCATATGCAGCTCGGTTAATGTTGGTTCTACAAAGACCGGCATCAATATGGATGCGGTAAGACTTCTCGGAGATATAATTAAAGAAACCGCAGAATACACTAAGGATAATGATTCACTTGGCTGCGCTAAGTTTGTTGCACTTTGCAATGCACCTGATGATAATCCGTTTATGGCAGGCGCATTTCACGGAGTATCGGAAGCAGATGTAATAATTAACGTCGGAGTAAGTGGTCCGGGTGTTGTTAAATACGCACTTTCTTCAATCAGGGAAGCAGATTTTGAAGTTCTTTGTGAAACAATTAAAAAGACAGCGTTTAAGATAACAAGAGTAGGACAGCTTGTGGCACAGGAAGCATCAAAGAGACTGGGAATTCCTTTTGGAATAATAGATCTTTCTCTTGCACCAACACCTGCTGTAGGAGATTCCGTAGCAGAAATATTGGAAGAAATCGGCCTTCAGAGAGCAGGCGCACCGGGAACAACGGCAGCCCTCGCATTGCTTAATGACCAGGTAAAAAAAGGTGGCGTTATGGCATCTTCTTATGTTGGTGGATTAAGTGGAGCATTTATCCCTGTAAGTGAAGATCAGGGAATGATAGATGCTGTTAAGGAAGGCTCGCTTACTATAGAAAAACTTGAAGCGATGACCTGTGTATGCTCTGTAGGTCTTGATATGATTGCGATACCGGGAGATACAAGTGCAGAGACTATTTCAGGAATAATTGCAGATGAAGCGGCAATCGGAATGGTTAACCAGAAGACAACGGCTGTTAGAGTTATACCTGCGTATGGTAAGAAAGCAGGAGATGTTGTTGAATTCGGAGGACTTTTAGGATACGCACCGGTTATGCCTGTCAACACATTTGACTGTTCAAGATTTGTCAATCGTGGAGGAAGAATTCCGGCACCTATCCACAGCTTTAAGAATTAATGATTTCGGGCTTATGACGGTATTCATCCGTAAGATTTTCATTATATTTATTGAAATAAGCCAGACGGTATATGTCTGATGATAAAATATCCTTTTGGAGAATTGTATTTTCCTTAAGGATATTTTTTGCTTCAGATAGATCACATATTAATTTTATGCCTGATTTGTCCCTTATATCTTTAAGAAATTTCCCGCCGGCTTTATTAAAGGCAAGAACCCTGCAGGCATCGGCTGATTTAATATCGTTATCTTTGATTCCTAACAGAATATGAATAAGTGAACGGCATATTCTTGTATATGTGTAGTTTTTGCTTTTTAACTCTGCGGCAAGCCCATTAAACTTGTAATAATTTCCTGAGGAAAAAAGATTGTTTATACGGTTTGAAAGTTTTTCGTCTATATCACTGTATTCGTGGAGAAAATTTCTATTTAACAATATACTCTGGTTAAGCAGCATTGAAAAATCTTCTTCAAATAAAGGTTTTTTGCAGGAAATATAATCGTATACATCAGGCAGAAGGCTGCTTTTTATTCCTTCGGTGTCATTATTTTTATACATATTTCTTATTGCGGTAGCACTTGGGTAAGGGGTTGTGGCGATGGCATCATTGTAACCATTGCCTATTCTTTTTACTGGTACAGGGGTAATCGCAGAAGCTGTTTTATGCAGTGCTTTGATATATTCGAGGGCAAGTATATTGTTAGGCATACCCAAAATATTCCTGAAACCGGTATTACTTAAATATTCTGATAAAGCATATTCTCGTGACAAGGGTGCGGAAAATCCTTTGCTCATATATTTTTTCAGTAATATACGGTAATTTTCCGGTTCATCAGAAAGAATTTTAGCAATTTCGTTAATGATAGACAAATCGTCATTTTCCATGCCGAATGATATATAATCAACAGCATTAAGCCGGTTTAAGATATCTATGGCATAATATGCAAATCCTTCGGCACTTGAAGTGGCATATACCGTCGGAAGTTCAATTACAATATCTGCACCTGACAAAACAGCAAGGCCGGCTCTCGTATATTTATCAAAAACAGCAGGGATTCCACGTTGTACAAAATTGCCGCTCATAAGTGCAATGATAATATCGGAACCTGAAAGTTCTCTTGCTTTTTCTATCTGGTATGCATGTCCTTTGTGACATGGATTGTATTCTGAAATTATTGCCAGTGACTTCATGATTGGAACTCCTTCTTTTTTTATGTATATTATTATAAATTTATTTATTTTTACAGTCAAATTTCAATTTTTTTTATTGAATGAAGTAATCATTTAGGGTATAATTGTATAGGATTGTATTTTGAGAGAAAGGAATTTGCAATATGGCATTTATTGATGAAATTAAAGAAAGAGCCAGAACTGAGAAAAAAAGAATAATTCTCCCTGAGGGTATGGACAGGAGAGTATGGGAAGCTGCTGTAACTGTCATTAAAGAAAATGTTGCCGATGTGACTATTATTGCCACAGAGGAAGAAGTAAAAGAATTCTCGGCAGGACTGGATATAGAGGGAATACATATTATCAATCCGTTTACATATCCTGATCTTGACAGGTTTATAAATGACCTTGTTGAACTTAGAAGAATGAAGGGTATGACACCGGGAGAGGCAAGGGAATTACTTACTTCTGACTATATTTATTTTGCATGTATGATGCTTAGGGAGAATCAGGCGGATGGTATCGTTTCAGGAGCCTGTCATTCTACAGCCAATACGCTCCGTCCGGCATTACAGCTTGTTAAGGCAAAACCGGGAAGCCGTCTTGTTTCAGCATTTTTCATAATGGTAGTACCTGATTGCGAATATGGGTATAATGGGACTTTCCTGTTCGGAGATTGTGGTCTTGAACAGAATCCTGAACCAGAGAAGCTTGCAGGAATAGCCATTGCCTCGGCAGAATCCTTCAGATATCTTGTGGGAGGCGAGCCATACGTTGCAATGCTTTCATATTCGACAAAGGGAAGTGCGAGACATGCGGATGTAGATAAAGTATATAACGCATATAAAATAGCGAGAGATAATGCACCATATCTTAAAATTGACGGAGAATTACAGCCGGATGCGGCATTGGTTCCCGAAATTGCGGCATATAAAGCACCGGGAAGTAAAGTTGCAGGTAAAGCTAATGTACTTATTTTCCCTGACCTTGATGCAGGTAATATCGGATATAAGCTTGTGCAGAGACTTGCAAAGGCAGAAGCATATGGTCCTATTACCCAGGGAATGAACAAGCCTGTAAATGACCTTTCAAGAGGATGTTCCGCTAAAGATATCGTAGGTGTTGTTGCCATAACAGCGGTACAGGCACAGAAAGAGTAATTTTATTAAGAGGAAAAGATATGAAAATTTTAGTTGTTAATTGTGGAAGCTCGTCTTTGAAATTTCAGTTTATAGATTCGGAAAAAGAGGAAGTTCTTGCAAAGGGTGTATGTGAAAGAATAGGAATAGACGGAACACTCACATATGCCAAAGAAGGACATGCCAAGGAAACCGTAGATAAAGATATGCCTACACATACAGAGGCAATCAGGTATGTACTTGATGCACTTATGGACAGCAGTAAAGGCGTAATAAAATCGCTTTCCGAAGTTGATGCTGTAGGACACAGAGTAGTTCACGGCGGAGAAAAATTCACATCATCTGTCCTTATTGATGATGCCGTAATTGATTATATAAAGGAATGCAGTGATCTTGCACCTCTTCATAATCCGGCTAATCTTATCGGAATAGAGGCTTGTAAAAAAATTATGCCGGATGTTCCTATGGTTGCGGTTTTTGATACTGCATTTCATCAGACGATGCCTAAGAAAGCATATATGTACGGCATTCCTTTGGAATATTATGACAAATATCTTATAAGAAGATACGGTTTCCACGGTACCAGCCACAGTTATGTTTCAAAGAAAGCCGCAGAACTTATCGGCAAACCTTATGAAGAAAGCAGACTTATTGTATGCCACCTAGGCGGTGGAGCATCAGTTTCAGCAATTTCCAACGGCAGATGCATTGATACATCAATGGGACTTACTCCTCTTGAGGGGCTTGTGATGGGTACCAGAAGCGGTAATATCGATCCTTCAATAATTGAGGTTATTGCCCACAAAGAGAATAAGTCAATAGATGATATACTTCATATACTTAATAAAGAATCGGGAATATATGCTTTATCAGGAAATATTTCCAGTGATATAAGAGATATTGAAGCAGCTTCCAAAGCAGGTAATGAGAAAGCTTCTCTTGCTATTGAGATTTTCTGTTATTCGATTGCCAAATATATCGGTGCATATTTTGTTGCATTAAATGGAGCTGATGCCATAGCTTTTACTGCAGGAATCGGTGAAAATGACAGCAATATAAGAGCCAAAATATGCAGTTACCTTGAATGTCTCGGGTGCAAAGTTGATGATAAGGCGAATGATGTGCATGGCGAGGAAGACATTATCTCAACAGCTGATTCAAAGGTGAAACTTCTTGCAATACCTACTAATGAAGAACTTGCTATTGCAAGGGAAACGGTGGCTCTTGTAAAATAATTAATACAAAGTAAAAAAATGTTTGACAAACAAATATGTCATTAGTATAATGATACAGGTGTGCTGTTGAAGCATATGTTTGTGAAGGAGAAGAATATGATATTAGATATTTCAAATGAACTCATGGATACAGGCAGAAGTAAGCAGTATACAGTCAGTTATGAAAGTGATACATTTTCATACAGGGACGGAGATTTCAGAGTGGTTTCGTCAGAACCGTTTGAACTTAGAATTGTAAGTCCCACTAAGAATAAGATTCACATTACCGGAAGCGGCAGTATTATACTTGCTATTCCGTGCAGCCGTTGCCTTGAAGATGTTAATACGGTAATTCCGTTTGATATTGACGAAGAAGTTTCGGTTGACGCTGATGATAATGATGAAGAACAGTATTTTATCGAATCACATTATGTTGATACTGACAAGATGCTGTATACAGAGATTTTACTTAGCATGCCGCCTAAGGTACTTTGTAAGGAAGACTGTAAGGGAATATGTACGGTATGCGGTCATAATCTCAATGATGGTGAATGCGGATGCGACAGGTTCGTACCCGATCCAAGAATGTCAGCAATTAATGATATTTTTGAACAATTTAGTAAAAATAGTTGATTAGTATATGGTCAATGTTAAGGAGGTGCGAATACCATGTCTATTTGTCCAAAGAATAAATCTTCAAGATCTCATAGAGATAAGAGAAGAGCGAACTGGAAGATGAGTACACCAAATTTAGTAAAATGCAGTAAGTGTGGTGCTCTTATGATGTCTCACAGGGTATGTAAGGCTTGTGGTTCATACAATAAGAAGGAAATCATATCACAGGAAGCTTAATTGAGGAACCTTCCGGAGTTTTCCGGGAGGTTTTTTAATGTGACAATGTAAAAAACAGTTGAAATATATTTAGAGATTTAGTATATTATAACCGATATAAATAAGTATATTTTGGAGCATGGAATATGATTAATGCAATTACCGTAGCAGTTGACGCAATGGGTGGAGATAATGCACCTGCTGCGATTGTTAAGGGTGTCGTGGATGCCGTTAATAATAATGAATGTGTTACTGTCAAGCTTGTAGGGATTAAGGAAGCGGTCGAAGCTGAATTAAGCAAGTACACATATGACCATAATAGAATAGAAGTTATTGGTGCTACCGAAGTTATTGAGACTGCAGAACATCCTGTGAATGCAATTCGCAGAAAGAAAGACTCATCCATGGTAGTAGCAATGAATCTTGTTAAGGCCGGCGAGGCAGATGCTTTTGTTTCGGCCGGAAGTACCGGTGCCATATTAGTCGGCGCACAGGCGATAATAGGTCGTATTCCGGGGGTTAAGAGACCGCCTTTAGCTCCTGTTTTACCAACAGCCAAGGGACCGCTTGTTCTTGTGGATTGTGGTGCTAATGTTGATTCAAGACCGGATCATCTGGTACTTTATGCGAGAATGGGTTCTATATATAGTGAATATGTTCTTGGAATTAAGAATCCGAGAGTAGGAATTGCCAATAACGGAGCAGAGGAAGAGAAAGGTAATCAGCTTGTAAAGGATACTTTTCCGCTTCTTAAGGAATGTCACGGTATTAATTTTATCGGCAGTGTCGAGACCAAAGATATTCCGCAGGGTAATGCAGATGTTGTTGTCTGTGACGGATTTGTTGGTAATGCTATTCTCAAGATGTTTGAAGGTGTGGGATATACACTTTTATCCGAGATAAAGCACAGTATGCTTTCTACATTCAGAGGTAAGCTCGGAGCTTTGCTTATTAAGCCATCTCTTAAGAAGGTTCTTAAGAAGTATGACGCTACAGAATATGGCGGAGCACCTATGTTAGGGCTTAATGGGCTTGTGGTTAAGGCACATGGAAGTTCTAATGCAAAAGAAATTAAGAATGCTGTTGAACAGTGTATTCAGTTTGTAGATGCTGATATTAATGTTAAGATAAGAGATACATTAACAGATGTTAAGTAATTACCCAATATAGCATTTTTTGAAAGGAAAGGTAAAGATATGGAATTTGAAAAGTTACAGCAGATTATTGCAGAGGTATTGAATGTTGAACCTGATGAGATTACAATGGATACAACTTTTGTAGATGATTTAGGTGCAGATTCTCTTGATGTTTTCCAGATAATAATGGGAATTGAAGAAGAATTTGATATCGAAATTCCTAATGAAGCAGCAGAATCAATCGTTACTGTTGCTGATGCTGTTGAGCAGATTAAGAATGCTCTTAACTAAGTCAAAAGTATATTATATTAGGAAGTTTGAATGAATTTCTGACAATAAGTGAAAAGCCCGCTTTTATGGGCTTTTTTCTATATGAATAATGGAGCAGTAATATGAATATTAAAGAATTTGAAAAAAAGATAGGTTACGCATACAATAATGTGGATTTACTTAAGTTAGCTCTTACACACAGTTCATACGGAAATGAAGTATATAAAGATAAACTTCACAATAATGAAAGACTGGAGTTCTTAGGAGATGCAGTACTGGAGCTGACGGTAAGTGATTATCTTTTTAATGAAGAATGTAATATGCCGGAAGGAAGTCTTTCAAGAAAAAGAGCAAGCATAGTTTGCGAACCAACATTAGCAATGTGTGCAAGAGAAATTAATCTTCCAGAAGTTCTTTTTATGGGAAAAGGTGAAGAGCTGACTGGTGGCAGATTCAGGGACTCTATTGTAAGTGATGCAATGGAAGCAGTAATAGGTTCCATTTATCTTGATGGAGGCATTGAATGTGCCAGGGAATTTATCAACAAATTTATTTTAGCTGATATCAAGGATAAACAGTTATTTGTGGACAGCAAAACAATATTGCAGGAACGGATACAGGCAGGATACAAAGAAGGACCTGAGTATATTATAACGGGTGAGTCCGGACCGGATCACTGTAAGGTATTTGAAGCAGAGGTAAGGATTGAAGGCAGGTTAATAGGCAGCGGAAAAGGACGTACCAAAAAAGCTGCTGAACAGCAGGCTGCATATAATGCAATTATGGATATGGAGAGTAAAGCATAGGTATGTATTTAAAAAAGATAGAAGTACAGGGTTTTAAATCATTTGCGAATAAATTACTGTTTGAATTTGATAACGGTATAACCGGTATAGTCGGACCTAATGGAAGTGGGAAAAGTAATATCGCAGATGCTGTAAGATGGGTACTTGGCGAACAAAGTGCCAAACAGCTTCGTGGTTCCAAAATGGAAGACATAATATTTGCGGGAACAGAAACCAGAAAACCCGTAAGTTTTGCAAGCGTGTCCCTGACAATAGACAATTCAGATAAAAAACTTGATATTGATTATAGCGAAGTAACGGTGACAAGACGTGTTTTCCGTTCCGGTGAAAGCGAATATCTTTTGAACGGCAATACCTGCAGACTTAAGGATATTAATGAGCTTTTTTATGATACGGGTATCGGCAAAGAGGGGTATTCTATTATCGGACAAGGCCAGATTGATAAAATACTAAGCGGAAAAGCAGAAGAACGAAGAGAGCTCTTTGATGAAGCTGCAGGAATTGTGAAGTTCAAAAAACGTAAAAATGAGACACAGAAAAGCCTTGATAACGAAAGCCAGAACCTTATAAGAATCAATGATATTCTTGCCGAGCTTGAAAAACAGGTGGGACCTTTGGCACGCCAGTCCGATAAGGCTAAAGAATACCTCAGATTAAAGGAATATCTTAAGAAATACGAGGTTAATCTTTTTCTTTTGGAGGAATCTTCCACAAAGGGAGAACTTACTGAGGTTACCGGAAATCTTGATATTGTAAACGAAGAACTTGAAAAGGCCGGCAACAGGCTTGAAGAAATAAAAAGCGTTTATGATGAAAAAGACAATGAAGTATCGGAACTTACAGCACGAATTGATGAACTGACCGCGAAAAAGAATCAGGCAGAAATTGATAAAAACAGACTGGAAAGCCAGATAGAAATTCTTAAAGAGCAGATTAATTCCGCAAATATGAATGATAGCCATCTTGCTGACCGTCTGAAAGAAATTAATGACCAGATAGCCGAGCGTAATGAAGAAAAACAGAAACTTTTAAAGCAGAAGTTTGATATAAGCTCGGAAGTTGATGATATTTTTGCAAGACAGAATGAGATTGACAGGGAAGTTGATGCACTCAGGAAAGAAACGGACGGACTGTCAAACGAAATTGAGAACCGCAAAAACAGTATTTTTGATAATCTTAATAAAAAAGGAACGATAAAGGCATCAATCCAGAGATATGAATCGATGCAGGAACAGGTCAATATAAGAAAAGCGGAACTTACCGGTAAGCTTATTAATTTTAAAACAGATGAAAGCGAATTTGATGTGTCAATTAAAGATGCGAAAGATAAGCTGGATTCAGTAAACAAAGAAATAGATGGACTTGTCAGTGAGAATAACAGGCTTATGGCACTCAGTGATGAAAACAAAGAAGAACGTAATACCAAAAAACAGAAACTTCAGGCTGCCAAAGAGCAGAATATGAGGTCACAGACGAAACTTGAATCACTTAAAAACATTGCCGAAAGATATGACGGATACGGAAACAGCATCAGAAAGGTAATGGAGTGCAAAGAGCAGAATTCCGGAATATTAGGTGTTGTTGCAGACATTGTCAAAACAGAGAAAAAGTATGAGATAGCAATAGAAACCGCACTTGGCGGAACTATCCAGAATATTGTTACAGATAATGAAGAAACTGCAAAAAAGATGATTGCTTACCTAAAGAAAAACCAGTATGGACGAGCAACTTTTCTTCCTTTGTCGGCAGTATCAGGCAAAAACAACAGGCGTGATAACCTTGAAAGGGAAAGCGGCTTTATAGGATATGCAAATGAGCTTGTTAAGGTTGATTTACAGTATAAAGGACTGGCTGATTATCTTTTGGGAAGATGCGTGGTTGTAGATAATATTGATAATGCGCTTCATCTTAATAAGGCTCATGGTTATTCTCTTAAAATTGTTACATTGGAAGGTGAACTTCTTAATCCCGGCGGTTCAATGACGGGAGGTGCTTTCAGAAATTCAAGTAATCTTTTAGGAAGAAGGCGTGAGATAGAGGAGCTTGAAAAAGTTGTAAGTTCTACGGAAAAAGTCATTTTTTCATTATCTGCGGATATTGACAGGCTGGGTGGACTTATTAATGAAGCAACTGATAAGATTGCAAAAAATACAGAGATTATTCAGAATAAAAAACTTGCAAAGAATACTTTGGAGATTAATTACAATCAGTTAGCTGACAAGAAAAATGAGATTCAAAGCGTATATGAAAATAATAAACGTGAAGAAAAAGAAATCGAAAGCCAATTAAAAGATATAAGAGCCGAACTTGAAAGTAGTAATAAAGAGCTTGAAAAAATTGAAAATGATAACGAGCTTAATACAAAGGAAATATCTGATGCAACAGAAAGACTTAATGACCTTAAAAATAAGCTGGAAGAAAAAAATAAGATTGCTGAAAGTATACATATTGAATACTCACAGATTGCACAGAAGAGCCAGTTTGCGGAGGAAAGCGTTAAACGTATTCTCAGGGAAATTAATAGATTAAAAGATGGAATATCAGACCTTGAGGATAGTAAGGAAGAATCACAGACCGAAATTGCAGTAAGAAGCAGTCAGATAGAAGAAATTACAGATACAATAAAGACTGCTACAGCCGAAATCGAATCTTATTCTTCTGAGCTTACAGACCTTAAGAGCAGGAAAGAAGAAGGACAGGCAACATTGAAAGGCTTCTTTAAAACAAGAGAAGAATGCCAGAACAATCTTGTTACACTTGAAAAAGAACAATTCAGACTTTCACAGAACAAAGAGAAACTGGAAAATAACAGAGACTCCAAAATTGAGTATATGTGGAATGAATACGAGCTTACTTTAAGCGAAGCAACACAACTGAAGGATGATGAATTGTCAGATGCATCAGAGATTAAAAAGATTGTTACAGATACAAAGAATGAAATCAGAAAACTCGGTGACGTAAATGTTAATGCTATTGAAGATTACAAAGAAGTGGCGGAACGCTATGAATTTTTAAAGAACCAGCATGATGACCTTGTATCGGCAAGGGATAAACTGATTACTGTAATTGAAGAACTTGATAAAAATATGCGGGAACAGTTTACAACTAAGTTTGAAGAGATTAAAATTGAATTTGATAAGGTGTTCAGACAGCTTTTTGGCGGAGGAAAGGGCACAATAGAACTTGATCCTGAAGCGGATATACTTGATGCAGCCATAACCATCATTTCGCAGCCACCGGGAAAGAAACTGCAGAATATGATGCAGTTGTCGGGTGGTGAAAAAGCACTTACGGCAATATGCCTTTTATTTGCAATACAGAATCTTAAACCGTCTCCTTTCTGCTTACTTGACGAAATAGAAGCGGCACTTGATGACAGCAATGTAGACAGGTATGCTAAATATCTGCATAAGCTTACAAAGAATACCCAGTTCATTGTAATAACCCATAGAAGAGGTACAATGGCTGCGGCAGACAGACTGTATGGTATTACAATGCAGGAAAAAGGTGTGTCCACACTTGTTTCGGTAGACCTTATTGAAAATCAGTTAGATGATAATACAAATAAAAATTAGCGGGGTGACCTATGGGATTTTTTAAAAAACTTGTATCAGGTCTTTCAAAGACCAGAAATAATATCGTATCAGGATTAAATTCGATTTTCCATGGTTTCAGTAAAATCGACGAGGATTTTTACGAGGAACTGGAAGAGACACTTATAATGGGAGATATCGGTGTAGAGACAACCGAAAAGATTATAGACGGTCTCAGACAGAAAGTTAGGGAAGATAAGATTAAAGACCCACAGTTATGTAAAGATATTCTTATTGATTCTATTAAAGAACAAATGGATCTCGGAGAGAATGCCTATGAATTTGAAAACAGACGTTCCGTAATTCTTGTAATAGGTGTCAATGGCGTAGGTAAAACCACATCCATCGGTAAAATTGCGGCAGGTCTTAAAAAACAGGGAAAAAAGGTTATCCTTGCAGCTGCCGATACTTTCAGGGCTGCTGCCATAGAACAGCTTGAAGAATGGGCAAAAAGAGCTTCTGTTGATATAATTGCCCAGAATGAAGGCTCAGATCCTGGGGCTGTTGTTTTCGATGCACTTCAGGCAGCAAAATCAAGAAATGCCGATGTGCTTATATGTGATACGGCAGGACGACTTCATAATAAGAAAAATCTTATGGATGAGCTAAGAAAAATTGATAAAATTATAACAAGGGAATTCCCTGATGCTTACAGGGAAAATCTTATTGTTCTTGATGGAACAACAGGACAGAATGCACTTTCACAATTAAAAGAATTTAAAGATGTGTGTGATGTATCAGGAATTATACTTACCAAAATGGACGGAACCGCAAAAGGAGGAATTGCAGTTGCGATACAGTCGGAGTATAATATACCTGTTAAGTATATTGGTGTTGGCGAACAGATTGAAGATTTGCAGAAATTCGATTCTGATGAATTTGTCAATGCACTTTTTGAAACTAAAGAAGATATATCTGATGAAGAATAAGGAGAAGAAAAATGACAAGCGAATTAACTCTTGAAAAATTTGAAGAAGCTGCTGAACGTGTTAAAGAAGTAACACTTGAGACAAGACTCGTATACAGTGAATATTTCAGCAGCCAGACAGGCAATAAGGTTTATTTTAAACCTGAGAATCTTCAATATACAGGTGCCTATAAAGTAAGAGGAGCTTATTACAAAATAAGCACATTATCCGAAGAAGAAAGAAACAAAGGCCTTATAACCGCATCAGCTGGCAACCATGCTCAGGGTGTTGCTTATGCAGCGAAGATATATGGAGCCAAGGCAGTAATAGTTATGCCTACATCTACTCCTATTATTAAGATTAACAGAACAAAGAGCTACGGTGCGGAAGTGGTTCTTTATGGTGATGTTTATGATGAAGCATGTGAGTATGCTTTAAAACTTGCCAAAGAACATGGATATACTTTTATCCATCCTTTTGATGATCTTGATGTTGCTACAGGTCAGGGCAGTATTGCAATGGAGATTATAAAAGAGCTTCCTACAGTGGATTACATACTTGTGCCTATCGGAGGAGGCGGACTTGCAACAGGTGTTTCCACACTTGCAAAGATGCTTAATCCTAACATTAAAGTTATAGGTGTTGAACCTGCCAATGCAAACTGTATGCAGGTATCTATAAAAAACGGCAAGGTAACAACACTGCCTTCCGTAAGTACTATTGCAGACGGAACAGCCGTTAAGACACCGGGTTCAAAGATTTTTCCGTATATTGTAAAAAATATTGATGATATTATTACAGTAGAAGATGATGAACTTATAGTTGCATTCCTTGATATGGTTGAAAATCATAAAATGATTGCCGAGAATTCAGGACTTCTTTCAGTAGCTGCTTTAAAGAAACTCAATGTAAGCGGTAAGAAAGTTGTATCAATAATAAGCGGTGGTAATATGGATGTCATTACAATGTCATCTGTTGTACAGCATGGACTTATACAAAGAGGAAGAGTTTTCTCTGTATCCGTTCTTTTGCCTGATAAGCCTGGTGAATTACTTAAAGTAGCAAAGGTCATAGCAGATGCAAAGGGTAATGTAATTAAGCTTGAACATAACCAGTTTGTCAGCATTAACAGAAATGCGGCAGTTGAACTTAAAATTACACTTGAAGCATTTGGCATTGATCACAAAAACGAAATTATTGCAGCACTTAAAAAAGCAGGATATGATCCAAAGTCAGTCCAGACAAGCTTTTAAGTCAAAGGGGAGGGGACATGAACCCAAAATTAAAACCTAAAAACAGATTAACCCAGACAAGATTTATTTGTCTTGGGTTTATAATGATAATACTTCTTGGAACATTGCTTTTAATGACGCCGATTGCCTCAAGAAGCCATACGGTTACCCCTTTTCTTGACAGTATGTTCACGGCATTAAGTGCCACTTGTGTAACGGGGCTTGTTGTTGTGGATACGTTTACCCATTGGACATTGTTCGGTCAGCTTGTAATTATTACATTAATTCAGATTGGCGGACTTGGATTTATTACGATAGGTGTTGCTTTTTCACTTTTATTGCGAAACAGGATAGGTCTTAAGGCAAGAGGGCTTATGCAGGAAAGCATTAATAGCGTAAAAATCGGTGGAATAATTAAACTTGCAAAAAAAATCCTTGTAGGAACTTTTATTGTTGAAGGAACGGGAGCACTTATTCTTGGAATAAGATTTTCTTTTGACTTCGGTTTTGTAAGAGGAATGTATTATGGGATTTTTCATGCCATATCTGCATTTTGTAACGGTGGTTTTGACCTGATGGGAAGACTTGAACCTTATTCATCCCTTACTTATTATGCAGGTGATGTGGTTGTAAATGTTGTAATTTGTTCATTAATTATCATCGGTGGTATCGGCTTTGTTGTATGGGATGATATTACAACTAATGGTCTGCATTTCAAAAAATACAGACTCCATACCAAAATCGTACTTGTTACCACGGCTTTTTTACTGCTTTCAGGAACGTTACTGTTTTATATAATCGAATATAACAACACCATGAAAGGTATGAATGTGGGAGAACGTATACTTGCGTCGCTTTTTTCAGCAACTACAGCCAGAACTGCAGGTTTTAACAGCGTAGATACGGGAAGCCTTACTTCCGCATCAAAGTTGCTTACCTGTGTGTTAATGTTTATCGGAGGTTCACCGGGTTCTACTGCAGGCGGAATTAAGACAACAACAATTTTTATACTTGTTGTAAGCCTGTGGTCAGGAATAACAGACAGACATAAGACCGCAGTATTTAAGAGAAGATTTGAAGACGATGCCATTAAAAAGGCAAGTACAGTTTTTACCCTAAATATGTTTCTTGCTATTTTTGCATTGTTTACGATTCTTGCAATAACTGATCTGTCACTTTCAGATGTAATGTTTGAGGTGTTCTCAGCAATAGGAACCGTTGGTATGACAACAGGCATTACGAGGGATTTGAGCAGTGCGGCAAGAATTATAATAATGGTATTGATGTTCTGCGGCAGGGTAGGAAGTCTTTCTTTTGCCCTTACGTTTTTACAGGGTAAAAAAGACCCTCCGGTATATTATCCGGAAGAAGAAATATCAGTAGGTTAATAAGAAAGGGATAATAAAATGAAATCATTTTTAATAATAGGTATGGGCAATTTCGGACATTATCTTTGTCAGGAGCTGGCAAAGTACGATTGCGAAATAATGATAATAGATAATGTGGAAGAGAGAGTTGACGATATGCTTCCGTATGTTACTTCCGCAAAAATAGGCGACTGTACCAACATGGAAGTGCTTGAAAGTCTTGGAGTAAGCAATTTTGATGCCTGTTTTATTTGTGTAGGAGATAATTTCCAGAATTCACTGGAGATAACAAGTCTTGTAAAAGAACTTGGCGGCAAACTTGTAATAAGCAGGGCAGTCAGGGATTTACATGCGAAGTTTCTTTTAAGAAATGGTGCAGACCGTGTAATCCATCCTGAAAGGGATGTTGCTGAGAGAATTGCCAAATCCTACAGTAATTCACTTATTTTTGACTATATTGAACTTGATAAGAAAAATTCAATTTATGAAATCACACCGTTTGAGGAATGTATAGGAAAAACTATCAAAGAGGTAAATTTCAGAACAAAATATGGTGCCAATATTATCGGTATTAAAAAGGAAGGCGTTCCTATGATAATGCCCACCGCAGATTATATTTTTAAAAAGGACGAACATTTATTGGTTGTTGGAGAAACAGAAAAAATGGATAAAATACTCTGATAATCAGAACAAATTTTCTGTAAAGAAAAAATACTTGACAGGCGGCTGAAGTTTATGTATTATAGCTAAGGTGAGTTGAGGCAAGGAGACACTATGGAGAAAATTTTTGAGCAGGCAATGCTTTATGATTTTTATGGTGAACTGCTTAAGGATAATCAGAAGGAAGTTTTTGAAAACTATGTTCTTGATAATCTGTCACTCAGTGAAATAGCTGAAGAACGCAATATCAGCAGACAGGCAGTGTATGATATGATTAAGCGTGCAGACAGGGCACTCAATGAATATGAGGATAAGTTACATCTTTTGGAAAAGTTTCTTACAATTAAGGAAGATGTTAACAGGATTCATATAATTTCCAAGCAACTTACTGACAGCAGAGACAGGGAACTGGCAACTCAGATTGTATCAATTACAGACAAAATATTAGATGAGTTATAGGAGATTTTTTGATGGCTTTTGACAGTTTATCAGAAAAATTACAGAATATATTTAAGAAGCTCAGAGGCAAGGGACGTCTTTCTGCTGATGATGTTAAGACAGCTATGAAGGAAGTTAAGATGGCACTTTTAGAGGCCGATGTTAACTTCAAGGTTGTTAAGCAGTTCGTAAATACGGTATCCGAAAGAGCAGTGGGACAGGATGTTATGTCAAGTCTTACGCCCGGACAGATGGTTATTAAGATTGTTAATGAAGAAATGGTTGCACTTATGGGAAGTGAAACAACAGAGATTTCTTTTGTACCGGGTGCGGCACCTACTGTCATTATGATGGCAGGTTTACAGGGTGCTGGTAAGACAACCACAACAGCTAAGATAGCAGGTAAGCTTAAAGAGAAAGGAAAGAGACCTTTACTTGTTGCCTGCGATGTTTACAGACCGGCGGCAATCAAACAGCTTCAGATTAACGGTGAGAAGCAGGGTGTTCCTGTGTTTGAGATGGGTGATAACAATAAGCCTGTTGATATAGCCAAGGCAGCACTTGCTCATGCACAGAAGAATAACAATAATGTTGTTATTCTGGATACAGCCGGACGTCTTCATGTGGATGAAGATATGATGAATGAGCTTAAAGATATTAAGGAAGCCGTGAATGTTCATCAGACAATCCTTGTTGTGGATGCCATGACAGGTCAGGATGCGGTTAATGTAGCATCTACTTTTAATGAACAGATTGGCATTGATGGTGTTGTTTTAACTAAGTTAGATGGTGATACCAGAGGCGGTGCCGCTTTATCAATTAAGGCAGTTACCGGAAAACCTATTTTATATATTGGTATGGGAGAGAAACTTTCGGATCTTGAACAGTTTTATCCCGACAGAATGGCGTCAAGAATACTCGGTATGGGTGATGTGCTTACTCTTATTGAGAAAGTACAGGCGGATTTTGACGAAGAAAAAGCTAAAGAGATGGAAAGAAAATTAAAGAAATCGGAGTTCGATTTTAATGATTATCTTGAATCTTTTAAGCAGGTCAAGAAACTTGGCGGAATCGGAAAGATGCTTAATATGATGCCCGGTATGAATTCCCAGATGAAGAATGCGGCGGACAACGTAGATGAGAAGCAGATTGCGAGAGTTGAAGCGATTATTTATTCAATGACTCCCGCAGAAAGAGCTAATCCCAAGCTTTTAAATCCATCACGAAAAAATAGAATTGCAAGAGGTGCAGGCGTTGATATAGCCGAAGTCAACCGACTTGTAAAACAACAGGAGCAGATGAAGAAGATGATGAAGCAGCTTCCTGGAATGATGGGTGGCAAATTTGGTAAAAAGGGCAGGTTTAACTTACCTTTTTAATATAAACTAATTATTTTATTTATTTTAGGAGGCTAATAACAATGGCAGTTAAAATCAGATTAAGAAGAATGGGTCAGAAGAAGAATCCTTTTTATAGAATTATTGTTGCTGATTCAAGATCACCAAGAAACGGAAGATTTATCGAAGAAATCGGAACATATGATCCTAATACAGATCCAAGTACATTCAATGTAGATGAAGAACTTGCAAAGAAATGGCTCGCAAATGGTGCACAGCCAACTGAAGTTGTAGGCAAAATCTTCAAACTTGCCGGAATCGAAAAATAAATAGACACTCTTTATGTGTAAGGAGGTATTTCAGATGAAGGAATTAGTTGAAGTAATTGCAAAAGCGCTTGTAGACAATCCTGATGAAGTAGTAGTTACTGAAACTGTTAAAGACAAAGCAACTATTATTGAACTAAAAGTTGCAAAGTCCGATATCGGTAAAGTAATCGGAAGACAGGGTAGAATTGCTAAGTCGATACGTTCAGTTGTTAAGGCGGCTGCAACAAAAGAAGATAAGAAAGTTATCGTTGATATAATGTAAAATATTAAGCTGTCCGTAATGGGCAGCTTTTTGTTATAAACACGGAGGATTAATGGAAGATTTATTAAGAGTAGGTGTCATTACATCGCCCCATGGAATTGCAGGGGAAGTTAAAGTATATCCCACCACGGATGATCCGATGAGATTTAAAAATCTGAAAGAATGTATTTTAAAAAGCAACAGGGAAATGCTTAACCTTCATGTTGCCGGAGTTAAATTCCAAAAGAATCTTGTTATATTGAAATTCAAAGAATTTAATAACATTAATGAGGTTGAAAAATATCGTCAGGCAGAACTATATGTGACAAGGGAAAATGCCATTAAGCTTGAGGAAGGCGAATATTTTATATGTGACTTAATCGGATTAAAGGTAATAGATGAATTTGGCAAAACAATCGGTGAATTAACAGATGTAATACAGACCGGAGCCAACGATGTATACGAAGTAACAACTCCGGAAAGAAAAAAATATCTTTTTCCTGTAATAAAAGAATGTATACTTAATGTTGATCTTGACGAAGGTATTGTAACCGTTCATATTATGAAAGGACTTCTTGATTTATGATGAATTTTCATGTGCTGACTTTATTTCCGGAAATGGTTTTAAATGGACTTAATACAAGCATAACCGGCAAAGCTGTAAAAAACGGTCTTATAAATATTGAAGCAACGGATATAAGGAATTATTCCAAGGATAAACATAATCATGTGGATGATTATCCTTACGGCGGAGGAGCCGGTATGGTAATGCAGCCTATGCCCGTATATGATGCATATATTGATGCCGTTAAGAATATGAACGGAACAAAAAGAGTAATATATCTGACTCCACAGGGAAAAGTTTTTAACCAGAGAATGGCAGAAGAGTTCGCAAAAGAAGAAAATCTTATCTTCTTATGCGGACATTACGAGGGAATAGATGAGCGCGTTCTTGATAAGATTGTTACTGACGATGTCTCTATAGGCGACTATGTGCTTACAGGAGGAGAACTTGCAGCAATGGTTATGATAGATGCCATTTCGAGAAAAGTTGACGGTGTTCTAAATAACAGCGAATCTTCTGAGATAGAAACTTTTTATGACAATCTTCTGGAATATCCTCAATATACAAGACCAGAGGTGTGGGAGGGCGAAAGAGTTCCTGAGGTTCTTCTTTCCGGAAACCACGGCAAAATAGAAGAATGGCGCAGACAGAAATCTATCGAAAGAACCTGCGACTTCAGACCGGATTTACTTGCCAAGGCAAACCTTAGCGATAAGGATAAAAATTATCTGGCGGAATATAAAAGCAGAAAAAAATTAATATAGATTATAGTTGACATGTTTTTTGATAGGTGGTATTTTATTAAAAACGAGTTGTAGCAAAATACTACAACATAATTAAGGAGGGATATCATGGCGTGTACGAAAGTCAGGGATGAAAACGGACTGACGGAGGAAGAATACCTGAAGAAATATAAGCCGGGTAAATACGAAAGACCATCAGTAACGGTTGATATGCTGTTATTCGGAATGGATGAGCACTATGATTCACTTAAGCTTCTGCTTATCAGAAGAAAAAATCATCCGTTTATCAATAAATGGGCTTTCCCGGGTGGATTCGTTAATATAGATGAATCAGCATATCATGCAGCCTGCCGGGAGTTAGAAGAAGAAACAGGTCTTAAGGATGTATATATGGAACAGTTATATACATTTACGACACCGGACAGGGACCCAAGAATGAGAGTAATTGATATTGCATATCTTACGCTTTTACAGACCTGCCCTGTAACATCAGGTGATGATGCAAAAGATGCGGCGTGGTTTAATGTATCACTTAAGAATAATGAGCTTGTTCTTGAAAATGCAGAAAAAAATGTATATATAAAATATTCTCTTTTCAAGAAATCCTTTAAAAACGGAGTGATTGACATTGTAAATTATGACAGGCCGGTACCAAAGACAGAGGAACAACTGGCATTTGACCATGCACAGATACTTGTGGAAAGCATAATGAGACTCCGTAATAAAGTACAATACACAGATATTGCTTTTAACCTTATGTCACAAGAATTTACAATGACGGATCTTATGAAAGTATATGAAGTTATACTTGATAAGGAAATGTACAGAAAGAATTTCAGGGATAAGATGAAATTAAAGACTGTGGCTACAGGAAATACAGGTTATTCGAAGTCTACCAACGGAACGACACCATCCGAGTTGTACAGATACGAGCCGCATGAAATATGAAAGGAACAGAGTTTATGAGAGTTTTGACAGTGGTGGATATGCAGAATGACTTTATTACAGGCACACTTGGCAATAAAGAGTGTCAGGCAGTTGTCGGTAATGTGGTTAATGTTATAAATACAGGTAATTATGACAAAATAATAGCAACAAGAGATACACACTTTGAAGGATATCTTAATACTCAGGAAGGGAAAAAACTTCCTGTAGAACACTGTATAATCAATACAGAGGGATGGGAGATACAAAAAGATGTGGAAGCAGCCCTTGAAGCATATAAAGATAAGGTAACCTATATTAATAAAATAACCTTTGGCAGTACAGAATTATCAGAAATAATTAAAGAACTTGGAACTGAAAACGAAGAACTTACAGTAGATTTTGTTGGTGTATGTACCGGAATATGTATTATCAGCAATGCAATAATAAGTAAAGCTTTTGCACCCGGAGCTGATATTCGTGTTATAGAAAGTGCCTGTGCCTGCGTAACACCTGATTCACATAAAAATGCAATTGAAGCAATGAAGTTATGTCAGATAGACATAATCTGAAATATAAGGAGAAAATATTATGAGATTTGAACCGGCAGTCACAAGTCTTTTGGAAACAGACCTTTATAAATTTTCAATGGGTCAGGCAATTTTTCATCAGTTCAGCGACTATAAAACAACATGGACATTTAAGTGCCGTAATAAGGATGTTCACTTCACTTCCGAAATGGTGGAAGAAATAAGAGAGCAGATAAAGCACTACTGCAATTTGAGGTTTACGGAGGATGAACTTACATATCTTGGAGGAATTACATGGTTTAAAAAATCATATATCGATTTTTTAAGATTATGGCAGCCTCGTTATGAAGAATTTGTTATAACTGATGACGCTGAATGTGGTTTGTCAATAGAAGCAGGCGGAACATGGTTAAACACATCAATGTATGAAATTCCTATCCTTGCAATCGTAAACGAAGTATATTTCAGAAGTGCATATAACTATGATGATTTAATGGAAAGCTTCAGAAGAAGACTTAATGAAAAAGTTAATAAAATAGTAAGCGGTGAATATAACATAGGTGTATTCAGCGAGTTCGGGCTGAGAAGAAGATTATCCGCAAAAGCTCAGGATTTGGCGGTAAAAACACTTGCTGACAGAAGCAAGGAATTTCCACAGAACACCAGATATGTAGGAACTTCCAATGTATATCTTGCAAAAAAATATAATCTTGCACCTGTAGGAACAATGGCACATGAATGGATAATGTGTGTAGGACAGGGTAATCATAAGCACAATCCCGCATATTCCAACTGGTATGCCCTTGATGCATGGGTAAAAGAATACGGTATTTTAAACGGAACGGCTCTTACGGATGCAATAACAACGGATTGCTTTTTAAGAGACTTCAGACTTACATATGCAACACTTTTCAGCGGAGTACGCCATGACAGCGGTGACCCATTTGTCTGGGGAGACAAGATGATAAAACACTACGAAACCCTTGGTATAGATGCAAAATCCAAAACCCTTCTTTTCAGCGACAGTCTTGATTTTGAAAGAGCAACGAAACTTAATGAGTATTTCAGCGGCAGAGCAAAAGTAGCTTTTGGAATAGGAACATACTTATCAAATGATACGGATGTTCCGGCTCTTAACATCGTTATGAAAACAACGGAATGTAATGGAATGGATGTTGCAAAAATATCTGATACACCGGGTAAGGGAATGTGCAAGAATCCGGAATATGTTGAGTATCTCCAAAGATGTATCGACTGGAGAATGAAGCACTGAAAAAAAGACTTGCAATTTATATATTAATATGATAATTTATAATAGTTATATTAAGTGGCGGTCCGCTGTTACCGTGGTAGTATTTAAGAACGTCATATTTTAGGAGGATTTTACAATGAACGATATCATCAAGAATATCGAAGCTGCTCAGATGAAGCAGAGCGTACCTGAATTCAGAGTAGGAGATACAGTTAAGGTATCTGCTAAGATTAAAGAAGGAAACCGTGAGAGAATCCAGGTTTTTGAAGGAACTGTTATTAAGAGACAGGGCGGAAGCAACCGTGAGACATTCACAGTAAGAAAGCTTTCTAATGGTGTCGGAGTAGAGAAGACATGGCCATTACACTCACCATTCGTTGAAGACATTACAGTTGTAAGACGTGGTAAGGCTAGAAGAGCTAAATTATTCTACTTAAGAGGCAGAATTGGTAAAGCAGCTAAGGTTAAAGAAATTGTTAAATAATTTTTTGCTTTGAATCAGAAAATGAGCGCGATAGATGGAAGCTTTATCTATCGCGTTTTTTTTCATAATGTTTTGAGGAGAAAACATGGTAGGATTTAAGAAAAGAGAAATTGTATACAGACCTTTTGAGACTGTATTTAAAATTATAACAGATATAGTAATGATTATATGTTTCACATACCTTATTGTAATTGCTTTTTTTGATAAAATTACAATTACAGGACATTCGATGAACAATACATTACAGAATAACCAGACGGTGCTTCTTAATACGATTGCATATTCTGTTAAAGCACCTGAAAGGTATGACCTTATTGCATTTAAAACAGGGAAAAAAGATAATACCTCAATATATGTAAGGCGTGTTATAGGACTTCCCGGTGAAACAGTGCAGATACAGGATGGCAAAATATATATAGACGGTAAAAAACTTACAGAAGATATCTGTAATGAAGAGATATATAATGCAGGATTTGCGGCAGAGCCTGTCAAATTAGGCTATGATGAGTTTTTTGTACTTGGCGACAACAGAAACAACAGTGACGACAGCAGATATTCCAATATCGGAACGGTAAAAAGAGATATGATTATCGGCAAACCGTGGTTACGGATAAAGCCCGCATCAGATTTCGGAAAGATAAAATATAAAACAGAAAAGAATGGAAGTGATAGTAATGGAGGAGAATAAAGCCTCTTTTAACTGGTATCCCGGTCATATGACCAAAGCAAAGAGAATGATGCAGGAGGATATCAAGTTTAATGATATTGTCATAGAGCTTATTGATGCGAGGATTCCAATGTCCAGCAGGAATCCCGATATAGATGACCTTGCAAAAAATAAATACAGACTTATTTTACTTAATAAGTCAGACCTTGCAGATGAAAGAGTGACCGTAAAATGGGTTGAATTTTTTGAAAAACAGGGAATAAAGGTTATTAAACTGGATTCAAGACAGCGAATCGGGATGAAATCCGTTAATAATGCCATTCTTGAAGTCTGTAAAGAAAAAATAGAAAGAGACAGAAAAAGAGGAATCATTAACCGTCCCGTGAGGGCTATGATAGTCGGAATACCTAACGTTGGTAAATCAACATTTATAAATTCTTTTGCAGGTAAAGCCTGTGCAAAGACAGGTAATAAACCGGGTGTCACAAAGGGAAAACAATGGATAAGGCTTAATAAAACGGTAGAACTGCTTGATACACCGGGAATTCTGTGGCCGAAATTCGATAACGAAAAAATAGCCAATGATCTGGCTTTTATCGGTTCAATCAATGACCAGATTCTTAATCTTACAGAACTCAGTCTTAAATTTATTGAATCCGTAAAAAATGACTATGCCGGTATATTTACCTCAAGATATGATATAGAAGAGAAAGACGACGGTGTTACAATGCTTGGAGATATTGCTATTGCAAGAGGATGTCTTAAAAAGGGCGGAGAACCTGACTATGATAAAGCGGCAGCCCTTATTTTTGATGACTTCCGTTCCGGTAAACTGGGAAAAATTTCTATTGAGAAACCGGAGGATTACATTTCATGACAAAAGCAGAAAGACTTGAAGCAGAAATAAAGCGTACAGAACTTATGAAGGAATTTGACAGGGAGTATAAGATATACGGAACTATATGTGGCATAGACGAGGCTGGACGAGGACCTCTTTGCGGACCTGTGGTGGCTGCTGCCGTTATTTTGCCGGATGAGTACAATATTTTATACATAAATGATTCCAAAAAACTAAGTGAAACAAAGAGGGAAGAAGTATATAAAGAAATTGATAAATATGCGGTTGCTTACGGAGTGGGAATAGTCTCTCCGGAAAGAATAGATGAGATAAATATATTACAGGCAACTTATGAAGCAATGAGAACAGCTATTCATAAATTGAGTGTAACACCCGATATATTATTAAATGATGCAGTAACAATACCAATGGTGGATATTAAGCAGGTACCTATTATAAAAGGTGATGCAAAAAGCCAGTCCATTGCTGCAGCAAGTATTGTGGCAAAAGTAACAAGGGACCATCTTATGGAAGAATATGATAAGTTATATCCTGAATATGGATTTGCAAAACATAAAGGATACGGAACGGCAGCTCATATTAAAGCCATTAAAGAATACGGCCCATGTCCGATTCATCGCAGGACTTTTATTAAGAACTTTATTTAATCAGCAGAAAGGGTGTTAAATTACATGAATATTAAAACTGTAAACAATACAACAGGAATAACTAATGCCAATGTTAATTTAGCACAAAATTCAGGCTCTGCAGACAGAACACAGATTACGGTTCCTTCCGGTCTGTCTCCCATTGAAGCAGGAAAAGCACTTTTAATGCAGTTAAGCACAGGAGACAGACTCACGGGAGAAATTATCGATATAACCCCCAACAACATTACAATTTCATTAAATGACAGCGTTACTGTTAAGGCAACACTGGCGGATTCGTTATCCTATAATATAGGCGATATAGCTTCCTTTACAATTAAGGATATTAATAAAGAACAGGTTGTTCTTAAAGCAGGTACCAATACTAACAGAAATCTTTTTAATGACCAGACAATTACGTCCGCACTTAAAAATGCAGGACTTCAGGTTAATGAAGTCACTGTCTTACTTGTAAAAGAGATGATGTCCCATGAACTTCCTATTACATCCGACAGCATTAACCATTATATGAATCTTTTGACGGAATCCTCCATAGCAAGTCCCAAAGATGTGATTTACCTAGAGGGCATGCATGTTGAAGTAACCGATGAGAATGTACAGGCGTTGCATGATTATTATGATTTCGATAGGGGAATGACAGGCAATGCGACGAAACTTACGGATGATCTTTACGGAATGTTAAACAGTCTCCCTTCATCGGTTTCGGATGCTACGGTGACACTTTTAAGCAATTTTATTTCTTCATTTACGCCTGAAATATCTGAACCGGTAATGATGGGGAATTCTGTGGATGCCAAGGAATTACAGAAGCTTTCCGAGGTTTTGCTTAATGGTGATAACGGAGAGAATGGTAATACGACGTTGCGGGAATTTGCAGGACGGGCAGCAGAGGGTAAAATATCTTCAAAAGAATTTTTCAACAGGATAATTGATTTTTATAAAGATGGTTTTATTTCACCTGATAAATTTAAAGAAATCGTATCATTAAAAGGAACTGAAAATATACTTAAAGATTTTGTCAGACAGGAAATGTTTCTTAATCCTTCAGATATAAGCAAGGAAAATATTAAGAAGCTGTATTCTAAAGTGCTTCAGGATACGGAAGCTTTATCATCCAGATTTCAAGGCATAAAGTTTGCTGAAAATATGCTTAATACCAATACACAGATTAAAAATGACGTATCCTTTTTGAATCAGGCAAATAATTTTATGAATTTTGTGCAGATTCCACTTCGCATGAGTGGACATGAAGGCCATGGCGATTTGTATGTGTACAAAAATAACAGAAAAAAAATAGAGGATAAGGATGAGTTGAAAGCACTTTTACATCTTGATATGGACAATCTCGGACCTATGGATGTATTTGTTTTGTTAAAAGCCAATAATGTAACCACTAACTTTAAGGTGGCAAACGATGATATTTTAGCATATATTGAGGAGCATATATCAGAACTTAATGAGAGACTTAATGCTCTGGGTTACAGCGTGACAAGCACCGTTACGTCTGATAAGGAAAAATATTCTTTTGTAAAATCTGTAATGGAGGAGGAATTTCCATCGGTTGAAATAAAACGTTTCAGCTTTGATGTGAGAACGTAAGCCATGGCTGAAGAAGAGAAAAAAAGAAAACAGGCGATAGCCATACAGTATAATCCCGATGAGGTTGCACCTAAAATTCTGGCTTCCGGAACAGGAATTATAGCTGATAAAATAATCGAAAAGGCAAAGTCAAGTGATGTTCCGTTATACGAGGATAATAAGCTTGCCAACACATTGTCAAAACTTGATATTGGGGAATACATACCACCGGAATTATACAGTATTGTTGCGGAAATACTTGTTTTTGTTGATAATCTTGATAAAATAAAAGGAAAGATATATGACAGAAAATAAAAGACAAACCGGCAGTTTTTATGAAGATAAGGCAGCAGAATATTTAGAGAGTATTGGATATGACATAATCTGCCGTAATTTTTATGGTAAAGGCGGAGAAATAGATATTGTAGCCAAGGATAATGAGGCTCTTGTATTTGTGGAAGTAAAATACCGAAGCTCCGTAAGATACGGTTTCCCTGAAGAAGCTGTTGACTACAGAAAGCAGTATAGGATAAGAAAAACGGCAATGCTCTATATTGCCAGAAATGGAAAATCTTTTGACTGTCCTATAAGATTTGATGTCATATCCATATTAGGAACAAAAATAACACATATAAAGGATGCTTTTTAATGAATATAAATTTTTATGATTTCAGTAATACCACCAAAATACAGGGAACGGTTCCTCATATTACATTCAATAACCTTAATGGAATTGATTTTATAAAACATGGTTTTTCAACAAGACTCGGAGGAGTAAGCAAAGGCATATATTCCTCAATGAACCTTTCGTTTACAAGGGGCGATGATGAAAAAGCCGTGTCCCGCAATTTTGAGATAATAGGCAATGAGCTTGATATGGATGTTAATTCCATGGTATACGCAATGCAGACGCATACAACCAATGTAATGAAGGTTACTAAAGAACATTGCGGAATGGGTGTTACAAGGGAACGCAATTTTTCAGATGTTGACGGACTTATAACCAATGAACCGGGTGTTACGCTTGTTACATCATACGCTGACTGTGTCCCTTTGTTTTTTGCAGATACAAGAAATAAAGCAATAGGTTTGTCTCATTCTGGCTGGCGTGGAACGGTGGGAAACATTGCAGATGTTACTGTTAAAATGATGGAAAAAGAATACAATACCGATCCTGCGGATATTGTTGCTTTTATCGGTCCTTCCATATGTCATAACTGCTATGAGGTATCTGAGGATGTTGCGGAACAGTTTGCGAAGGCCTACGGCACAGAGGTTTTTGAAGATATATTGTATATAAAAGACAACGGCAAATTCAAGCTTGATTTATGGAGAGCTAATTACAGAAACTTTATAAATGCGGGTATACTTCCTGAAAATATAGGGATAACTGATATATGTACATGCTGTAACAGTGACCTTTTATTTTCACATCGTGCAAGTAAAGGCATGCGTGGCGGTATGTGCGGATTTTTAACAATTAAAGAATACGAGGAGAATAACAGATGAGTACAAGAGCAGATGAAGCGGTAAACAGAAAACATTGCGGACATAACTGTTCACAGGCGGTTGCCTGTGCATTTTGTGATTACACGGGATTAGATGAAGAAACCTTAAAAGAAACAACACAGGCTTTTGCTGTGGGCATGGGAACAATGGAGGGCAACTGCGGTGCTCTTACAGGTGCAGGCATTGTCCTCGGACTTGCCAACAAAGACCCTCGTAAGACTTTTTCCGATGTCAGAAATATAATGATGGAATTTAAAGACAGAAACGGAACTGTTATCTGTAAGGAACTAAAAGGAATCGAAACAGGACATGTTGTAAGGGAATGTGATGACTGTATAAGAGATGCTGTGGAGTTTCTTGAAGAAAGGCTTCAGAAGTAGAAAAGAAAGTATTACTTGGAGACACACAGCAATCTTAAATTTGCCATGAGTTTATATGATATATTATAGATAAAAATAAGGCACTGGGTATTTTATTTGGATTGAAAAAATGATAAAATAACCGGTATGAATTAAATATTGAAAGAGGCAGAAAATGGAAGAAATAAATGAAATCCAAAGCTACATAGTGAATGGATATGTTTTTGAAACCAAAACAGAATATAACGAAGCTGTTCAGGAAAAAAAGGCAATTAAATATTTAAGTTCGGAACTCAATCTCTCCAATATTGAAAAGACTTATAAGCTTTATTGTGAACTTATAGAAAAAAAGATATTCAAGACCCCGGTGGGTATGGATTACCTTAAAAAGCTAAGAGACGTTGTTATAAAAAGCGGAAATTATAAAGCAGAAGATATTATGCCGATACCGGTAAAAACAACGGGTCACATGGAAAAAGAGCGTGTAGAGAAATACATAAGTACCAAATACGAAACTACCGTAAAGCAATATGAATCCGAAAAAAAGAAAATGAAGAGCAGACTATCCACTTCAATTCTTTTTAATATAGTGCTTGTTGCTGTGGTAATTGCAATGTTTATAATAACAAAAAACAGCGACTCGCCTAATATCCTTAATTATGAACGTGTAATTCAGGATAAATATTCTTCATGGCAAAGTGAACTTAACGAAAAGGAACAGGAACTTAAAGAGCTTGAATGGAAAATTAACCATCCGGAGGAATGATTTCACAGAAAAGACAAATATTGATTATAAAATATGAAAAACGGAGGTGCCTATGAACAATAAAATACTTGTCGTTGATGACGAAAGCAGAATAAGAAAAATAATCAGGGACTTTCTTGTAAGGGAAGGTTATGTAGTATGTGAAGCTGAAGACGGTGAAGCGGCACTTGATATTTTTTGCTCAAACAATGATATAGACCTTATAATTATGGATGTAATGATGCCGAAAATGGACGGATGGCAGCTTTGTAAGGAAGTAAGAAAATTATCGAAAGTACCTATTCTTATGCTTACAGCTAAAAGTGAGGAACAGGATGAACTCAAAGGGTTTGAGTTGGGCGTTGACGAATATATTTCCAAGCCTTTCAGTCCGAAGATATTAACTGCAAGGGTTAATGCACTTTTAAGAAGGACTACTGGGGATGATGAAGAGATACTTGATATAGCCGGAATAACAGTTAATAAAATAGCACATACGGTAACTATTGACGGAAAAGAAATAGATTTAAGTTTTAAAGAATTTGAACTTCTTACATATTTTATGGAAAACAGAGGCGTAGCACTTTCAAGGGAAAAAATCCTCAATAATGTATGGAATTATGATTATTACGGCGATGCAAGAACAATAGATACCCATGTCAAAAAACTCAGAAGTAAAATGGGTGAAAAAGGCAAATTTATATCGACAATATGGGGAATGGGTTACAAATTTGAAGCATGATTGTAAAAAAGGTTGACATTTTTAAAAGAAAATAGTAGCATAAATTCCTATAAGGGCTAGATGCCTTAAAAGGAGGAAACAATTATGAAGAAGATGAAGAAATTCGTTGCATTAGCAGCAGTAGCTTCTCTTGCAGTAGCTACATTTGCAGGATGTGGCAAGAGTGAAGGAAATGGTTCATCAAACACCGGCTCAGATGTTTGGAAAATTGGTAGTATCGGACCAACTACAGGTACAGCAGCTATTTATGGCAACGCTGTAAAGAACGGTGTAAGCATTGCAGTCGATGAAATCAACAAGGCAGGCGGAATCAACGGTTACAAGATTGAGTTCAGCTTTGAAGACGATCAGGCAGACCCTGAACTTGCAGCTAATGCTTACAATGCACTTAAGGACAAGGGAACACAGATACTTTTAGGAACAGTTACATCAGGTTCATGTGAAGCCGTTGTAGGTCTTACAGCAGAAGACAATATGTTCCAGCTTACACCATCTGCATCAGCTCAGTCAGTTATCGCAGGTGATAATGTATTCCAGGTATGTTTCACAGACCCTAGCCAGGGTTCAGCTTCAGCTCAGTACATCGGTGAGAATAAGTTAGCTACTAAAGTAGGTATCATTTATGACAGCTCAGATGTATATTCAACAGGTGTTTTTGAAAAATTCGTTGAAGCAGCTAAGTCACAGGATTTTGAAATTGTATCAACTCAGTCATTTACTAAGGACACTAAGACAGACTTCTCAGTACAGGTTCAGTCTTGTAAGGATGCAGGCGCTGATTTGGTATTCCTTCCAATTTATTCTACAGAAGCTTCTTTAATTCTTACAGAAGCTAACAGCACAGGATATAAGCCTATATTCTTTGGATGTGATGGTCTTGACGGAATTCTTGGTGTAAAGAACTTTAATAAAGAACTTGCAGAAGGCGTAATGCTTTTAACTCCATTCTCAGCAGATGCTACAGATGAAAAAACAGTATCTTTTGTTAAAACATACAAAGAACTTTACAATGATGTTCCTAACCAGTTCGCAGCAGATGCGTATGACGGTGTATATATTCTTAAGGCAGCAATTGAAAAGGCAGGTCTCAAGCCTGATGCTTCAGTAGCTGATGTTAATGAAGCTTTAAAGAAAGCAATTACCGAAATTACAGTTGATGGACTTACCGGTGCCGGTATGAAATGGGAAGCATCAGGTGAAGTAAGTAAAGAACCTAGAGCTGTTGTGATTAAAGACGGTACATACGTTTCAGCAAAATAATATTTTTTTTAAAGACTATGGGCAGAGAGGCATAAAGTGGTCTCTCTGTCTTTATTGTTATAAGGTAGAATATCCGGGATTTCCGGTAAATAAATGGACGAGGTGAACTCATGAGTAGTTTTTTTACTTATGTATTTAATGGTATAAGCTTAGGCAGTGTATATGCGATTATTGCATTGGGATATACTATGGTTTATGGTATTGCCAAAATGCTTAATTTTGCCCATGGCGACGTTATTATGATAGGAGGATATGTCCTCTTTAGTATGATATATGGTAGTGGAACCAATGTATTTGCTGCATTGATTGTTGCTATGGTAGTGTGTACTGTCCTTGGCGTAGTAATAGAAAAAGTTGCATATAAACCACTTAGGGAGGCGTCATCACTTGCTGTACTTATTACAGCAATTGGTGTAAGTATTCTTCTCCAGAACATTGCCCAGCTCATATTTACATCCCAGCCTAAAATGTTTAGAAATCCAATAAAACTTGGCAGTGTAAAGATGTTCGGTGCTAATATCGAGGGCTCCACGATTTTAATGATTGTATTAGGAATTATTATTGTGGTGGCATTATCAATATTTATCAGGAAGACAAAAACAGGACGTGCTATGTTAGCTGTTTCAGAGGATAAAGATGCTGCGAAGTTAATGGGTATTAATGTTAATACTACAATTACAATAACATTTGCAATCGGATCCGCGCTTGCAGCACTTGCAAGTCTCCTTATGTTTAACGCCTATCCAAGTCTTATCCCTACATCGGGCTCTATGCCGGGCATTAAGGCCTTTGTAGCTGCTGTATTTGGTGGAATAGGATCAATTCCCGGTGCAATGGTCGGCGGGATTGTGCTTGGTATAATAGAAGTATTAAGTGGTGCTTATATTCCTAATGGAACAAAGCTTGCTAATGCTATTGTATTTGTTGTATTGATAGTTGTTCTTATTTTTAAGCCAACAGGTTTGTTTGGCAAAAAGATTAAAGAGAAAGTGTAGGTGAAGATACATGAAAAAATTCAAACTTAAAAAAACTACACTTACAACAATAATTACAATAATCGCAATTGTTATTGCTTATTTTGTTATGAATACACTTAACAATTCCGGTGTGCTTTCAAACGTTATGTCAGGTCTGCTTGTAAGAATATGTGTATGGTCTATAATGGCTGTATCACTTAATCTTGTAGTAGGTATTTTAGGTGAGCTTAGTCTTGGACACGCAGGATTTATGTATGTAGGTGCATTTACGGGTTCGCTTTTTACACAGATAACTGCAGATATGATATCCAATGATTTATTAAGATTTGTAATAGGAATACTTATAGGCGCAGTTACAGCAGCGATTTTCGGTATTCTTATAGGTTCCGCAGTATTAAGGCTTCAGGGAGACTATCTTGCCATAGTTACACTTGCTTTTGGAGAGATTATAAAAGGAATTTTAGGAACTGTTATCGTTGCATTTGACAGCAAAGGTTTCCATTTTTCACTGAACAATACAACTGACCTTTTAGAAAAAGGTGTTAAATCCGGGGACATTATAGTAAAAGGTTCTCAGGGTATTTTGAAAATCCAGAGGAGCAGTACTTTCCTTATCGGGATAATTCTTTTAATAATTACCGTACTTATTGTTATGAATTTATCTGATTCACGTTCAGGCCGTGCTATTAAAGCAGTAAGGGACAATAAGATTGCAGCAGAGACGGTGGGTATCAATATTTCCAAATTCAGATTACTTGCATTTACGATATCGGCAGCATTAGCAGGTGTTGCAGGAGTATTATATTCACATAACTTAGGAATGTTACAGCCTTCGAAGTTTGATTTTAATACATCTATCAATGTACTTGTTATGGTTGTTCTTGGCGGAATGGGTAATATTCCGGGATCTATCGTTGCTGCTGTCGTATTGACGATTCTTCCGGAAAAGATGCGATTCCTCAATGATTATCGTATGATTATTTATGCTATTGTACTTATTGTACTTATGATTTTCACATGGAATCCAAAATGTATTGAATTACGTAAAGAAATTTCAGCAAAATTCAAATCATTCTTTTCAAAGAAAAAACCGGTTGAAGAGGAGGTTCATTAATTATGGAAACACAGGAAATAATGTTGAATGTTAATAACATAGGAATCTCTTTTGGCGGCTTACAGGCTGTAGATAATTTTAATCTTAAGATTAAAAAGGGAGAACTTTACGGACTTATCGGACCTAACGGAGCAGGTAAAACAACCGTATTTAACCTTTTGACAGGTGTATATAAACCTGATTCCGGGAAAATAGAGCTTGATGGAGAAGATATAACCGGTAAGAGTGTAGTACAGATTAACAAAGACGGAATTGCAAGAACTTTCCAGAACATCAGATTGTTTAATAAGTTGTCTGTACTTGATAATGTTAAAATCGGCTTACACAATATTTATAAATATTCTACAATTGCAGGTATTTTTAAGCTGCCAAGTTATTTCAAAAACGAAAGGCTTATGAATGAACGTGCAATGGAATTATTGAAGGTATTTGAACTTGACGAAGAGGCAAATACAATATCTGCCAACCTTCCATACGGTAAACAGAGAAAACTTGAGATGGCAAGAGCTATGGCAACTAATCCTAAACTTTTATTGCTTGATGAGCCGGCTGCAGGAATGAACCCTAATGAGACAATGGAACTCGTTAAAACTATTGCTTTTATCAGAGATAACTTTGATATGACAATTTTACTTATTGAACATGATATGAAGCTTGTTTCAAGTATATGTGAAGAACTTACGGTTCTTAATTTCGGTAAAGTTCTCACACAGGGACCTACAAGCGAAGTCCTTAATAATCCTGAAGTAATTAAGGCATATCTTGGCGATTAGGAGGAAATAAATATGGCTTTATTGGAAATTGAAAATCTCGAAGTTAACTACGGAATGATTAAAGCATTAAAAGGTGTTTCCTTTGAAGTAAATAAAGGTGAAATAATAGCCCTTATTGGTGCTAACGGAGCAGGTAAAACAACAACACTGCATGCTATTTCCGGTATTTTACCTTCTACATCAGGCAAAATTATATATAATGGACAGAATATAACTAAAACACCGGCTCACAAGATTGTTAAGTTAGGCATTTCACAGGTGCCGGAAGGCAGAAGAGTATTTTCACAGCTTTCGGTATTTGAAAATTTACTTATGGGTGCATATACCAGAAGGGATAAAAGTGAAATTAACGAAGATTTAGAGAAAATATATGAAAGATTCCCGAGACTTGAGGAAAGAAAGAACCAGATTGCGGGAACTTTGTCAGGCGGGGAACAGCAGATGCTGGCTATGGGACGTGCACTTATGTCCAAACCTGAGATTATACTTCTTGATGAACCATCGATGGGATTATCGCCGATATTTGTATCAGAAATCTTTGATATTATTAAAGCACTTAATGAAGGCGGAACAACAGTGCTGCTTGTAGAACAGAATGCCAAAAAAGCATTATCAATTGCAGACAGGGCGTATGTTCTTGAGACGGGAAATGTTGTTCTTTCAGGTAAGGCTGAGAACATAATGAATGATGATACAGTAAAAAAAGCATACCTTGGAGAATAAAATTAAAGGCACTATTATTAGTGCCTTTTTGTGATAACAGGAGTTTACCATGAAAAAGATGTCATTGAAATTGAAATTAACATTTTTAATAGCAGCCATAGTTCTTACGGTTGTGGGTGTTATTTGTCTTTTGAATTCTATTTTCTTTGAAAAATATTATATTAAAGACCGTGAAAAAAAACTTGTAAATTCATATAATGAAATGAAAGAAGTTCTGGTAAGCGATGGAATTTCATCTGACAGCGTCAGAAAAAAGATGCTCAGTATAAATGCACTCCATAATATAAATGTTTTTTTAGTTGACAGCAACTGGAAAACAGTATACAGCACACAGAATAATATTGAAAATACATACCGATGGCTGCAACATTTTATTTTCAGTGGGGACAGAGATATTGAATTGATTAAAGAAAACGATAATTACTCAATAAAAAAAGGCAATGATATATCTACGGGCTTATCATATATGGTAATATACGGAAGCATGGAAGATGGTTCGCAGCTTGTTATGCAGCTCATAATTGAAAGCATAAAAGAAAATATCAAGATATTTAATAATTTTGTTACCATAACAGGTGCAGTTGTTATGGTTATAAGCATTATATTCGCATATTTTCTTGCTGATAAATTTACAAAACCGATTAAGGAACTTTCAAAGATTGCAGAAGAAATGTCTGAATTGAATTTTGATGCTAAATATACAGGAAAAGCACAAAATGAAATAGGCCAGCTTGGTAAAAGTATTAATTTTATGTCAGACAGCCTTCAGAAGAATATAACAATGTTAAAAACTGCTAATTATGAATTGCAGCTTGATATTGAAGAGAAAACAAAGGCAGCTGACAGGCAGAAAGAATTTTTGTCAAATGTATCCCATGAATTAAAGACGCCTATTGCATTGATTCAAGGATATGCGGAAGGTTTGAAAGAAGGGGTTGCAGCGGATAAAGAAAGCTTTGATTTTTATTGTGATGTTATTATGGATGAGTCCAATAAAATGAATCGTATGGTGAAGAATCTTTTATCCCTTGATCATATTGAGTCCGGACAGAATAATATTAATATCGAAAGGTTTAATCTTACAGAACTGATTAATGAAATATGTAAAGCAAATGAACTAAGACTGGATCAGAAAAATATTGTCTGTGTATCAAAATGCCAGAATGATATTTATGTATGGTATGACAAACTTCAGATAGAAGAGGTTTTTACCAATTTCTATACCAATGCAATTAATCATTCAACGGGGAAAATTAAAATTTCTTTGAAAAAAACAGATGGTAAAGCAAAACTTGAAGTATATAATTCAGGCAATAAAATACCGGAAAATGATTTAACAAGAATATGGGAAAAATTTTATAAAGTTGATAAGGCAAGAACAAGAGAATATGGTGGCAATGGCCTTGGATTATCAATAGTTAAAGCAATATTGGATAACTATGATGTTGAATATGGTGTTTATAATGTTGATGACGGAGTTGTTTTCTGGTGTATGTTTGATTGCGATTAAGGCTTGTTAATAAATATAAAAAATGATAAAATTGTACTATATTTGTATGGAGGTTTGTTATGAAACGTATTACCAGAATTACTATACCTGTTATATTATCGTGCCTGATATTATCAGGATGTGCGAATAGCATTAAATTATCATCTGAACATAGCGATATAATTGCAGAGTATGTTGCAGGTGCTTTGCTTAAATATTCATATGATTATAAATCAAGATACAAAGATCTGGGTAATGATGTTGTATATGAACCAGAAACAGAGAGTCCAACAACAGAACCTGTAACACAGCCGGCTACAACACCGGGTAATAATGAAGAAACAACATCAGGCAATGATAACACTAATAACTGGAATATCAGTAAAGACCTTGGGTTGGGAGAACTGACTATTGAATATAAAAATTATGTAATTACGTCGGAATATCCTAATGACAGTAGTGCGATGTTTTCATTTACAGCGCAGGAAGGATATACATTTATTGTATTTAATTTTGATATTACCAATAAAGGTACGCAAGATGTTTTATGCAATAATTCAGATGACGAGAAAGTAGTGACACTTAATCTGAACGGAAATACATATTATAATAATTATGCTAATCTTATGCTTAATAACATTACTAATCTTAAAAACGTTACCATTAAAGCAGGTGAGACGCAGGATGGCATATTAGTTTTTATGGTTCCTGAAGATAAAGTGACTGAAATAAAGAGCATTGTGCTTACATATAAGGATTGTAAATTAACAGTAAAATGATAGTAATTCATTATAACTTTGAAACATTATAATATTGTTAAAATAATATCAAAAAAGTTGTTGACAACTAAAGTACAA